>Ga0181522_10002144_pt1 | contig 11435 bp, 12 predicted proteins | sample PEATcosm2014_Bin_27_FD_121103 | JGI IMG/M metagenome (GOLD analysis project Ga0181522, IMG submission 121103) | Peatland microbial communities from MTU Mesocosm Facility, Houghton, MI, USA - PEATcosm2014_Bin05_10_metaG | ecosystem: Environmental > Terrestrial > Soil > Wetlands > Peat | place...
CATCACCACATAGGGGCCGCGAATTGGATCGCCGGCCAACATGGCCACGCGCACAATCGCGCCGGAGAAATCCTTGATTGCATCCGGCCGATCAGCCTTTTTGATGAAGCTCGGATTGGCCGCGTCGGCCGGCCAAGTCTGCCAGCCGATATCCTGTTCGGCGATGACTTGACCGCGATTGAGATCGGCTTTGGCGACCAGCACGTCGACCGTTGCAAGCGGCGGCGCGACCGCCACCGGAGGCGGCGGCGGAGGCGGCTTGCTGCCGGCAGCCAAATACGCGGCTATGCCACCGGCGGCGACAGCGACACCGAGTACGACAAGACGCGCGGCTTTCATTACGCTTCACTTTCCACGGGACGTCCTGGCCGGTAGGTGGCCATCGTGCTGGATTTCAGCAGCTAAACGTCAAGGCATGGTTAATGAGGCGTATCCAAATCGCGTTAATGTTGTATTGACGCGCGCCGGGACAGCCGCTTACAGGCCGAGCCCGGTCATCCATTCGGTCTGCGGGTAGACCACCAGCGCGGCCGCGGCGAGTGCAATGCCATAGGGCACACCGCCGCCCTGGCGGTGCAGCCGCTCCGCCCATTCCTGCCCGACCAGCAGCCGCGGCATCGGAAAGTTGCGAAATTGCACGATGAGCAATGTGAGCACGCCACCGAGAAGCGACGCATAGACGAGGTAATCGAACAGGTGGCTGAAACCGAGCCAAAGCGCGGTGGCGGCCGCAAGCTTGGCGTCGCCGCCGCCGATCCAGCCACAGGCGAAGCAGGTGAACGACACTGCAAGCACAGCGGCGGACGCGCCAATATGCGAGAGAACTTCGGCGCCGCTCAGCCCCGTGAGCAAGGCAAGCAGCGCGAAGCCCGCAATCAGCAGGAGCGAAACGCGGTTTGCGATCGTCATCGTCAGAAGATCGCTCGATGCGGCAAAAGCCATCATCGCCGGAAACAATGTCAGTCTGATTGCTTCTGTCAGCATAGCACCGATGTACGCCGCCGTTTGCCTGCCGGATTACGCCGCACCGGTTGAAGCCGCGTTAGCGCAACGGCAAAAAAACGAAAAGGCCCCGGCGCGAACCGGAGCCCTCTCGTAGCAGTGAAGAAATCGACGCTTACTTGAGGGCGCCGGAAACGCTGCTGAACGTGGTGTTCAGCTTGGTGCCGAGGCCCTGGACGACGGCGATGATCGCAACCGAGATGCCGGCAGCGATGAGACCGTATTCGATGGCCGTGGCGCCGGACTCGTCCTTCACGAAACGCGAGAAAAGGGTCTTCATGAGTTGGCTCCTTAGAGATCCACACGTGGCTGTCTGAGCTGACCCAACGGCATTTTGAGCACCGTTTGGATCGTGCCGAACCCTATCGGGGATAAATTTCGACGGGGTTAAACCAATCGCCAAAACACGCGACCAATCTGCGTTCCCACGGTGTAGTTAACACTGCGTTGCGGGGCAGCCGGCAATCCACACCGCTACGCTGAGCAGCGTCACGGCCGGCCTTCGGCGGCCGAATTATATTTACGATTGCTATACCAAGACCCGCCTCTGCTGACGGTAGTTTGCACAGAAACGCAGCGTCGTCGGTTTAGCACGCGAATGTTGCATCCGCGTATGTCCGCAAGGCGCAACTTGCATCAAATGCCGAACAGATTTTCTTCCGCCGCGCCCCGGCCCGTCATTCACGGCGTCTTAATGGGCATCCTTGATACCCAAGAGCGGGCGCACCAAATCCGCGGCTTAGAACCGCGCGCAGGCGAACGACATGGGTCAAGAGCTGCTCTCTGTCCTCATCAGTTTCGGTCAGACCTTCACGAAAAATCTGCCGATCTCATTCGGGCTGGCGGTGGTTTTCACCATTCTTACCTGGTTCTGGGCCTGCAATCCGGGACAGGCGTGGTGGCGCAAACGCGATCTGGTCACCGACCTGTGCTATTGGTTCTTCATCCCGGTCATCACGCGCTATTTGCGCATCGGCATGCTGATCCTCGGCGCCGCGCTGTTATTCCGGATCACCACCGCGGATGGCCTGATCGCATTCTATGACAACGGTCACGGGCCGCTTGCCGCGCTGCCGCTCGTCGCGCAGATGGCGATCTTCCTTATCGGCGAGGACATCATCCTTTATTGGACGCACCGCCTGTTCCACAGTCGACGGACGTTGTGGAAGTACCATGCGGTGCATCACTCTTCCGAGGAACTGGAGTGGATCTCGGCGGCGCGCTTCCATCCGGTTAATCTGTTTCTCGGCAGCGTAGCAGCCGACGTCATCATGCTTCTGCTCGGCATCTCGCCTAACGTATTTGTCGTGCTCGGTCCCTTCACCATCGCAACTTCGGCCTTTGTGCACGCCAATCTCGACTGGACGCTCGGCCCGTTCAAATACGTCATCGCCGGTCCGGTCTTCCACCGCTGGCACCACACCGCCGCCGATCGCGGTGGCGAGAAGAATTTCGCGGCGACGTTCCCGATCCTGGACGTCATGTTCGGTACTTTCTACATGCCGAAGGGCGAACTGCCCGACAATTACGGCATCGACGAACGCGAATATCCGACGAGCTTTCCGGGGCAACTGGTGCGTCCATTCACCCAGTAGCCGCCGCAGCGAGAAAGCCGCGCGCTCGGCGCATCCTGCGATCATCGTTAAGCAAGCGTCACCATGCCGGCCGGGCGGCTGCTATTGCCCACGCCAGATCGGCGGATTTGCACTTCATTCACACATTTGCAGTCAAGTGGATTGGCCGAAATCATCGGCATTAATTGGCCTTGTCCGGCCTATTTGTTGTCGAATTCCGCGTAGCGTTTTCGGAGCGTATCGATGACGGCGTTATGCATGCGCGGCCATGCGGCCCACGGCGCGCTCCATTGGCTGGTGTGTTGGCTGCTGGCAGGACTGTTTCTTGCCGCCGTGGCGTCGCGCACCTTCGCCAACGAGCCGATCGCCGTCAGCATCGACCAGGCCACGATCCTGAAACTGCCCGAGCGTGCGGCCACCGTCGTAATCGGCGATCCGTTGATCGCCGACGTGAACCTTCAGCCCGGCGGCATTGCCATCTTTACCGGCAAAGGCTACGGCGAGACTAATGTCATCGTCATGGACCGCAGCGGCGCTGTGTTGATGGAGAAGATGGTCGAGGTGAAGGGACCTGGCGACAAGGTCGTCATGGTCTATCGCGGTGTCACGCGTCAGACCTACAGCTGCACGCCCGATTGCTCGCCGCGCGTTACGCTCGGCGACACCAGTAAGGACGACCTCGACAAAGATACCGGCCTGCCGACCGGCTTTTTCGACAAGACGCTCAACCAGACCGTTACCCGCAATAGCCAGGCGATGTCCGCCGGAGCAGGCGGCGGGGGCAGCGCGCACTAGAACTGCGGCGCCCACACGGTTAGCGGCCGCTTAAAGCCAGACCCCTCATTCTTGCCCGTGGCAGCAATGAATTGCCAACGCGCCACTGCTAATTCTCGCCCGGTGTTTCGCGTCGCTGCGTAACCTGCATGGGCGAGGGCGCTATGGTGCAAGATCAGCGCACGATGATTGAGCTGAGGTCGGCGGCCGTTGCGCCGGCGCGCCGGGCGGTCGGCGCGGCGACGACGCTGATCGGTCGCTTCATCCGCCATGGCGACGCCACCACCACGATCGAATTCGGTCTCTTGGCGGCACCGTTCGTCGCCGGCCTGTTCGCCATTTTGCAGACCGCGCTCATTTTCTTCGCCGAGCAGACGCTCGAAACGGCTGCGGCAACATCCGCCCGGCTTGTCTTTACCGGCCAGGCGCAGCTCAACGGCTGGACCGCCGCGCAATTCAAGTCGCAGGTCTGCGGTCAAATCAAGAGCATCTTCAACTGCAGCAACGGCGTCTATATCGATGTCGAAACCTATCCGTCGTTCTCTTCGGTCAATACCAGCCTGCCGATCGTGAGCGGAAACCTCAATTCGTCGGCGCTTGGCTACAATCCCGGCGGCCCGGGCGACATCGTGATGCTGCGGCTTTATTACCAGTATCCGGTTTACGTCAATTTGCTCGGCTTCAATATGAGCAACTTGAACGGTGGCTATGACCTGTTCGCCGCCACCGCGGTCTTCAAAAACGAACCCTACGCATCATCGTCGTCTTGAGGGCACACATCGTGAGCACCGCAAGCAGCAGCAGCAGAGATTCCGCAATCGCGCGTCTGGCGGCCTGCGTGACCGGCGCTGTTGGGCGATTCCTCGTCGAGTGCCGCGGCATTTCGGCCCTCGAATTCGCCATGCTGCTGCCGATTATGATGACGCTCTATCTCGGCAGCGTCGAAGCATCGCAAGGCATCACCGCGAACCGCAAGGTCAAGGTGACGGCACACACGCTCGCTGATTTAGCGACGCAATATACCAACATCACCAATACCGACATGTCGAACCTCCTCAATGCCGGCTCGGCGATCATTGCGCCCTATGCGACGGCAAACCTCCAGGAGACCGTTTCAGAGCTTTCGATCAACGGCCAGGGCGTGGCGACGGTGGTGTGGAGCGACACGTACAACGGCACGGCACTTACCGTCGGTTCGACCGTGACCGTGCCGGCATCGCTCGCCGTGCCAAATACGTATCTGATCTATGCTCAAGCGCGGTACAGCTACAACCCGACCTACGGTTACGTAATGGTTGGGACCGTGACACTGAGCGATCAGAGCTTCATGAGCCCGCGGGAATCGGCATCGGTTTCGCGAAGCGCGTCTTGATTCAGATCACTTCGCATCCGGAATCGGCAACGCCGTCGTCGACTTGATCTTTTCCATCGCAAAGCGCGAGGTCACGTTCTTGAGCGGCACCGCGGAAATCAGGCGTTTGTAGAAACCATCGTAGCCGGCGATGTCCGGCACCACCACGCGCAACATATAATCGACGTCACCCGCCATGCGGTAGAACTCCATCGCTTCCGGCATGGCAGTCACGGTCTTGGCAAAGTGGTCGAGCCATTCCTGTGAATGATCGCCGGTTTCGATCGAAACGAACACGCTGATGCCAAGCCCGATGCGATCCTGGTCGACCAGCGCCACCCGTTTCTGGATGATGCCGTCGGCCTCGAGCCGTTGAATGCGCTTCCAGCACGGCGTTGAAGACAGGCCGACACGCGAGCCGATTTCGGCCACCGAGAGGGCGGCGTTCTCCTGTAAAACAGCAAGTATTTTTCTGTCGATGGCATCCATGAGATTCATTTTTTAAGGCTCGGATCAATAGAGTATCTATATAGAAAATTATTCTAGATCAAGCCGTGCCTCGTCAGCCGAGGATCAAACTGCCGAAAAACCGTTGTCCATCAGGAACTTCTCGACTTCTGGTCGGGTCGGCGCTCCGGCCGAACCGCCAAGGCGGCTGCATTTAATCCCGGCTGTCGCAGCGCCAAATCGCATGGCTGCGACCTCGCTCTGGCCTTCCGCCAGCGCCAATGCAAAGCCGCCATGAAAAGCGTCCCCAGCGCCGAGCGTATCCACGGCGTCGATCCGGAACACCGGCAGGCGGCATAACGCGCCGTTCTGGAGATAGACGATGTCGTCCGGCCCGTTGCTGACAGCGAGAAAGGCCGCGGTCCGGCGCGCGATGCGTTGCAGGGCGGCGCCGAGATCGGTAACGCCGGTCGTCGCACGCAGACATTCAGACGAGAAAATGATGTGCGAGGCGAGCCGGAACAACGGATCATCCTCGCTCGTCGGCCGGTCGCCGTCGAGCACGATGGGGATGTCGCGGTCGCGCGCAGCCTCACAGATCGGCTGAACAAAATCCGGATAGCGATTATCGGCCAATACCACGTCAGCGGGAGCGACCGCGGCGCGCGGATCGGCCGGCCGTGTCGCGGCGATGCGCTCATCGCGATAGGTGACAATAGTGCGGTCGCCGCGCGCATTCATAAAAATCGCCGACAACGCCGTTGCGAGCCCATCGATGCGCTGACAGAAACTGCAATCGACATTCTCTCGCGCCAGCGCCTTGAGCACGCGATCGCCGTTGGCGTCTTCACCTTCCGGGCCACCGAGTGGACCCGCCAGCGCAGCGCGGCCGCCGAGCCGCGCAATCGCGACCGCCGCATTCGCCGCGCAACCGCCATTGACGACAAAGAATCCCTTGGCCTGGACCTTGCCGTCGGCCTGCGGGAACTCCTCGACGCGAAAAACCTCGTCGAGAACGATGATGCCGGTGCAGAGGATGCGCGGCGCGCGGGCGCGCTGTGCGGCGTCAGCGGAGGACATCGCAGCCATCCTCAACGAAGCTGCGGATAATATGGTGAGCGATGGCAACCGGCGGCGGCGTGGTAAGCCCCTGCGGATGCTGGCGCTTGAGCATCGCGGCAAGTTCTTCGCGCTCGAACCAGCGCGCATCCTCAAGCTCCTCACGGTCGACGACGACGGTGTCCGACAGCGCCTCGGCGTGGCAGCCGATCATGATCGATGACGGAAACGGCCACGGCTGCGACGCGAAATACTTTACATGGCCGCAGGCGATACCGACCTCCTCCAAAACTTCGCGGCGTACCGCCTCCTCGATCGATTCGCCCGGCTCGGCAAAGCCGGCGAGACAACTCCACATCGTCGGCGCAAAACGCCGTGAGCGGCCAAGCACGCAGCGCTCGCCCAAAATCACCAGCATGATGACGACCGGGTCGGTACGTGGAAAATGTTCCGCGTGACAGACCGGACAATCGCGCCGCCAGCCGGCCTGCACCGGTTTCGTCGCCGCGCCGCAATTCGGACAGAAGCGATGCCGTGCATGCCAGCCAAGCAGCGCTTTCGCTTCGGCAAGTGGCGGCAAATGTTCGGCCGCAACCAGACCCTGCACCGCAATGCTGCGCAGATCGGTGATCTTTAAGTCGTTACGCGTCTTCAATGGCTCGATCGCCTGCGGGTCGAGACCGAAGCCAAAGCGTGGTGCGTCGTTCATCAAGCCGAGGAATACGCTTTCGCGCGCATCACCGAACGCGCGGGCCTCCGCGGTCGAAAACAGCGGATCGCATTCGTTGGCAGTGCTTTTGAGCACCACCATTTCGCCGCCGACCACGTAAGCGCCGGCGCGCGGGCTCTCGTCAAACGTCTTGAGCGCGGCTTCGTCGCCGCGCAGGTGGGCGACGCGGTCGATCTGGCTCGCTATATAGCCAAGCCGCGGTGGCGGACCGAGATCGGGGCGCGCGGACACGATCAAGCGCGATCGCAGGATCGCATCACTCGGCCGCTTCGCGTAGCGGCCGCGGATAAAAGGCGTCGTAGAGTTCCGGCCGCTGCCATTGCGGGCCAAGCACGCCCTGCTTGGCGCCGCAGACCGCCGACGAGCCGACTTCGTCACGCGATGCGCGGAGCTGCCGCACCCGATCGAGGCTGACATCGACGATGCTCAACCCCGAAGCGGTGCTTTCGAACAAAATCTCCTCCGGCGACGCCACCATGGCGAGTCCGCGCTGGGAGTGATCGAACAAATTCTGTGTCGTCACCACGATGGCGAGATTCTCGATGGCGCGCGCCCAGATCAGCGTCCGCCATGTCGCCCACAGCCGGTTTTTGTCGGTGCCGGCCGGCATGAAGATCAGTTCGGCGCCGCGCAACGCAAGCGCCCGCGTGACTTCCGGCATGTAGACCTCGCTGCACATCGCGAGTCCAACCTTGCCATGCACCGTGTCGAAGACCGGGAACTCCTGGCCGGCAACGTATTGGAATTCCCAGGACGGACCGCCGGTATAGATCCAGGGCCCGTTCGGGTGGGTGCGGCGGTAGCGCGCCGGCGGCCGGCCGTCGGGATAGGTCATTACGATAAGATTGTAAGCGCTGGCTGTCTTCGCATCGATCGGCTCGATGGTGCCGAATACGGCGTGCACGCCGTGCTGGACCGCGGCCTCTGCCATCGCCGCGGCGGGATCGAATGTCGCCGGCATCCGCCATGGACCGGGATAGGTTTCCGGAAAGCATACGAAGTCGGCGCCCTCGCTCGCCGCGTGCTCGACCGCGCGCACCGCTTCGGCGACGTTGCGCTCGTCCTCGCCGGGACGATGCGAAATCGGTTGCACGATAGCGATGCGGAAGGTCATGACGTGCTCCTGCCTCGGGCGCGAGCGTTCGGCTCTCGTTATCGGTCGAATTGAAGCCGCGCCCGGCAGGGAGTCAAGGTTCCATCCTCCCCCGCAGCGGGGGGAGGATGTGTCACGATCAGTCTTCGTAGAACGCGCCGTAGATCACGTCGAGAACCTGGCCATTGTCCATCTCGACGAGAAGCAGATCCGGCCCGTAACGGACCCATTGATCGCCGGGCGGCGGCGGATCCAATCCGAGCGCGGCCCAGTCGGCATAATAATAATCCGGCGTCAGGAAGAGCGGCGGCAAGAACGCGCCGATCGCCCACTGCCGATAGCCCCAGCCCGGCGGATAGAAGAACGGATGGACGTGAGCCCGCTCGAAGTCGTGACCGCGATAGGTGAAACGCGGGCCACCAGACGGCGGACCGCCAGGATGGGCGAACTGCGGACCACCGCCACCGGGCGGACCGTGCGGAACAAATGCCGGCTTAAGCTCCGGATGCGGTGGTGGCGGCCCGGGCGGAACAAACGCCGGCTTAAGCTCCGGATGCGGCGGTGGCGGCCCGGGCGGACCGTGTGGAACGAACGCCGGCTTTAGCTGCGGATGCGGTGGTGGAGGCGGCGGACCGCCACCGCCGTGTTGCGGCGGCGTGCCCTTATGTTCGTCTTTCTGTTGCTGCTGAGCGGCGGCCGGTGACAGCAATAGTGCGAGCATCGCGGCGATGGAAAGCGCGCGGAGCATAGCTGTTCCTTTTCGTTCGTTTGATAAGGACGTTGATTCGCGAAGATTCATACAGAGGCTAGCAAATTAACGGCGCGGTGTAATCTGCGATGACGGTGACATAGCGATGAATTGCGCATGCAATGCCATCAATTCAATGCGGCGCCGCCGCAATCGTTCCGCAATCGAACAGGCTCTCGGTAGCCGGATACGCCGGCGATGGCTCGATCAATCAGCCGGAAGTGAGCGCGAAGCTGAAGATTCTCTACGGGATGGCCGAAGCATGCGTCTTCAGCTCCTGCGGTGCTCCGAACGATGCCGTGGGGCCCGCGGCGTCCGTTGCCGGATTCGTCCCGGCCGATTGGCGGACCTGCCAGAAGCGCAGCACCCGCTGGGCGCTGGCCTGCGAGAGTCTTGAATAGTCGGCATGCGCCAGATCGAGATCCTGATCCGATAGCGTGCGGCCGATCACGTGCGACGACAACATGGCGCGGACCGTGTGCCATAGCAGCCCGGCGGCCTTGCATGGAATGAGGAACGCCTCGCGATGTCCGTTTTGCAAAAGGTTCAGGATCATCGGCATCGGTGCTGAGCACATCAGCGACAGCATGGCGATTGCATCGGCGCTGCGCTGCTCTTTGATTGCATCAAGCAGCGGCCCTTCGCCCAAACGTCCCTCTTCCTTCATCGCCAGCGCGCGCTTATGAGCTTCGGCGCAATCCTTTTGGTTTTGGAAACCAGCCTCGTGCTGAACATCTTCCGCGATGGACGACAAAACCCGCTGAATGTGCGCGCGACTGTCCGGCCCAGCCAAAGCAAGCAGACGCGAACGCACCGCTTCGGTGGCCCGCGCCAGCAGTTCACGAAACAGCTGCAACGGAAGGTCGAGTCGCAGCCCGACTTTTGCCGCCAGCCCCTCGTCGCGTTCGGAATGCTTGACGAGATTGCTGAAGCCCTTTTCCGAAAAGCTGGCTCCGGAATTCTCTGCCAGCCGATGCACGACGTTTGAGTCGCCGTGTTGCAGGAGCACGTCGGTGACCTCGGCGCCGATCCGAGACCGACCTGAAATCGCCAACAGATGCGCTTGCGTCTTGGTGCTGGCGATTTCGATCAGATCCTTGTCGGTCAGACGCGCGGACTGGGTCAGCACCGGCTCGGCGACGTCGATATTGTCGTGACGCGCCAGGCTCCGCACGACATCGGTCGGAGCGTTGTTGATCGGACCGAGCCGCCGGCTCAATTCTGCAAGCGCGTTGCCTTCGATCCGCTTGATCAAGTGGCCGAGGACGTCATCGAACACGTCAATCTGCCGATCGTTGAGCCGATCAGCGTCGGCTACGAACAGGTCGGTAATGCGCCGCAATGTATCGACGCGCTTCTCTTTTGAGCCGCCCTTGATCGCGTCTTCGAGTTCAGCGACCAAGGATTGTTGAATGTTCATGGTCAGCAGCGCCTGAAATTTTAGCCATAAGCACGCCAGCGCCACTTGCGCGGGTAATGCCACTGCTTACCCGCAATCTTGCGACCCGCCCCTTCAAGAATTAGTTAAAAGCGCAACTAACGTTCTCGCATTGTAAATTATTGGCCCATGCCAAGCCCCCGAAGCGGCTCGCTCAGGACGTCGTTTCGAGCCGCCCTGCCCCGCCGTTACGCCGCCGCCGCAACGGCTAAACACAGGGTTTCCGCGCGCTTGCTTTCCCTTGGCGCGCGGCCGATATAGGAGCCGGGAGGTTGGCGGTGGACGAGCCACTCGCCAACCGGGTCAGGTCCGGAAGGAAGCAGCCCTAACGAGCGCGGTTCGGGTCGCTCGTCAGCCTCCCACCCTACATAATCGCAATGAACGACGCCAAAACTACATCCAGTTCCTATCGCGTTCTGGCGCGCAAATACCGGCCAGCGACCTTCGACGACCTGATCGGTCAGGACGCCATGGTGCGCACCGTTTCGAATGCGTTCGAATCCGGGCGCATTCCGCAAGCCTGGATCCTTACCGGCGTGCGCGGCGTCGGCAAGACGACGACGGCGCGCATTCTTGCGCGCGCGCTCAATTACGAGCTGCCAGACGGCTCGGTCACCGCGCCGACGATCAAGATGCCCGGGCTCGGCATCCATTGCGAAGCGATCATGGAGAGCCGCCATCTCGACGTCATCGAGATGGATGCGGCGTCCCATAACGGCGTCGACGATGTCCGCCAGATCAACGACGCCATCCGCTATGCGCCGGTGTCGGCCCGTTACAAGGTCTATATCCTCGACGAAGTACACATGCTCTCGGGTGCGGCCTTCAATGCGCTGTTGAAGACGCTGGAAGAGCCGCCGCCGCACGCCAAGTTCATCTTCGCCACCACCGAAATCCGCAAAGTGCCGATCACGGTCCTGTCGCGCTGTCAGCGCTTCGATCTGCGCCGGGTCGATGGCGCACTATTGGTGAAGCACTTGCAGACGATAGCGGCGAAGGAATCGATCGAGGCCGAAACCTCGGCGCTGGCGCTGATCGCGCGCGCCGCGGAAGGTTCGGTGCGCGATTCGCTGTCGCTGTTCGACCAGGCGGTCGCACATGCGGCCGGACCGGTACACGCCGAAGACGTGCGGCAAATGCTTGGCCTTGCCGACCGCACGCGCGTCATCGATTTGTTTGAAGCACTGATGCGCGCCGACATCGCCGCGGCGCTGAAGGA
>Ga0181522_10002146_pt1 | contig 11423 bp, 8 predicted proteins | sample PEATcosm2014_Bin_27_FD_121103 | JGI IMG/M metagenome (GOLD analysis project Ga0181522, IMG submission 121103) | Peatland microbial communities from MTU Mesocosm Facility, Houghton, MI, USA - PEATcosm2014_Bin05_10_metaG | ecosystem: Environmental > Terrestrial > Soil > Wetlands > Peat | place...
CCGGGTGAGCGTGGCACGGAGGTTGTGGTAGTCGTTGTCGGGTTCCATCGACATCTGGCCCTGGGTGAGGGGCGATGCCAGCGATCCGGGCACCACGGCGGGCCCCAGGACAAATGGCTGCTGGAAGCTGTACGACAGGTAGCGGTCTCGGTAGATCGATCCCTGATAGCCGATGTCCAGCCGCCAGGCGGAACCGGCATATCGGAGTCCCGCGCTTAAATTGATCGTGCTGTCGTCGATCGGCTTGACGGTCTCCAAAACGGCGCCGCCAATGTCGTCGAAGGCGAAGAAAAAGGGTCCGCCGTACGGTCGATCGCCCTTGCGCTCCTCATCGCTGGCGTTGAGATAGACCGTCCAGCTTGGCGTGAGGTAGGCGGAGAGTGCCAGGCCCTGCTTCCGGCGCTCGGTGCCGAGCGTCGTGGCCGGTGTGGCCGCCGAGATCGCCGCCACCTGGGCCGGGGTGCTGCCCGCCGGCACCAGGCCGTCTTTGAGCGTGAGGTTGTTGGTGCCCACGCCGTTCCAGATCGGCTTCGCATCGGTCGACAGGAGATTGGGCATGTCGCGCACGAAAACTTCGGCCTTGTAGGCACCCGCCTTGCCATAGACGGCTTGAAAGTATTGATCCTCGGAGCTGATCGAACTACCGCGCAGCGCGGCGTAGCTGCCATCAGACGGCCGCTCAGCCGTGACGTCGAAATCAAAGGCCGCGCCATTGGTCGGCCAGCGCGTATAGCGGTCGTACAGCGCGGTCTTCTGGCCCGAGGTATGCAGGTAGCCGGCATCGACATTGCCGTAGATCAGCCAGTCATTGAGGTGCTCGAGGGGCGGCTCCATCCAGGGGGTTTGATAGAGATTGCCCGTCGGAGAGCGATGCTGTCCAGACTCGAGCCAGCTCGTCCCATTCGGGTCGAGTATGTCGAGTGCGTCCCCACCGGTGGGATCGAGCTTGTTGGCGCGCCAGGTGTCGACACCCACGCCGCTGTCGCTCCAGCTCATCGCGGGCAACAGCAGCAGACCCAACACACTGGACCATCCCAGGCCCCGGGGAGTCCACGGCTTACTCATGGAACCGCACTCCCGATGGTGCATTGGAGCCGTGGATATTGGCGTGGCAGGTGAGACAGCCGCGCCCCATGATGCGCTCATCCGGATTCGAGCCCGTGCCCAGCGCCTGCCTGGTCTGCAGGTCGTTCGGATGCAGGAAGTTGGTGTGACACTGCTGGCATAGGAACGGGATGGGTGCGACCAGCAGGGTGCTCTGATTCGAGCCGTGCGGGGTGTGGCAGTTCAGGCAGTTCTCGCGCACCGGCGCATGTTCGAATAGGAACGGCCCGCGCTTCTCGGCGTGACATTGGTAGCAGGTCTCGTTGACGGTCGTGGTTTTGAGCAAGGGATTGGTCAACGTGCCGTGCGGGTTATGGCAGTCATCGCAGCTCATCTGCCCTTCAGGCAACGGCATGTGCGATCGGCGGTTGAATTGGACCAGCACATCCTTGTGACACTGGGCGCACGTGTCGTTGATCGATGACTTCGCCATCAGTCCCTCGACCGACACCTTGCTCATCGGATTGTGGCAATCACTGCACGAGAGCTGATTGCGCTGGTGAACTGACCCCGCCCAGTGATCCCGCGCGCCGCCGCCATGACAGGCCAGGCAGGTGCTGGTCTGGGTCTCGATCGCGGTGCCGGACTCGTGCGTGTACCCGATGATCAGACCCTTGACCTGGGGTTTGGCCGCATGTTCCGATCCGGGGCCGTGGCAGGCTTCGCAGACCGGAATCGTCGGATTCGACCGGTTGGCGACGTGCAGACCCAGAGCGTGCAAAGTGTGCGTGAAATGATCCGCTTCGAGCTGGTGGCAGGCGATGCAGGTCTTCTCGCCGACCGCTCTGGCGTCGGGTGCCTGCGGATTGTGCGCGAGCTGGGCGTTCGCAAAACCGGGCGCCGCCTTCGGCAGCCCACTGCGGTCGACCGGAGAGGTTGAGAAATTCGTCGCCGGGAGCGAATTGTTGATATCGCTAGTGGAAGGCCAGGATTGACCGATCGCCGTCGGGCAAACCAGCAACAGGCCCACCAGTCTGGCTGCAACCGATAAGCTTAGCCGACCCAAAGTCACGACCTTAACCTTCCCTACGCCGACGCCCACCTCCGAGCCGGAACATTCTCGAAGGTGGAGCGTCGATACGTTTGAGCCCGCGACCGCCTTAGCCCTTCAGTTTAATTCCGATGCCGTTGGCGGACAGATTGAATCGAAGGCCTTCCGTGGTAGATAGTAGCTTGATGACGACGCCGTGCTGGTTTCTCAACAGTGCCGCCGAGCCGCCACCTCCCACCGTAATACCCGCAGTAACCGCAGAGTAGTTGCCGTCAAAGTCGCTGAGATTCTTCAAGTGATACACCACGCCGCTGGCGGCAATGCGCGCCGCGCCGACATCGACGATCGAGACGCCCGACAGCTTGAACTGGTGTTTTTGACCTTTGTATATCAGGTCGCCATTGCCCCACACATAGCCAACACCGGCAGCAACGCTTCCGGCAGTGAGCTCGACCGTCGCATCGGCCTCATCGGCGGCCGCAGTGGAAGTGGCATCTTGCGGATCGGCCGCCAGCGCGGCGCCGGCGAGTAGCGCACTCGCCAGCATGGAAAGAGCTAAACGATGTATCTGACGCATTGAGATTTGTCCTCGCACTTCGGAGTTGTTTGCGATAAGCGCGCTCGAGCGCAAACCAAGCCAATCGAGCTGTGCGCACAATACGAATTCGCGCGTCAAACCTATTGAAAAAGAATGCTCCCGTTGTATATCGCTGACAATCTTCCAATAATAAAGTTGTCGGCTCGCGTTCTATCGCGAGCTGGTCGGGCCGAGATTTCTGTGTGTCGGCGACTCCAAGCAGTAAGGTTATTCAGAGCAGCAATGGACAGCGCCCGCAGCTGGAGATTACAGTCGGCGTTGAAGGTTCGTTGAATAATTTAGACGGCATACGATCTCACAAATGTCCAAGAATTCTGAGATCTGTAGGCAGATTCTATTTCGCTTGAGGTCTGAAGAGCGGGACGAGCCGGGTCTATTGGCCTCATTGTCGCTCCAGACCACCCGAGGAGCAGTCTGCGAGAATGGATTGTTGCAACCGCCACTTTTGACACAAAAAGTACGCGCACCCCAGCTGCTGGTGAACGAGATCAATACGATTGCCGGATTCACGGCCATCTCGATGTATCCGAGGCTCTGGGCACCTTTCGGGTCTGTCACCCACGGATCTCGTCACACGATTGATCGATCTGGCACTCGCGCGGGGGCAACGTCGGGCGGCACTGTAACGGTGAACGTCTAACGCCGCGGCCTCGACAGCAACAGTGTCGCCTCGCCGCTGAAGCTGATGGTCAGCGCATTTCGATAGCCGTTGCGCTCGGCGAGGCGGATGGACAGTTCGTTCTCAGGGGAAATGAGGCAGACCGAGCGGGCAACCGGCACCGCGGCATCGAGCCATGCCAGCGCGGCACTTAAGGCCTCGCCGGCAAAGCCGCGCCCGTGCGCCCACGCGGCAAACACCCAGCCGCCCTCCGGTATGCCTGCGATCGATGGCTCGATCAGGCGGTGAAAATCCGCGAAGCCGATATCGCCGACGAAGCGCCCGCTGCTCTTCTCCCGAACAGCCCAGTAGCCATAGCCCAGCAAGGGCCAGAGTCCCCGGTAGCGCAGCAGCCGCATCCAGCTGTCCTGGGCGCTCGAGGGACGACCGGTAATGTGCCTGACGACTTCCGGGTCCGCCCACATGGCCGCGAGCGGCTCGAAATCCTGGATGGTGTGGGCATCGAGAATGAGCCGCTCGGTCTCAATGCGGACAGGCTGACTGGATGGCATGCCCTGGAATCTAGTCGGATCGGGTCTTGCCCGCCAACGCCCGCACGATCTCGTTCTCATCGCAGACGCCGCTGATCACGCCGTCCTCGGCCAGCAGTACCGGATGCCCGCTCGCCTGGCGCAGGCGAATGAGCCGATGCAGCGGCAGCGAGATCGAGGCGATCATCACTTCGCCCGCGGATCCCAGGAAACCATTGTCGGCGTCATGAAGCGCGAAAGCGGATTCCACCCCGTCCACTCGCACCGTGCGGCAGGCCCCGCGCGCATCGAGTGTCACCTGATAGCGCCGCGCCGTGTCGAGCCAGATATGCTCGCCCTCGCGCACCAGTTCCTCGTGGGTGCGCATGACCATGCCGCCCGTGAGCACGTTCAACGGATTCATGTGACGCACGAACTCGGTCACATAGTCGTTGATCGGCCGCAACACGATATCGCGCGGCGCGCCGGTCTGCACGATGCGCCCGCTCTCGAGAATCGAGATGCGGTTGCCGAGCTTGAGCGCTTCGTCGAGGTCATGACTGACGAACAGAATGGTCTTGCGAACCTGCCGCTGCAGCATCAGCAGCTCATCCTGGAGCTTGCTGCGGATCAGCGGGTCGAGCGCCGAGAAGGGCTCATCCATCAGCAGAATGTCGGCCTCGGTGGCGAAGGCGCGGGCCAGACCCACGCGCTGCTGCATGCCGCCGGACAACTCACTCGCGTAGCGATCGGCCCAGTCCTTGAGTCCCACCAGGGCGAGCTTCTCATCGACGATGCGCCTGCGTTCCTCCAGAGAGACGCCGCGCAGCTCGAGCCCGAGCCCGACGTTCTCGCGCACCGTTCGCCACGGCAGCAGGCCGAACTGCTGGAATACCATGGCAACGCGCTGGCGCCGCACCTGTCGCAGCCGCGCAGCATCGCAGGCGGCCACATCAACCGTGGCCTCGCTGCCGCCGATCAGCACCTGTCCCCGTGTCACCGTGTTCAGCCCATTGGCCGCGCGCAGCAGGGTTGATTTGCCCGACCCGGACAGGCCCATGAGCACCGAGATCTCGCCCGATGCAACACTCAGCGAGGCATCGGCAACCCCGACGACGATCCCGGTGCGCTCGGCGATCTGCATGCGCGGCATGCCGCTATCGAGCAGTTCGAGCGCGCGGCGCATGGCATCACGCTGACCTCTGCCGCCTTGGCCTCCGGGAAAGAGGATGTCGACGTGACGAAACTCCAGCGCGGCGGTCATGTGGGGCGACGGCGGGTCGGCGGACGGGTCACGCGATCGAGAATGACGGCCAGCAGCACGATGGCGATGCCCGCTTCGAAGCCCATGCCGATCTGCACCGTGTTGAGCGCACGCACCACGGGTACGCCGAGTCCGCCGGCGCCGACCAATGCGGCGATCACCACCATCGAGAGACTGAGCATGATGCACTGGGTGATGCCCGCGAGAATGCTGGGTGCGGCCGCGGGCAGCTCGATTTTCCACAGCAGCTGCCGGCGCGTCGCGCCGAAGGCCTGCCCGGCCTCGAGCAATGCGGTCGGCACCGTCGAGACGCCCAGATGCGTCAGGCGGATCGGCGCCGGCAACGCGAAGATGACAGTCGAAATCAGTCCCGGTACCACCCCGAGCCCGAACAGCACCAACGTCGGAATCAGATACACAAAGGTCGGCAGGGTCTGCATCAGATCGAGTACCGGCCGCATCAGTGCGTAGAGCCATGGCCGATGCGCTGCCGCGATGCCGAGCGGAACGCCCAGCAGCGTCGAGACGGCAGCTGCGAACGCGACCAGCGACAGCGTCTCGAGCGTCGCCAGCCAGTAGCCCTGGTTCATGATGAACAGCAGCGCCAGCGCCACGAAGCCGGCGAGCAGTACCGAACGGCGCCACAGCCACAGGCCCACGGCGATCAGCAGAATGAGCAGCGGACCGGGCACGAACTGCAACAGCTGCGTGAGACCATCCACGCCGAAATGCACCACGGTCGAAATGCCGTTGAAAAAGCCTCCGCCATGCGTCTTCACGTAGGTGATGAAGGTATTCATCGAATCCCCGACCGGGATCTTGCGATGAACGATGAGCGACTGAATATCTCCCAGCCAGCCGCCCGTGGCCTGCGCTGCGCCAGAGGATGTCGCCGCACCTCCAAAGTTGGCGACCCCATCGAGCCACTTGGCGCGCGCTTCCGGGTGGGCCGTCAGCCAGGCCACGGCCGCTTCGTGCGGATCGCGGTGCTGGGCGAGAATCGCGCTCATGAGCTCGCTCTCGAGGTCAATCGTAAAGGTCAGGTTCCGCAGCAGGTGCACGACGTTGGGACACTGCTGCGCGTAGCCGGCGCGAATATTGGTGTGAATGGTGGCGCCGCCGAAATTCGGTCCGAACACCGTGTCGCCGCCGCTCAAGTAGCGCATATCGAAGCGCAGGTTCATCGGGTGCGGCGCCCAGCCCAGAAATACGATGGGTCGGTGCGCATTGATGGCCCGCTCCACCTCCGCCAGCATGCCCTGCTCGCTCGACTCGACGATCTTGAAGTCCCCGAGACCGAAGGTATCGGCGTGGATCATTCCGAGAATGAGGCGGTTGCCATCATTACCGGGCTCGATGCCATAGATTGTGTGATCGAGCTCGGCGGCGAACCTGGGGATGTCCGTGAAGTCGCGCAGGCCGGCGTCGTAGGCGTAAGCGGGCACGGCAAGCGTGTACTTGGCACCGCTCAGATTGATACCCAGGTCCTCGACCGAGCCTTCTTCGATATAGGACTTGCGGTCGGCCTCCTGCGTGGGCATCCAGTTACCCATGAAGACGTCGATGTCGGCGTGCTTCATCGAGGCGTAGGTCACGGGCACCGAGAGCACGGTGATGCGCGGCCGGTAGCCCTTTTGCTCAAGCAGCGCCGCCGTCAGGGCGGTAGTCGCCGTCACGTCAGTCCAGCCGATGTCGGGCAGCCGGACCTCCTGGCAGCTGGCCGGCTCGGCGGCCGCAACAGGCAGCGCGAAGGCCCCGAAAAGCCACGCCGCGAGCAGCGCCGGCAGTGCCCGCCAGCCATTGAACGGCCGTTTAAAGGGCCTGTCCAAAGACCCCGCTTGGCGGTCCCGGACCCCGCGGCACCGCGTGCATTTTCCCCTAATATTCACGCGCGAAGTAGGCTCATTGGATTATAGTCTTGCATATTAAATGACGATTCAACCGGGAGTCGCAATGGCCAGAGCGCAAGGCTCCGCCGCCACCTTGGTCGATGCTGGCGGCGCGCGACGCACGCAGCTGATCGAGATGACCATAGACAGCCTCGCGGAGGTCGGATACGTCGAGAGTACCCTGACCCGCATCGGCCGTCGTGCCGGCGTTTCGGCCGGCCTCGTCGCGCACTACTTTGCCGACAAGGATGGGCTGCTGGAAGCCACCTTCCGCTCGCTGGTGGCGCGCCTGGGCGCGCGCATGCGCGCCCGCATGCTGCAGGCCCACACCCCGCGTGGCCGGGTCCAGGCCATCATCGACGCCAACCTGGCGGCCGAGGAATTCGACCGGCGAACCGGCACGGCCTGGCTCGCTTTCTGGGGACAGGTGCCCCATGTCGAGCGCCTGCGCCGCGTGCAGCGCGTGTATCAGCGCCGCATGCTCTCGAACCTCAATGCAGCGTTGCGTTCCCTGCTCGATGAGGCAGACGCGCGAAACCTTGCGGCCATGATCGCCGCCATGATCGATGGCGTCTGGCTGCGCGCGGCCTTATCCAACTGGACCGAGGCCGACAGCGAGAGCGCGCGCGCCATGCTGGCGACCTTTGTGGATTTCCGGCTCAAGCCGCAGAACGCCCCAGTGCTGGCACCGCCCGCCAGCTTCGCGCAGCAGCGTGCACGGGACAGCGGCGTTGTCGTTTCGATCAATCCGGCCACGGGAGCGGAACTGGCGCGGCTTCCGACCGCCGGGGCAGCCGAAATCGATGCCGCCGTCGCTCGCGCACAGGAGGCCCAGCGCGCCTGGGCGCAGCGCACCGGCGCCGAACGCGGACGCGTGCTGCGGCGGGCAGCCGACCTGCTGCGCACCCACAATGAGCGTCTCGCCGTACTCGAGACCCGCGACACGGGCAAACCTATCCAGGAAACACGCCTCGTCGATGTGGCCTCGGGTGCGGACTGTTTCGAGTATTACGCCGGGCTCGCGGCCGGCATTGCCGGCGAATACCTGGATCTCGGGCGTGACGCCTTTGGCTACACGCGCCGCGAACCGCTGGGCGTGGTGGCTGGCATCGGTGCCTGGAATTACCCGCTGCAGATCGCGTGCTGGAAGTCCGCCCCGGCGCTGGCCTGTGGCAACGCGATGATCTTCAAGCCGGCCGAGCTCACGCCGTTGACGGCGATCGAGCTCGAGTCACTGCTGCTGGAGGCCGGCTTGCCCGCGGGCCTGTTCCAGGTCGTGCAGGGCTATGCCGACACCGGCAGGCTGCTGACGCGTCACCCCCAGATACGCAAGGTCTCGCTCACCGGTGAGGTAGGCACGGGCAAGGCGGTCATGGCGGATGCAGCCTCGACGCTCAAGGCAGTCACGCTCGAACTCGGCGGCAAGTCGCCGCTGATCATCTTCGACGATGCCGATCTGGAGAATGCGGTCTCGGGTGCCATGCTCGGTAATTTCTACTCGGCCGGCGAGGTGTGCTCAAACGGCACGCGCGTATTCGTGCAGCGGAAAATGCGTGCGCGCTTTCTCGAGCGACTGCAGCAGCGAGTGCAGGCCATGCGCGTGGGTGATCCGATGCGGGATGACACGCAGGTGGGCTCGCTCATCAGCGCCGAGCACCTCGAGAAGGTCATGGGTTATATCGCACGCGGGCGCGCCGAAGGCGCGCGTGTGCTGGTCGGCGGCCATCGCGTGGTCGACGGCGACCTCGCCAACGGCAACTTCGTGGCACCCACGGTGTTCACCGACTGTCACGACGACATGGCCGTGGCACGCGAGGAGATCTTCGGTCCGGTCATGTCGGTGCTGACTTTCGACGAGGAGGAGGAAGTCATCGCGCGCGCCAATGACACCCCCTATGGGCTGGCAGCGGGTGTGTTCACGCGCGATCTGACGCGGGGGCATCGTGTGATAGCCCGCCTCGAGGCCGGTACCTGCTGGATCAATCACTACAACATCACTCCCATCGAGCTGCCGTTCGGCGGCGTGAAACTCTCGGGACTCGGACGCGAGAATGGCCGCGCCGCCATCGAGCACTACACCCAGCTCAAGAGCGTATATGTCGCGATGAGCGATGTCGCATCGCCCTACTGAGACCAGATGGCGATACGGCGCGAGGAATTCGACTATGTGATCGTCGGTGCGGGATCGGCAGGCTGCGTGCTGGCCAATCGCCTGACCGAAGACGGACGCAATTCGGTGCTGCTGCTGGAGTACGGTGGATCGGATCGCTCCGTGTTTATACAGATGCCCAGCGCACTGTCGATTCCGATGAACACGGAGAAATATGCCTGGCGCTACCACTCGGAGCCCGAACCGGGCCTCGGAGGCCGCCGCATTTACACGCCGCGCGGCAAGGTGCTCGGCGGCTCTTCCTCCATCAACGGCATGGTTTACGTGCGTGGCAACGCGCGCGACTTCGACGGCTGGGAACAGCAGGGCGCCGCTGGATGGGACTATCAACACGTGCTGCCCTACTTCCGCCGTGCCGAACACCGCGCCGAGGGAGGCGATGTCTACCGCGGCGATGAGGGCCCACTGGGCACCTGCTACGGCACGCTGCGCAATCCGCTGCACGAAGCGTGGCTCACGGCGGCGCGGCAAGCGGGCTACCCCGCGACCAGTGACATCAATGGCTTTCAGCAGGAAGGATTCGGCCGCATGGACATGACGGTCCAGAATGGCCGGCGCGCCAGCGCGGCCAATGCCTATCTGCGCCCGGCGATGTCGCGACGAAATCTAGCCGTCCGGACTCATGCTTTGGCCACCCGCATCGTGTTCGATGGACGGCGCGCCCACGGAGTGCGGTACCGCCAGGGGGATCGCGAAAGTGAGGCTGTCGCGCGGCGCGAACTGATCGTGTCGGCCGGATCGATCAACTCGCCGCAACTATTGAAGATATCGGGGGTGGGGCCTGCCGCCGAGCTCACCGCCCTGGGGATTCCTGTGGTTCGTGACCTGCCCGGCGTCGGTGAGAATCTACAGGATCACCTGGAATTCTATTTCCAGGTGAGCTGCCTCGAGCCCGTGACGCTGTACTCGGTCATGAATCCCTGGTCCAAGGGTATGATTGGCGCGCGCTGGCTGCTGCGCCATGACGGCCTCGGCGCTACCAACCATTTCGAGACTTGTGGCTTCATTCGCAGCCGCGCGGGCATTCCTTATCCCGACATCCAGTATCACTTCCTGCCCATGGCGGTCAGCTATGACGGATCGAACCAGGCCACGCAGCATGGCTTCCAGGCACATGTGGGACCGATGCGCTCCAAGAGCCGCGGCTCTGTGACACTGGTGTCAGGCGATGCGCGCGAGTCGCCCCGAATCAAATTCAATTACATGAGCCAACGGGACGATTGGGTCGAGGTGCGTGCCTGCGTGCGGCTGACGCGCGAAATCTTCGCGCAGCCAGCCTTTAATCAATACCGCGGAGACGAGATGCAGCCGGGCGCTGGAGTGCAGACCGACGAGCAAATCGATGCCTTCATTCGAGAGAAAATCGAGACCGCCTACCACCCCTCCTGCAGCTGCAAGATGGGTGCGAGCTCGGATGCGACCGCCGTCGTGGATCCGCAGGCACGCGTGATCGGCCTAGAAAATCTGCGCGTGGTGGACTCGTCCATCATGCCGTCCATCACCAACGGCAATCTCAACGCACCCACCATCATGATCGCCGAAAAGGTCTCCGACCTGATCCGGGGCGTGACGCCACTGCCCGCGGCGGATGTGCCGGTGTACTCCTCGCCCAACTGGGATGTCGCGCAGCGCTGATCTGAGACCAACGACGGCGGTCGGCCAGCCGCGCATTTCAGCTGGTTACCGCCGGGCCCCCAGCCGCGCGAGCATTTCTGACAGTTCCTCGGGACTGATGTAGAAATACTCACAGACGCGGCCCCAGAGCATTGCTGTCGGCACGCTGCGATCGCCTCTCTCCTTCTGCGTCTGATGCAGGACATAGAGAACGACGCGCTCGCGCTCGTTCAGACCGTCGCGAACTTCCGCGACGTCGTCAAAGCCGGGCGGCGTGCCATTGATCTTCGGCCTACTCATCGGCGGCTTGCGCGGTCTCATTTGAATCCAGCCCCTGCTCCCGGCCGCCGAAAGAAGTCCGAATCGTTCGACTCCTGCCGCCAGGCAGCCGTGAGCCAACGTGCCGACCAGTCCAATTCCGAGCTTCCGAATGTCTTATTCGTTCCACTGCTGACTATCTTTGCCTACCGGTACATGACGCAACAAATAACGATTCACCGTTCGAGAGATAGGTACTGGCAAGTTCGCCGATCTTGCTGCCAACCCGACTTGTCCGGTGCCACCGACGATCAAAACGCGGAAACCCATGCTCTGCTCTTCTCCGGGCGCCATCCCGCTCCCAGCGGAATCCCGGGTTACACCCGGCCGCGCCCCGAGTTCGACCA
>Ga0181522_10002147_pt1 | contig 11423 bp, 5 predicted proteins | sample PEATcosm2014_Bin_27_FD_121103 | JGI IMG/M metagenome (GOLD analysis project Ga0181522, IMG submission 121103) | Peatland microbial communities from MTU Mesocosm Facility, Houghton, MI, USA - PEATcosm2014_Bin05_10_metaG | ecosystem: Environmental > Terrestrial > Soil > Wetlands > Peat | place...
GCACAATGCCGAAGCCCGACCACAAGATCAGCACGCCAATTCCGACTGACAACGCTGAGTCTATCCAGTAGTTGCCGGTTACCAGAATCATCCAGCCACCGACGATCACGGCCGCAGTCGATAACGTGTCGCCGACTTCGTGCAGCAACGCGCTGCGAATATTAACGTCGCCTCCGGAGCGGTAGAGCAGAAGCGCGATCACTCCATTCATGACTACGCCGGCACCCGCTACCCACATCATCACGCTCGCCTGCACATGCTCGGGATGCTGAAGCCGGCGGAAAGCCTCGTACAGGATGAAGAACGACACGATGACGAGGGAACTGGCATTGACCAGGGCTGCAAGGACGCCGGCGCGGTGATAGCCGAAAGTCTTGGTCGAACTCGCGGGGCGCGACTGAAAGTAGACGGCGACCAGAGAGAGCAGGAGAGCCAGGAAGTCGGACAGATTGTGTCCGGCTTCGGAGAGCAGCGCCAAAGAATGGGCACGGATGCCGGCTACGACTAACAGGACGATATAAGCAAGAGTCACTCCGAGCGAGATCTTAAGGACCTTCGTCGGGCTACCCGCTCCGTGACTGTGGACATGCACTCTTTAAGTGTACGAGGCCGGAAGGTGTGCTTCAAGCTGCGCCGAGGAGGGGTTTTCCTCCAGGGCAAAACGAGAGCGCGAACAGTCCATGGATGTTCAAGTTGCCACGAGTGAGGCCGATGAGCCTCTGTGCGCCCGGGAGCGGGGGGTACGACCCTTCGAGCCCCATCGATTCCTTCGAGCGGCGTTGCGCTTGCAAGAGAAAGAGCAGGAGCCTCGAGTATGGACGAAATTGTTAAAGATTTTCTTATCGAGAGCGCGGAGAACCTGGACCGGCTGGACCAGGATTTGGTGAAGCTCGAAGGGTCGCCTTCGTCCACGGAGCTTCTGGCAGGGATTTTTCGCACGATCCACACGATCAAGGGGACTTGCGGCTTTCTCGGATTTGCCCGGCTGGAAAAGCTGGCGCATGCCGGGGAGAGCCTGCTGTCGCGGCTGCGCGATGGCGAATTGACTCTCAATGCCGAGATCACGAGCGGCTTGCTCGCGATGGTGGACGCGGTGCGGAACATGCTTGCTCAGATCGAGGCTTCAGGACAGGATGGCGAGGATGATCATGCGAACCTGATCGCGCATTTGACGGAGCTCCAGAGTGGCGCCGCAAAGCCGGCGGGAACGGCTCCGGAGAATGCTGTTACGCCGCCCTCGTCAGAAATGACAAAAACTGCCGATGGTGAAGGGGCAGCGGTGTGTCAAGAGCAGGCAGATCCTGCAAAGATTGGCGGCGTGCTGGTCGAGCGGGGCCACATCCGCCCGGAGGATCTCGCCAGTGCTCTGGAACTTCAGGAGCTGGGGCGCCGCAAGATTGGGGAAATCCTGATTGCGCAGGGCACGGTTCGTCCCGAGGACGTTGCGGCGGCACAGCAGGCGGTGCAGGCTCGCAATCCGGAATCAGCGGTGGAGACCATCCGAGTCGGCGTCAACCTTCTCGACCGGCTCATGAACCTGGTGGGCGAGTTGGTGCTGGCCCGGAACCAGCTTCTGCAATTTTCCAACAGTACGCAAGACGCCGGATTTCAAGCCGTCTCCCAGCGCATGAACCTCATCGCAACCGAGCTTCAGGAAGAGGTGATGAAGACACGAATGCAGCCGATCGGTAATGTCTGGAACAAGTTTCCGCGGATGGTCCGCGACCTCGCCCTCAGCTGCGGAAAAGACGTCACCCTCGAAATGGAAGGCCAGGATACCGAACTGGACCGAACGATTATCGAGGCGATCAAGGATCCGCTGACGCACCTCGTTCGCAACTGCATCGATCACGGAATTGAAACGCCGGAGATGCGGAGGCAGGCGGGCAAAGAAGCGGCAGGCATGCTGAAGCTCCGGGCATTTCATGAAGGCGGGCAGGTCAATATCGAGATCAGTGATGACGGCGCAGGGCTCAATGGGGAGCGCATCCGGCAGAAGGCCGTCGAGCGAGGGTTGGTGACGTCGCAACAGGCCACGCGCATGTCGGACCGCGACATCTTCAACATGATCTTTCTGCCCGGATTTTCCACGGCGGAAAAGATTACGAACGTCTCCGGGCGCGGCGTCGGCATGGACGTGGTGAAGACGAATGTCGAAAAGATCGGCGGAACCGTCGATGTGCAATCCACGGCGCGGAAGGGCACGACAGTCAAGATCAAAATCCCTCTGACGCTGGCAATCATTCCAGCGCTGATGGTGACTTCGGGAGGCGAGCGCTTTGCCATCCCTCAAGTCAGCCTGCTGGAACTTGTGCGGTTGGAAGCGGGCGAGGGTGGCAAGGGGATTGAGATGGTCCAGGGGGCCCCCGTGCACCGTTTACGTGGACGGTTGCTTCCTGTCGTCTACCTGAATCGCGAGCTACAGCTTGGCCTTGCGGGCAAAGACTCACGTAGGGATTGCCCCACCAACATCGTGGTGGTCCAAGCGGACGGACGCGAGTTTGGCCTGGTCGTCGACGAGATTACGGATACGGAAGAAATCGTCGTCAAACCGATGGGAAAACAGTTGAAGGGGATCAGTGCATATTCGGGCGCGACGATCATGGGAGACGGACGGGTTGCGTTGATTCTGGACATCCTGGGGCTGGCCCAGCGGGCGCGGGTTATCTCCGAAGCCCGCGAGTCGGCCCTCAGCGATAAAGAAAAGGCGAACAAGCGGGAGGAGTTGCGTTCTGACCGCCAGACTTTGCTGCTCGTGCAGTGCGGGGCTCAAGGACGGATGGCAATTCCCCTGTCGCTGGTGGCGCGACTGGAAGAATTTCCCGCGAGCACGATCGAAATGGCGGGAGCGCAGGAAGTGACGCAGTATCGGGGACAAATCATGCCACTGATCCGACTCTCCCGTGTGCTCGACGCAGACAAGGAATTCGCTGTAGCAGCGGAAGGACGCCTGCAGGTGGTGGTGTACTCCGAGGCGGGTCGCAGCGTTGGGCTGGTCGTGGATCGCATCGTCGACATCGTCGACGAAACGCTGGTCGTGCAGAATCCAGCCGAGCGCAGGGGAGTAACCGGCTCGGCGGTCATTCAAAAGCGCGTAACAGATTTGTTGGATGTGGCCAGAGTGGTGCGCGAAGTAATTCCCGGCTTTTCGGAATCAACGGCAAGAGTGTAGGAGGACGAGAGTATGGGTGCGTCGCAGCAATTTTGCACATTTTTTCTCGATGGCCACGTATTTGGAACTCCAGTGCCGAAGGTGCAGGAGGTGATTCAGCACCAGGAGATGACGCGCGTACCGCTTTCGCCGGATGTGGTCAGCGGACTGATTAACCTGCGCGGACAAATCGTTTCCGCGATCGATTTGCGCCGCCGACTGGGCTTGCCCGAGCGACCAGATGGCCAGCTGCCGATGAATGTAGTTGTTCGCACCAATGATGGCGCCGTCAGCTTGCTGGTGGACGAGATCGGCGACGTGATCGAGGTCGAGGAAGAGACGCTGGAGAGTCCTCCGGAGACCCTCCAAGGTTTTGCCCGCGAAGTGGTCAGCGGAGTGTACAAACTCTCCGGACGGCTGCTTTTGGCGCTTGACATTGACCGGGTAGTGGATTTGTCGGACCTCACGAAGACAAAGGGTACGCGAGAATTTTGAATTCAAATCATCACGGCCCCGCCAGAGCGCGGTGAACCGTAAGGAGAATTGGAATGAACAGCGTGCGGGGAAAAAAAGCAGGCAAGCTCGACCAACGCCAGATGAAGGACGACCGCGCCCAGATTGAGGCGCTCAGCAAGGCACAGCCGATTAGCGACTACGACATGGACGGGACGGTTCTTGACGTCAATGAAAACTTCGAAACATTGCTCGGCTACAGCCGCGACGAGGTAATCGGCAAGCACATCAGCATCTTCGTGGACGAGCAGACCCGGCACAGCGCGCAATACCAGGCCGAGCACAAGATTCTCTGGGGAAAACTGTTGCGCGGCGAACCGCAGCAGGGCGAGGGGAAGCGAACCACGAAACATGGAAAAGAGATTTGGCTACATTACTCCTACAATCCCGTCCTAGATCCGGACGGGAAGCCCTACAAGGTTGTCAACTATTTCCAAGACGTCACCCAGCAAAAACTTGCCAACGCGGATCAGACGGGACAGATTGCGGCGATCGGCAAGGCGCAAGCCGTCATCGAGTTCCACATGGATGGGACCATCATTACGGCGAATAACAATTTCCTGAACGCTCTCGGTTATACCCTGGACGAGGTCAAGGGCAAGCATCACAGCATGTTCGTCGATGAGGCATATAAACAAAGTCCGGCTTACAAAGAATTCTGGGCCAAGCTGAACCGGGGAGAATACGATGCGGCCGAATACAAGCGCATTGGCAAGGGCGGCCGGGAAGTCTGGATTCAGGCTTCGTACAATCCGATTCTCGACCTCGATGGCAAGCCTTTCAAAGTTGTGAAGTACGCAACTGACGTCACGCGACAGAAGCTGATCAACGCCGACTACCAGGGACAAATCGCCGCCATTAGCAAGGCCCAGGCAGTGATTGAGTTCAACATGGACGGAACTGTGATCACGGCGAATGATAATTTTCTTAAGGCTCTTGGCTATTCCGTCGACGAAATCAAAGGCAAGCACCATAGCCTCTTCGTCGAGGAAGCCTATCGACAAAGTGCGGACTACGCCGAATTCTGGGCGAAGCTGCGTCGCGGCGAATATCAAGCGGCCGAGTACAAACGTATCGGCAAGGGTGGCCGGGAAGTCTGGATCCAGGCGTCCTATAACCCGATCCTGGATCTCAATGGCAAGCCGTTTAAAGTTGTGAAATATGCGACAGACATCACAGCGCAGAAGCTGGCGGTGAACGCAATGATGGCGGATGCCATGATGCTTTCGCAGGCGGCTGTCGAGGGCAAGCTGGCGACTCGAGCCGATGCCAGTAAACATCAGGGGGACTATCGCAAGGTCGTGGAGGGCGTCAACAGCACACTCGATGCAGTGATCGGGCCTTTGAACGTGGCGGCAAAATATGTGGATGACATTTCCGTCGGCCTGACGGAAGCGCGCGAGGTACTGCAGTCGATGGCGGACAACAATTACACGCGCCGCGTCGCGAATTCAAACAAGCGGGTGAAGATCACCGACGTGTACAACGGCGATTTCAACACCATCAAGAACAACCTGAATGCCTGTATCGAAGGGCTGGCAGCGGTAGGTGCAGCGACCAACAAGACGGCAGACACGCTGCAGTCCAGCATGAAATCGATTGCCCAAAACGCGCAGGCGCTTTCAAGTTCGTCGCAACAACTGGCGGCGACAAGCCAGCAGATGAGCGGAAATGCCGAGGAAACGTCGGCTCAGGCCAACACGGTGGCCACGGCGACCCAGCAGGTCACGACCAATCTGAACAGCGTAGCTACAGGCGCAGAAGAGATGACGTCGACCGTGCAGAGTATCTCGAGCAACGCCGGAGAGGCGGCCAAGGTCGCAGCCGAAGCAGTGAAGACGGCAAATGGCGCAAATGCTACGGTGGCCAAGCTGGGAGAGTCGAGCGCGGAAATCGGGCAGGTGATCAAGGTCATCACTTCGATCGCGCAGCAAACGAATCTGCTGGCTCTGAACGCAACCATCGAGGCAGCCCGGGCGGGGGAAGCCGGCAAGGGCTTCGCGGTTGTGGCCAACGAGGTGAAGGAACTGGCGAAGCAAACGGCCAAGGCGACGGAAGATATCAGCCAGAAGATCACGGCGATCCAGGACGATACGAAGCGAGCGGTGGAAGCGATTGGCAGCATCACCGGGATTATCAACCAGATCAACGACATTTCGGGAACGATCGCAACTGCGGTCGAGGAACAGAGTGCGACCACCAACGAGATGTCGCGCAATGTGCAGGAAGCGGCGAAGGGGTCGGGCGAGATCTCGCAGAACATTCAAGGAGTCGCCACAGCCGCAGAGAGCACGACGCGCGGGGCGCAAGACACACTGAAGGCTGCGCAACAGCTGACCGAGATGGCAACCCAGCTGCGAACCTTAGTCGAGCAGTTCAAACTGAGCGATAGCGATGAAGTGGGCGCTGCCGGGAAAGAAAGTGCAAAAACGCGAGCGGCGCGGGCCGCGTCGTAGCGCTTCCGGTTCGGCGCCACGAAGAAAGGTGCGGCAGTGATGTATGGCAAGAAAAAGCGGGTTCTTCTCGTCGACGACGCCGTGGTGGTACGAAAGCTGCTATCCACGGCGATTGGGGAGGATCCTGATCTCGAAGTGGCGGCGACCGCGGTAAACGGGCGCATGGCTTTAGCAAAATTCGCCGCCGCGAAACCGGACATCATTTTGCTCGACATCGAGATGCCGGAGATGGACGGGCTGGAAACAGTGCGGGAGCTGCGGAAAATCGATACCCGCGTTCCGATCGTCATGTTCAGCACGCTGACGGAACGTGGAGCGTCGATTACTCTGGAGGCACTGGCCCTCGGAGCCACGGATTACGTAGCCAAGCCGAGCAATGTCAATGGAGCGGCTACATTCGAAACCATTACGAGCGAATTGATCCCGAAGATCCGAGCTCTGTGCCGGCTACCGGGCCGGGGCGATCTCATCCCAGGCGGCAAGCTGCCAGTCCCGCGTTCGCTACTCTCGCCGCGGCCGCAGCTGTTTTCGCCGGTGCAGGTGGTTGTGATCGGAGTGTCTACAGGCGGACCCGATGCTCTGGCGCGACTCTTACCGACTTTACCAACGGAGTTTCCAGTTCCTCTGCTGATTGCGCAGCACATGCCAGCCATTTTCACGTCGATGCTGGCGGCTCGCTTGAGTGCCAAGTCGGCGCTGCCCGTGCGCGAGTGTGTTTCCGGGGAACCTCTTCGGAAGGGTTGCGCGCTGATCGCCCCGGGTGACTTTCACATGGTGGTGCAACAGGAGAATGGGACGCCAACAGTGAGCACGCATCAAGGCCCGCGCGAAAACTTTTGCCGCCCATCGGTGGACGTACTCTTTCGTTCAGTGGCAGAAGTCTACGGATCGCGCACTCTGGCGGTGATTCTGACCGGCATGGGTCACGATGGTCTCCGCGGATGCGAAGCGCTGCGAGCTCTGGGAGCGCGGATCTATGTGCAGGACGAAGCCAGCAGCGTAGTTTGGGGCATGCCGGGTTTTGTCGCGAAGGCCGGTCTCGCCGACAAAATTCTTCCGCTTCAGCAAATTGGTGCTGAGATTGTGCGCGCAACGAGTCTGCAAGTCGCCGCACGAACACAATCCTGAGAACTAGCTTTCTGGATCCCGGGATTAAGTCTTGCTCAAGCTGTCGAGATAACGCTTGTTGTAGAAGGACGTTGTTTTCTGCACGAACTCGAGAATGCGGAACATTCGTTCGCGGCCTTCCCGATTCATTTCGCGGAATTGAACGGCAACGCCGGAACCGGGATCTAAGCGTGCGACCACGCCCTCGGCAGTTAGAGTCGGGTCATCCATGGAAAATCCGAGCTTAATCTTGCTACCTGCCGACAAGATCGTGCTGGTTTCGACATAACAGCCACCCAGGCTGACGTCGGTAATGTTGGCAAAGATGGGAACCCCACCTTCTTCCATCTGGACTTCAATCGTGACCCGGCACTTCAGGCGGGGATGAGCGCGGCGGTCCTTGTAGGTCAGCTCTTTCTGTTTTTCCAGATACATCCGGCGATCGGCTTCGGCAAGGAGCTGTTCCGCGTCGTTACCATCCTCCGGATAGACGGCGCGTCCTACGCTGAGTGATAGAATTTCCTCGCCGCATACTTCGCTTCCTGCTTGGCGAGCGAGGGCGCGCATTTGCTCGGCCTTTTTGCCGGCAGCGTCTCCGACCAAGCCAGGTGCGATCACGACAAATTCGTCGCCGCCCATGCGGGCCACATAGTCGTACTCGCGGCACGTATCTTTCAGAGCTTGGGCGAACAGGCGCAACACCCGATTGCCTTCGAGGTGACCGAAGCGGTCGTTGATCTGCTTGAAGCCGTCCATGTCGGAAACCATGACGGTGAGTGACGAGTTATCGCGCTTGCAACGAGCAAGGTCGCGATCGAGCTGAAGGAAGAGTGACCTGGCGTTCGGCAGGCCGGTCAGGTAGTCCGTGATGGCAGAGTTCTCAGCCTGTTGATACTTGAGCGCGTTCTCGATGGAAAGAGCCATCTTGCCGCTAACAGCGAGCAGGATGCGCAGGTGATCGGAGGTGAAGGCATCGCGTTCACCGCGGTAGAGCGCAAGTACGCCGATGACGCCGGCAACACCTTCGAGAGGCACTGCCAGCGCCGAACGCAACGAGCTGAATTTCGAAGGATCGTTTAAGTATCCCGGCTCGACGGACGGATTGCCATTGATGATAGGTTTGCGGTTGTGCGCCACCCAGCCGGAAAGGCCTTGTCCGATGGGAATGCGGAGAGAGGAGAACAGGCGATAGTTATCGCCGTTCACATACTCGGGAACAAGTTCTTGTTCGCGCTTGATGTAGATCGCGATCGCATCGTACGGCACCATCGGTTTCAGCTTGACCGAGAAGACTGAGAGAGTTTCACCCAAGCTGAGGGAAGCGCCGAGGTCCTGGCTTAGCTCGAACAGTGCCTGAGCTTCCTGACGTGCTGCAGCGATGGACGACAGGAAGGTGTTTTCGCGTCCGGCGTAATCCTGAGCCAGGGCACTTTCGAATCCGGCTGCCGGCTCCAACCCGCGCTCGATCTTAATACCGGTTGAGAGCAGCGCGTTTGGATCTTCTGCGGATTTCGCGATGGCGAGGCGTTCCAGATGCTGATAGCGCTTTTGCAGGATGTCGACAACCTTAGGATCGAACGACTTGCCCGACTCGGAAGCGAGTTTCTGCATCACGTCTTTCAAGGGCAAAGCTCGGCGGTACTGGCGGTCGGAAGCCAACGCATCCAGATAGTCGACGGCAGAGAGGATTCTGGCTCCGATCGGAATCTCGGCTCCCTTGAGTCCCATCGGATAGCCGGAACCGTCCCATTTCTCGTGGTGAGCGCGGACGATCGGTACAACTGGATAAGGGAAGCGAACGCGTTCCAGAATTTCCGCCCCCACGAGAGTATGGATCTTCATTTTCTCGAACTCTTCGGGGGTGAGACGTCCGGGTTTTGAGATGATGTGCTCAGGCACGGCCAGCTTGCCGATGTCGTGCAAGAGCGCGGCCGCGTGGAGTGCTTCGAGTTCAGGGCCGTTTACACCCAATTCCTTCGCGACTTCAATCGCGTAAACCCGCACACGCTGCAGATGCTCGTGAGTGGTGTGGTCCTTGGCTTCGATGGCCAATGCGAGTGCTTCGATCGTCCGCAGGTGGAGGTTAGCCATCTCCTCAACATGGCGCTTCTCGTCTTCGAGCTTGCCCAGATACAGGCGATAGGAGCGATAGATGACGTAAACCGCGGGCAGAATCAGGAGCGATGTTTCCCAATTAAAAGTCTCGTTCAGCCAGGCAATGATTCCGGCAATTCCCGCTCCCACCAGGTAGTACGGGAACGACCAAAAGTAGCAATCGACCAGGATGCGGGTGAGCGGCCTCCGCTCGGTGAGCGAAATGACTGCGGCGATGGAGCCCGCATTCGCGATGAAGTAAACAGTCGCCGACAGTCCCAGCAGGATGGGATGGCTCCCGAACAGCAGGTTCATCACGGGATGGTGATAAACGAGATAGGCGAGCGCGGTGGAAACGCATCCCGCGCAGACGTTAAACGTGACTTGAATGGCCTTGGGACGTTCCGGATAGAGGCACTGCGCCAGCATCGAAATGGCGCCGAGAATGAGTGTCTCGGTGAAACTCAGTTCGAGAACACCGATCAGGATGAATAGGAAGTTGACGGAAAGAGTTCCGGTGATGCCTGGCAGGTTCACCTTGAGCCGCGATGCCAGGATCGCGATTCCCAGGTAACAGATGAACTCTGCAATGTTCTTGCTGCTCTGGTGAATGCCGCCGTACAGAAGCGTTGCCAGCCCCGCGACCACCATTAACGTGATAAACAGCTTCGCGGGTAGGGACAGTCCCTTCCACGAGCGGGAGTGCTCGGGCAGACCAATGGCAATGCTGGTTGCACCAGTCATAACGAATGTGACAGAGCCGGGGAGAAGTCGACCCGCACTTTCCATAGATATCAGCTAAGGTATTTAGAAACAATGATTTGGGAAGATTTCGAGAAACTTCGGTAACCATTGGGCAAACTCTGAGAGGTTGACAAATATGGGATGATTTGTCCCGTATGAACTGCGATCAAGTTTCTAAACAGATCACCGCCGTGCGTCGACGAAGCTGGGTGAAATTTGGATCGGCCCTCTTTATCACATTAGGAGTGCTTCAAGCCACGGTTTACGCAGAACCCCTGTCTCTTCAATTACTTGTGACGCCTTCAAGCGTAATTCAGAAGGATAGCCGGCCGATAACGTTCGCTCTGCACGGCTTTATCGAGTTCAAGTCGCTGGCGGGACTGTTTCCCTACATCGAATCACAATCGCAGCGCTGGAAGTCGAACGCTGAATTTGATGAGGCAACTCGTAGTCGGTTCCGTCGCGAGTTGTTGCGGCGAGGCATTGAGAGTCGAGTCATTTCGATGGAGGATGAACGCCCTCTGGAGACGTTGATCACCCACACGCGGGCCGAACTCGAACAGGCTCTGGCTCAAGTTAAGGAACCGACGCCGGAGGGATACGCCGAAGAATTTGTCGCCGTGCAGGAGAAGTGGAGGCACTCTTTAAATTGCTGGAGCGCATCGCCGTCGATCCCGGGCCGAGTCCTTTCGAACTGGTATCCCATTGAGGAAGGGATTCGCCTCTATGGAGCGACGTATGACTCGACGGAACACTTCTGGCAGGCAGTGAAATATCACCCTGATACGACGGTCGCCGAATTGGTGGATTTGCTTGAAGTGATGGAGCGCAGGGAATGGGGACCGTGGCTGAAACGTTTGGATGACGATCCCAAGATCTATTTGCCGAATGCCTATGCGGTGGAGTTTTTACGCCACAACTTAACACCCGAGAGGCTTCGTTGGTCTCGAGACGAGATCGTCAGACAATCCGTGCGACAAAGTGAACACGCGCGAGCGGCCCAGCAACGTGGAGCTAAGGCCTTTCGATTTACTGCTTATGAAGAGAAAGTCTTGTGGGGCGATTTGGCGGACGTCCTTCACCTCGTTTACATTTTTTCGCCGACGGAGGATCCGATTCGAAAAACCCTGGCCGAGCGCCATTTCGACGGAATTTATCTGGAAGGCCGAAAGATGGGATTTATCAGCGAAGAATATCGTTCGCTGATGCTCGAGATCTGGAAGGTAAAGTATCTGGAGATGCCGAGATTTGGCGAAGTCATTCGTTCGATTCCGTTGGAGATCCGGTTATCGCATTTTCTGAACGATGGAGACTCGCCTGACATTCCGATTCCGATTTACATTGGATATCTGAATCAA
>Ga0181522_10002149_pt1 | contig 11420 bp, 15 predicted proteins | sample PEATcosm2014_Bin_27_FD_121103 | JGI IMG/M metagenome (GOLD analysis project Ga0181522, IMG submission 121103) | Peatland microbial communities from MTU Mesocosm Facility, Houghton, MI, USA - PEATcosm2014_Bin05_10_metaG | ecosystem: Environmental > Terrestrial > Soil > Wetlands > Peat | place...
CATTGGCTTCCTCTCGACCGTTTTGGGTTTTGGCTCACAAAGCCTGCGGAGTACTCGGCCCTGTGTGACGATCTTGCCTCGCTCGAGCGCGTCCCGGCATCGATGAGAACTTCGGCGGGCGCGGGAAGCCTTGGGTCACTCCCGGTCATCGTAATCACTCACGGACACCCGTTTCCAGGCCCTTTTGCGGTGCTGGAGAAAAACTGGAGCGAAGGCCAGGAGCAATTAGCAGCGCTCTCGACCGATAGCGTCCTGATGGTGGCGAAGAACAGCAATCACATGATCCAGCAGGACGAACCCGCGCTGGTTGTGGACGCGATACGGCGCATACATATGGCGGTGCAAAGAGGTTCCTCGCTCGCTGTTTCACAATAGCAAGGCGCCGCAGGCGCGCTACTTGTTGTCGTTGCCGGTGAGGCGGAAGGTGATGGTGCCCCAGAAGAGGCGGGCGCGCATCTGCACGGGGAGATGGCGATCGTCGTCGGTGTACCAGATCCAGATGTTGCCGCGGTTCTTGACTACGCCGGCATCGGCGGTGGGCTGCACACGGATGGTTTTGAATGTTCCGAGCGGCGTCTTGATCTCTTCACGCGCCTCCGCGCGCATGGTGACGACGACGGTGTGCATGGCGTCGACGACAGGAAGCTGAAAGGTATTGCCGACCTCGATGGGCTGCGAAGCCGCGTAGAAGATGCCGCTGAGAAGGTCAGTGAGGCAGCTGGCGACGGGCACCTCAACGTGCTTGGTCAGGCCGCTGACGAGGTTCTTCTCATCGAGGATGGACTTGGACTGGCCGTAATCGATGCGCAGCGTGGAGTTGACCTGACGGCGGCCTTCGACGGTCTGCTTGTCGAACTCGTAGGCGCAGCCCTGAGCGCGGTCGAAGGTGGACTGAAAGTGGTCGCTGACGTGGAAGATGAGATTGATGGCGCCGGTGGTGTCGGCGTTGGCGGTGATGCGCTCGCGGTCGCCGTTGGATTCAAAGTGGAGTACGGCAGTGCCGGCGGGAAAGACGCGCCAGTCGACCGCGTAGGTGAGGGTCTGCTTCTGCGGGAAGTAGAAACCTGCACGCGGCGGCGCGAGCGGCGGAACCTGCTGACCTGGGGCCAGGAAGGCCAAATATAAAGCGCAAAAAAGGATGAGTGCAGGCGTGCGCGTCTTCAACGTCGGGCTGGCTCCTTCTGCATTGGACTGTTTTTGGTTGAGGAACGCTTACCGCATCCGATGGAAGAACGCGACGAGAACAGGCCGCAGGAAGAAAAGGCAAAAGTAGAGCAGCGCGGCCCCTAGCACAGCATTGTACTCGCGGTGTTTGCGATAAAGGGCGAGAGAAAATCCATTTGTCTGGGCTGCGGGGCCGCCGGAGCTCTGTTCCGACAGAGGGTTAGACGAATCGGGACGGGCGGCGGCGAGGCGCGGGACGAGACGAGGGACTTGGCGGCAGTACGCGCCGAATGCGGGGAAGGTGGCGCGGAGGAAGCGCTCCTCCGAGGCGATGACGGGCACGTAGATGAGCAGAAAGCCGAGCGCCAGCACGAACGCCACTGGCCAGCTCAAGAGCGCCAGTGCGAAACCGAAGGCAATCAGCATGGAGCCGAGATAGAGCGGGTTGCGCGTGTGGGCGTAAGGGCCGGTGACGGTGAGCTCGCGGTTCTTCTTGACGGTGCCTGCAGCCCAGCCGCGCAAGAAGAGGCCAGGAAGAACGAGCGCGAAGCTCCAGAGAACGGCTGCGGGGCGCGGGGCGCGCCGCCACATCTCGAACAGATAGAGCGCGGCTGCCAAGAATCCCAGCGGCACGCGAATGCGGCGGGCGAGGCGCTGCCAGCGAGTGATCCAGTCTTCGGTTGAATGGCCCGACGCGCTGGAGGCTTCACCCTGGGCCTTGACTTGAGCTGAGGAGCGCACTTTGTCGGAACCACTCATCGCGCGGCCTCTTGTTCTTCCTGCAACAGCTCGCCTGCTGCGCGGAGAACGTCGTCAGGCGTGATGGTCATCATGCCGGCTTCGGGCGCGGAGTGGCGCGTGTGATCGCGGCGGCTCTCAGGGCTGCGCAGCACCTTGAAACGCGTGCCGAAGGGACCGTTGCGGCTGGGGTCAGTGGGGCCGTAGATGCCGACGACCGGGCAGCCGAGCGCGCAGGCCAGGTGGAGCGGGCCGGTATCGCCGGCGACGGCGAGCCGGATGCGGCGCGTGAGGGCGATGAGCTGGCCGAGAGTGCAGGTGAGCGGGTGGGCCGCGCCGTTGGTGTCCTGGGAGATGAAGCGGGCCAGCGGCTCTTCGCCGGGGCCGGCGTTGACGAGGACGCGAAAACCACGGGCGATGAGCCCGGCGGCCACGGCGGCGTACCGCTCCACCGGCCAACGCTTGGCGCCCCAGCCGGCGCCAGGATTGATCAGCGCGGCGGGTTGAGAGCCGGCGGGTGCAAGCAGTTTGTCGCACCAGGATTCAGCGGCGGGATCGACGGGCAGCCAAGGCTCGGCGGGCACGAGCGCGTCGCCCGCTACGGCTGCGGCCAGCTCCATGTCCTGCTCGATCACGTGCGTGCCTTTCACGGGAACGCGCTCAGTAAAGAGCCAGCGCGCGGCGAACTCACGCGGGTCGGCTTCGCCAATCAGGCGCGGGCTGCGGGCAAACCGGCCGACGGCCGCCGAGCGCACCGCGCCCTGAAAGTCGAGCACGGCAGCATAGCCGGCAGCGCGCAGATCGCGGCGTAAAGCGCTGATTTCACGGATGGTTCGGGCGCTCAAGGGGCTGCGGCCCCAGTCCTTGGCCGGAGCCAGGTAGATGCGGTCGACGAGCGGCTGGCCGGCTCCGCGGCCACCAGAATTGTTGACATCTTCGGCCGCGAGGAGAGCACGCCATCGCGGCTCAACCACCCAGTCGATTGTCCATTCAGGATGAGCGAGGCGGAGCGCCGTCACGGCCGGCAAAGCGTGCAAGATGTCGCCCATGGCGCCCAGACGGACCACGAGCAAGCGATAGTTGGACTGCGCGTACAAAATACAATTTTCTCATACTGGGCGTGGGGCGGAGGGTGAGGACAGGCGCTCGTTCACCCACCGCGCGACGGCAGGCTCGTCTTCGATTTCGATGCGCAGGGCGGCGGTGAGGAGCGGAAACTGCGCGGTGAGAGCCGACGACAGCTTGCCGAGACGGACCTGGTCCTTTTCAGTGGTGATGAGCGCGGTTGCGTGGGCGGCACGGGCGCTTGAGAGCAGACGGTCGATATCGCCGGCGGAGTAGCGGTGATGGTCGGAGAAGGCGACGCGGGCAACCACGCGAAGTCCGGCGGATTCGAGGCCGCGAAAGAACTGGTCGGGACGGGCGATGCCGCAGAAGGCAGTGACGGGGCCTGTGATGACGGGGATTTCCATGCTGCGGCGCAGGCGCCAGATGGGGCCGGTCCATTTCCGGGCTTTCAGGTCTGCAGCCAGGTCGGGCTCGTCGGCTGGGATGGCGATTACGCTGGCGCGGCGGATGGCGCTGAGCGGCTCACGCAGGTTGCCGGCGGGAAGCAGACGGCCGTGCCAGTCCTGAAGATTGACGAGCAGGATGTCGATGTCGCGGGCGAGCTGGCGATGCTGAAAGCCGTCGTCGAGGAGATGGACGCGCGGGGCTCCGGTGTGTTGGTGTTCGGGCTGGGCTTCTTCGGCGAGCAATCCGGCCTGGTAGCGCTGGGCGGCGACGTAAACGGGGAGGTTCGCCGCACGGGCGATCAGGAGGGGTTCGTCGCCGAACTCTTCCGCGGTGCCTCCGGGGTCGACGCGCGCCGGTTCGCGGCTCAACCGGCCGTAGCCGCGGGAGAGCACATCGACGTGGAAGCCATTGCGAATGAGCAAGTTGGCGAGGGCGATGGTGAGTGGGGTTTTGCCCGCGCCGCCGGCCGAGAGGCTGCCGATGCTGACGACCGGCCAGCGCAGGTGGCGCGCCGTTTCGAGGCCGGTACGGAGGCGGAGATTGCGGGCAGCGAGGGCAAGGCGATAGGCGGGGATGAGAGGGATCAGCAGGGGACGTGGCAGCGATGGCCTGCTCATGATGGGCGCTCCAGGGCGACTTTGGAGCCGAGAAGTTCCGCGAGCGCTTCAACGCAGCGCGCGGTCGCGCCGGCCTGCTGTTCGAAGACCTGCTTGGCGCGGGCGCCCATGGCCGAAGCACGTGCAGAATCGTTGAGCAACTCGATGAAAGCCGGCGCGAGATCCCGTTGTTCGGCGATGCGGATGGCCCGGTGAGCACGCAGCTCGTCAACGATGGCGCGGAAGTTGACGTAGTGCGGACCCATGACGATGGGCACACCGAACTGGGCCGGTTCGAGTGGATTATGGCCGCCGGCAGGAGCCAGGCTGCCGCCAACGAACGCAACCGCGGCGAGCGAGTAGACGGACGCCAGCTCACCGATGGTGTCGAGGAGGATGATTTCGCCGGGCTGAAGCGCGCGTGGAGTGCTGGCGGGATCGGTCGACCACTCCGAGCGCCGGCTCCATTTGAAAGGAGACGTCTCGAGCAGGCCTGCAACGGCGCTGAAACGCTCAGGATGACGGGGCGCAAGGACGAGCGCCAGGTTGGGGTCTGCCGCGAGCAGCCGTGGCCAGGCCTGGACGAGCGCGTCCTCTTCACCTTCGAGCGTGCTGCCCGCGACGACGAACCGCAGACCAGCGGCCTTTTCCCGGAGCAGCCGCGTGGCGGCGGATTCGCGTGCGGCGCGGACGTCAAACTTGAGATTGCCGGCAACGGTGACACGCTCCGGCAGGCAGCCGATGGCTTTGAGGCGTTCGGCGTCGGTTTCGGTTTGAGCCAACACCGCGCTGAGCCGAGAGAGGATTGGCCGCCAGAGGCCGCGAAGCGCCCGGTAGCGAGGCCAGGAGCGGTCAGAGATGCGGGCGTTCACGACGGCGACCGGGATCTGGCGGCGGAAGCAGCCGGTGAGCAGGTTGGGCCAGAACTCCGTTTCGGTGAGGATGAAAAGCTTTGGCTGGAGCGCGTTCAGGTAGTTGCGCACGGCCCAGGGCAGGTCGAGCGGGCAGTAGAAGACGCGGTCTGCCCCGAAGCGCTCGCGCGCGAGCGACTGGCCGGTGCGGGTTGTGGTTGAAATGAGGACCTGGTGGCCGGGAAGCGCGGCTTCCAGGTCGTTCACGAGACGGGTGACTGCGAGAACTTCGCCGACCGAAACGGCGTGAAGCCAGACGATCGGTCGCCGGTCGTCACCCCCCGAAAGGCCCCCGCGCACATTCCCGAGCCGCTCCCGCAGGCCCTCGCGGTACTTGCGTGCAGTCGCCATCCGCCACAGCCACCAGGGGGATGCGATGACCAGGGCCGCGAGCAGAGCCAGGTTGTAAAAGAGCAGAATCATGCTAAACGGAACGCGCCCACCCCCGGTCTAACCCCTCAAATGATACAGTCGGGCACAATGCGGATTTTGCGTGCATTGCCGCTGTTCGTGGGTCTGGCGCTGCCGGCCGCCGCGAGCGACCACGCCGCGCCCTCGGTGCAGCCGGCCACATCGTTTGCCGATGTGGAAGTGCATGAAGAAGAGAAGGTGGCGATTGCGGCCGAGCCCTATGACACGCGGCAGAAGGAATCGCTGTTTCGAGTGGACTACCTGAGCCACGGCGTGTTGCCAGTGCGGCTGATCGTGACCAACAACGGCAGCCGGCCCATCTCGCTGCGCGATGCGCGGATTCTGTTCCAGACCGCAGGGGGTGACAGAATCCAGGCCGCCGAGCCCGAGGACGTGGAGCGGCTGATGACGCGCAAGGAGCGCGAAGGCGGCAAGATTCCGTTGCCGGGGCCGATACCGGCCATCAAGCTCAAGCCCAAGGCGAGCAACAAGGAGATCGAAGAGGACTTCAATACCTTCGAATACCAGGCGCTGGTGGTGGAGCCGCACACGACGCGCGCGGGATTTTTGTTCTATGACGTGTCGCAGCTCGATGATCCGCTGAAAGGGGCCAAGCTGCACCTTCACAAGCTGCGCGACGCCGACGGCAACGAGCTGTTCTACTTTGAGATTCCCTTCGATAAATATCTGAAATCGAAGTCGAGCCAGATGAACTGAGGCCGATTCCCCCGGCCGGCTTTCATGATATTGCATGTGATATGATCCGGGAGTGCGGATCGTGCTCGATACGTCCGTTCTGGTGGCGGCGATTCGGAGCCCAGCGGGTGCGTCAAAAGCGCTTCTTGACGCTATATTGAATGGCCACGTCGAACTCCTCATCTCAACCGCCCTCGTATTGGAATATGAGGCGGTGACGACCCGCGAGGAGCACTTAAGTGTCTCGGGTTATACGCGCGACGAAGTCCGGCAACTCTTGGATTCGATCTGCGAGTTAGGTAATCGAGTGAGGGTTCGATGGGTTTGGCGGCCCCAGTTACCCGACCCCGATGACGAGATGGTCCTGGAGACTGCGATCAACGGTTATGCAGACGCGATCGTCACTTTCAATCGAAGCGATTTCATCGCCGCCGCAGGGCAATTCGGTATCAGTGTGCTCAATCCCAAAGAGGCCCTCGAGGAGACGACATCCCAATGAAGCAAAGTAACTTTGCCCTGCGTTTGCAGCCCTCACTGATGGAAGCTGCTCGCAAGATCGCGCAGTCCGAGGGAGTGGCGCTTAACCAGCTGATCAACGTGGCTGTAGCGCAGTTGGTTGCTTCGCACGAATCCTTCGACTACATTGCCATGCGGGCGAAGCGGGCGAATGTGGAACGGGCTCTTGAGATTCTCCGCCGGCCTCGCACGGGCGAACCTCCGCGGGAGGGCGACGAGCTGCCGGAAGGCTGGGCGGAGCGCCGCGCGACGGGCGAGAAGAAAGCCTCGTAGGCGCGCAGGCGCCTCCTCGTGTGGGGCTTCAGTCATTCCGAGTAGGTGGCCGAGGTGGTGTCCGTCTCCCAGATGGTGCAGTCTTTCACGCGCACGCGGCCGTCGGTGGTCGCGTCGAGCTCGCGGTTCACTTCGTCGAAGAAGTATTTGGCGAGATTCTCGGCAGAGGGGTTGAGCCGAGTGAAGGGCTCAAGATCGTTCAGCATCTGGTGGTCGATGCGGTCGATGGTGGGCTTGAGCACACGCTTGAGCAGCTTGAAGTCGAGCAGCAGGCCGGAGTCGTCGAGCGCATCGCCGGCCAGCGTGACGCGGACTTTGTAGTTGTGGCCGTGCGGGTTCTCGCACTTGCCGTAATAATTGCGAAGATAATGGCCGGATGAAAAGCCGGCTTCGACGGTGACCTGGTACATGGGGAGAGCAGCTGTCCTCGCGGGGGATGCCCCGTGTATCTATTTTATGGCTGGGGGCGGGGCTGCTTCTTCACTCGAGCCAACGCCGCGACAGACGCGCGGCAGATTTCCGCTCAAAAATCCGAGCCGCTGCGGCGCCGCTTGTGCCGCGCGGCGAGGCGGGCCTGCTCGCTGCGGCGGTCAACCTGTTCAAAGAGATGGCTCAGCACGCCCACCAGCGCGCAGGCCAGCGAGGCGAGGATCAAAAGCAAGGCGATCGTACGCCAGAGCGAGCCGTTCGCGGGCAGGCCGGGCTGGAACGTGGACGGCACAAGCGACATGGCGCCCGAGATGAGCGCGAAGAAGCCGAGCGCGGCGGCGAGGAAGTAGAAGTTGCGGGACATGGAGTGGCGAGAATCGAGGAGCGTTTGCCATGTTTGATTTTACGTGTCAATTTTCAGCCCGCGGAGTGTCTCGCCGAAGTGCGGATTTCTTGAATCTGCGCATTGCGCCGTGTCGGATATGCAGGACATCCACGCACTTTTCCGGTTCGAGTATGCGATAGATCACGCGATACAGATGAGGCTTGCGCCCGTAGAGAAGGTGTCGGAGCTGTGAGTCTTCAGGAGTGACGGGACACCGGTTGGGCAGCTCTTCGAGACTGAGGATCGCCTTTCTCAGTCCCCGGTACCACTTCCAAGCTGTTTTGGAGTTCTCGGCGTCGATTTCGGTGTACAAGATCGCCAAATCGCGCTCCGCACGCACGGTGAAGCTAACGAGGTATGGCATGGGCGGCTTCGAACTCTTCAAAGAACTGGCGCGCCGGACGGGTCCTTCCCACCCTCGCCTCCTCGAGACCTTGCCGGATGCCTTCGTGAGCATCCGCACGCGCCGCAATGTCGAGCAGGCGCTGGTACGCCGCTGCATCCTGCACCACGGCTGCGGCCTTGCCGTTGACGGTCAACACGATGGGGCGTTTGCTCTTCTTCAGATGCTTCAAGAAACCGGCTGAGGATCGCCGGAAGCTGGTCAAGGATTGGATGTCGGTGGTGATGTCAAGCACGCGCGCCCTCCCGAGCACCTAATTCGGTGCTCGTAGGATACAGCATCCAGTTATTTTCAGATAGCGACATGTTTTTTTGCGGCGCGCGATGCGACCAATCAGCCGGCGAGTGTATCGCTGGAGACGAGATGGACGCCGGCCTGAGCGAACTCGGTTTCGATGGCTGCCACCGAGCCGTTCAGGTCGATGGCGCGGCAGGCGTCGCGGATGACGATGGCGTCGAAGCCGAGGCGCCGAGCGTCGAGGGCCGAGTAGCCGACGCAGTAGTCATAGGCGAGGCCGGCGAAGAAGACGCGCGTGAGGCCGCGCTCGCGCAGGTAGCCGGCGAGGCCGGTGGGCGTGGCGCGGTCGTTCTCGAAGAACGCCGAATAGGAGTCGATCTGCGGGCGAAAGCCCTTGCGCAGGATGAGTTCGGCCTGCGGGAGATGAAGCGCGGGGTGAAATTCCGCGCCTCGAGTGCCTTGGACGCAGTGGTCGGGCCAGAGGGTCTGCGTGCCGTAGCTCAGCTCGATCTGGTCGAACGGCTTTTTGCCGGCGTGGGCGCTGGCGAAGGACGCGTGGTGCGCGGTGTGCCAGTCCTGGGTGAGGAAGATGTGTTCGAAGCGCGGCACGATGCGATGAATGACCGGGATGACGGAATCGCCGCCTGCAACGGCGAGCGCGCCGCCGGGACAGAAGTCGTTCTGGACGTCGATGACGAGGAGGACGGAGGAAGCTGACTGCATGGGCGCTCCCAGGGTTTCGATGCCGGTTCGATGCGGCGAGGGGAACCGCCGCAGTCTTAGATTGCGAGGCGTGCGGTGAGGATGCGCCCCGGGATCACTTCTTTGCCGTATCGAGGCGCAGGAAGCGCGCAGCGTTGTTGTACAGGATGTCGCGCTTCTGTTCCGACGTCAGGTAGTCAGCGTTCTGGATGATGCTGATGGAATATGCCATGAGCTTGGGCCATTCGACCTGGTCTGTGCCGAACATGACGCGGTCTTCAAAGCCGGCATCGACGAGGCGCTGGATGTAGCGGTTGACCTCGCTCAGAGGGTAGCTCCAGATGAGGCCGGCGACATCGACGTAGACGTGGGAGTTGGCCTGGAGCAGGGTGAGCATGTTGTCGATCATGGGGTAGCCTGCATGCATGACCTGGACGCGCAACTTGGGATGGCGCGCGAGTAGATCTTCAAGCAGGAGAGGGTTGCCCATGGAGCCGCGGAACTTGGTCATGCCGACGTTGGCGCGGCCAGAGCCACCGGTGCCCATGTGGATGGCGATGGGAATGTCGAGTTCCTCGGCGAGAGCGAAGTACTGGTCCACGGAGGGATCGCTGGGCGAGAGGCCTTCATACTGGAGGCCGATCTCCCCCATGACCTTGAAGCCGCCGGTAGTGAAGTCCTTGCGCAGCTCGTCGAGCGGAACGCGCGCGCCGGGATTCATCCCCTCATTGAAGCTGGTGCCGGGAATGACGCGGCCGGGCGCGGCGTCCTTCCACTTCTGCACGCTGGCGGGATCGCCGAAGACGACGGCGGTGACGTTGAGGCGGTTCATCTCGGCGACGACGTCTTTGATGTATTCGCCCTTGGCAGCCGGATAGAGCTTGGGCGTGCACTCGTCCTGCACCCAGCCGAAGGGTGCTTCCTTGGTGGCGGGATCGGAAGCGAGGAATTTGGGCGTGTTGGGGCACATGGGCACGTCCATGCCAGGAATCGACTGGTCCACGGCGTGGACGTGGACGTCGAGGACGGGCGGGAGGGTGCTGGTGGTGTTTTGGGCAACACACAACGGCACGCTCGATGCAAAGCTCAGTGCGCAGACGAAGCAGGAATTCCGCAGGCGGCTAGACATGGTTTTCTCCGGTGGGAACCATCATAAGCCGCGGCGCTGCGGGATTTGTGGGTAGCGAATCGGGCTTCAGCGTCTGCGCGCCGCAGCTAAGCTCGAACTGCTCGAACGGCCTTCCCGCGGATCAAGCAGCGTCAACCATCTCCACCCGAAGCCGCTTGCCCACCGCATGCGCAGCCTTGACGATGGTTTGCAGATGGACCGCACCATTCTCAGGATCGAGCAAGCGATCCAACTGCGAACGGCTGGTGCCGAGCCGTTCGGCCAAGGCCTTCTTGGTCAGCTTTGAGGATCTCATCGCTTCGGACAGTTGCCAGGCGATCACGCGCTTGATTGCTACGGCCTCAACCTCGTCGCGGATACCCTCTTCTTCAAGGAAGCTGTCGAGACTTGAGCCGGTATGGTCGAATGGCGGTTTGAGCGGACGCTCTCCGCCGTGTGAGGAGACGTCAGTACAAAGTTTTCTGTCAAGCAGTTCCCTCATTCGTTGGGGGGCATCTGCGGCATGGACCCACTGTTTCACTTCGAAGTGGGCAATTCGAAGCGTTGGTTCAAACCCATGGTCCAGCGGCAATATGTCCGCCAACGCGTCTCGAAACGCTCGCTGAAGGTGGCGGCCACCGGGTCGAGGGAATAGCGGAGGCTTCGGTTTGGCCCAACCTCCCGATTTCTGCCGCGGCTCATCTTGCGAGCGCCCGACCCAGGTTTCTCGGTCAAAAGCCAAACGTAACTCCGCAGGGTATTTGCTTAGGGTTAAACCCCGATATCGATTGAAGTGTTGGATTTCGTCAATCTCGACGATGCGGGGGCCAGAGCGTTCAGACAGCAGAACTCCGTCGACCCTTCGGGACTCCCTTTTCGGCATCTCTTCTTGCAGGTCCAGTCCGGTCAGCTCTCTGTATATCTCGTACACTAACGGCCATTGCGCGCCACACTCTGCTTTCCCAGGCCGCCTGAGCCAGATTGGTGTTTCATTTGAGAAGGACCCACCTGTGACCCGCGCAACGAGGCCAAGAACGGTCGCCTGAAGTCCACGCCGCATAATCCACCCTCATTAGGAGATGAACAAGGACCCGGATGCAGAAAGAGTTGGGTTCTTCGCCTAAATGTACCACATGCGGTACATTTGGGAGCCAAATCATGAGAAAAACTTTTCCACGTCTTCGATGCGCGTGGTCATGCGGTAGGGTGGGAGGCTGGCGACGAAGGTTTGTCCGTAACGCTGGGTGCGGATGCGCGGGTCGAGCAGGACGAGCACGCCGCGGTCTTCAAGCGAGCGGATGAGCCGGCCGAAGCCCTGCTTGAGGGTGAGCACGGC
>Ga0181522_10002150_pt1 | contig 11413 bp, 8 predicted proteins | sample PEATcosm2014_Bin_27_FD_121103 | JGI IMG/M metagenome (GOLD analysis project Ga0181522, IMG submission 121103) | Peatland microbial communities from MTU Mesocosm Facility, Houghton, MI, USA - PEATcosm2014_Bin05_10_metaG | ecosystem: Environmental > Terrestrial > Soil > Wetlands > Peat | place...
AGAAGGGCATGCACGCCAGGTCCGAGGTCGAGCGAGACGCGGGAAACGCTGAAGGGCGCAGCGTGTGCGCTCACGCGGGAGAGCTGGATCACGGGGAATCCCGGTCGAGTCGCGCGAGCTGCCCACGGACGACGACGAGCGACGCGGCGACAACGAGCGAGAGCAGAGCGAAGGCGCGCGCGAAGCGCAGGGGATCGAACGTCGCCGGAGCGAGGGAGGTTCGGAGTGTCGTCAGCGCCCCGGGGATCGAAGCGAGCTCGCCCCACCCGTCGGGGAGGATCCGCGCCGAGAGCTCCAACAGGAGCTCGGGCAGCGCGAGGACGCCTACGAGCATGAAGTAGCCGCCGACACGGGACCGAGCCCCAAGGGTCGCGAGCGCGACCGGCGCTATCGTCGCCGCGAAGGCCATCGAGAACGCGACGCTGCCCGCGGTCGCCCCGAGGGTGCGAAGAAGGAGCGGGGAATCTCGCGCCGCGAGGGCCGCCGCAAGCCCGACAACGAGCGTGCCGCCGATCGTCACGAGCCCCAGGACCCGAGCAAGACCAAGCACACGCCCCCACAAATACTCGGCGGCGGATCCCCCGCGCGCCGAGACCAGCGCGCGAATGCCTCTCTCCTTGTCGCGGCGGAAGGCGTGGGTCGACGCCGTGAATGCGAGCAGCGTTCCCGCACCCCAAGCAAGGGCGCTCGCGGCGGCAAGCGGCGCGCTCGCGAGACCTCCCGGGTGATCGCCTCGCGCCACCATAAGGACGGCAACGATCCCTCCCAGAACGGTCAAAGCGGCGATCCCAAGCGATGCCTTGGCCATGGGGCCATCGACCGCTAGCTCCGCTCCGAGTGCCAGGAGCCCACTCCCCCGCGCGAGGCGCGCTTTCATGGCTATGAGCCATGGCACGGAAGGGGAGCCGAGGACAACGGCAAAGCACTACGCCTTACTACTCCTTGACTCGCGGCGCCTTTGGCCGGGATGACAAGACGTGGACCCGAACCTGGTGCGCTCTTCATCGTCGCAGCTCTTCGTGTCGCTGCGACGCTCGTTCTTCCGTAGGAAGGGATTCTTCCCTTTTGTGGGGAGCACGCTCTATGGAGCAGCGGCCGTCGCTAGGGCCAACGCCGCCGATCCACGACCCGCGTACGCGGCCGGATTAATCGGGCTCGTCATGTCTTTCGCCGCGACGCGCCCCGCCGCGTTCCCCCCCGAATCCGACCGAGGCAAGGCGGAGCCTCCCCTCGACACCACGGCGTACGCGACCTGGGGGCTTGCGCTGACCCTGCTGTCGCTTCCGGGGGGGAGCGCTTGGGTCCGCGTCCTTGGCGTCGCCGGGACATGCATCGCCGCCGCTGCGGGCGTGAGGTCCCGGTTCCCCGCAGGCCCGTTGGGCATCGCCGGCTCACTCCCAGAAGCGCGGGGAACCGCCACGCACCTCGCGACCGTGCTCCTGGTTGCCCCTCCCATCGGCGCCCTGGCGTCCTGCATCTCTGACCGCGTCGATCGCGTCGTCGGCGTGCGCACGGCCTTGGACGGTTCCTTCGGCATCGGAACAGCGATCCTCTGCTTGGGCGCGACCATCGCGGTCTACGTAGCCCGAGTCCGCAGCCATCATCTCGTCCTCGGTGCACGCGAGAGGGCCCGCGGCGCACTCGGGAGCGCCCTGGCCATCACGGGCGTGGCGCTCGCCGTCCTGCTGACGCGGGTGGTTGCTCCTCTCGCTGTCTTCCAAGTCGGCGCGGCCGTGGCCGCAGTCCTCGCGTCGGTAGCCGCGTCTTTCCGCGACGCCATCCTGCTCGCGCAGATCGGGCGGCGAGCGCTGGCGTTACTGCTCTTCGGCGGGCCAGTCGTCCTCCTCTCGGCTTTGGCGGCGGAGGGCTTCGGGAGCGCGGGACCGACTGCGGCGCTCGTTGGAGGAGCCGTGGCGCTTGGAGTGGGGACGTTGGGGTCTTGGCTCGAGCGACCGTTTCGACCCGCAGAGGGGCGCTGGCTCGACGCGTTTGTGGCCGCGCGGGCCGAACTCGCGCGTGCCGACCCGGAGTCCAGCCTCCAACGGGCTCTCGTGGCTCTGCGAGCCGCCGGCGGTATGTCGACGGACTCCCCGGAGCTCTGGTCCATGGACCCCGCGAGCGTCACAACGATTGACGCCGCGGGGTACGTGCGCGAGCGGCCCGCCTCGTTGCCACCGCTCCTGGTCGAGACCGCGGCGAGCGAACCCGAAGCGACCGTGCGGAAAGAGCTTCTCGACGTGCTCCTCGTTCGACGACCCGACCTTCGCCCGCTGGCCCGCTGGATGGATGAGCATGGAGCGCTCGCGGCCACGCTCGTCACGAGAGACGGACAGGCCGGCGGGGTTCTCGTCGTCCCACGCGGCGCGCGGCGAGAAGAAGTCACACTCGAAGAGGCGCACGCGCTGAAAGAGCTAGCCGACGCGATGTCCGGCGTTTGCGCGGGCCGGAGCGCGTTGGCGCGAAGCTGGCTCCGCGAGCGAGAAGCGACCGCACGCGCCGAGACGGCGGAGCACGAGGTCGACCGGAGGAGACATGCTGACGGGCTCGCCGCGACCCGTCTTGCTCTCGGCGCGAGCGGCCACGTGCAGGGCGCGCATGTCGGGCGTTACTCGCCCGCCATGCGTCTCGCGCGGAGTGCACTCTGCCGTCGAATCCACGTGGGTGCGCCGGTGTTCGTCGTCGCACCGATCGGTCTCGATCCAGTACCTTACCTCGCCGAGGCGCATCTCTCAGGCCCGCACCGCGGCGCGCCGTTCGTCGTCGTCGACTGCACGGCTTCGCTCGAGCACGACATGGTCCGCTGGCGAGATCCAGCCGTTTCGCCCCTCGCACTCGCGCAGGGCGGATTGCTCGTGCTTGCGGATAGCACCGCCCTGCCAATCGAGGTCCAGAAGCTCATCGCCAAGTCCCTTGCCGAGCGTCGAGCCCCCTGGAATCTGGCCGACCCGCTCGAGGTGGCGATTGCACTCACCTCCGTCCAGGCGGTTGCCGAGCTGGAGGGCAGGTTGCCACTCGACCCCGCGTTGCGAGCTCGCCTGGGAAACGGGAGTGAATCTCTCGTCGCCCTGCCCGCCTTGCGGAATAGGTCCGAAGACCTTCGTGCTCTTTTCTTGGATCGCCTTGCGCGCGAGGGTCTTCGCCAGAGCGGCGTTCCGGTCGGCATCGACGACGCGGCGTTCGCCCTCCTCGTCGACTACACATTCCCCGGCGACTATGACGAGCTGGTGCTCGTCGCACGCCGTCTCTCCGCGCGCGCGGAGGGAGGTGTCGTGCGTGCTGCTGACGTCTGCGCCCTTGAGCTCAAGGCTACCGAGACGCGGGAGCGGCCGAACGGTCCGCGCACCCGCGGAGCGAAGTGACCGTCTTCGCCGTGAACTCAGCACGCGTGATCGTGAGCTCAGGCGTTGACACGCGCCGACGTTTCGCGTCACATGAGGCCGAAGTCCAGCCCGGCGCGCGCGTCAGTTGTTGGTTCCGCCACAGACCCACGATGACTTCACGGTGTCCATGCAAGGCCCTCGTCGATTCGCATTACGCCTCACGATAGGCGGCCCGGCTTGTCTTCTTGCCGTCCTCGGAACGTCCCTCGCCGCGGCTCAGACGACGTCGCCGGAGGACATCGCCTCGGCGCGCCTCCTCGGCACCGAGGGCTTTCGTCTTGCGGATCTGGGCGACTGCGTCGGAGCGGTCCTCAAATTGGAGGCGGCCGAGAAGCTCTTCCACGCGCCAACGACGCTCGAGCGTCTTGGCGAATGCCAAATCAAGACCGGCAAGTTCGTCGCGGGCACCGAAAGCCTCAATCGCGTCGTACGCGAGGCGCTTCTACCGAACGCCCCCGGTGCGTTCCTGGCCGCGAGGGACCGCGCCCAGCGGGAGCTGAGCGGCGCCCTTGCGCATATCGCCCGGCTGCGGATCCACGTCGAGGGGGCTCCTAGCGACAAGGTGACGGTCACGGTGGACGGGGCGAACGTCCCTTCCGCACTCTTCGACGGGGATCGACCGACGGACCCAGGGCCGCACGAGGTGAAGGCGACGGCGACCGGCTACAAAGCCGCGACCGCCAGCGTGAAGCTGGACGACGGCGGCGGAGCTTCGGTCTCGCTGACTCTCGAACCGGATCCGACCGTGTCGGCGGCACCGGCGGCACCGGCCGGCGGTTCCACGATCTCCCCGCCTGGGCCCACTCCGCCTCCGTTGCCATCCGCGGCGGACGGCTCTGGAACGCGGCGCGGCGTTGGTATTGGTGTGCTGGCGGTAGGCGGCGCCGGGATCGTGGTAGGGAGCGTGTTCGGAATCCTGGCGCTCAAGACGAGGTCGACGCTGAACGGCGAGTGCGGCGCTAGCAAGATGGACTGTCCCGGGGCCGCAGAATCGGATATCAGCGCCCTCAGCACGCGGGCGACCGTCTCGACCATCGGGTTCGCAGTCGGCATCGCAGGGGTTGGAGTGGGGACCTTTCTCCTAGCGACATCCTTCGGCGGTGAGAAGGCGACGAGCGGCGGGACGGCCGCTCGCTCGAGTACGCTGCCTCTCGCTGGAATCCGGCTCCAGCCCTGGCTCGCGCTCGGAAGCGCGGGCGTAAACGGGACGTTCGAATGAATCGACAAGCCCGGTCGCTCGTCGCGCTCGCGGCCCTCCTCGTTCCCGCCGCGGGAGCAACAAGCCTGTCGAGCTGTAACTTCGTCGTCGGCGCCGGCGATTTCGCCCTCGGAGCCGACGCGGGGTCGGTCACGAGCGAGTCCGGACCCGACGGGGGAATCGCTTGCGGTCAGGGTCTACCCAAGAGCTCGGACTCGACCTTTGAAACGCTCATGAAGGCGTGCGTCTACACGGCGAGCTGCGACCCCTTCTACTTCGATCATAATATCTCGTGGTGCATGACGTACGACTACCTGGACGCCGTTCCGTCGCTCGGATGTCTATCCTCGATCGCTAGCTGCGACCTCTACTATACGTGCGAGGGGCAGCGCCAAACGACGTCCACCGACTGTCCGGGCGATGCGGGTACCTCCACGTGCTCCCTGGACAACACGGCCGTCAACTGTGGTGGGTCGCAGGCGGGGCTGAAATTGGATTGTACGAAGCTCGGCGGGACGTGTGCCACGTACGCAGACGATGGTGGTACCAGCGCGAACTGCCTCGTCGTCCCCACCTGCTCCGGCTCGACGGTCGGATGCTCCGGAACGAAGCAATACAGTTGCATCGGCGGAAAAGGCTTCGGGGAGGACTGCGCACAGTTTGCGGCAACCTGTACGGACTCAGACGGCGGTCCGACGTGCCTTTACCAAGCGAACAAATGCACCACTACGGGCTCCAAGTGTTCCGAGGGGAAGCTCGAGGTGTGCACCCCCGAACATCAATCGGTGACCTACGACTGCACGAAGGCCGGGGGTATATGCTCGATCGACCAGTCCGGCACGGGATACTGCACCTCTCCGGGCTGCTCGACCTCCGCCACCGCGTGCAGCGAAGACACCAGCGAGAAGTGCGAAAAAGATGGCATCACGTTGACCGTCTGCGTAGGGGGCGCTCCCTACTCCATCGACTGCTCCAAGCTCCCCGGATTCACCCATTGCTACGAGGACACTCTAGTGTCGGGGGTAACGTACGGGGGGTGTCAGTAGCCGAGGTCGACCGAGCCGTTCTTCGGCGACCCGTTTTGCGCGGGGGTCGACGAGGGTCGACTGGGGCGCGGCGCCGACGGAGGTCGGGCGGCGGACGAGCGGACGGATGGCGGGGGAGCGACGGCTGTGGAGGTGTCCTTTGAGGTCGACTGGGACGACGCCGAGGCTGGCGCAGCCGCCTCCACCGCGGCCTCGATCACGGGCGGGAGCTGCGGCGCGCTGGAAGCCGAGGTCGAGGGCGAAGTCGTCGTCGATGGCATGACGACCGAGCCGGAGCTCTGGACCGTCGCTTGACCCGGGCCGCGCGCGCTCTTGCCGAAGAGGAAGAGCGCGGCGCCCGCCACACCGATCAGCAGGATGGCCCCGGCCGCGACGCCGAGCCACCCTTTGCCGCGCCCCGGGATGACCGGCGCTTCGCCGCTCTTGCCGACATCACCGCCGCGGCTGACGCCGGCCGAAGTCCCGGCCGACGCCGCGAGTGGAACATTGCCATTCGGGCTCGAGGACAATGCCTGACTCGGAAACTCGCCGACCAACGAACCGGGCGAGTTCATCGTGACCCCCGCGGCCGCCAGGAGCGCATCGGAAAAAGCCTGCGCGGACGCAAAGCGCTCTTGGGGCTCGCGCGCGCACGCGCGCTGAAACCAGGGATCCATCGCGGGGGGCAGCCACGGTGCGCCCGCGCCGAGGCTGGGGAGCGGCGCGGTGCAGATCTGCAAGAGCAAGTCGCCGAACGACTCGCTCGAGAACGCGAGGTTGCCTGTAAAGAGGGTGTAAGCCACGAGGCCCAGCGAGTAGAGATCGGTGCGGTGATCGATCGTCTTGAGTCCCCGGGCCTGCTCCGGGCTCATATAGAGTGGAGTGCCGAGCACCGCGCCCGTGCGCGTGGCTCCCTGTGCGCTCTGCTCGTTGAGTCCCATCTTGGCGATGCCGAAGTCGAGGATCTTGACCAAATAGCCGCCATCGTCGTCGCTCGATTGCGCGAGGAAGATGTTGTCGGGCTTGATGTCGCGATGCACGATTCCGGCCGCGTGTGCGCGGCTCAGCGCACGGCAGCACTGTCTGACGATCTCGACTCCCTCGCGAAGAGGTATGGGTCCGGCTCGATGCACGCGCGACTGGAGGGTCTCTCCGTGCAGGATCTCCATCGCAATGTACGGCGTCCCGTCCTCGAGCGTTCCGGTGTCGAAGACCTGCACCACGTGCCGCGAGCGAAGCTGCGCAGCGGCGCGAGCCTCCGCATCGAAGCGTCGGAGAGCCTCTGCGGAGCGTATGAAGTCTTTCGAGATGAACTTGATCGCGACGGGCTGACCAAGCCCCAAGTGGGTTGCGGACCAGACCGAGCCCATGCCCCCCTCGCCGATAACGGCGTTTAATTTGTACTTTGCGGCGATCACGGCACCCGGCCATACGAGCGGGCCAAACGATGACGTCGGTGTGCTCATGCAGGGTACGCCATTTTCGTACCTAGGGAACCTATCCGAGGCAGGCTTGTCAAGCCAGAGCAGCCGCTGGCGGCCGCTGGCGCGGAGATGGCCGTGCTTCGCTTTGTCCGGCCCGGGCTCTTTGCGCGCTTCTACGCAGCCCTGGCACCCAACCGAGCGACCGTCTCCAGCGCGACGTCGACGACACGATCCGCCGAATCGGCCACCACGAGCCCGCGTGCTCGCTCTCCCATGACCGCGATTTCGCCGCGCATGCGCATCGCGAGGACGTTCACTCCGACAAGGGTCGCGGGGACCGAGTAGCCGGCACCCCCTTGGACGACGAGCGCCTCATTGAAGAGTTCGTTGCCCGGTACCGTCCCGACCAACATCATGGGACGTCCTGCGGCCATCGTCTCCGAGACCGTAAGTCCCCCCGCCTTGCCGACGACGACATGTGCCTCTTCGACGCGCGCCGGCATATCGCTCTCGTACCCGATCACGCGCGCGGCGACGCCCGACTCTTGCGCGGCTCGCTCCACCTTGGGTAAAGCCGAGTTGGCGGCCCCGCAAACCACGGTGAGCTTGACGCCCAGCATGCCCGCAAACGAACGTACAACGGCGCAGACCGGACCGACGCTGAAGCCTCCACACGTCACGAGGACACGCAAATCTTCGCCTTGCGCTGGGTTCTTGACGGCGGCAATACGTCCGAACGCGCGCCGAATCGGGATGCCGGTCATCGCGATAATGTCGGGAGATACTCCATGAAGCACCAGCTCGGTTTCGGCGAACGGGCATCCGACGCAGAACGCATCGACACCCCGCTCGGCCCATACAGCGTGCGAGGTATAATCGGTGACGACCCCCGTTAGGGGAGCGGAGATTCGACCACGCCGACGGGCACGCCCGAGGACAACGAGCGGCAGATGGTGTGTGGCGACGATGGCCCGAGGTTTCATGGCGAGCACCGTGCGTCCGAGATTCGCGAACACGAGATGGTCCACGCTCCGCCGCACGGGATCGAACGGCCCGCCCGTGTGGTTCGACTCGAAGTACGCCGAACCGTAGAGTCGGGGGACGACACCAGTCCCGCCGAAGTGCGCGGCGAGGTAGGCGCGCGCTACCCACCGCGGAGCGAGTTCGAAGAGATCCAGCGTCTCGACCGTAAGTCCGCGCGCGCGCGCGGCTTCCGCCGTGGCCAACGCAGCCGACCGGTGGCCTCCGCCGACTGGTGTGTAGACGATAACGAGATCGGGGCCCACGCCCGCTTCGTCTGCGATGAGGGCATGCGAACTCGGCGACGCATCGCGTTCCACGCTGCGCGGGAGCCTAAGAATCCGATATGACGTACATGCGGCCCTGCCGTTACAAGATGGGAACGGTCTCCCTTACTACGGCCCGAAAAGGTCCCGCAGCTTCTCCATGAAGGTCCGCTGCAAGGGCTGAACGCCCTCCCCCAGCTCCCTCGCGAGCTCCTCGAGGATGTTCCTTTGCCGAGGCGTAAGCTGCGTCGGAACCTCGACGCCCACTTCGACTCGCTGATCCCCTCGCCCCACACCAACGCGATGCGGGATCCCCTTCCCCTTGATGCGAAGGACGTGACCCGGCTGTGTTCCAGGAGGGACACGAAGCTTGCCCTTCCCATCGAGAGTGGGGACCTCCACCTCGGCGCCGAGGGCGGCCTGTGCGAAGGTCACGGGCACCTGGCACAAGACGTCGTCGCCGTCGCGCTGGAAAAAAGGGTGGCGCTTGATCTTGATCGTAATCTCGAGGTCGCCCGGTGCCCTGTCCGGACGCGGGCGGCTCCCCGCCCCCGTCACGAGCCTCGTCGCGCCCGGTTCAACGCCCGGCGGGATCGTGACCATCAGCGTATTGCTTGCGGCGACCAGCGCGCTCCCCTTGCAGGCGCCGCACGGATCGCGGACGATCCGGCCGCTCCCCTTGCAACGGGAACACGGTCGCTCGACGGCGATGGGAAGGATTCCCTGCTGGTAGCGGATGCGTCCCCTCCCCACGCACGCGCTGCACGTCTCGGGGATCGCGCCGGGCGCGCAGCCCGTCGCGCGGCATTCGGTACAGGCGACGACTCGCTCGTAGCGCGCCTCCTTCTCGCATCCGAAGGCAGCCTCCTCGAAGGTAACCTCGAGCTCGCGCTTGATGTCACCCTTGTCGCCTCGTCCGACCCCAAAGACACCAAGGAGATCGCCAAGGATTCCGTCGAAATTGATGTCGCCGATGTCGACCACCCCGCCCGCGAACGGGCCTCCGGTCGCAAACGGCGACCCCACACCCTCCGCTCCGTGACCGAAGCGGTCGTACATGGCGCGACGCTGCGGATCGCTTAAGACCTGGTAGCTCCCGTTGATCTCCTTGAACCGGAGGGCAGCCTGGGGATCCTCGGGGTTTCTGTCAGGATGGTGCAAGATCGCGAGCCTGCGAAATGCGGACTTGATCTCCTCCGCGCTCGCGCCCCGTTCGACGCCCAGGACCTCGTAGTGATCGCGTGCGCCAGCGCCGTTCATGGAGTTTTGGGCGTAGCACAGCGCCCCTGTTCTGCTAAGCGTCTGCCTCGGCGACGCGCTACGGACTCTGCTAGGGATAAGCGGACCCGTGCGCCCCTTCGCGCTCCTCTTTCTTTTCTTTTTCTCCGCATTGCTGGCTGGGGGTACGGCTGGCTGTCGGCAGGCAGCGCCTCCGACCGACCCGCCAGACCAGCCCGCGAGCCCGCAAGCCAAAGCCGAACCGGCGCCGATCGCGAGTCTCGGCAGCGTCGGCCCCCCACCGTTCCTCGCGCTCGCGCTCGATGGAGGCGCTGTCCCGCAACCGCTTCGCACCGATCGCGCTCTCGGCGTGGACACGACGACCAAGGAGACGAGCAAGGAAGGGATCGCGGGCTACTCGCTCGCCGCCGTGCTTCGCCCGAGCGACGTGGCTCCGCCTCCGAAAGGCGCCGATGTCGCGGGGATCGACGTGGCTCGCCGGAAGACCGAAACACGCCTGACCATTGACATCGCCGCCGCTCACGCGCGTATCGTCATCGGTCCAGGGTTCGTTTTGCCCGAGGGGACGGAACTTCGGCAACGCATCGACCGCTACGGGCATGTCGTCTTTCTGCCCGATTCGGGGACCTATCGGGTCGCGGCACCCGGTTCGCTGCGAGCCTTGCTCGGGGAGCGACGGCTCGACGTGGCTCCAACCTCGGCGCCGGAAGTGACCCACAATGGCGAAGGCCCACGCCGGTTCGGGAGGCCCACACACAAGGTCGACGTCGCCACACGCGCGGCGAAGGCTTCCTTCGAGATTGGTCATCTCACCGACGTCGGCGACGGGGGGACGCTCGTCTGCCGCTCGCTCCTCGAGCTCCTCGGGGCCCCCATGTCGACGCCTCTCTGCGGCGAAGGGGACATGCCGCTCCACGCGGAGATTCGGTGGACGTCGATCCCGGGATCGCCTTCGACCGCCGGCATCGGGCCATCGCCGGGGCGGGGGGTCGGATCGAAGGCGCACGCGGGCACGCTGACGTACGAGGTGCTAAGCCTTTCGCGACGAGTCGACCTCTCCGCCGTGTCGATGGCCGTCCCCCCTCCTCAAGCCACGTTCGTCGAAGCCCCCTTTCCACCCGAATCCGCACGCCTCCTCCTCGGCCGCGGAGACATGGCTGCCCTCCATTCAGGAGGCGCAGAGGCGGCCCTGACGCTGTCCAATTCGACCGACGAGCTCCGCTTCGCCTGGCTGGACGGGGTCGCGATCGCGTGGGTCGCACCAGGTGGGCGGGTCGACGTCCCTGGTTTGGCCGCGGGGCGCTACGTGCTCGAGTGGCGTACCTTCCTGAGTGACGCCATCGAACGTGCCGAGACCATCACCTTGCCCGCAACGAGCGACCTCGGGGCGAGTGACGGGGCTGCGCCGTAGCGATAACGATATGCTCAGAGGCTCGCGGGGCGAGCCGCCCTCCCGTGTTCGGGTGCGCCAGGCTCGTGGATCACGACACGCGTGCCGGGGTGACCGGTGGTCTGAAAGACCCCGTGCCAACCCTTGGGGAGGGTCGGATCCACCCAGAAAAAGAGCTGACGCGCGTCGAGCGGGGAGAGATTGACGCAACCGTGACTGCGCGGCGACCCGAAGAGATTGTGCCAAAAGGCTCCGTGGAGCGCGTAGCTCCCCTGAAAGTACATGACCCAAGGCACGTCCTCGATGGAGTAGGGGCCATCCGTCGCAACGTCGCCGTCCATTGTCGTCGAAATATGTTTCTCATAGATGCGGAAAGTACCGGTCGGGGTCGGGTGGTCGTGCGTAGGGTCCCAGGGGTATCGGCGACCCGACGAGACGCGCGTGGCAAAGACCGGGCGCCTCCCTTCGAAA
>Ga0181522_10002151_pt1 | contig 11413 bp, 10 predicted proteins | sample PEATcosm2014_Bin_27_FD_121103 | JGI IMG/M metagenome (GOLD analysis project Ga0181522, IMG submission 121103) | Peatland microbial communities from MTU Mesocosm Facility, Houghton, MI, USA - PEATcosm2014_Bin05_10_metaG | ecosystem: Environmental > Terrestrial > Soil > Wetlands > Peat | place...
ACCGTAATGGGTGAAGTATCCGGCTCCGCCGTCACATAGAATAGTTCCTCTTGGAGCAGGGGTTCGATCGCAATTCCCCGCTCCGGTTGGCTGGCGAAAAGCACCGCGATGTCGAGACGGCCGTTGACCAGCCGCTCGTGCAACAGCGAGCTGTTGTCGTCGGTAACATACAGTAGGATCTGCGGATATGCAGCGCGCATGCGTGCAAGCAGTTCGTAGCCCACCATGGACGTCCATGCGACTGGAAGTCCGATAGACACGTGTCCTGAAGGGGTATTTAGCGCGCTCATGGCGTCCTGCTTGGCAAATTCGACATGCCTCAGGATCGCCTCGGCGTGGCGGTAGAGGACATTTCCTGCCTCGGTGAGGAGGATCCGCTTCGGGCCGCGCGTTACGAGTTGCCTATCCAGCTCCAACTCTAAGCTGGCGAGATGGTGGCTGATCGCCGACTGCGCGACGTGCAGTTGATCTGCGGCGCGTGAGAGGCTGCCGGCCTGGACGATTCCGACGAAGTAACGCAGCTGGCGCAGGTCCATAACGCCCCTTGTCGTTTGGGGAGAATGCGGCCGAATGGCGCGCAGCTCCCGTTCGTCGCGTCTCGCAACCTCCGTTCTGTCTTATGAATTTGCTCGCTTGTCGAAGCTTGCGAATGAGGTGCACAGTGTACACGTTTGGCGAGCGTCGATAAACACGGATCACAGCAGTGCAAGGGGGGGCAGGACATGGTTCGCCGGATCGCGCCGTGCACACTTTTGCTCGCAAGCTCAGTCTGTGTGGTGTCAGCGGCGTTTGGCGCGCAGAGTTGGCCGGGGACAAGGCCGCTCAAATTCGAGTTGACGGCGGCGGTCGGCGGATTGATCGACTTCGTGCCGCGCGAGTTGTCGAATTACCTCGCCACGTCCATCGGTGTTCCGGTGGTGGTAGAAAACCGGCCCGGAGCCGGCGGCAATATTGCCGCCGCTGTCGTGGCGAAGGCGGAGCCCGACGGCCATACGCTGTTAGTCACCGGCTCAAACCAGGCCGTCAATCCAACGCTGTTACCAAATCCGGGCTTCGACTATGAACGTGACCTTGTGCCAGTCGCGATGGTGGTGGCGGCGAAAATGCTGCTCGTCGCGGCGCCCGCTTTTCCCGCCAAAAATATCACCGACGTTGTCGCAATCGCGAAGCAAAGACCGAAGTCCGTCAGCATGGCGATTGCGACGATCGGAACGCCCAATCATCTTGGGGCGGAGATGCTTGCACAATATGGCAATGTCGATCTCACCTTTGTGCCCTACGATGGCATTGCCCAGGCCGTACCGGACTTGATCGGAAACCGCGTGGACTTGGCGATTGGGGCCATCTCGACGATGTTGCCGCAGGTCCGCAGCGGGGCGCTGAAGGCATTGGCCGTGACATCCTCGCAACGTACGCCACTTTCGCCCGACATAGCGACTTCGGCGGAAGCGGGATTGCCTGAGTTACAGATAGACACGTGGATTTGCTTCATGGGCACTGGTGGCACGCCAGCCCCCATCATAGAGCGTCTGGATCAAGAAATCGCTAAAGCCTTGGCCGTCCCGCAGGTCCGCGATGCGTTCGCCAGACAGGGCGTCGAAATTTTCTACATGAACTCGGAGCGGCTCGGCGAATTTCTACACACGGAAGCAATGCGCTTCAGCGGCCTTCTTAGACACTCGCGAATCAAAGGCGCGTCGCCCTGAGTGAGGTCAAATTTCACTGAGCAATACTTGCTGGCATCTATTGCAACCGGAGCCTCTCGAAGAATTGCGCGGGGAGTGTCGTCCGCGGCATGTCGGATGGCTGGTTCAGAATCGCGTGTTGAATCCGGCCCGCAGGTAGGGGCCATAACGCTGATCGGAGGTCAGCGCAAAGCCGGAGGCCATGGACCACTCGACCACGTTGATACGGAGGCCGGTGATGTGAGCGCCGAATTCCATCTGCTCGAAATCCCCGCACCAAATTTGCGCTATCTCGGGGCCGACGTAAAACGGCGTGAGGAAGCGGAAGCCGAACGCGGCGCGCACGTAGCCTGTGGGTCCGATGGACGAGATTGAGCCGTTGACCGCCGCCATGGTGGTTGCATTTGGCTCATACCAGATGTCGCTTGCGAATTGCCCGCCGACGTAGAAGCCGTGCAATCGGCTGCCGGGATCGAAGGGCGTCAGTCGGTAGTCCTGAACGACGGGACCTGCGAAGAGACTGACGGTGAGGCCGTCGCGGATGGATCGCCAGCCGGGGAGTACCGCCCCAGATAGCTTGGTGCCGTCGATGGTCTCGTTCAGATCGCCTGAAATGTAGCTGTATTCGCCGCCGTCGAGCAGCACTTTGCCGATGAAGCCGTCGTGATCCAAACCGCCGGGCGCCCACAGCACGCCGCCGTAGAGGAATGCGCCGTAGCGCCAAAGATCGGTGCCCGAGAAAAGGAGAAAAGAAGGATTATCGGGTCCGCCTGCGTCGGCCCGGTCCACAGTGGCGCTCGCTACTATGCCTGCGACGGCAACAGCCATCGCCGCATCCCGCAACGCACCCACTGAGGCCGCTCCCCGATAGACCTCAAGCCGCCATCTTCAACTTGGGACTGTGTATCGTACCGGCGTGTAACAGCAAGGAATGCGTGATCAGGTTGTGCGAAAAGCTGTGGAATTCGCGTGGGGACGGGGGGCCCACCGTGAGGGCGCCTAGGGTGGACGCAGAACACCTCCGCGACCGTTTTGGCGCGCGCACGGGATGTTCACTTGCGGTGCAGCCATGTGTTACTGCCGTGGAGATGGATATGCACCGCAGGTACCAAGGACCAGAGATACCGCTCGAACTGCTGCGCACGGCCGCCGCCGTAGAATACCTCGGATCCTACTTTCAGGCGGGGCGGCATCTGGGCTTGAGTCAACCGTCGCTGAGCGCGCGGCTTAAGCGTCTGGAGAAGATTGTCGGCAGCAAGATATTCGAAAGGTCGAGCGCCGGTCTACGCCCCACCAAATACGGGGAAATCATCATTGAGCATGCGCTGCGTGTTCTCAGCGCCGATTGCTGACCCGATGTTTTTCTCGCCGGCGGCCGGCAGGCGGGGGACCTGACAGTCCCTTGCGGGAGGGGGCGTTAAAAGGGATTATGCGAGAACACCAAGCGCTCCCGTGGCTATTTTGACGCGGCCCAAGGGCTGTTCGCCAGCGACGTGCCGGAAGGCGTGTAACTCTGGTGGGGGTATGCATGCACCGCAGACACGAAGGAAGAAACATTCCGATTGAATTGCTGCGCACTGCGGTGGGCATCGCGGACTTGGGGTCCTACACGCGGGCGGCACGAGAGCTCGGTCTGAGCCAGCCGTCTGTAAGCTCGCACGTGAAGCGCCTGCAGCGCATCGTTTCCGGGGAGGTCTTCGATCTATCAAGCGGCAGCCCGCGCCTCACCGATTACGGAGAGGTCATCATCGAACATGCGCGTCGTCTGCTGAGCAACAACGATCAGCTTCTCTCGGTAGCGAATGTGACGCCTTACAATAAAGATCAAATCGTTCTTGGCTTACACAACGGTATTGCCGCGTCCATTCTTTCCGGTCTCTTCGCGGAATTCGTTGCGGACAAGCGCAACGAGGTGAACTTTCGTAATTTGGCCTCGCCGTTTTTGTTGAAGGGACTTGAAGGCGGCTATATTGATATTGCTCTGCTGATGGAGGCGCCCAGGGCGCCGCCCGTCACAGTGCTGGAATGGTGGGAGCCGCTTTATTGGGTGAAGGGCCCCGATTTTTGCCTCGACCCGGCCAAGCCTGTGCCACTGGTAAGCAATCCTGGCAGTCTCGTCGATCGGATCGGGGTCGCGGCGTTGCGACAGGCCGGTTTGCGATATGGGACTGCCTTCATCAGTATTCAGATGAATGCGCGTCTCGCCGCGGTCGCGGGCGGGGTGGGCATCATGGCCATTCCGGCGCGTTCGATCAGCGATGGCGGTGTAGTCGCGGAGGATCCGATCTTGCCCGAGCTTCCGCTCGTGCGGAGTGGCATCTACACGCGCGCTGGGCTCGAATTTGCGCGCGTCGAAAAAATCATCACCGTTTTGGAAGCGCAGCTCCGGCCATGGGAACAGTTCGACATTATTACGCCTCAGCCCAGACGCGCGAGATTTGCGGTGGCGAAAGCAAAGTAGGTCGCAGAGGCAATTTCGCGCTCATCGCCAACGGCGTTGAGCGGGCGCGTATTATTCAGCCGGCCGAGTAGGAGTGGCCGCGGAACGCTTGCCCGCTATTTGTTTGGTTCGGCTGCGAATGCGTCCAGCACCGGTTTCCATTGCGCTTGCTGCGCGTTGACGAACGAATTGGTATCAGCCGGCGACAGTGGATTGACGTAGGCGCCGCGCGCCGCCAGTTGCTTGGCGAGGTCCGCCTGCGCCAGCACCTTGTTGAGGGCGCCGTTGAACTTCTCGATGGCCGCTGTGGGCGTCTTGAGCGGCGCCACGACGCCCTGCCAACCGCCGGCGGTGAAGCCCGGGAACGTCTCCGCCACTGTTGGCAGATCGGGGAAATCGACCAGGCGATGGCTTGACGCCACGGCGAGCGGAATAAGGGTCTTTGCCTCGATCGCGCCGGCGAGGCCGGAATATCCTTCGATGATCAGCGGCACCCGGCCACCGATTACGTCGGTGAGCGCAGCGGCGGGGCCACCGGTATAGGGCACGACCTGCAATTTGATGCCGGCCTTGCTGTCCAGGAGCAGGCCCGTCAGGTGCGTGATCCGTCCGATGCCGGTCGTGGCGAAACCAACTTCGCCGGGCTTCTCTTTCGCGCGCGCGATCAGATCGGCCAGGCTTTTGATGCCCGAGGAAGGGCTCACGCAAATGAACATCGGCTGATCGATGATCGAGCCCACGGGGAGAAAGTCGCGCGGCAGCATGAGCGGCAGATTGTCGGCCTTGCCGGGCAACGAGATGAACAGCGAAAGCGCCGGTGCAAACAGTGTGTAGCCGTCGGGCACGGCTTCGGAAGCCGCGTGGGCCGCAACCGCGCCGCTGGCGCCCGGTTGATCGACCGGCACGATCTGCTGACCCAGCATGGTGCCGACTCGGTCCATCACCATTCGGAACGTGACGTCGATGGCGCTGCCGGGCGCGGAGTCGGAAATGATGCGGATGGGCTTAGTCGGATAGTCTTGCGCCCGCGCCGGAGTCGCTGCAACAGTCAGGAGGGCCAGCAGGCTGAGGGCGGTGAACTTGAAAGGCATTTGCATCATGTTCTCCCGGTACGCGCCGAATCCGCGGCGCGTTCGACGCAATATGCCATCTTCGGCGCGCCGTGCGCGACGGCGCGCCTTGCGTAACGAAGTCGCGGATTCCGAGTGGGCTTAGGCTGGATGGCGCGCCGCGAGCGCCATGCCGATCATCGCGGTGCCGCCGAACAGCATGTTGATGCCGACCAGCAGGCCCAACGCCCATGCCGCTGTTCCAGGGAGTCCGGCGACAATAATGCCGGCCAGAATGAGGTCGACGACGCCGCTCAGCAGCATCCACCCCCAGCGTCCGGTCAGCTGATTGCGATGGTCAATGGCGTACATGATTGAGGCGACGCCTTCGACGATGAAGAATGCGCTCAGCAGGAGCGTGAGCGAAACTGCACCGCTGATGGGCCAGATCAGCAACACAATGCCCGCCGCAACGCCGAGGATGCCAGAGAGCAACGACCACCAGAAGCCGGGCGCGTTGCGCATCATGAAGGTTGTTGCCAGGCCGACGATGCCTGAGATCAGAAACAACCAGCCGATGACGATGGTAAACGTAATCGTCGCCAGCGGCGGTAGGACGATGGCGATGAGGCCGAGAATAACGAGGATGATGCCCTCGGTAAGAAACAGCCCCCAGTGTTCGTGAATGGCGTTGGCAAGCGCGCTGCTTGCACGTACCGCTTGATTCATAGACATGACTCACTCCCCTGAACTCGGACTACCGGCACAACGGTGCGGGTGGCCTCCTTGCGCGCTGAAAAAGCGCGACGTTTACTGTGCCACAAAAGCCGGCCTTGCATAAGCCACAAAGAACACCTACCTTTCATGCAGCGGCGTTGGATGCTCTTGGCTCCGCCGCTGGACGGCCACGGTTACGATAGGCGACGCCGGATGTACGCGCGCCGGATCGACGTGGCCGTTGGCGTTTTTGCAGCGCACGCGCGGTTATTTGCTGCGAATAACGCTTGTTCACCCCTTCAAGCGCTTGATCAGTTCCATCGCTCCGGCCGGGGCGCGGACTTTTCCTTCATGGATGACGTAAGCAAAGACGTCGCGCGCTGCGGTCTTTGCTTTGGTGGCGGACTTCGGTGCGGGCCCGACGCACGGCAAGTCGTCCGGAGCTTTGCCCTCCGCCCATAGCTGCAGGCGACCCGACCAGGCGTCGAGCTCTTTGAGCGGATAGGCGGTCGGTGTCGTGTCCTTCCCGCGCTGCAAGCGCGCATAGACAAAATCTCCGGTCACATCGGCAATGTTCGGGTATTTCACATGGTCCGTATAGACGATCCCCATGGCGTGTTCGTGCAGCAGCGCGATGAAATCGGCCGTGCGGAAGCTGTCGTGGCGGACCTCGATGACATGGCGCAAAGCATGGCCGCCGAATTTATCAGGCAATAGGGCGAGGAACCCCCCGAAGTCTGCGGAGTCAAACTTCTTTGTGGGGGCGAATTGCCAGAGTAGGGGGCCAAGCTTATCGCCCAGCTCGGTCACTCCGGAATCGAGGAAGCGTTTGATCGAGTCTCCCGCTTCCGCGAGGACTCGCCGGTTGGTCGCAAAATGCGGACCCTTGATGGCAAACACGAAGCCCGCCGGCACCTCGCTTTTCCACTTCCGGAAAGTCGCCGGCGTCTGCGTTCGGTAGAAGGTGCCGTTGACCTCGATCGAGGTCAGCCGTTGGCTCGCGTAGGCGAGTTCCTGCGCATGCGGCAGCCCCTTTGGGTAAAAGGTTCCGCGCCATGGCTCGAAGGTCCAGCCGCCGATGCCGATACGGATTTGGCCTGATTTCGCGGTCATCTAGGTGTCACGGCGGTCTGCTAGGGCTTTGTAAGCGGCGGTGGAGTGCGCTTATTGTAACGCTCCATCGCCTCGACGGCCACGGTGAGACCAGGCGACGCCGGATGAACGCGCGCCTCTCGCTCGTGGTCGTTTCCGTTTGCGGGCGTCTTGCCATCCCGCGACTTTGTCCTTCCGGACCGCTATAGAACCTCGACAGCCGCGTGCCGCATGATCGGCGCACGATAATTCGACGGGGGGAGGTCATGCAGCGCAAAGTGATCATCTCATGCGCGCTCACCGGTTCGGCCGATACGCCGGGCCGCAATCCGACAGTGCCGGTGACGCCCGAGCAGATCGCGAAGTCCGGCGTCGAGGCCGCCAAAGCCGGCGCCGCCATCGTCCACATTCACGTCCGCAATCCGCAAACCACTAAGCCGAGCATGGACCCGGCGCTCTATCGCGAGGTCGTGGAGCGCATCAGGGACAGTGGCGCCGATGTGCTGATCAATCTCACTACCGGGCCGGGCGCTCGCTTCATGCACGATGAGGCCGCCTCGTCGAAGCCAAGCGCCGACAGCGTGCTCAAGTCGCCGGATGAGCGCGTGCGCCACGTCGTCGAGCTCAAGCCCGACATCTGCAGCCTCGACATGGGCAGCCTCAACATGGGCGATCGGGTGTTCGTCAACACGCCGAAGCACCTGCAGGCGATGGCGCTGGCCATCAAGGATGTGGGCGTGATGCCGGAGCTGGAAGTGTTCGAGACCGGCCATCTCCTGCTGGCGAAACGCTTTATCGAGAACGGCTACGTCAAGCCGCCCGGCATGTTTCAGATCTGCCTCGGCATTTCCTGGGGACAGCCGGCGTCGCCGGAAGCGATGACGTATATGCGTTACCTGTTGCCGCCCGACGCGCCGTGGTTCGCCTTCGGCATTTCGCTGTATCAGTTTCCGATGGTGGCGCAGGCTGGCCTTCTGGGCGGTCATCCGCGCGTCGGACTGGAGGACAATATTTATCTGGAAAAGGGCAAGCTCGCGCCGAGCAATGCCGCGCTGGTCGAGAAGGCCGCAAGGATCATCGAGGTCCTCGGCGATCAAGTCGCGACGCCGAATGATGCGCGCAAGTTTCTCGGATTGAGCGACAAGCGATGATAGGGCAGGGGACCGCTCAGTGCGGCCGCGCGACCAGACGCGGAAATTTGCGTGTCAGAATCTCCTCCGCCTCTTGGGCGATCCGAATAACAATATCTGCGGCGGGAGGAATATCGTGAATGAGGCCGGCGTCCTGCCCCATCGACAGGGGGCCTTCATCGACGTCGCCTGAGTCGCGCGCGGCGCGGAGCTTCGCGATCGCGTCGGTGCGACGTTCGCGAAGGGCCCATTCGCGCCCGGCCCAGCGCTCGATGAATCTGTTGCGGCGGGAGCGCGTCATGGCGCCGGGCCAGACCTGGCCTGCAGCGATATCGGGAATTTCCGAGAGTTGTGTGTCATGGCCGTCGCTGTCGACGATGGCCTGCTTGAAATTCGGATGCAGCGGCGATTCCACGCTGGCGAGGAATCTGGTGCCGAGCAGAATACCTTGCGCGCCCAGCGCCAGCGCCGCGACCAGGCCGCGCCCGTCGGCGAAACCGCCGGCAGCTAGCACGGGAATAGGGCCGACGGCGTCGACCACCATCGGGACAAGCGGCATGCTCCCCATCCATCCGACATGGCCGCCGCCTTCGCTGCCCTGCGCGATAATCACGTCGGCGCTCGACTGCGCGGCGCGCACGGCTTCGGCGACGCTGCCGGCCATGTAAGTAACCTTGCAGCCGGCCTCGTGGGCGCGGTTGAAGTAGGGCTTGAGGTCCTGATCCTGGCGCGCCCATGCGAACTGCATGACCGCGGGCCGCAATTCCAGCGCGGTGGCGAAATTGTCCTCGCGAGTATCGAACAGGAGGAAGTTCAAGCCGAACGGCTTGTTGGTCTCCTTGCGGGTTGCCCCTGTGCGCTCGCGGATCTGTTCCGGGGTCAAATAGTGGCACCCCATGGCGCCGAGCCCACCAGCGCGGGATACAGCGGCTGTCATTGCCGGTGACGAGGCCGACCCCATTCCGCCAAGCGCAATCGGGTGCTCGATGTCCAACAAGTCACAAACAGGCGTTCGTATCATTCGACCCTCCCTTTTTTCCGGATGTTCGGCCAGATTCACTGGCGCGCCATCTCTCGTTCCATTTCTAGTTCGGCGCGGAGACTTGCCAAATCGCGGTAAATCGAGGCGACCGCGAGCACCCGCCCTTTGCGTTTGTATTTGAGCAAACAATCCTTGGCCTTGATATCGCCGTCGATGGCGATCTCATCCCATTGCTCGGCATGGCCGACATAATTGATCGGCACGTCGTAGTGCTGGCTCCAGAAGAACGGCACCGCGTCAAACGCCACACGCTGCCCCAGCATGTTGAGCGCCGCGGTCTGTCCTTGACGTTCCGCGACCACCCAGTGCTCCACGCGGATCGTCTCGCCGCTGTGAGGATCGGGCCAGCGGGCGATGTCGCCCGCGGCATAAACGCCGCCGACGCTGGTTTCGAGAAACGTGTTCACCAGGACGCCGCGATCGAGCGTCAGCCCCGCCTGCTCGGCCAGCGTCAGGCGCGGGCGCACTCCAACACCCATGACCACAAGGTCGGCCTCAAGCGCGTCGCCGCTTTTGAGCGTTGCCCGCTGACCGTCGATCGCCTCCACGGTATCTTCGAGATGAAAGACGACGCCGTGCTCTTCGTGCAGGCTTCGTACAAAGTCGCCCATCTGCGCCCCAAGGACCCGCTCCATCGGCCGCTTGTCTGGCGCCACCACGTGCACCTCGATGTCGCGCGTGCGCAACGACGCGGCGACCTCAAGCCCGATGAAGCTTGCACCAATGACAACGGCGCGCCGTGTGCCTTTGGCCGCTTCGATGATGGCACGACAGTCGGCGAGCGTACGCAAGGTGAAGAGGCGTTTCGGATCGGCGCCTGGGATCGACAAGCGCACCGGCTCCGCGCCTGTGGCGAGCAGAAGCCGGTCGTAGCCGACGCTGCCGCCATCCTCGGTCACGACCTGCCGCGCCTTGGTGTCGATGCCTGTGACCTTGGTGTTGAGGCGCAATTCAATATTGGCCTCGCTGTAGAAACTTTCCGGGCGCAGAGGCAGCCAGTCCTCGGGCGCCTGGCCGGCCAGGTAATCCTTCGAAAGGTTCGGCCGGTCCACCGGTGCCGCCGCATCGTCGCTCAACATGACGATGCTGCCGCCGAATTGCCGTCGGCGAAGCATCTCGGCCGCGGCAAAGCCCGCCGCGCCGCCGCCGACAACAATCACGATCCTGCTGGGCGCATCGCTCGGCGCTTTGCCGCGCGGTGCCGGCTGCTCGCGCCTGCCGCGGACGAAGATGCGGCCGCCTTGTTGATCGAGCCGCCAGCAGTCCAAAGAGCTCAGCGCCGGAGCGCGCACTGCTTCGCCGCTGCGCAAATCGAAACACGCGTGATGCCAAGGGCAGCGAATGGTGCCATCGACCACGAGGCCCTCGGCCAGCGGCCCGTGGTAATGGGTGCAATGGGCGCCGATGGCGAAAATCTCGCTGGCGCCACGCACCAGCAGGACCTCCTGGTCGCCCACGTGCCCAGCGAGTTTGCCGTCGACAAAGTCGGCGAGCGCAACGCCCTGAGTCAGGTCGGGTCCGCCGGGGCGTGACTGCTCGTCCGCCATCTGTTCCTCCTTGGTAACCCCTGCCGATTCTAAGCGGTCGGCGCCGGGCAGAGAATCTCCCAGGCTAAGCTGTCGGAGAAGGTCGACCTTGAATTCATAAAGCAAAAGGCCCGGGATCGATCCCGGGCCTTCGCAATTCCATGTGATTGGCGTGTGGACTTAGAAGTCCATTCCGCCGCCGGGCGGCATGGCCGGCATCGGATCTTTCTTCTTGGGCAGCTCCGCGACCATCGCCTCGGTGGTGATGAGCAGACCGGCCACGGAAGATGCACCTTGCAGTGCTTGGCGCACGACCTTGGTCGGATCGATGATGCCCTTCTTTACCATGTCGACGTACTCGCCGCCTTGGGCGTCGAAGCCATAGCCGTACTGATCCTTCTCCAGGATTTTGCCGACAATGACCGAACCATCCTCGCCGGCATTGATGGCGATCTGGCGGGCAGGCGCCGAGAGGGCCTTACGCACGATATCGACGCCGTGCTTCTGGTCATCGTTGTGCGTGCGCACCTTCTTGAGCGCTTCGCTGGCGCGCAGCAGCGCCACGCCGCCGCCGGGCAGTACGCCTTCCTCGACCGCGGCGCGGGTCGCGTGCATCGCGTCATCAACGCGATCCTTGCGCTCCTTCACCTCGACCTCGGTGGCGCCGCCGACGCGGATCACCGCGACGCCGCCCGCGAGCTTGGCAAGACGCTCTTGCAGCTTCTCGCGGTC
>Ga0181522_10002152_pt1 | contig 11413 bp, 11 predicted proteins | sample PEATcosm2014_Bin_27_FD_121103 | JGI IMG/M metagenome (GOLD analysis project Ga0181522, IMG submission 121103) | Peatland microbial communities from MTU Mesocosm Facility, Houghton, MI, USA - PEATcosm2014_Bin05_10_metaG | ecosystem: Environmental > Terrestrial > Soil > Wetlands > Peat | place...
CACACCGAGCTTTGCCACCCGCCATCCGAGTGCGTGAAGGTAGAGCGGGCACAAAAGCGTCGAAAGCGATGAGGGACCGCCCGTTGATGCAACGTCTGCATAGTCATCGCGCTGCTCGAGCACCTCCCCGGAGTACGCAAGAACGTGCGCGTGCGCTGCGATTCCCTCGTCGGATACGCCCGCTTGAACCGTAGAGATCATCCGGTCAAGGTCGACATGGCTTCCGCCCAGAGCCTGGCTGAGGAAACGCCTTGAGGTCATGTCGAGATTCTGATCCATCAGGTTGGTGCTCAGGGTTGACCTCGGTCGTGGTCCGTATGTCCGCACTATCCCTAGAGCTATCCGTTGGGCACTTGGTGCCCGGTGTTTAAGGCGAAAATGCCCCGAACACGGTGGTCTCCAAAACCGCAACGCGAGGTTCGACTCCTCGGTCCCCCGCTCTTGAGAAGCCCCGGATTGCCGCCTACGCGACCTTGCGGGCAGCCTTCCCGTGGTGGGCCCAGGTGCGAGCCGCCAGCGAGCGCAGCGGGTGCGGAGCCCACCAGTTGGCGCGTCCGAGCAGGGCCATCAGCGCGGGCACGAGCAGGGCCCGCACGATCGTGGAGTCGATCAGGACCGCCAGCGCTACGCCGATGCCGAACTCCTTCAGCGAGGCGACGCTCGACGCGGCCAGCGAGCCGACGGCGGCGCAGAACAGCAGGGCCGCCGCCGTGACGACACGCCCGCTGCGCTCCAGGCCTGTCGCGACCGCCTCCTCGTCGGAGCTGCCTGTGTCGTGGGCCTCCTTGATGCGGGCCAGCAGGAACACCCCGTAGTCAGTCGACAGTCCGAAGGCGATGATGAACAGGATGATCATGTTGGTCTGCTCCAGCGAACCCGTCGCCGTGTAGCCGAGCAGGCCCTGCAGGCGGCCGTCCTGGAAGACGAAGACCAGGGCTCCGAAGGCAGCGCTCAGGCTCAGCAGGTTCATCAGCAGGGACTTGATCGCGAGGGCGATCGACCCCGTCATCGTGAACAGGACGAGCAGCGTCGTCCCGGCCAGGATCGCCAGGGCGTATCCGATGTGCGAGCGCAGGCTCAGGTGCTCGTCGTACTGGCCAGCAGCGACGCCAGTGGCTGCCGCTGCCACCGATGGGCGCAGTGCGTACGTCCGGCCGACCAGGCGCTGGGAGGCGGAGCTCAGCGGCAGCTGCGCAGGGATCGCTTCGATGCTCCACAGCCCTCTTCGCAGCTGACGCGGGGACTGCACGAATGCCACATCGGGCAACTGCGCGAGCTGTGAGCTGTAGCGCTCGACGGCCGAGGCGGCATCAGCCCGGGCGTGCACGACCATCACGATCGGGTCCGCTGGGTCGGCGGGGAATTCCCGGGCGATCGCCGATTCGACGACGCGGGGAGGAGACCCGGGCGCCAGCGCCCGTGAGTCCGTGGAGCCCAGGTGCAGGTGCAGGGCCGGCAGGCCGACGAGCAGCAGGCAGACCGAGCAGGCGAGCGCCACCCGGGCCGGGCGGCGCATCACCGACCTCGCAAGCCGATACCAGCGACCGTCCGCCACCGGGCCCTGAGCCCTCCTGCGCGCTCTGTGCAGCCGTGGCGTCGAGAGCGCGTTGATGCGGGGGCCGAGCAGCGCCAAGGCGGAGCAGAGGGGGATCAGGGCCGCAGCGGCTGCGAAGACCGTTACCAGGGCTGCCGCTATGCCCATCGAGGAGAGCATCGGCTGGGGGAAGACCAGCAGGGAGAGCAGCGCGACGGACACCGTCAGCGAGGAGAACGCGACCGTCCGTCCGGCCGTGTCAAGGGTCCGCTGGAGGGCCTCTCGGCAGTGCCCGTGGGCAGCGGCCTCCTCCCTGTAGCGGTAGACGACGAACAGCGAGTAGTCGATGGCCAGCCCGAGCCCGAGCCCGGTCACGAGGTTCAGGGAGTAGACGGACAGCGAGGTGACCTGAGCCAGGGCCCGCATGATCAGCAGGCTCCCCGCCACCGCTACGGCGCCGACCATCAGCGGCAGGGCCGCCGCGACCAGGCCGCGAAAGGCGATCAGGCTGAGGAGCAGCAGGACGGAGAACGCGATCAGCTCGACCTGGGGCAGCTCCGAGGAGATCGTGCTTTCGAGCTTGCTGAACGTCAGCTGGTCGCCGCCCACGAGGACCCCCGGCAGGCCGCGAAGATCTCGCTCGACGCGCCGCGCGGCAGCTGTCGAGGCCGCTTCGGGGGCATGCGCGCCGAAGAAGCCCAGGACGAGCGTCGCCCGGCCGTTGCGCGACAGCAGCACGGCCGTCCGCGGAGCGTCCAGGATGCTGAGGACCCGCCCGATCGCCCGCTGCGAGCGCAGCGCGCCTGCCACCCGCTCGACCAGGGCGCGCCCGTGCGGGCCGAGCGCCGGTCCGGACGTCCGCACCAGCACCACGACCCCGGGCTGTGGGGAGAGGCCCGTCGCGGCCACGAACTGCCTGCCCGCGACGACGCTGGGAGCGCTCGGGTCAGAGGAGCCGCCGTTGCTGAGGGAGCCGACCACGCCCGCCCCGACGACACCGGCCACGATCGTGAGGACCGCCGTGGCCGCCAGCGTGAGCCGGGCGCGTCTGTGTATCAGTTCAGCGAGTCTGCGCACGTCTGCGATGCCGTCCCGAGTTCGCCCCGTCGGCTTGGACGGCCCCGACGCGATCACGACATGAGCGTCCGAATTCGGACACACCTGCCAAGTCGAGGGTAGCGGGCATGCCGTCGATGGCATGCCGGTAGCCTCCGCTGTCCAGCACCATGTGTCGTCTCTTTGGCATGAGCGCAGGCAGCCAACCCGCACGGGCGACGTTCTGGCTGCTCGACGCGCCCGACAGCCTCTCCGTGCAGAGCCACCGCGAGCCCGACGGGACGGGCCTCGGCTGGTTCGACGAGAGGGGAGACCCGCACGTGAGCAAGCAGGCCCATGCCGCCTACGAGGACAGGAGGTTCGCCCGCGAGGCCTGCGAGGTGGTCTCGCGCACCCTCGTCGCCCACGTCCGCTTCGCCTCCACGGGAGCGCTCGAGCGGGACAACACGCATCCCTTCGAGCAGCGTGGGCGACTGTTCGCCCACAACGGCGTCATCGAGGACCTGCCCGGCCTGGAGGCTCACCTCGGTCCCGACTACCGACTGGTAAAGGGAGACACCGACTCGGAGCGCTTCTTCGCCCTCATCACGAGAGAGATCGACCGCTGTGAGGGGGACGTGGCCGCGGGCATCCAGGCTGCCTGCCGATGGGTCGCCGAGAGCCTGCCGCTGTTCGCGATCAACTTCGTGCTGGCCTGCTCGGACGGGCTGTGGGCCCTGCGCTATCCCCACACGCACCCGCTGTACGTGCTCGAGCGCCCGGCCGGAGAGCCCCTGGCGCATTCCAGCAGCCTCGGTACGAGCGTTCGCAGCGACGACGCCGTCACCCTGCCGCTCGTGGTCCTGGCCAGCGAGCGCATGGACGCAGATCCCGGCTGGCGCATGCTGGGGTCCGGCGAGCTGCTGCACGTCAGCGAGACCCTGCACACGACGAGGCGTTCGATCCTGCCCGGGCCGCCCGCCCAGCCGCTGACTCTCGCCCAACTGGGCACCAAGGCGCAGGCCTCGCAGGCCCAGGTCGTCGAGCCATGAGCAGGCGCCGGTCCTACAGCGAGCAGGAGTTCGAGGCGATCGTCCGCTCGGCTCTCGACGAACTGCCGGCGGAGTTCCAGCGCGAGCTGGAGCACGTCGCGGTCGTCGTCTCCGACCGCGGCGCCGAGCACCACGCCTACGGCATGTACGTCGGCCTGAAGGCCGGTGGGATGCGCTTCTTCGGGGGCGGCGGCGTGCCCGACGAGATACTGATCTTCCGCGATACGCTCGTGCGCGACTTCGGCGAGGATCCCGGGCGGCTGCGGGCGAAGGTCGTGCAGACGGTCCGCCACGAGGTCGGTCACCACCTCGGTTTCGACGAGGCCGGCGTTCGCAAGCTCGGGCTGTAGGGCATCGCCTCTGGCACTCCCACGTTCGCCCTGTGCCTTCGATCGCGGCCATGTGAGGACCGCTCAAATCTAAAAGCTCATAAAATTGATCGACAAACATGCTATTGTGTTGGTTCATGAGGACGGACGTGCACCAGCACCTGTGGAGCGAGCCGCTCGTGGAGGCCCTTGCCTGCCGCGCCGAGCTGCCGTTCGTGCGCAGCGAGCGGGGGCTGACGGTCCTCTACCTGGCGGGCGAGCGGCCATACGTGATCGACCTGGAGCAGGAGCAGCCCGGTCGGCGCACGGAGACCGTCGAAAGAGACGGGCTGGACTGCGCGCTGGTCTGCCTGTCCAGCCCGATCGGGATCGAGTCGCTGCGCCGCTCGCAGGCGACCCCGCTGCTCGAGGCCTACCACGACGGCGCCATCTCCCTCGGTGGCCCGTTTGGAGTATGGGGCTCGGTGGCGCTCGACTCGCCCGATCCCGGTGACGTCGACGACGTCCTCGACAGGGGCTGCGTCGGTGTCTCGCTCCCGGCAGATGCCCTCGCGGGCGTGCAGCAGCTGGGCGAGGTGGCGCCCCTGCTCGACCGCCTGGAGGCACGCGACGCGCCCCTGTTCCTGCACCCCGGCCCGGCGCCTGCGACAGCGCGGCTGGCGGCAGCCGAGGGCTGCTCCCTGACGGAGCCGCTGTGGTGGCCGGCGATGACCCGCTACCTGGCCGGCCTGCAGGGCGCCTGGCTGGCCTTCCAGGCGGTGGGCCGGTCACGCCATCCCCGCCTGCGGGTCGTCTTCTCGATGCTGGCCGGCCTGGCCCCCCTGCACGGCGAGCGCCTGGTCGCCCGTGGCGGGCCGCTGCCCGCCGCTCACGACCCCCTCCTCTTCTACGAGAGCTCCTCCTACGGGCCACGGGCGATAGCGGCGATGAGCGCCGTCGTCGGCGCCGAGCAGATCCTCTACGGCTCCGATCGTCCCGTCGTGGAGCCCCCGCTGCCGGCTGCCGCGGACGGGATCGACTGGGAGCTCGTGGGGGACACGACACAGCGGGCGCTGGGCTCGGCCGCGGAGGCGCTGGTCCTGTGAGCGCCGTTGCTGTCACGGCGGGCGGTCTGCTCAGCCCGGAGGATCTGGCGCCGCTGCGGCGCCCGCTCGGGCGCGACCTGGACGGCCCCGAGCTCGAGGTCTTCGTGAACGACCTGGCCGACCGTCCCGAGCTGTGGATCGAGCGGGTTCACCACGACCCCACGCAGCGCTCCTACGAGGAGCTGATCTCCGACGAGCACGTGACGGCCTGGCTGATCTGCTGGATGGACGACCACGACACGGGCTTTCACGACCACGACCGCTCCTCGGGCGCCGTGGCGGTCGTCAGCGGGGCGATTCGCGAGGAGCGCCTGCGCATCGACGGGCCGCCCAGCGACCGGCGCCTGCAGGCCGGCCAGAGCTTCCACTTCAGCTCAGCCGACATCCACAGGGTCCGCCACGCGGGCAGCGACCCGGCCGTGACGATCCACGTCTACTCGCCGCCGCTGCTGAACATGGGCGCCTACACGATCGGGCAGGACGGCGTCCTGGCCCGGCACTCGATGCCCTCCAGCGAGGAGCTGCGGCCCCTCGCCGAGCAGCCCGGGCGCCCCTAGCGCTTGGCGCCAGGTACGCGACGGACGCCGGCGCCGGCCTCGCCGATCAGCACGAGGCTGACCATCTCTGGCGCGAACAGGCCGTGCTCCACGACGCCGGGCGTGGCCTGCAGGCGCTCGGCCAGGGCCCCTGGAGAGTCGACGAGGCCCAGGTAGTCCGCGATCAGCCCGCCGTCGGGGCTGGGCGGCACGTCGCGCAGGCGCGAGGGCTCCAAGGCACGCAGCGTCACGGGCGCGGCGAAGGGGACGAGCTCCAGCGGCACAGGTGGGCCGAGCCGGGCCACGGGCTTCTCGGAGGAGACGATCACGACGAAGCTGCGGGCCGCCGCGGCGACGATCTTCTCCCGCGTGTGGGCGCCACCGCCGCCCTTGACGAGCCAGCCCGCCGGGTCGACCTGGTCGGCGCCGTCGATGGCGATGTCGAGCTCGCCGATGTCCTCCAGAGCTTCGACTCGCAAGCCCACTGCCAGAGCCGCCCGCTCGGTGGCGGGCGAGGTGGCTGCGCAACGCAGGCCCTCCAGGCCGCGGGCGGCTATGGCGGGCAGCAGATGGGCGACGGTCGAGCCCGTCCCGAGCCCGACCCGCATCCCGTCGTGCAGCAGCTCGGCTGCAGCCACGGCGGCCAGGCGCTTCTCCTCCTCGCGAAGCTCCGGATCGGTCAGCGGCGGCTGTTGCTGCCGCCCAGTCGCACCATGGGACGCCATGGCGCGGACGTTATCGACCCCGTCGCGTCCCTGAGGCGAACCTGCTCGGCAGAGGCCGGACTGTGCAGCAGGAAGCCCTGCCCGACGGAGCAGTCCAGCTGCCTGGCCAGCGCCAGCTGACGGGTCGTCTCGATGCCGACGGCGACAGCGGTCAGGCGAGCCTCCTTGGCCAGGGCGATGGTCGCAGCGAACATGGCCCGTCGCTCCTTGTCGCGGTCGAAGCTGCCCGTCAGCATCCTGTCGAGCTTGACTATGTCGAGGGGCACGTCACGCGGCAGGCCGACCGAGAAGGAGCCCGAGCCGAATTTGTCGAGCGCCACCGAGACCCCCAGGCGCTTGACGTCGCGCAGGGCCTCGCGGGCACGCTCTGGGTCGCGGGCGACGGAGTCCTCGCTGACCTCGATGCAGAGGGCTCGGCCGGGCAGGCGGCAGTAGGTCAGCTCCTCCCGGACCCGCTCGGCCAGGTCGAGCTCGGTCAGCTCCCGGGCCGACACGTTGATCGAGATCGGGATCGTGATGCCGGCTCGCCGCCAGGACTCGGCCTGCAGGCAGGCGGCGTGCAGCACCCAGCGGCCGATCTGCACGATCAGCTCGGAGTCCTCGGCCGGTGGCAGGAACGTCGCGGGCAGCAGCTCCGGCTCGCCGGCCCGGCGCTCAGGCGCGGGGCGCCAGCGCACGAGGGCCTCGATGCCGACGGCCTGGCCACCCATCAGCGGCATGATCGGCTGGTAGGCAAGCACCAGCTCCTTGCGGGGCAGGGCGTCGCGCAGCAGCATCTCGATCTCGGCATGGGTGCTGATGGCGTCGCGCAGGCCGTCGTCGAACAGCTCCAGGCGTCTGCCGCCGGCGCCCTTGGCCTTGTACATGGCCAGGTCGGCCTCGCGCAGCAGCGTCTCGGGGTCGCAACTGGGGTCGCGGGAGACGGCGACGCCTACGCTGGCCAGCATCGCCACGTCGGAGGCGCCGACGGGGAAGGGGTCCTCCAGGGCGTCCAGCACCCGGCCGCCGAGCGTCATGGCCTCCTGCTGGCTGTCCAGTTCCTCGGCCAGGATCACGAACTCGTCGCCGCCCAGGCGGGCGATCGTGTCGCTGTCGCGCATCAGCTCGCCGAGCCGCTCGGCGACGGAGACCAGCAGCCTGTCGCCGGCGTCGTGACCGAGGCTGTCGTTGACCGCCTTGAACTTGTCCAGGTCGATGAAAAGCATCGCCAGCACCGCCTGGCTGCGGCTCAGGCGCGTCATCGCCTGGCGGGCCCTGTCCATCAGCAGCGTCCGGTTGGGCAGCTTCGTCAGGGGGTCGTGCAGGGCCTGGCGCTCCAGCCAGACACGGTCGGTGACGTCCTTGGCTGCCGCGTACCAGGTCTCGCCGTCACGGCGGGCGCTCCACAGCAGCCAGCGCCAGGACCCGTCGCGGTGGCGGCAGCGGGCCGTGAAGCTCTCGACCTCGGTGGGCTGGCCCCTACCGGCCCGCAGCGGCCCCAGCAGCTCCACGTCCTCGGGATGTACGAGGTCCTCCACGGGCAGCGAGCTCAGCTCGGCAGCTGGCCATCCCAGCAACTGCTCCCAGGCCGGGTTAAGCAGCGTGAAGCGACCGTCGAGCGAGATCGTGGCCAGCAGGTCGCTGGTCATCTCGAACAGCTTGCGCACCTCGTCTGCAGAGCCCACGTTGGATCTGTCGGCCAGGGGCGGCACGCGATGCGCGGCGGGCCTGCCGGATGGACGGATAGGCACCGAAAACCTGCGCATTGCGGAGCAGCAGCCACCTGCCGCGCCAGCCCCGTTGACAGCTCGGTCAGGAAGCGGTGCCGAGCGGGGCGCTCTGCCCGCCGGCCGAGGCCTGTCCGTCAGGCGTCAGGCCGTCCTCGCCAGCACCGGCGCTGGGAACCGCCGGGATGTCGCCGCCACGCAGGAAGCGCCACAGCGACAGGCACATCAGGATCGTCAGCAGGATCGCGCTGGAGACGCAGTACTCGCAGATCTCTTTCAGCGAGAAGACCTCGCGGTAGGTCAGGTAGGCGCTGAAGCCGAAGCCGCCCAGGGTCAGGGCGGCGGTCGCGAAGCGCGAACGCTCGTCTTCGGGCACGAGCAGGGTGCCGAGGATCCCGATGTAGCCGAGCAGGCCGATCAGGGCCACCGGCACGCCGACGAGCTTCGAGTACTGCGAGGTCTGGACTTTCTCGCAGGTGCCGCCGCTACGGCCGCACAACGGCTTGATGCCGGCGTAGTGGATGACGGTCAGGTACGTCGCAAGGCCCACCCCGATCACGGTGAGGACGAGCAGCGTGATCCTCAACGTGCGGGCGCTCATGGCCTTCAGCCGAGAAGTTTTTCGATCGCTTCGTCGAAGCTCGTCGGTTCGCTCAGGGAGCTGTATTCGAGCTTCTTCATCGCTCCCCCAGTCTTGCCGATCAGGAAGGAGGGGGTGCCGTTGAAGCCGCGGTTGTTGGCTTCCTGGGTGTCCGATTGCAGCTGTGATGCCAGGGCCGGGTCGCTACGGTCTTCCTGCCACTTGGTCAGGTTCAGGCCGGGTACCTGTTTGGCAAGGCCCTGGATGTAGCTTTCGGTGACGTAGCCGCTGTCCTCTTCTCCCTGCTCGTGGTAGAAGAGCTCGACGAAGTACCACATCTTGTTCTGCTTGCCGGCAGCCAGAGCGGCCGTCTGCTGGGTGCGGAACGTTTCCGGTTCCCGCGTCGCTGTCTCCAGCGAGCGGTATTCGACCTTCAGCTTGCCGGCCCGGACCCACTTCTGGATGATCTTGGGCAGCGCACCGAGCGTGAATTCGCGGCAGATCGGGCACTCCAGATCGCCGAAGTACTGCAGCGTCACGGGCGCCGTCGGGTTGCCCAGGACGTTGCCACTCTGGTTGATCCCGTTGAGCGTCGCTTCGACGACTTTGGCCTTTTCGGTGGCTTCGTGGCTGCCGGCTTTGACGACTTTGGTGCCGTTGCTGCCGCCGCCGCTCGCAATGAGGATGACGATGATGGCCACGATCACGACGGCCACTGCGCCGCCCAGCTGGGTCATGCGCCTGCGGCGGGCCGCTCCGGCGGCGGCCGACTCTTCGGCGGCTTTGCGTTCGGAGCGCGCAGCTTCGCGCCGCTGCTTGCGGGTCAGGTCCTGCTCGTCCTCCTCGACCGGGGTCATGGGTGCAACTTTTACACGTTTCCGCTCAAGAGCGCCTAAGTAATTGCGATCCTCCTTGCAGAGATCGTCCCTCGCCCGGGTCGGCACGAGTCCAGCGAAGGCGCGAAGATGATTGCGAGCCCCTGTAGCTCAACTGGATAGAGCACCGGCCTTCTAAGCCGGGGGTTGCTGGTTCGAGTCCAGCCGGGGGCATGCCGACGTTTCCAAAGACTCCATCGGGGGCCGCTCGTAACCTGCCCCGGATGGCTCGCAACAGGGTCCTCCCGCACGAGAACCAGATCCTGCTCGGCGACAACCTGGAGCTGCTGGACGGGTTCGCGGACGGCTCCTTCCAGATGATCTACATCGATCCGCCCTTCAACACGGGCAAGGAGCAGTCGGCCACACGGCTGAGCACTGTCGGCGATCCCGACGGCGATCGAGCTGGCTTCGGCGGACGCCGTTATCGCTCGACGGTGCTGCGCAGCTCCAGCTATGCCGACAGCTTCGAGGACTACCTGGACTTCCTGGAGCCGCGCCTGGCGCACGCCCGCAGGCTGCTGGCCCGAGAGGGCACCCTCTACTTCCACATCGACTACCGGGAGGCTCACCACTGCAAGCTGCTGCTGGATGAGATCTTCGGCCGCGAGTGCTTCCTGAACGAGATCGTCTGGGCCTACGACTACGGCGCCAGGACGCGCCGGCGCTGGCCTACCAAGCACGACACGATCCTCGTCTACGTCAAGGACGTCGGGGCCTACCACTTCGACTCCGAGCAGGTCGACCGCGAGCCCTACATGGCGCCAGGGCTGGTGACGGCCGAGAAGGCTGCCAGGGGCAAGCTGCCGACGGACGTCTGGTGGCACACGATCGTGCCCACGGCCGGAGCGGAGCGGACCGGCTACCCGACCCAGAAGCCAGAGGGCATCGTGCGGCGAATGGTGCAGGCCTCGAGCAGGCCCGGGGACTGGTGCCTGGACTTCTTCGCCGGGTCGGGAACGCTCGGCGCCGTCGCTGCCGCCCTCGACCGCCGCTACGTCCTGATCGACTCCAACCCCGAGGCCGTCAGGATCATGCGTGAGCGCCTGGGGGTGGAGCCGGCGAGCGCGATGCCGGCGGCTGGCTCCCGCACCTAGACTGCCCTGGCCGATGCCGGTCTATCACCTGGAGATCCGCAAGTTCCCCAGAGCCGTGACGCTCTACAACCAGACCGGAACGCAGGTCGGGGCGATCCTGCTGCAGTGGGTCCAGGACCGGGTCATCGAGCTCGACGACCAGAAGTGGAACCCGCTGGAGGCCACGATCACGGTCCTGGAGAGCCCGCCGATACCTGTCGATCAGCTGTCGATGGGGCGTGGCTGGCGGACGGCCCAGCGCGAGGGCACAGACGTCACCGAGCGGGTTCTCTCAGAAGCCCGCGGAGCGCTCGCCGACGGCAGCGCGGGAGTGGGCCCCGCCGCGGGGACGCCAGGGCCCTCAGCTGTTGTGCCGCAGACACCCGCCGCTGGCCCCGACCCGCTGGCGCTGGGGGTGGAGCTGGCGGGGCTGCTGGGGAGCGATGCAGTGCGCCTGCTGTCGGCCTGGCGGGCCGTCGTGGCCCGCACCGGCGGGCTCACCCCAAGCGAGAGCCTGGCCCTGGCCGAAGGGGAGCTGCAGGCCGGCGAGGACCGCTGATGGCGCGTCGCCGCTAAACTTCGCATGGCAGCATCGCGGCGGGCGTAGCTCAGCTGGTAGAGCTCCTGGTTGTGGTCCAGGCGGTCGTGGGTTCGAGCCCCATCGCTCGCCCCTAAGAAGTACCTGCAAAACCTAGGTTTTGGCCCCTGAAACGGGAGCGAGGTGCGCCTCGCTGGGGAACAATCGGGGGAACAACTTCCTAAAGGCCCGGCGGTGATCGTCGTGCCGGCCCGTGCCTCGCCTGCCAGGCAGTAGGCCACGAATGCCACTCCGCCTGTTAGGGGCGTGTCTGTCCCACCCGGCAGAAGAGAGTCGCAGTGC
>Ga0181522_10002153_pt1 | contig 11404 bp, 3 predicted proteins | sample PEATcosm2014_Bin_27_FD_121103 | JGI IMG/M metagenome (GOLD analysis project Ga0181522, IMG submission 121103) | Peatland microbial communities from MTU Mesocosm Facility, Houghton, MI, USA - PEATcosm2014_Bin05_10_metaG | ecosystem: Environmental > Terrestrial > Soil > Wetlands > Peat | place...
AGAAGCCGCTTTCGTCCTCCCATTTGCCCGCAAGCGCACCGGTTTCGGTGATGGCCCAGACCGACGGTGTGGTTTCTTCTTCTTTGCCGAGTTTGCCGCGGTCCACCCAGCCGGTCACGAGGATCTGATCGTTGGCGGCATCGACTGTTATCCCGCCGGGAGCGATCAGGGAATGACCGTGTTTCTGGCTGGTCGGTTCGAGCGTTTTGGGACTCGCGAGAACGCCTTCTTCGGGGCCCGAGGCGACGGTTCCCGAGGCGAATTCGATCTTGCCTTCCTTGGTCTGCGTGGAGAAGGCGTAGAGCTCGCTGGCAGCCTGGTCGTAGGGATCGATCGATTCCGACTTGCCCGGCCGTTCCTCGTCTGTCAGGACGTAGGCGCGTTTCAGCTTGGAATCGAACGCCACCCCCTCAACTTCGACTTCGCTTTCGGCGACGGGGTCCTTGGGCTTGAACACCCGCGAAGCCACAGCCTTGTAGACGCCACCTACCTTTTCGAACTTCTGAATGCGGAATTCGCTGCCCACGGTGACAGTGTCGACCACCCACACGCTGCCGTCTTCGGGGTTCACGCCAAAGGCCGGTTCCGGTTTGCCCAGTTCTCCGGCGGCTTCGGCGAAGTGTCCGATTTCCCCCCAGGACGCGGCCTGACCGGCGGCGGCCGTGAGCATGCTCACGAGCAGCACCAGACCAAGTGCAGCCGTGATCCGCAGCAGTCTTTGGCGAGAGGACATCGGACTCCGTTCGTTTCGTGGTTGCGTGGCTCTTGTGCAGTGGCGGGGCCCGTGGCCCAGTCGGCCGGCCCGACGCACGCCCGCGGGCCGCGGGCAAAGGTCGCAAGCCTTCGCTTGATGGTCGCCGCTCCTGCCGGCCAGGGCGTAATCAAGTGGTGAACAGGAGGTAACCGGGAGCGACTACCGGCGCCGGTCGCGAACTTCCCGGTCCATCCGACGCTGGGCGCGACTGGTGGTCAACGTTGCCGGCGCGACCCGGGTCTTGGTGCCGCGACCCGGCCGGCCTCGTAGGGATGCGCCCGCGAAAGCGGCGAGGAGGACCACGCCGATCAGATAAACCGGGGAGGGCTCGTGTTCGGTCTGCCTGTAGGCGACTGCCTCGGCGCTGGCGGACTCGGGCGCGGCCTCCTCTTCCTCTTCCTTCTGCGGCGCCTCGACGGGGGAGGTCACCGCGGAGGTGCCGCTGGGCGGGGTCGGACGAGCGGGCGTCGGCACCGGAACCGGCACGAACGGCGGCAGGAAGACCGCCGGCGCCGGCTGGACCAGGAAGGGCTGGAGCAGCGGCGGATGGGGTGCAGGGCTCGGGGCGGCGGGAGCCGGCACGGGCGGGACGGGCACGACGGGGGTGGCGCCGCTGGGGGTGCTGCCGCCCCCCACGGGCGCGCTCGCTGGAACGACGCTGGCCGTGGCCGTGGCCGGCTTCTTGTTCAGTTTCGTCGTGCCGCAGGGCTGGCGCACGCTGCCGGCCTGGATCGTGACGGGCAGCGAGTAGCTGAGATTGCCCACTTTCAGGGAGACGTAGACGGGATGCCCGGGGGGCGTCGCGTTGAACGCGCAGAACAGCCCGTCGTGGCCGCCTTCCTGGATGATCGGTTCGTTCTTGCTGTTCTCCAGCACGGCGTTGGGCTGGGCGGAGTGCAGGTTGCGCTTTACGAAGTTGCCGTATTCGGTGGCGGAGGAGCTGAATTCGTAGAAGGGTTCGATGCCGTGTTCGCAGCCGGCTCCGAGGCAGTTGTCTGGGATCGCCACGTAGGGAGCGGTTTCCAGTTCGACGGCCTGGTTGTGGGCGCGGTTGCCCGAGCGCGGGCGGCGAGCCAGGCCCGTGAAGGAGGCGGCATGGCTGCGTCGCAGCAGCGTCCCCTGCTGGGCTTCGATGGCGAGTTCTGCGACGTTGGGGACGAGGCGCACCTTGACCGGATAGCGTCCGCTGGCTTCACGGCTGGGTGACACTTCCGCGAGCAGGAACCCGCTCTGGCCGATGAAGCCGCCGTTTTCTTCAGCGATCACGTTCACGTAGCCGAGCGTGCCCGAGCCGTAGGCGGGCACGGCGCCTTCGCCACCTGTCAAGGTCTCTTTGACGTTCTGTTCGGGGGCGTCGAAGAAGTACGCGGAGGCGGGAGCGGGCACCTCTTCTTTCGGTTTGGGTTCGATGACGGTGTGTTCGAGCACTTCCACCACTTTGCGGGCCGCCGGACGTCCTTCGGAGTATTCGCGCGGCAGGTCGGCGTTGCCCACGACGATCGCCGCCGCGCCTTCGCTGGCCGCTTCCACGAGGCGTTCTTTGAGCCGTGTGAGCTGGGCTTCGGTGACTTCGCGCTGGCCGCTCTGCACCATGCTCTCGTCGAGCATGATCACTTTGACCCGGCCCTTGCCGGAGGCGAGGCTGGCCGCGTAGTAGGCCGACTCGCACGAGGCGGTGCCCGCGCATTCCCGCCCTTCGCCGACGCCGGGGAAGGCGCCTTCGAAGGCTGACTCGCTGCCGCTGCCGGTGCCTTCGCGGTCGGTCGGCGAGGCGACCGGGTAGACGGGCAGCCGGGTGCCCGCCATGCGGGCCGCGTAGTAGTCCTCCTCGGTCTGCCATGGCACGGGGATTTCGGGCGGCCCGGCGGTCAGCCCGGTGGTGACGCCCGGCCCCGTGTAGAAGAACGCCTGCACTCCGCCGATGCCGGCCGCCTCGTCGATCGCGTCGTGCAGCCACACGGACGGTCCGATCCCGGTGTCGGCGCGGGCAGCGCACGGCGCGGCGCAGCCCGCGCCCCCGCCGATCGCCACCGTCGTGTTGGCGGCGGAGCTGGCTTCGGGATCTTCACCGACGCCGGGGGGGGCCTTTCCTTCGGAGGGGTAGCGGTAGATGTCGGAGGTGTCCATCAGGGCGTGGCGGTTGTCGACGTTCCCGCCGACCGCCCAGCCCTGCGTGCCGCTTTCGTTGACCAGCACGGCGCTGACTGGATCGGGCACGTACGGCGTGTCCCAGTATTCGTAGCCGCCGGGTGGTTCCTTGGCGTCGTTGAGTTCGTGCTCCTCGTCTTCCCAGCCGTCGGCCGTCTGACGCAGCACGCCGGCTTCGGAGTCGCTGACGAGCGGGTAGGGCTGCAGCAGGATCGAGGGGAACCCGGGTGGCGGTTCGGATTCTTCTTCGGCGACGTAGGTGTCGGGTTCGCCGCCCGTGCCGATCGCGCGCAGTGCGCCGCCTTCGCGGAAGAGCGCCAGGGCGCCGGGAGCGAAGCCGCCTGGATAGGGGAACGCCTGCCAGGGCGCCCCCGGGCCGTTGCGCTCGTAGATCGTGCCGCCTTCGGTGGGGCTGCCGGCCGTGAAGGCGGCGCCTCCGTCGGGCAGCGCCGCCACGGCCCAGGGCACGCGGGCGGTGCCGAGCACTTCCGCGGCCCCCGCGTCTTCATGCCAGCCGGACCCGTTGTTGACGATGATCCCGCCCGTGTAGGCGTCCTGGCCGAGGTGCAGCAGCTTGCGCCATGCCACGATCGCTTCGGAGCCCGCGAAGGCGATCGAGGTGAAGCTGGCGCCGCGCGCGGCCGGCGGGATGTCTTCTTCGGGTTCCTGGGTCCAGGTCTTGCCGTAGCTGAGCAACGTCCCCCCCTGCCCGACCGCGTACCCCCGCGAGCTTTCGTCGGGGTCGAAGGCTATGCCCAGCAGGTTGCTGCGGAAGTTGACGGGGACCGCCGGGTCTTTTTCCCACAGCCCCGTTTCGCCACGCCACAGCCACATCTGACCGGCGCCGTTCTGGGTGTCCCCGACGGCATAGGCCCTGTTGGGAGTCGGCCAGGCGACTGCGCGCAACCGCGGCGTCGCCCGTTCCCCGTTGGGCGCAGGCAGCGTTTCGGGGAACCAGCCCTGGCCGGGGTGATAGCGGGCGACCTCGCCGCGGTCGCCGACGGCCAGGACTTCGCTGCCTTCGGCGCCGACGGCCGCGCCGGGCGCGGGCGCGAGGGCGGTGAGGGCATAGCGGAAAGGGACGGGCCACGGACTCAGCCGGCTGGACTTGGCGTCTTCGTGGGTGGTCACGTGCACGGGAAGCTGTTCTGCTCCCAGCCAACCGTCCTGGGAGCCGGTGAAGGCGGAGCCGAACTCCGCGCCTGTCTTGCCTCCCAGCGAGTTGACGACGTCGAATTCGCTGCCGCTCAGGCGCAGCAGCCGCCCGTCGCGCAGGCCGCTGACGACGCGTTCGCCGAAGCCGCCCGCGCCGGGCCAGGCGTAGCTGCGCGAGAAGTCCGTCGGCAGCGTTTCCGGCAGCGTCGGCACGACCGTTTCGTGTTCGTGGCGTTCGCACGCCGCGACCGTCGCCGAGGAGCCCGCCGGGATCTTGCACCAGGTGCCCGCGACGGTGCCCGCGGCGGCTTCGCCTTCGGGTTTGAAGAAGACCGTCGCAGAGGCCTTGGCGCCGTGCAGCTGGCCGTCCAGCCAGAGGCCGCTCGAGGTCACCGTCAGCAGCTGCGCCTGGTCGGGGCTGGGGATCGCAAACGTTTCTCCTTCGACTTCGATCGGTTCTCCCGGTTCGCTGCCGCTCTTGACCGTGACGGGCTGCCAGCTGGGCGTACCGCCACCGAGATGGCGCCGGAACAACGTGACCGATCCTTCCTTGTATTCGGATGACAGGCGGGCGAGCAGCCAGGCGTTGCCGGGCGAGCTCGCGCCGATCGCGAGCGCTTCGAGGTGTCCGCTGCTCTTGGCGGGGACTTCGATCGGCTCACGCGTCCAGTTGCCGCTGCCGTCGCGGTGCAGCACGACCGAGTCGACCCCACCGGCATTGACCGGAACGACCAGCGCCCCGGCCGAGCCACCTGCTTCTTCCAGCGCCGCGACCATCGGCGCGCGGTTGCCGCCGAACAGGGTTTCCCCTTCCTGCAGGCCTTCCCCGCCGGAGGGGACAGTGGCTTCCTGGAAGGCTCCCCCCGGATTGCGCACGAGCAGCACCTGGCGGGCGCCGGTGCCGGAGCCGACCGTGCCCAGCATGGCGCCGGCGCCGTCGGGCGTCATCTGGGCGGCGAGCGGACTCGGGTGTTCGTGGCGGAATTCTTCGGGGGTGTCGAGGAGGAAGCCGCTCAGCGCTTCGCCGGCGGCGTTCAGGAACCCCGGCCCGCGTGACCAGCCGGAGCTCTGGGAGTAGCGGACGAGCACCGAGTTGCCCGCCTTCCTGCCTACACCCCAGACCTCGCCCGCGCTCTCCTCCGGAGAGGCGCCGAAGAAGGTCACGTCCTGCACGGGAACGGAGTCGTCCGTCTGGGCGACGAGTTCTGGAGCGCCCGTGAGGCCTACGGCGCGGGTGACATGGTGTCCGCCCAGTCCGACCCAGAAGGCGAGGATGCCGGCGAGCAGCGCTGCACAGGTCAGCGCCAGCCGCCGCGGTCGGCGGCGCGAGCGGGGTCGAGAGCGGCTCAAGGGACCAGTCCCGAGGAGAGGAGTCGGTTGGGGTCGACCAGCGACGTCGAGACCGTGTTGAGATTCGGCGAGGCCGTCGTCTCTGTCGGTAGCGGCGCGAGGGCGTGGGTCTGCAGGTTCAGCTTGGTCGGCCAGCGCTTGGGGTCGAGCTTCAGTTCGAGCTTGCGGTTGCCGGCCTTCATCGTCTCCTGGGCGGTGCGGGCGACCACCTTGTGGCGGCGTTCGGCCAGGAGTCGGACGCGTGCCTTTGTCGCCAGGTGAAAGCTCAGCTGAAGGGTGCTGCCGTGAACCACTCGCGAGCGGACGTGGCTGAGCAGCGGCACCGTCACCTGAACGGGTTCGTGCCCCGAGGGTTTGATCACTTCTTCTTCACGCACGAAGCCCTTTTCTCCCGAGGTGTCGGTGGGGACTTCGTCGGAGGGTTCCTGCGGCAGCCCTTCGTCGTGAGGTCGGAAGGTGATCGGTTCTTCGCTCTCGACCCTGGCGAAGACGGGATCGGACTCGAGGCTGGGGTGTTCGCGTTCGGCGGCCGTGGCCAGGTGCAGCAGCCAGCCGTCGGCCGTCGTCAGCCAGCAATCGTGCTCGGCGGGGCAGACGACCCTCTGGGCCGCCCCGAGCGGCCCGTGCGGGTCGCCGACGGCGGGCAGTTCCAGCCTGTCCGAGACCGCGCCTTCGGATCCGATCCGAGCGATCGACGCGACGGCATGGGGGCTTGGATCGTTGACGTCTTCGACGGTGTCCAGGGCGATCCAGGCGCTGCTCGTGCCGGGCTCGGCGGCGATCGAGTCGAGCACCTCGCCGGGGAACAGCACCGCCCCGGGCGGCGGTTTGGTCAGTTCTTCTTCTTCGCTGGGCTGGGGGGCGATCACGCGTGTCCAGCCGCCTTCGGTGCTTTTGCGGACGATCGTCACGCCGGCTTCGCGCGAGCCAGCCGGCTTGGGCACCTGGGGACCGCCTGCGGCCCACAGCGTGCCGTCGGCTGCGCTCAGGTGCAGGTAGTCGAGTGCCGTCGAGAACTCGCTGGCGGAGTAGAGCGGCAGCGACGTGACGGATTCGAAGGGGCTTTCTTCGGGGCCGCTGACGGCCCTGACCTTGCGCAGCGCGGGCGGTCGCGGGACCTGCTTGGCGACGCGATCGCCGCTGAGGATGCGCATGCTCTGGAAGATCCGTTCTTCGAAGGGCACCATGTCCCAGATGGCGCGGCCTTCGGGCAGGTAGGGGTCCGGTTCGACCGTGATGCCGTTCCAGTGCAGCTCGAACACGCCGACCTGCGGCGGAGGCAGCGGGTTGCCCGCGAACCAGCAGTCGTTCGGCGACAGGCAGGCGGCGGCGTGCATGGCCTGGTAGGAGCTGCCCTCGAAGGGCGGAGAGGCGTAGGAGCCGACGATTTCGAGGCTGCCGCCCGGACCGGGCGCGAAGTGGCAGAGGGTGTTGTCTTCAAGCGGTGGACGTTCGGTGCCGGAGGCCACGGCCTGGCCGGCCCGCTCGTCGGAGATCGTCCAGAATTCGTCCGGTCCAGCCCAGGCGATGCGCCCGTCGGTGGCGCCGCACTGGTTGGACAGCTCGCGCCAGCGCACGCCGTCGTAGAACCACACGCCGGGTTTGACCGTGCTGCCGTTGCCGGCCGTGATGAGGGCGCCACGATCGGGTTCCCAGAACTCGACGTCGCCGATGTGCCCGAGCGAGATCGGGGTGCTCGAGGGTTCCACGCCTGCTTCTTCGGGCGGCGGCGGCGCAGGCTGTTCGACCTGCCATTCCGCCCCCGAATCGTCGGCCAACGGTTCCGCGAGGGCGCCGGCGGGGGCCGCCAGCACCAGTGCGAGCAACAGCGCGAGCGCATATGGCAGGCGCCGGCTCACGGCTTCCTCCGGGCGGCTCTGCCCCGGCGCAGGAACCGGATCGCGATGGTCTTCTCGAGACTCGTGTGCCCGGCTGCCGTGAAGTCGACCGTGAGCCTGCCGGTGAGGCCGCCGGCACGGCCGGCCAGCTTGCTGTAGGAGCTCTCCAGTTGGAGCTGCAGTTCGACGACGCCGGACTGGTCGGGCGTCGCCACCCGGCTCATGTGCGCGACCGTGCGGGCGATCCGCCGCGCCTTGCGGTGGCCACGCGCCGCCACGATCAGCGTGCTGTGGGCACTGAGCGTCAGCTGACCGGCCGCGGGCAGCGCGATACGCAGGCGAACGGCCCCGTCGGACAGCGAGGAGGCGCTCACGCCAAGGCCCCAGGGCGCTTCCAGGGTAGGGTTGGATGGCGCCGGCGAGATCGACTGCGGGGTCGGTTCAGGTTCGAAGGTCTGGCGCTGGATCACGAACACGTCGGCGCCGTCGGCGAAGTCGCTGCGCGCGCCGAGGGCGGGGGTGTTGCCGTCGCCGTAGACGAGGTTGGAGGCGGTCGAGGAGAAGGCCAGCAGGTCGCCGTCGGCCGAGAAGGAGGGAGACAGGGATCCATCCAGCTGGTGTTGGTAGGGGTCTTCTTTGCCGGTTTCTTCTTCCGGGTGCGCAGGGGCCCCGCCTTCGTAGCCGCGGGTGACCCTGGTCAGGGTGCTGTTGGCCAGATCGGCGTCGTAGAGTTCCATCAGGCCGGGGACGGCGGCGGGCACGCTGACGAAGGCGGGGTTGCCGAGCGGGAAGACCGTGCGGCGGGTCGTGAAGGCGACCTGCCGGCCGTCAGGCGAGATGCCGATGTCCTCGATCTCCGCGTTGGTCGATATGCGCTCCTTTTCGCCGCTTGCGAACTGCGTCAGCTGGCGGAGCGTGGAAGTCGCGTAGGGAGGCTTCATTTCAGCCCAGTAGGCGTCGTCGGTGTATTCGATCGCACCGAGGCCGAAGCCTCCGTAGTTGCTGACAAGCGGCGCGCTGGCGATGAAGGCGACGTCGTCGCCGTCGGCGCTCAGGCGGGGGGTCACGTCGGCGTTCTCGACGTGGTTCCACAGGCCGAAGCCGGTCGTCTGGGTGGCGAATGGCCCCTGGCAGGGGTCGCCCGCGACCGGCGGTGTCGGCAGTCGTGGCTCGGGATGTTCCTCACAGCCCGGCGCTTCGGGCTGGGATCCGCCTGTCACGCGCCGGGTCGGTTCGCTCGGTCCGGCTGCGATCCTGCGCCACAGCGGCTCGGCGTATTCGGGTCGCAGTTCCTCGCCGCTGAGGGTCCTGGCCTGCTGTGTGACCTGCTGGCCGAGCCAGGCCACCGTGCTCCCGTCGGCGCTGATCGAGGCACCCGCCAGCTCCGGTATTTCGTAGGCCTCGGCCAGCGAGTTGCCTCGCGGCTGAAAGCCGGGAGGACCGCCGAGGCTGTCGACGGCGCCGTAGCCTTCCTGCTCGGGTACCGGTTCCGGCCCCCCTGTTTCGGGGTTGACGGCAGGACGGCCGGTGACTGGATCGAGGCGGACGCTGACGAGCTGGGTTTCGTGCGTCTGCAGATGACGCACCGCGACCTGCAGCGGCGGCGTGCCCGGACCGTCGAGGTCCGAGCGGGCCGTGGTCACGAACACGACCGTCTGCCCGTCGGCCGTGATCGCACTGCGAGCGGCCGCCGTAGCGCCGAAGGAGTCCCGTTCGCCTTCGCTGGAGGGGTCGGCGTATTCGTATTCGAGGCTCTGCGTCGAGCCGTTTTTGGCCGAGGCCAGCTTGAAGGCTTCGGCTTCGTTGGGAGCCAGGTCCATGTTGCGCACGTACACGCCGGGCGATTCGCGCACGGGCGTGCCGGTCTGGATCTTTTCGTCGGTGATCGCGGGCAGGCTGGCGCCTTCGTTGGTCGTGAAGCTCACGTACTGCCCGTCGGCGCTTATCGAGGGCAGCGCCGCATCGCCGCCGGCGACCTGTTCGAAGGCCGCTCCGGCTTCGTTCCTGCGTCGCCAGACACCGGGGATGCCGGCCACCGAGCCGTCGAAGACGACGTAGCGACCGTCTTCGGAGATGGCCGGGTCGTGGGCGTATTCGGCCTGCCCGAAGGGGCTGGCCGAGAGCAGCGACGTCGTGCCGAACACGTCGGCGCGGGCGCGGTCCGACTGCCACGCGAACGTCGCAAGAGCCGCTGCGAGCGTCAGCAGGCAGGCGCGACCTATTGCGATGGCGCCTCTCACACCTTCACCCTTCGCACGAGCCGGACGGTGTTGCCGACGCGATCGCGGGCCGTCACGTAGATCGTGTACGTGCCGCCGTGGGAGTAGCGATGGCTGGCGCGGGCGCGCCCGGAGGCGACTGCACCGGAGCCGAAGGAGATGCGCACGGAGCCGGGCACCACCCCGGAGGCCGAGTCGCTGATCCTGACGGAGACGGAGTTGCCGTTGCGCACGATGCGTACGCTCGGCGCCGAGCCGTCGACTTTCAGCTTCCCCACGGCTGTCAGCTCCTCCTGGCTGAAGATGTCGCCGGCCAGTACCTGGACGTCGTGCGTGCCCGTCGTCAGGTCGCCCCTGGGCAGCACGAAGGACAGGCCGCTGAGGGTGGGACTGACGATGCGTCCGTCCAGCACCACGTGATAGGTGAGCGGGCCGTTGGCGCTTTCCGGGGGCAGCCAGGAGATGCTGACGCCGCGCCGCCTCACCCATTCTTTGGGCAGGGTCTCGATGAAGACAGCGGGCGGAGCGGTGACCTGGGCCGCGACGATCGCGGCGTCCCCGAGCGGGCCCTGCTGGAAGGCGACCAGGCCGTCGCCGAGCCCGGAGCGCCCGACTGCGATTTCGCCGATCGCCCCGCCGGCACCGCCGCTGACGAAACCCGTCTGCACGGCGCCGTCGGGAAAGTCCTCGCGGATGCCCACGCCGGGCCTGCCCTGCCCTTCGACGCTCGGCCACGCCGACACGCCGCCGCCTTCGGGGTTCATGACGCTGGCGGAGGCCAGTTCATCGGCCGGCTGCAGGCGCGAGCCGGCAAAGGGCGAGCCATAGCTGGCCGCGCTGAGCACGCCTTTGTCGCTGCCGTCCACGACGCGAGGGGTGCCGTTGCTGTCGTAGAGCAGACGCATTTCGCGACGTTCGTCGACGTCGATCGAGGGGCGCCCGACGGTGGCGTCCTTGCCCCCCGATACGGCCGTGTCGGCGATCTGGGCACCCAGGAACTCGGCCCCGCCTTCGGATTCGCCGTCGGAGAGGGTGTTGACGAAGATGCGCGGCCCCGGCAGCGGCGAGCCGCTGGCCCAGCTCTGACGGTAGGCGAGCTCGGCCTGGCCGAGCCGTGAGATGGCCACGGTGGGGGCGTCGGCGTCGTTGTCGATTGCGACGCCGTCGTAGGTGGTCGCCGTGACGGGCATCACGTAGTCCAGCGACTGGCCGAAGACGCGCCTCGCCCAGATCCGCGCCACCCCGTCGGCTTCCGGCTCCTGCCAGGCGACGATCCCGCTGCCCGTCGGCCCGATCGCGATCTGTGGGGCGTTGGCTTCGCTGGGTGGGCGCATCGACAGGCCGGGGTCGCGGTTGATCGTGCCCAGCGAGGACCATCGTTCGCCGTCATAGGAGGCGACCCGTACGCTCTCCACGACGTCGCCCGGCCGCAGCAGCGGGATCGTGTTGGTGAAGCTGACGACGCGGTAGACCACGTCCGCCTGGCCCGTGGAGCTGACCGCCAGGTCGGGGCTCGTGCCGGTCGCTTCGCCGATGTCGGGGTCGATGATGGTGGGCTGGCCGAAGGACGTGGCACCTGGGCCCAGCTCGGCGCCTACCAGCTCGTAGACGAGATGGCCGTGTTCGGTGGCGAACGGGGTCGCCCACACGACGATCAGCTCGCCCCCTTCGGCGGCGCCGATCCGCGCCCAGCTCGCGGCGAACTGCTGTTCAGCGTCGACTCGGATCGGTTCGTGCCAGGAGCCCGCGTAGTAGCGGGAGACGAACACGTGGGCGACGCCGCCGACGCGCTTGAGGTAGACCAGACCGCCGCTCCCGTCTTCGGCCATCGCGGCGCCGCCGAAGCCGACGATGTTCTCGCTGGGCCCGTCGATCGTCGTGGCAGGCAGGATCACGGCGTCGGCCCGGCCTGCCCAGATCAGCCAGGCCGCAACGGCGAG
>Ga0181522_10002155_pt1 | contig 11395 bp, 8 predicted proteins | sample PEATcosm2014_Bin_27_FD_121103 | JGI IMG/M metagenome (GOLD analysis project Ga0181522, IMG submission 121103) | Peatland microbial communities from MTU Mesocosm Facility, Houghton, MI, USA - PEATcosm2014_Bin05_10_metaG | ecosystem: Environmental > Terrestrial > Soil > Wetlands > Peat | place...
AAGACTTCTGGGGAAATCCCCTCCCCACCGGAACTGGATTCAATATCGGAGCCTATCAGGGACCATGAAGATGCTTGCCTCCGCGCGCAAACAGCATCAGGCCGCTGCCTTCACATCGCGCGTGCCAGGGACCATGATGCTGGCGCTCACAATTCTTGCCAGCCTTCCCGCCTGCCACCGCGATCAGTCTCCGAGCGTCGTACCCGACTTCACGTTGCCACAGGTTCGCGGAGGCGTGTTCGATCTACATGTCGCGCGCTCGCAGCCGGTACTTCTCGCCTTTCTGCAAACCGTCCCCGACCTTGCCGACACGCCATCGCGCCAGCAGATCGGTTTTCTGCTGAGCATGAACCACCAATACAGTGCGTGCGGCCTCAAGGTAGTTGTTATTGATGCATCCGCGCTCGCCACTCACCAAGCCCCCAGCCACGACGCTCTCCTCAATGCCAGCTACGACTGGCATTTGGAGGTCCCTCTGCTGGAAGATAATGACAATCGCATAGCCGCGCGCATAGGCATCACTCAGGTGCCGACGCTGATCCTGTTGTCGCCGTATGGCAGCATCGCACAACAATGGCAGGGGCTCACCGGCCCCGCAATTCTGGCGCAGCGGATCGAAAAAGTGTGTAGTCGAATGCAACCGTAGCCCTGTCGTCTCGGCGGCAGCGGTGGCGGTGGCGACAGTCCCGGCGCCGCAGTCGAGCCCAGTACAAAACGCGTCCCAGTCCGATCAGGAACTCCGTGCATCACCCAATCCGCCAACACCCGTTGCGTTCTCCCTCCACCAACCCTCCACAACCGTGATAAAAACTCTGCATGGCCTCAAAGTCCGCCGCGCCGGCACCCTCCACCATCACCGCCCACGCTCCCTGCCGCGCCGACCTCGCCGGAGGCACTATCGACCTCTGGCCTCTCTACCTGTTTCACCCCGGCGCGCTCACTCTGAACTTCGCGCTGCAAATTCTCACCACCTGCCGCATCACGGCGCTTGCAGGCACCCGCATTGAACTGCGTTCCCTCGACACCGGCCGCGAAGAGTCCTTCGCCAATCTTGCCGAGCTTATTAAAGCCAAAAACCCGCGCCATCCGCTTGCCGCTTACTCCGTACGATTCTTCGCACCTGATCGCGGCCTGCGCCTTGAAACCAATTCCGAATCCCCCGCCGGGGCCGGCATCTCCGGCTCATCTGCGCTCATGATCGCCACCTGCGGCGCCCTCGCCCGCTTCACCGGCCGCGATCTCGATCTCGAACAACTGCGCGTCATCGCCCAGAACATCGAAGCCCAAATCATCTGCGTCCCCACCGGCTGCCAGGATTACTATCCCGCGATCTACGGCGGCGTCAGCGCTATTCAGCTCGATGCTGATGGCGTTCATCGCTCTCCCGTCCCGGTCGCTCACGAAGAGATCGAAAGACGCTTCCTCCTCGCCTACACCGGCGCGCCCCGCCAGTCCGGTATCAACAACTGGGAGGTCTTCAAAGCCCACATCAATGGCGACAAGACCGTCTTTCGCAACTTTGAAAAAATCGTCGCTATCGCTCGCGACATGCATCAGGCATTCCTCCACCGCGACTGGCAGGACGTCGCCCGATTGCTCCGCGAAGAGTGGAAGCTGCGCCGCACCAACGCCCCCGGAATCACCACGCCGCTCATCGACAAGCTGATCTCCGCCGCCCAGAAAAACGGTGGCCGAGCCGCCAAAGTCTGCGGTGCCGGGGGAGGTGGTTGCGTCCTCCTCATGATCGAAGAGGGCGCGAAAGACGCCGTTTCCCGCGCCGTGTCGCAGGCTGGAGGCCGCATGCTCCCCCTCAAAGTCGCCCGCCATGGCCTCGACGTCTCGGTGGGCATCTCCTCCACCGCATAGCCCATCCAGGCTCTGCCGGCCACCTCAAATGGCCCGTCCCGCAGGCCGTCTCACCAGCGCTTGCTGCCGGGGATATAATGCTGGCGTAGGCTCCCGGGTGCGTTAGGCGGTGCATTATGCAGTGCTTCCGTTCTCTCCGTGTAGGACGTCGATTCTATCCGTTAGCCATTTTGCTGCTCTCATCCTTGCTGCTCTCATCGTCTCTCGCATTCGCCGATACGACAGCGCCCGCGCCTCCATCCTCTGCTCCGCGGCCCATGTCCGTTCAAACCCGCGCCGAGATTCTGCGCGCCTTCAACGCTGAACTGGTCTACATCCGCACTAATTTCCCGATGGGCAAAACCGGACTCAAAATCAGGAACGGCACCATCACGCCGAATGGGACGGATCTCCAGCAGTTGATGGCTCTCTGGGGCCCAGCCGCCAAGCCTGGAGATCAGGCCCGCATCAGCGACGTCACCATCAAGCCCAACTACATTCGTTTCGAAATCAATGGCGGTCCGGTCAAGCGCGGCAAGTGGTACCGTCACATTCAAATTCAAGGCGCGCAGCCCGAGACCATCACCCCCGGCGGCGATCAGCCCACCAACCCGCATGGTTCCTACGTCGAACTCTACTTCGATAAGTTTGTCCCCGAAATGACCGGCCCCGAGCTCAAGCAATTGCTGCGTCCGGTGTTTGACTTCGATTCCAAATCCCCGCTCGAGGCCTATCTCGAAACCGTTCCGCCCAAAGTTAAAGACGCCATCCAGCATCATCACGTGCTCGTCGGCATGAACCAGCAGATGGTCATCTACGCCAAGGGCCGTCCGCCGAAGCGCGTGCGCGAGCAGGATGGCGACACCAACTATGAAGAGTGGATCTTCGGAGTGCCGCCCGAAGACGTAGACTTTGTGCGCTTCGTAGGCGACGAAGTCGTGCGCGTTGAAACCATGAAAGTCGACGGCCAGAAAGTAGTGCGTGTCGAAAAAGAAGTCGATCTCGAGGAAACGACCGTCGCCAAAAAGAGCGATCATCCCGCCAATGCGCCCACCCTGCGTCGTCCGGGCGAAGAAATGCCGGACTCATCCCCCCAGGCTCCTTCCAACATGCCGCCAGTCTATGCACCCAACCCGACCCCCAATCCGCCCGGCGGCGACCCCGGCCCCAACTGGCTTCCGGCGAGCAGTTGGTTTTCATCCGCTTCTTTGTGAGTCTCGCCGTGAGTATCGTCCTCATGACTGTCATCCTGGGCGATCGGGATTGTCATCCTAAGCGAAGCGAAGGACCTCCATCTTTGCGACGCATGGGGCGATCCTGGACCCGATGACCCGATCAGTCAATGACCCGATGCCTCGCAACATTTAAACTATCAATGTGAAGATTGCCCTCGGCCAGATCAATCCCACCGTCGGGGATTTCTCCGGCAATTCCGCGAAGATTATCCAATTCGCCCGGCAGGCGCAGAGCGCCGGTGCCGGCCTCATCCTCTTTCCCGAACTTGCAGTCTGCGGCTACCCGCCCCGCGACCTCGTCGAGCGCCCATCGTTCGTTGAGCGCAACCGCACCACCGTCGAGCAGATCGCCGCCGAAACTGCAGGCATCGCGGTCATCTGCGGTATGGTCACGCCGGCTCACGCCGAGTCCGGCAAGAGTGTCATGAACTCGGCCGCGTTGCTACGCAATGGCCGCATCGAATTCATCCAGTCGAAGATGCTCCTGCCCACTTACGACGTCTTCGATGAGATGCGGAACTTCGCCCCCGCCCGCAGCCAGCAGCTTTTCGATTTCTCCGGGAAACAAATGGCCCTCACCATTTGCGAAGACGCCTGGAACGACAAGCACTTCTGGAATAAGCGCCTCTACGTCGTCGACCCCGTCGAAGAGTTGGTCCGTGCCGGTGGAAATTTCGTCCTCAACATTTCCGCCTCTCCCTTTTGGCTCGGCAAGCGCGAGTTTCGCCAGAACATGCTCGCCGCCATCGCCAAAAATCAAAAAGTGCCGGTCGCCATGGTCAATCAGGTGGGTGGCAATGACAGCCTGGTTTTCGACGGATCAAGCCTGGTCATCGCACCCGACGGCCGAGTCGTCGCCCAAGGCAAATCGTTCGAAGAAGATCTCATATTTTTCGACTCCGCGAATCTCACCGGCGACCTCCGCCCGCAGATCGAAGGCGAGGAAGCCAGCGCGTATCAGGCCCTCGTTCTCGGCACGCGCGATTACGTCCAGAAATGCGGCTTCCAGCAGGCCATCATCGGACTCAGTGGCGGCATTGATTCCGCGCTCACCGCCGTAATCGCCGTCGAGGCCCTCGGAGCCAAAAACGTAATCGGTGTCGGTATGCCCGGTCCTTATTCTTCTCCCGGCTCAATCACCGACGCCCGTGAACTCGCCTCCAATCTCGGCATTCGCTTTGATCTCCTCTCCATCAACGAAATCTACGATGCCGCGCGTCAAGCGCTGGCGCCCGTTTTCGCGGGTCGGCCCGAAGATGTGACGGAAGAAAACATTCAATCGCGCGCTCGCGGACTGCTTCTCATGTCGATGTCCAACAAGTTCGGCGCGCTCGTGCTCTCCACCGGCAACAAGAGCGAACTTGCCGTCGGCTACTGCACGCTCTACGGAGACATGGTCGGTGGTCTCGCCGTCATCTCCGATGTGCCGAAGACCCTCGTCTTTCGTTTGGCCGCCTATGTCAATTCGCGCCACAACGTCCCGCTCATTCCGCGCGCCACTATCGAAAAACCGCCCTCCGCCGAGCTGCGCGCCAATCAAAAAGACTCCGACTCGCTCCCGCCATACGATGTTCTCGACACAGTTCTCGAAGACTATGTCGAAGATTCGCGCTCCGCCGAGCAGATCGCCGCCGCCCACAATTACGATCTCGCGCTCGTGCAGCGAGTCATTCGGATGATCGTGCGCAGCGAATACAAACGTCAGCAAGCTGCACCCGGAATCAAAATCAGCCAAAAGGCCTTCGGCTACGGAAGAAGATTCCCCATTGCCGCCAAAGCAGAATGATGAAGTCAAGCCGCAACCGCAACGAGCCGCACCTGAACGCGCAGCGAAATGACAATTCTCAAAGCTTTTGTAACAATCGACTTTCGAACATCAGTCCAATCCTTATGACTCGCATCTATCGCACGCTGCTCACCACTCTCTTGCTCGGCGGATCACTCATCTCTCTAACCGAAGCCCAAACCCAGCCCAAGCTCTCCGAGCGCCCACCTGCCAAGCCGGCATCCAAGGCGGCGAGTGCGTCCGCGCCCGCCACTGCGCTGCCGACCGAAGAAACCGTGAACTCTTTCCTGTTTCAAACCTTCGGCTACGATCCCACCATCAGTTGGAAGGTCGGTGATATTCGGCCGTCTGAAATTCCCGGCCTCGCCGCCGTCGATATAGTGATCACCACGCCGCAAGGCTCGAACGCGAACCGGTTGCTCGTTAGTTCCGACGGCAAGCACGCGATCACCGGCGAGGTGCTGCCATTCGGCGCCAAGCCCTACGAAGAGGCTCGCGAAAAGCTCGCGCAAGGCGTCAACGGCCCAGCCAAAGGTCCGGCCAATGCGCCTGTCACCATCGTCGAGTTCAGTGATATGCAGTGTCCCCACTGCCAGAAGGCCGCTCCCGTCGTCGATCAGCTCATCGCCCAGGAACCCGACGCCCATTTCGTCTTTCAGAATTTCCCGCTGCCCATGCACAACTGGGCCGAGAAGGCCGCCGCCTACGTGGATTGCGTCGGCCGCGCCTCGAACGACGCTGTGTGGAAGTTCATTCAGAAAACCTTCGAAGACCAGACCAACATCACCGAAGCAAACGTCGATGAGAAACTGAAGGCCATCGCGACCGCATCGGGAGCCAACGCCGACGAAACGGCAGCCTGCGCCGCCAAGCCCGAGACCAAATCGCGCGTCGAAGCCTCCGAAGCCCTGGGCAAGTCAGTCGGCGTAACCGGGACGCCCACCCTCTTTATCAACGGCCGCTCAGTAGGAGCCACCGCGCCGCTGGAGACATTGAAGAAGATCGTAGATTTCGCGGCCAGCCAGGAAAAGGGAAGTCCAGAAAAAAGCGCAAAGTAAAAGAGTCACAAGCGGGTGCAAACCGGCGCGCTTCGAACCAGCAGAACCGCAAGGTGTTCGCGAGAAGTGGCAGCCAATAGCTAAAAGCTAACAGCCAATAGCTATTTACTTATCCAAATCATCGGCGCTTCCGTCCGCTGTGGCTCGCTCACCACGTGCGGCGTGATTAGAATCAGCAACTCATCTTCCTCGCTCTGTTTGGAGTTCTGCGAGGTCAGCACCCCAAACCCCGGAACCTGCGCGAATAGCGGCAATCCGTTCAGGCTGCGCTGATCCACCGTCGTTATCATGCCTGCGACAAACGCCGGCTCGCCATCCTTCAGCAGAATTCCGCCCGTGAATTCCCGCTGCGTAATGATGGGAATCCCGTTGCTGTTGGTGGTTCCCAACGCGCGTAGCTGCACCGTCAGCTCCAGTGCCACATCCGAATTATGGTGCACCATCGGTTTCGCCTTAAGCGTCAGCCCGATGTCTTCATAATTCACCGACGGGAAAGGTGCCGTGTACGACTGGTTTCCCAGCACCCCGGCGATCGCCGTGCTGTTCGCAATTGGCGAAAAGCTCGCGTTCAGCACCGGGTAACGCGCCCCCAGCTTAAACGTCGCTTCCTTGTCTTGCGACGCCCGCAGCGTCACGTGGTCCAGCGACTGTATCGAACTCTCATTCAGCGAAAGCACCGCCGAAAGACTGTCAAGGCTGAGCCCCTCCAGCGTGAGTCCGCCGCCAAAAGTAGCCAACGGCTGGCTGAAGATCCCGCTCTGCTGGCTCGTCAACTGCGACAGCAGAGCGGCGATCGTCGTATTGCCCGCCTGATTAATGCCGCCGCCGGAGATCAGTTGGTTGAGTAGATCCTGGATATTTTGTCCGCTCAGCGAGGCAATTGCCGCCGCCGGAATGTTGTACAGATTGAACTGGTCGGGCACATGCAACCCGATGTTTCGAGTGTAGGTGTGGTCCACCTCCATCACCTGCACATCGAGCAGCACCTCGGGCCGTTCGGAATTAAGCTGCTCCAGAAACTCGCTTGCCGCTTGCAGCATTCCCATCGGTCCGCGCACGGTGATCGTGCTCGCGGCGGCGTTCAGGCTAACGAAGCGAAACTCAAACAGGTTGCGCAGGGTATTCATCACGTCCTGCAAATCCTTGCTCGCGTCGGCGCTTGGAATATAAAACGACCGCATCCCCATGCGATCAAACAGCCGGTGATTCTCCGCTGTGTCGGCCGCCGCAAACAGAACCGTATCTTCGACCGCGACACTGAAAGTCTTCGTCACCTCAGAGGCCGCCTGCAACGCCGTATGAAAATCAGCCTGGTCGATATCAAAGCGCACCTGCCGCGTCGGAAAGCTGTCGTCGAAATCGACCGCCAATCCATAACTCGTCGCCACCGCCGTCAGCAATCCCCGCGCAGCCCCGCGATAGTGAAAGTCATGCCGCGTCTCGAGCGGCTTAACCGCAAGATCATCCTGGCGCGCGACCACCTGCGCCGGTCCCGGCCCAGTCGCCGGTGGAGGTCCCAACGCGTCGCGCACGCGTTGTTGCGCAAACTCGTTTTGTGGATCAAGGTTCAACGCCGCGCGAAACTCAGCCAGCGCGTCGGACTGCCGCCCTTGCAGCAGTTCGGTGTTTCCGAAGTCCAGATGTGTCGAGGCCAGATGCTCGCGCGTCATCTCCCGCGCAGCGATATATTCAGTCCTCTCGGGATCGAGCCGGGCAGCCTCCTCGAACTCGGAAAAAGCCTGATCCATCTGATTGGATTGCTGAAGCTTGAGTCCGCGCGTAAAAGCATGGTGCGCAGCCTTCCGATCTTTTCGCGAAGGCGGAATAAAAACCGCAGCCGGCCCTGAAGTGGCCGAAGAAGAAGGTGTCGAATCTGATGTCGATGAAGCCCCGGCAGCGGGAGTAGCAGTCGAATCAGCCCCCGGCCGAGACGAGGGCAAAGAAGACGAAGATGACGAAGCGGGCGCCGGGGTTTCGCCCGCAGCCGGAGTCTGAGCGGCCCCGGGCGTGTCATCGGCCAGGCAAAAGCCAGCCGCGCACACCATCGCCACCAACAGACACACGCCTCCCGCCAATCTTTGCATACCTAAACTATAGAATGCCCGGAAGCCGATGTCTTGCAAGGGAAATACTCGTTAGGGAACTACACTCGTAACGGCGGCGATGTCCAATGATGTCCGGTGAGTCGAAACTCCGACTAAGCCCCTGAGTTCCTCAGTGCACCTCTTTGTATGCTGTGGTTAAAGCCTTTTGCGGGTGCCTAATCAAAGTTTGCCAGAGCCGTTCGCCCGTCAACGCAGCATGATCCGCTCAATCCGCCGCGCGCGCCCGCTCTGGTCATCGCACTCCACGACTACGCCGCAAAGACGCACGTCACCCGCCGCCGGCTCAAAGCGTGCCGGCATCCCGCTCAAAAAGCGTTCAATGACCAACTCTTTTTTCACGCCGATCACGCTGTCATAAGGTCCCGTCATGCCCACATCGGTGATGTACGCCGTCCCTTTGCTCAGTACCGTCTCATCCGCCGTAGGAATATGCGTGTGCGTTCCGACCACCACCGTGGCCCGCCCATCCAGGTACCATCCAAAAGCAACTTTCTCCGACGTAGCTTCAGCGTGAAAATCGACAAACACAATCTTCGCCTTAATCTGTTCCAGCAGTCGGTCGGCATAGCGATAAGGATCGTCGGCCGACCCCATGAACACGCGTCCTTGCAGATCGATCACCGCATAGGCCACACCATTCTTCTTGCCTTCGTAAACGCCCCAGCCCGGCAGGTTAGCGGGGAAATTAGCCGGCCGCAGCAGCCTCCGCGCCGGACTATGCGGATTCCCATCCGCCATCTGAAAATATTCAATGATCTCGCGCTTATCCCAGACGTGATTGCCAGTCGTCATCACATCGATCCCAAGGTCAAAAAGCTCCTCCGCCAGCGAAGGAGTAATTCCAAATCCCGCCGCCGCGTTTTCGCAGTTCGCAATGACGAGATCCACCTTGTGCGCGCGCACCAGCTCCGGCAAACGGTCTTTGACAATAGTTCGCCCAGGCCGTCCAAAAATGTCGCCAATAAAAAGAATATTCAAAATAAGTTCTCGGTTGTCAGTAGAGCGTTGAATGTTAATGGAGCGTTGAACCGCGGGCGATTGCCGCACCGCACCGAATCAATCGAATTTCGATGGTACCATGCACAACCAAGAAGCAAGGATGGCCCTCAGAGCGAAGGACTAAATCTTCGCGATCGAGCCGTTGCTATGGTTTTCTGAGAACCGAGAACCGAGAACTGGGAACCGAGAACCGAGAACCGAGAACTGCTACTCAACAATCTCCGCCGTTCGAAGAAAGTCATAGTTCCCCTCCGGATTCAACTCCACATGCTGCACCCGCTTGGAATGCACCAGCACGTTATCCAGGTACCACAAGTTGATGGAGGGAAGATCGGTCGCTAGTATCGTCTGAATCTCGCCGTAAATAGGCTTCCGAAGCGCCAAGTCGGTTTGGGTACGGCCCGCGTTAACGAGCGCGTCAAGTTTGGAATTCACGTAGAAGCTCCGGTTGGCGCCGTGTGGAGGAAACTTCTCCGAATCGTAAGCGTATTCGAAGATGTCCGGATCCTCGTTGCCGCCAATCCAGCGCAGAGAATACATCTGGTAGGCGCCGCTCGTGACATCGGCAAAAAAAGTGGCAAACTCAAACGTGCGGACATCGAGTTCAATGTCAACCGCGCGCAACTGTTGCTGAAGCACCGCCGCAATCAGCCGGGGCGCCTCTTCGGTCGAGGTCTTCATCGTGAGGTGGAAGCGCACGCCCCGCTTTTCCGGGTAGCCGGCGTCATCGAGAATCTTGTTTGCCTTCTCGGGCGAGTAATCGTACTTCGGCACGTCCGGGTTATACGCCCAGCTCTGCGGCGGCAGAATACTGGCCGCAGGCTGGGCGAAATTGCGCCAGAGATACTGGATCATGATCCGCCGATCAATCGCATAAGCAATCGCTTGTCGCACGCGAACGTCGCGCAAAATCGGATCCCGCAGATTAAATGCCAGGTAGTTCAGCACCGTTCCCGGCCCATGTTCGATCCGCAGGTTTGGCTCATTTTCCAGCGTCAGCACCATATCGGAGGGCAGCGCGTTGCTGACGATGTCTGCGCTGCCTTTGCGCAATTCCAAGGCGCGGGTGGTGGTGTCAGGTACGACCGTAAGCCGCACCCGCTCAACATGCGCCTTCTCGCCCCAATAGTCGTCGTTGCGTTCGAGCACGACCTCTTTGTCCATCTCCGCGCTGACGAACCGGAACGGCCCCGACCCAATCGGCCGGTTCGTCATTTCTGTCAGGCTCCCATACGGCACAACGCCCATCGCCCCCGCCGACAGGTTCCACAGCAATGTCGAGAACGGCTCCTTGAGCCGGAACACAACGGTGTAATCGTCGGGAGCCTCGACCCGATCCACGTACCGATAGGCGGCCGCCCGAGTCGTGCGAATCTTTCCCTGCAATAGCGAATCGAAGGTCCACTTCACATCGCGCGCCGTGAGCGTCCGTCCATCGTGAAAACGCACCCCATGACGAATATGAAATATGTAGGTCAGCGGATCGGGAATTTCCCATCTCTCCGCGAGGCCGGGAGTGACATTCAAATGCTCATCCCGGTTCAGCAGATCGTCAAAGATCAGCGAGTCGATGCGCTCCGAATACGCATCAATCCCAACCCGCGGATCCAGATTCGTAGGACTGCTCTCAATGATCATCACCAGCGTATTCCGATCCGGAGCCTGCGAACACGAAAGAAGAGAGAGCATCCACACCACAACCAGCAAAAAATAAATTGTCAGCCTGAGCGAAGCGAAAGACCTCCTGTTGGTGTGCTCTTGCACTATGTCACGCATACGAAATCTTCCCCAAGACCGCCGCCCGCCGCGCCCCTGTCGCCGACGGCACATTCGACGGCCGCCCATGCCACGTTTCATACGCGAGCACGGCAAACGCAACCGCCTCCTTCGCCTCGGCCGGCACGCCGAACTCATCCGAAAAACGAAGCACAATCCCCAGCGGCGCCAGTTCCTCCCTCAACGTGCCCATGAGCGCAGGATTCTTAGCCCCGCCCCCCGAAACAATCAACTCGCGATAACTCTTCTGCCGCGGCAAAACAAAACGCTGTACTGCGTCCCGAATCGAGCGCGCCGTTAACGCTGTCGCAGTCGCCACCACATCGGCCGCAATCGAACCGCGGCAAAGCCGCAAAAAGCGCGCCACATACTCGCGTCCAAACTCCTCCCGTCCCGCCGTTCGTGGGGGCCGTTGCCTGAAAAACGCCGCCCGCATCAACCTCCCAATCACTTGTTCGTTCACCTGTCCCGCGGCGGCAACCTTCCCATCGCGATCAAAACGCCGTCGAAAAAGCGCCTGCATCACGCCATCCATCACCATATTCCCCGGGCCCGTATCGAATGCAATCACTTTCCGCAAAGTTGCGCCCG
>Ga0181522_10002157_pt1 | contig 11389 bp, 11 predicted proteins | sample PEATcosm2014_Bin_27_FD_121103 | JGI IMG/M metagenome (GOLD analysis project Ga0181522, IMG submission 121103) | Peatland microbial communities from MTU Mesocosm Facility, Houghton, MI, USA - PEATcosm2014_Bin05_10_metaG | ecosystem: Environmental > Terrestrial > Soil > Wetlands > Peat | place...
CGAAACGGCTGCGGCGGCTTGGCATCGGCGAGGCGCACGACCATATCTCCCCACGCAATCGGCGCCGGCGAAAATGCCTGCAGTTCGTCGGCCAGCCAATTCTTGTATGCCGGGCGATCGCCGGCAAATGCCGCGATCCATTTCGCGCCCAAAGCCGCGGCAAGCCAGGTCAGGCGGTTTTCCGCCGGAATAAGCACCAGATCGTACGGCCCGCTTTTAAGCAACCCCCACAGCGTGGCGGCATTTCTCTCGTCGTTCGGAATCGCATTCACGCCCCATGGCCGCGCGCTGTAGAGCGGCAACTGCGCAGGCGAGCAGGTGATACTGATCTCGGCTTGCGCGTATTTCTCGCGCAGGCGCGCAAGCAATGCGCTCAGCATGATGGTGTCGCCAAGCAGCAACTGATGCAGGACGAGGATTCGTTTCGGCGAATCCGGGCGGCTGCGTCCCCGCAATAGCCGCGCAGGCGCGCCCGAGAGCAAGCGGCCAAGCGCAACGGCGGCTATCAGCAATCGCGACGGAAACCGGCTAGCCATGCTTGGCGATCATGCGCACACGCGATTCACCGGTCAGCGCTGAGCCGGCTGCGGCGAAGTCGATTGCGCGACGGGCGCGAGCAGTTTCTGATAAAGATCGTTGAAACTCGCCGCCATCGAATTCCAGGTGCAACCCTCTGCCTTTCGCCGCGCCGCCTTACCCGCCGCCTGCCGCCGCGCGGTATCCGTAAGCGCAAGCAGCGCGGCGGCCAGTCCACGCACGTCGAGCGCGTCGACCACTGAGCCCTCACGATTATCTTCAATAAGCTCTCCGGCGCCGCACTTGGTGCTGGTCACCACCGGGAGCCCGCTTGCGAAAGCTTCCAGTACGACGTTGCCGAACGGTTCATACACAGAAGGCATGACAAAAATATCGGCTGCTCCATAGTAAGGCAGAACATCTTTCTGCCCGCCGGTAAATTCAACGCGCGACCCCAAGCCCAGCCGCTGTGCGAAGGCACGATAATGTTCGAGCCGCTTGTCCTTGCCCACTACCAGCAGCCGCACGTGCGAAGGCAGTTCGCGCAGCGCCTCTATAGTCACGCCGACGCCCTTGCGCTCGAAACCGGAACCGACCAGCAGCAAAACCACGTCGCTTTCGGGCCAGCGCAGTTCAGCACGCACACGCGACCGGTACAGGCTGGCGAGCTCAAGATTGAAGCGACCGGTGTCGACGCCATTGTAAATTACGTGCAGCTTGTCATCCGCAACGCCGAAACGGTCGCGTATCTCCTGCTTCACCATCTTCGAAACGCAGATCACGGCGCGCAGTCTGGCCGACTGAAACATTTTGCGCTCGGTCGCCTTCATGTACGCGTGATAAGGATTTAGCGCGAGCCGCGCGCGGCCCCCGAAACCCATGATGCGGCGGCGCTGCCGCAGCCATTCCGCATGAACGCCGTCGCCCGCGTGAAATATATCGCAGCCGACGATGCGCTCGTGCGCCTGCACCAGATCGAAGTCATGAGTTTGCACCAGATGCCGCACGCCGGCGGCGAAGCCCCGGTCGCGCAGCAGGCTGCCGACGTAGAACGGATCGCAGATCAGCACCTCCTGCCCCGCTGCTGCGGGCCAGTTGCGGGAAATGATGGTCACGCTCGCGCCGCGGGCCTGGATCGCTTCAATAGCATATTCGAGCAGGCGCTCGGAACCGCCGAAGGGAGTATATCCCTGCCGCACCAGAGCCAGCTTCATGGCCCGGGACTCCTGCAAGAGAAAAATTGCGAATCAGCGCGCAAGCAGTTCATCCGCCGCAGCGAGCACTTGCTGCACACCCAAGCCTGTCAGGCATTCGGAAACCTTGCCGCCGCCGCAACCGTCGTTGCCGCAGGGACGGCATCGGTGCGTGGACGTTACCACGCGATGCGGCACCTGCCACGGACCCCACTCGACTTCGCCGCTGGGCCCGAACAGCGCAACCACCGGTGTGCCCTTCGCAGCCGCGATATGCATGGGCGCGGAGTCGACGCCGATGAACAGCCACGCGCGCGCGGTCAGCGCGGCAAGCTCGTGCAGACTCAGTTTGCCGGATAGATCTACGACGTCGGCGCGGCATGCCGCCTTGATGGCAGACACGAATTCGAGCTCGTCGGGTTCCGGCGCGGCGGTGACCACGACGCGATGCCCGCGTTCGGCGAGCGCGTCGATCAGGGCCGCGTTGCTCGCTGGTTCCCAGCACTTGAAGCGCCAGCGCGACGCCGGATGCAGGTGCACGAATTTCGAATCTGCGAGGCCGCAAGCCGACAGCAATTGCGCGACGCGCGCTTCGGCGTCGGCCCCTGCCACCATGGTAAGCCAGCGTTCGTCGGCGCCCGGCTGAATGCCGATACGCCGCAACGCGTCGAGATTGACTTCCACGGTGTGGCGGGAGTTTCCGCGAGGCAAGGCGTAAAGATGGGTAAAGCTCGCGGCCCACCACTTGCCCTTGCCTCCCCACGCGGGCGCCACACTGAAGCGCGGCCCCAGGAATCGCGTGAGCCAGGCGCCGCGCTGATGTTCGGTCAGATGAATGACAAGATCATACTGACGCGCGCGCAATTCGGAAAGCAACCGCCACTCGTGAGCCGCCTGCGGACGCAGGCCCTGCTGTTTCCACTTGCGGTCGATGCAATGCGTGGTCGTAACCGCCGGATGCAGCTTGAGCATCGGCGCGGTCTCGGCATATACGAGCGCATCGATTTCCAGGTGTGGGGCGTGATTCTTGAGCACCGAAAACACTGGCGACGCAAGCAAGACGTCGCCGTGATGCCGCAGCTTGATCACCAGCACGCGGCGAATCTGCTGCAGCGAAATTGCATCCTTGAGCATGGCGGAACAATAGCAAAATTCGGGAGCCAGGGACATCCGCACGAACCCTTGGCCCGAGCGGAGCAAGTCGAGGCTTCATCTGTGCTAACCTCGCCGCGCATGTTCAAGCTGATCCTGCGCCTTGCGTCGATTGCCGTGCTGAGCGCGGCAGCTGCGCCGTCGCCCGCTGCCGTAGTCCTTACCGACGACGCGGGAGGGCAGATCGCATTCGCACAGCCGCCGGCGCGCATCGTGAGCCTGGCGCCGCATATCACCGAGCTGATGTTCGCCGCCGGCGCGGGTTCGCACCTGATTGCCGCCGACGAGTATTCGGACTACCCGCCGGCGGCGAAAAAATTGCCGCGCATCGGCAATGCACACGCGCTCGATCTCGAAACCATGCTCGCGCTCAAGCCGGATCTGGTCATCGCGTGGAAATCGGGCACCGATTCGCGCCAGCTGGCGCGGCTGCACGAAATGGGTATCCGCATTTTTCTCAGCGAACCGCGCTCACTTGAAGACATTCCGCGCACAATCGAGACCTTTGGCCGGCTCGCCGGCACTGAAGCGCAGGCCTCGGCAGCGGCGGCCAAACTTCGCGCACGCGCGGCCGCACTCGCAGAACGCTACTCCCGGCGTCCGCCGGTTCGCGTATTCGTCGAAATCTGGAGCCCGCCCATCATGACGGTCAACCGCGATCACCTGATCGACGCGGTATTGCATTTATGCGGCGGTGAAAACGTGTTCGGCGCGCTGGGCACGCTGACGCCGACGGTTACGTTGGAAAGCGTGGTTGCCGCCGATCCGCAAGTCATCATTGCCAACGATGTCGGCAATGAGCGGCCGGCATTTCTCGACGCATGGCAGCGCTGGCCGCACCTGTCTGCCGTGGAACACGATCTCGTCACCTGGATTCCCGCCGATCTTATCGCCCGTCCCGGCCCGCGCATTTTCGACGCGGCCGCACAGGCCTGCGAAATCATCGACCGTGCGCGGGATGCATCGTCACGCGGGAATAAACAGCCTTAAGTTCTCGACGCGAATTTCGCGCATGGCATGGCGGTATAGCCTGGTCAACGCGTCTGCATTGAGCACGTCGGCGGCGGGACCTGCTGCAACATCGCCATCGTCGAACAGCAACAACGCATGCGTGCAAAAGCGCGCGGCAAGACTTGCATCGTGCAGCGACATGAGCACGCTGCAAGCTTCGGCGGCAGCCTTGCGCGCAAACAATCCGAGCACCGCGAGCTGGCGGTGCGTATCCAGGTGGCTGGTCGGCTCATCGAGCAGATAAACATGCGGCTGTTGCGTCAGCACGGCGGCGATGGCAAGGCGCTCGCGCTCGCCCCCGGAAAGGCTGCTGACGTTGCGTTGCGCCAGGGTTTCGAGTTCGACCGTGGCGAGCGCGTCCTGCGCGATGCGCTCGTCGAGCGCGGTTTCCCATTGCCACCAGCCCCAGCGCGGCAAGTGCGGGTGCCGGCCGATCAGCACAGTTTCCAGCACGGTGGCGTCGAAGGCGTCGTAACTGTCCTGGGCGAGAAGTCCGAGCTTGCGCGCGATTTCGCGGCGCGGCTGCGCTTCAAGCGGCGCCCCATCGAGCCACACGCTGCCGGCTGCCGCCGGCCGGATGCCGGCGAGGGTGTGAATCAGCGTGGTTTTGCCGGCGCCATTGAGGCCGAGTATCGCCCAGCATTCGGCCGCGTTGAATCGCAGCGACAAATCGCTGCAGATCGTTTTTCCGCCGATGCTCACGGCCAGCGCGCGCGATTCAAGCAACGGATGCGCGCCGCCGCTCATGACTTCACCTTGCGCGACAGCAGATAAAGGAATATCGGCACGCCGATGACCGCGGTAATCGCGCCCACCGGCAATTGCATGGGAGCGAGCAGGCTGCGCGCGAGCATGTCGGCAAGCAGCACCAGGGATGCGCCACCGAGCGCGGACGCGGGCAGCAGGATGCGCATATCGTTGCCGACCAGCAGGCGCACCATGTGCGGAACGACCAGGCCGACAAAGCCCACGCTGCCGGCGGTCGTCACCGCCGCGGCGGTGAGCAGGGACGCAAGCAGATAGACGAGAGGACGCAGGCGGCGCACGTTTACGCCGAGCGCGAGCGCCGTCACTTCGCCGCGCGCGAGTACATTGAGCTCGCGTGCGAGCGGCAAGGCGCCGCCTAAGCCGATGAGCAGGGCGGCCAACGCGCGCCACGGCGATTCCGCCGCGGACAGATCGCCGATCAGCCAGAACAACATGCCGCGCAATTGCTGATCGGGCGCCAGCGCCAGCATCAGTGTGATGACCGCGCCCCAGCCTGCCGCAACGACGACGCCGGTCAGCAGCAGGCGGCTTTGCGTCCAGCCGCCGGCGCCGCGCGCCAGGCCGAATACCAGCAGGGTCGAGCCGAAGGCGCCGGCAAACGCGCACAAGGACATGCCGGCGGCTGCGGCACCGAGCATGACAGCGGTAAGCGCGCCGACCGCGGCGCCTCCCGAGACGCCTAAGACGTAGGGATCGGCGAGTGGATTGCGCAGCAAGACCTGCATCAACGCACCGGCGACGGCGAGCAGGGCGCCGACTGCAAACGCCGCCAGCGCCCGCGGCAGCCGCAGTTGCCACACCAGATCGTTGGCAAGACCGGGGTTGCCTGAGAGCGCGTCCTGCCATTGCTGCAAGCTCAGCGCGACGCTGCCATAGGCCATTGCCAGCACCAGGCTCGCGAGCGCGAGCAGGGCAAGCAGTGCAAGTGCCGGCGTCGGCCGCAATGCCATTATCTGGGCTGGTAATTGAGGCTGATGAAACAGCCGCGCGGCTGCGTGTTGTATCCGTCCGCCAATACATAATGACGGTCGAATACGTTGTCGGCGCGGGCCTGCAGGGCGAGCGTATTGCTGAGCTGGAAGTGCGCCATCAGATTTACCACGCCGTATCCGGCCAGGGTATCGACCACCGTCGGGTAGGCGACGATATTATCGTCATAGCGCAGGCTGGATGCGCGAAGTTCGCCGCCGAGGCGCCAGGCGCCGATCGTTTTCTGCACGGTCAACGCGGCAAACCTGCGCGCACGGCGCAGCAACTGCTGGTCGCCGCCGCCGCTTTCGTCGACGGGGTTCTGCGCGGTCGCGCTTGCGATCACGTCCGCGCCGAGAATCTCGCCGCGATACGAAAGTTCGGCGCCGGTAATTTCGGCGCGGTCGATATTGGCAAGAGGAAAGCCGTCGATCAGATCGCGAACCTGGGTGCGAAACGCCACCAGCTTGGTTAGCTGGGCGCCGCTGCCGTATTGCACGCCGATTTCCGTGCTTTGCGCGCGTTCAGGCTGCAGGCCGGGACTGCCGAATCCGGGGTAGTAAAGCTCGTTGAAATTGGGCGCGCGGAAAGCGCTGCTCGCCGCCGCGGAGACCCGCCACGCGCTATTCAGCCGGTAGCCGTAACCTGCGAGATACGTCGTCGCCGAACCGAAATCCGAATAGCGTTCGTACCTCAGGTTGGCTTGCACGCTGTGATCGCCGAATTCGCCGGTGTAACCGCCAAACCCGCTGCTAACGTCGCGCGAGGTCTGCGTGTAATCGAGGGTCGACGTTACCTCCTGGCGCCGATGTTCCAGTCCAGTTAATAGCCGCTGACCCGGCGCGAAGCTGAACGTGTTGTCCCAGCCGACCTGGTCGGTATAGGTCTGGAACAATCCGTTGGGCCCGCCGTTGAGGAAATTTGCGCCATAGTCTTCGCCGCGCGCGAGCGTCAGCTTGCTTAACCACACGTCATTGACCTTGTATTCGCCGAAAACCGACACCAGGCCGACGCGCGTATTGGCGTAATAGGTATCGGAGATCGATGCGGCGAACGGGTCGCCGTAGGCGAGATGGCCTTCAGTCAAATAACCGGTAAAGCCGATGCGCGCGGCCGGCCCGAAGCTCTGCGTCAAATTCGCCGAAAAGCTGGTGTTGCGGTAGCCGTCGTTATTTGGATTGGTGGTAGGCGAATCGTTGGGATTCAGCGCCGGAAAACCGCTGGTGCCGAAATTCGACACGGTGAAGTTGAACCGCGTATCGTTGATTTCGCCGCTATAAGTGCCGGTGACGCGATGGGTGTTGCGATCGCCCGCGCCCGCTATTGCCGACAACGCCGGCGCCCCGTGCCCTCGCTTGGTGAAAATCTGGATCACGCCGCCGATGGCTTCGGAACCGTATACGCTGGAGACGTTGCCGCGCACGATCTCGATGCGCTCGACCTGGTCGAGCATTATCTGGTCCAGCGCGGTGGTGCCCGAAGTTCCCGAGCTCGCGCGCACGCCGTCGATCAGCACCAGCACCTGGGTCGAGTTGGTGCCGCGCAAAAACGTGCTGCTGTTGCTGCCGATGCCGCCGTTTTGCACAAATTCAAATCCCGCTTCGCGGCGCAGCAGCGACGGCACGTCCACTGCCTGCGAATCGCGGATGTCCTGCTCGGTTATGACTGTGGTATCGAGTATGGTATCGGCGATCTTCTGCTCGCTTCTGGTTGCGGTGACGACGATCTGATCCATCGGCGCAATGCCCGCAGTTTGCGCGAACGAGGCGGGTGAGAGAAGTAGCATCAGCGCGCCGGAGGCCAGCGCCAGGCTTGGACTTTTTTTCAAGAATGCTCCCTGCAAACCGGCCTGCGTCCCCGCGAGCCGGAATACGTCGCAAATTGGAAACGCGCAGGACGCCTTCGACCAGTGGTCAAAGGCAAGGGAGGTGAAGCAGGAGAACGCAATGCAACCCGCATACCGCCACCCCGCGATATTTCCAGCCGTGTGAGCCGGTTCGCCTGAAGACTGGCGAATCGTTGCAAGGCCGGTATCCGGGCTCGCGAGTTATGACGCGCCGCCTTCCCATGCGGTAATACCGCGCAGTGGCAGAATGGCGCGCCCGCACTCGCATACCGTTGCGGGGGCAGCACAGGCATAGGCGGCAAAACCAATCGCATCGGGCTTGGGCCAAGCGTCCCAATCCAAATAAACGAACGATCTGCAACCGCACCTGTTTCCCGTTTGACTCGGCGGATGAACCCCGCCGAAGCACCTTGGGCTCGGTTTCCGGCTCCGAAAACATCCGTGGAGCCAGCACGCGGACTATACCAGAGCACGCCCGGACCGCGCGCCCATCGCCAAACGGGCGTCGGCAAACAGCCTCCAATTGGCACGGCGCAACATGGCAAAAAATGTTGTGAATTCTTGACTTAGCGGGAATTTTCAAACAATATTGTGAGGATGGACGCGGAACTTACAGCGCTGGAAGAGCGGATTCAGCAATTCGCCGAATTCTGCGCGCGGTTGCGCGACGAGAACCAGGCGCTGCGAACCCGGGTGGCGGGCCTCGAAGGCGACAACCGGCGGCTTTTCGACAAAGTGGAGGCCGCGCGCCTGCGGCTTGAAGATCTGGTGAAACACATTCCAGAAGAAAATACTTAGACCCATAAACGAGCCATGAACGACAAAGCCAAGGCTGTCGAAATTACGATTCTTGGCCGGGATTACCGGGTCGCATGCAGCAACGAAAGCGAGCGTGAGTCATTGCTCACTGCCGCGGCGTTCCTCGACCGGCGCATGCGCGAGATTCGCGACAGCTCGAAAGTGACCGGAAACGAAAAAATTGCCGTCATGGCTGCACTCAATATCGCGCACGAATTCCTCAGTACAAAACTCCCCGGCGGTTTTGACATCGCCGATTTCAAGCGTAGAATGCAATCAATGCAGACGACGCTTGACACTGCAATGTCGCAACAGGAAAAACTGTTCTGACACTGCCACAAGCTCTGCGACAGATTCGCTAAGCGAATGTTCCGGAAATGCGGCAAGCGAGTGCAGTGGCCGCATGCCGGGAGCGCTTCGCTTCGCAAAAGATGTTCCCTGCGGTGTTCGTGTTAGGCCATATATTCCTTGGACCAATGCATAGGCATAAGGCCACCGACCAAGTTGTTGCTGTTGTGAGCGTCCCCTGCCCGGTGCAGCGCGGACGCACCTGATGCGACCGGAAAGCGGCCGAACTGAACCCAAGGTTCAGGGATGCCGGTCTTCACGGCACAGGCGGGGGACTCTTTATTGCAACCGGGAAAAGCGGCTTTGCCGCTTTTTTTTTGCCCGGCGCTCCGGCGCCGCGCAGGGAGATCGCATCATGCGTTACTGGCTCATGAAATCCGAGCCCGACGATGTATCCATCGACGACCTCGAAAAGAAGAAATCGGTCGCCTGGTACGGCGTGCGCAATTACCAGTCGCGCAATTTCATGCGCGACCAGATGCAGGTCGGCGACGGCGTATTGTTTTATCACAGCAGCTGCGACGAACCGGGTATCGCCGGCATCGCCGAAGTTTCAAAGCTCGCCTATCCGGACAAGACGCAGTTCGACAAGAAAAGCCAGTATTACGATGCCAAGGCGACGCCGGAAAATCCGCGCTGGTTCAATGTCGAGGTGAAATTCATCAGGAAAATCCGCTTGCTCAGCCTCGCCCAACTGCGCGAGCACCAGGCGCTCGCGCAAATGCGCGTGCTGGCGAAAGGCAACCGGCTGTCGATCACTCCGGTCGATCCGGCGGAGTGGGAGTACATCACCAGCAAGTTGGCGGCGTGACCGTTAATGGAGTGGACGGTCGGTTACGTTTTGCTTGGCGCGGCGGTCGGATTTCTGGCGGGCCTGCTGGGCATCGGCGGCGGCGTCAGCATGGTGCCGGTGCTGTCCCTGATGTTCGTTGCGCAGGGCTTTTCCGCCTCGCATATCCTGCACCTGGCGGTCGGCACCGCGTTGAGCACCGTAGTGTTTACTTCGATCTCGAGCATGCGCGCGCACCACGGGCACGGTGCGGTGCGCTGGGAAATTTTCAAGGCGATTACGCCCGGCACGGTCGCCGGCACTCTAGTCGGCAGCTTTTTCGCGGGCACTGTGTCCACGCGCTGGCTCGCATTGTTTTTCAGCGGCTTTGTCTACCTTGCTGCAACTCAAATGCTGCTCAATCTGAAACCCAAGGCGGCGCGCGGCCTCCCCGGCACTGCGGGAATGCTTGCGTTTGGCGCCGGCTTCGGCGCCGTCTCAAGCCTGGTCGCGGCGGGCGGCGCGGCAATGACGATTCCGTTCATGACCTGGTGCAACGTAAAGCTGCACGACGCCATCGGCACGTCCTCCGCCATCGGCTTGCCGATCGCGCTTGCCGGAACCTTCGGCTACATAGCAACTGGCTGGAACCAATCCGACATGCCGCCGTATAGCCTGGGCTACATATACCTGCCGGCGCTCGCAGGCGTTGTGGTCGCCAGCATGCTGACCGCACCGATGGGTGCACGCCTCGCGCACAAATTACCGGTAGATCTGTTGCGGCGATTGTTTGCCTTGTTGCTCTACATACTCGCGAGCAAAATGCTCTCCACAGTCATCTAGGATCTGTTGCCGATGAAACATGTGTTGATTGCGGCGATGCTGCTTGCGTGTGCAGGCAATTACGGCAACGCCGTCGCGCAGACTCCGGATTATGCGCGGGAGCAACGCATTGCCGACGAAACCGTGCTCGCCGTGGTGGTCGGCGACCCGGTGCGTCTCGAGGGGGAAAGCCACCGCAGCTTCCTCGGCCTGTACACCCGGGCGCCGGCGGCCAAGGCCGGCGTTGTGCTGGTTCACGGCATTGGGCGCGATCCCGATTGGGGGCCGATTGGTTCGCTGCGCGCGAGCCTTGCCGATGCCGGTTACAGCACGATGTCGATCCAGATGCCGGTGCTGGCGGCAGACGCCAAAGCTGAAGACTACGTGGCGTTGTTTCCGCTGGCGTCGCGGCGCATCGGCGCGGCAATTCAGTCGATGCAAAGCAAGGGTTACGGAGAGATCGTACTGGTTTCGCACAGCCTGGGCTGCCGCATGAGCAACGAATTCCTGCTGGCAAACCCGAGAGGCGTCAAAGCCTGGGTGGCGATCGGGATGACCGCCCCAATGCGCGGCGCGGACCGCTTCAAGTTTCCGGTATTCGATTTGTACGGCGAGGACGACTTGCCGCAGGTGCTGGAGGCTGCTGCACAGCGCGGAGACGCGATCCGTACATTGCGCGGCTCGCGCCAGATGGTGGTGCCGGGCGCCGACCATTTTTTTAACGGCCATTACGCCGAACTGGACGCTCAGGTACGCGCGTTTCTGGATTCGGCGCTGCGGTAACTCCAGAACATCATGACGGTGCCGGCAACGATCATCGGCACCGACAGCCATTGCCCCATGCTCAAACCGAACGTGAGCAGACCGAGAAAATCGTCCGGCTCGCGCGCGAATTCCTCGATGAAACGGCAAATGCCGTAACCCAAAAGAAACATCGCGGATACAGCGGCGCGCGGACGCGGTTTGGAAGAAAACCACCACAGCAAAACGAATAGCAGGATGCCTTCGAGAGCGACGTTGTAAAGTTGCGACGGATGCCGCGGTTGCTGGTCGACCTGCGGGAATATCATGGCCCACGGCACGTCGGTCACGCGCCCGACCAGTTCGCCGTTGATGAAATTGCCGAGCCGGCCGGCGCCGAGCCCCGTCGGGCAAAGCGGCGCCAGAAAATCCACGATTGCGAACCAGGTCTTGCCG
>Ga0181522_10002158_pt1 | contig 11386 bp, 13 predicted proteins | sample PEATcosm2014_Bin_27_FD_121103 | JGI IMG/M metagenome (GOLD analysis project Ga0181522, IMG submission 121103) | Peatland microbial communities from MTU Mesocosm Facility, Houghton, MI, USA - PEATcosm2014_Bin05_10_metaG | ecosystem: Environmental > Terrestrial > Soil > Wetlands > Peat | place...
AGCCTGAGGCCGGTGCTCAGCAGGTTGGCCCGGATGGGCAACTCCGTACCGGCACCAAGAGCGGGCTCGACGCCGAAGACCGCATTCAAAATCTGCTCGCCGACCACGAGTATGCTCGTCTCGAAACGGAGCTCAGCGAATTGCCGCCGGATCAAGCGCAGGTCTATCGCGGCATACTCGCCAACCGCTCGAACGACCTCAACCGCTCCATCCAGATCCTCGAGCCGCTCGTCGATCAGGTTTCCGCCAGCGGGAACACCGGGCGCGAGCACCTGCTCCGCAAAGCGCTCGCTGAGGATTACCTTCGCCTTGGCGAATGGGCCAAAGCCGCCCAGGCCTATAAGACCCTCGATGCCCGCCTCCACGACAAAATCACGCCAGACGAGCAGGCCGAGATCGAGATGCCCGTCAGGCTGCTGCCCCTGGCGAAGGACAACCCGCCCACGACCGTCGAGCCATGCGACCCTTTCAAACTCCCTGTCAGCGAAAACCCGCTCGGCCTCGTTGACTTGCCGGTTTTCGTCGACGCCCGGTCGCACAATTGGATGCTTGACCCCACCCAGCCCTTCAATCTCATCTCCCGGTCCACCGCCAGGGAGGCTGGTCTCAAAATTTCGTCGGAATCCGCGACCATCACGGTGCTCAGAGGCCATCCCATCCAGGTTCACGTCACCGTTATTCCGCGCTTTACAATTGGTAGCCGCCTCGTCCTCCACGACGTGACCGCGTTCGTCTACGAAGACAAGGACTACTACTTCCCTCTGACGCACTATCAGGTCGAAGGCGTCCTCGGATATCCCGCGATCGCCGCCATCGGAAGCATTACCGTCAACTCCGACAACACCGTCCTCATCCGGCCTGTCAAGCAGTTCGGGCCGCTGGCAAACGGTGATCTGCTCACCACCGGCACCCGTTTCTACCTCGACGGCGATCAGGTCATCGTCGCAATTGGCACCGGGCAGCAGTCGAGCCAATTTGGCGGCGTGGGCGACGATCGCATGTACGCAGTCGATGCCGGCAGCCAGCAGACGTATCTCACATCGCGCTACTTCGATGAGCACGCCGCCGACTTCAGCAACCAGAAGATGGATATGTTCTCGTTTGTCGGCCTGGCATCCCCGCCGCAACCTGCCTACCTCGCCGATACCATTCCGTTCCGAGTCGGCTCAACTGCGATCGACTTCCACTTCCTTCGCGTGCTCACCCAGCCGCTCGGCAACGCGGCTCTCGACGACGTCTATGGCATCCTCGGCGTGGACGCCCTGAGCCAGTTGAAAAACTACACCTTCGACTACAGGACCATGCGCTTCGCCGTTCAGCCCCAGTAAGTTCAAGCATTGGGCCTTGAGATGAGTTTTGATTCGAGGGCAAGTGTGTTGATTCCGCAGCGGTTAACCCTGGCACACAAGCGCATCTTTTCTGGCGCCCTGCGCGAACCGTGCTACACTGGCTACGACGTAGAATTCGATATTGAAGTTCTTGCCTGTTACGCCTCACCGCTCTACTCGCAATCACTTCCACGTTGCATTCAGCGGCAAATCAGCATCAGAGGAGTAACACATCATGGAACAAGGCACAGTCAAGTGGTTCAACGACGCAAAAGGTTTTGGATTTCTGAGCCGTGAAAATGGCGAAGACGTTTTTGTGCATCACACCGCCATCAAGTCGGAAGGCTTCCGCTCACTGCAAGAAGGGCAGAGAGTCCAATTCGACGTCACCAAGGGTCCCAAGGGATGGCAAGCCGAGAACGTTCAGGTAATCTAACTTCCCGCAGATTCGGTCGAATCAACACAAGAGGGAACGGCATTGCGCCGTCCCCTTCGTGTTTCTGAATATCTATGTGGTTCGGCCTATGCAGCCGGCTTCATTGACTTTGGATCGATCTTCTCACCATGAGCCGCGTGGATCGATTTCTGCGTAGTGTCGTGGGTGCTCAGATGTTCAAGAATGTCGTTGATTGAATCCTCGAACCGTGATCCTGTCTTGTGGGCGGCTCTAACACCTTTTGATACAAGCTGGCAGACTTCAAAGCGATTGATTCCGTGCGAGAGCGCACGATGAATCTTGTCAGAACGCATCGACAGACTCCGATCAACGGGTGATTGTTGCGTGAACTGCGGGACTCGTCAGGAGCGTAATTGGGACCGGATTCGAACTGAATCGAAAGATTGCCTCGCACGTCGCCTAGCGGTGGGCCAATAGAAGGGGACTGAAATATGACGTCGGCGGTTCGATAATGCCCAACACTTCAAGGTTACCACGCATTCGTCTCAACTTAGGGAACATTCCGTTCTGGCGATGCAATCCATAGTAATCAGCATTCTCAAACACGATAGATTGAGCCGTTTCTCGAAAGGCGAATGGGAATCCCAGGCTACTTTTTCGCCTTTGCCGCCTTATCCATCTGCGCCTGCCCGCGACGTCCCAGCGACAGCACCACGACACCAAAAACAAGCAGCACTGCTCCCCACCAGAGATTCACATCGATCCCCAGGCTTTTTGCATAGATCGCGGAATTATCGCGCGTCGCAAGGCCAAACGCTCCCAGAATTGTTCCCGTCAGCGTAAACAGCATTCCCATCGGAATGCGCGCATCGAACATCATTGTCGTCCCTCTCTTCTCAAACCCACAATTCTCAAATGAAAATCAGCGTCACTCCAAATGCCGCCAACAATATCGTTGCGGCAATCGCCTCAGGCCGCTTCCACCACTTAGCGCCGGCCGGCTCGCGCACTCTCAGGCAGTGCACCAGACCCGCAAGTTCTGCGTCAGGCTTTGGCTGCGTGCCGAAGCTCACCAGCGTGGCGACAAGCAGGGTCACTGCAACGCTCGCGATTGCCGCCCAAAAACCCAGGGCCATTTCATTCCGGTAAATCAAGGCTTTTAGCTCTGCATTCCATCCGATGCGCAACCTGGAAAGCAAGATTACCGAAGGCAGGGCGGATGCTACGACACCCGAGGCAAGCCCCGCAAATGCGCCGTGCCCGGTGATGCGCTTACAGAACATACCCAGAAGAATCGTTGCCAACAAGGGCGCATTCACGCGCGCAAACAACACTGCCAGGGTGTCCAGCTTCGAACCCCAGTGAAACGCGGCGCAGGCTGCGCCCACCGCGAGCAGTATCGCGCCCACGGTTGTCCATCGGCCGACTGCCATCAAATGCCCGTCGCTCGCATCTTTGCGGATATGCGCTTCGTAGAGGTCCCGTGTGAAGACCGCAGTGAAGGCAGTTATGCTTGCAGCCACGCCTCCCATCATGCAAGCCAGCAATGCCGCAATCCCGACACCCAGTAACCCCATCGGCAAAAAATGCATCAGCACGTTCGGAGCTGCCTGTGCCGCGTCAAGAAGGTTACGTCCGTCCGCCCTCTGCACCGGCTTTCCGGTCGCCGGATCCATCAGGGCCGGAACCAGCCCCTGGCCGGCCTCGTCAGCCGCAGGCACTACGGTGATCTCGTGAAAAATCGCGCCGTTTTCATTGCGGACGACGACAGTCATGTGCGGTGTAGGCATGCCGAGCGCAATGATTCCCGGCAAAATCAGCAACAACGGAAACAGCAGCCAGGCGGCAGCCCCAACCAGTGGAGCACTCCTTGCAGACTCGGTATCCTTTGCCGCCATGGCAGCCTGCACGACCCGGAAATCCGCGCACCAGAAGCTCAGGCCGAACATCAGGCCCAATCCGGCCGCGAGCGCGAAGGAGGCGATGCCCGGGTGGCCATTTCCGCTCCATCCCGGCGAGTATTTCGATCCAGCCGACGCTGCCGCAGCCTTCAGCCCGTTCCAGCCGCCGATTTGCTTCAGGCCCAGGAAAACGACAGGCAAGAATCCCGCGGCAATGATGAAGAATTGCATGACCTGGTTGTAGATCGCTCCAGCCAATCCTCCCAGCAGCAGATAGGCAAGCACCAAGGCTGCCGGCACAACCACCAGCAAGACAAAGGTTCCTCTCGATTCCAGTCCCCATGAATGCGTCGGCCCATCGAAGACATGCAGCGCCGCAAACACATGCGCCATGGCATAGAGCGACAATGCCGCGCCAGTTAGCGCGGACACCAGAATCAAGCACGCATTCAGCGCGCGCGTCTTCTCATCGAAGCGCAAGCCGAGGAATTCCGGGATGGTGCGGGCCTTCGATCCGTGATAGACCGGCATCATAAAGAGGCCCAGGAAGAGCATCGCGGGAACGCCGCCCATTACTGTGAATGCAATGCTCTCGAATCCGTATTTCGCGCCCAACAGGCCCATGGCGGCTGGCGCTTGCAGGCCCAGACCGGCAGCGACGAATGCCACGCCGCAGACCCAGGCAGGAAGCGCGCGTCCGGCCTGCAGGAACTCCGGGCTGCCTATGATTGAAGGCTTGAGCCAAAATCCGGCGGCCAGGGCAAAGAAACAATAGGCCAGCAGAATCAGCGAGTCAGCAGGGGCGAGGATCGGCAAGAACAACTCCTTACGTTGGGTCTGCTAACACTGCCGGCGTGGCGGCACCGGGAGCCGGTTAATTGACCCTCAGTTGATGGTATCGAACCCAATCGGGGCTCCGTCGCCCATCGCGAACTGCCAAAGTTCGACATCGCAACCGGCGCACCCCCATCCGCCGGCGCACGCGCAAAAAATCGGCGGCAAGGAGTGGTCCCTTGCCGCCAATGTTGTCTGTCTACCGTGTTGCTGCTCTATGTGAACCGCTTGTGCTTCTAACTCTTACTCCTCCACACCGCTACCTGAAGGCTGCGCTCCGGGCGCCGGTGCTGCCTGCGGAGCCGCAGGAGGAGGTGGTGGCCCACCTTGCCGGCGGAACTGGCCGCCTTGTCCGCGCATGCCTGGCCGCTGTTCGCCTTGTCCCCAACCACCTGGTTCCTGGCCGCGCATTTCACCATGCTGCATGCGGTTCGCATGCATGGTTTGCAGTTGCTTCCACTGGTCCGCCGTCAACTGGCCGCGCAGCGCCAGCAGAAAACGCGCATTCGCCTTTTCCAACTCGGCCCTAGCCTGGGCCACTTTGTCAATAGAGGCCAGAATCGCGTTCTCATTCGGTTGGTCGGCCTTCATGAGCGGCTGCATCGTGACTTCGGCTTTTTCCAGGTTGGCCCGCAGGTCGATCAGCGTCATCTTATGCTGCTGCAGGATTCCGTCCATCGCCTTGCGCTGGTCGTCGGTCAGCTTCAAGCTCGCTACTGTTTGGGGGTTATTCCAAAATTGCCCACCCCCGCCCGCAGCTCCGAAGGCTCGTTCCATGGGAGGCCGATGCTGCCCGAACCCTGGCCCCATACCTGGGCCGCCGGGCCCTTGTGCGAACGCCATCCCGCTCGCCAATAGAATTCCCGCTACTCCGCAGACAAATCGTACCGCTAATGTGATCTTCATCGAACTCTCCTCCGCGTACATTCAAAGGGATCTTTTTCCCGTCCTCTATCCTGCCTTTTACTTGGTCCCGTTCTCGTCCATCAATTGCGCCAGCGGTTCCATCGCCGCCGGAACCTCCCGCGATATGTCGCTGTCCACCGTGGCGAGCAGATCCTGATCCTCTGAGAGCGCGCCCGATGCAGCGGACTGCGTCGCAGCCTGTTTTTGCTCTGCTGCCTTTTGCGCTGCTGCGGTCCTCGCCATTTCCTGGCGATGATGACGTTCGTACAATCCTCCGGTCAAGCTGCCCGCCGCCACCACGCAACCAAGCGCCCATCCAGCCGCCAGCCGCCAGGTATGCCGTACCACCTTCACTGTCCGGGGACGGCTCATCGCCGCTTCGCTCCACGCATCCACGCTCGCCTTAAAATTCTTCAGCGCCTGCGCTACCACCGGATCCTCGTTCTCTCCTGCCCAATTCTCAATTCTGCTCATCGTGTACCTCTCAACTCCGCGCGCACTTTGCTCAGTGCTCGAGAGAGATGCGCCTTGACCGTACCTTCGCTCAATCCGGTGGCCTGCGCTATCTCGCTCAACTCTCGCTCTTCAACGTAGCGCAGCAGAAACACCGTTCGCTGCCTCTCACTCAAGTTCCCGACAATCTTCCAAACGTGCGCCACCTGTTCTTGCGCCAGCAATTGCTGCTCCACGTTCCGCTCGCCGCTCGGCAACCACTCGCCAGCCTCGTCCAGATCCACAGAGTTGGTCTGAGTATGCCGCCAGAATTGCAAACGGCGGTTACGCCAGTGGTCCTTCTGCAGATTGATGGCAATCCGCATCAGCCATGTCATCGCGCTCGAATCGCCCCGAAAGCTGCCCCAGTTCCGATGCGCCTTGAGGAAGCACTCCTGCGTCAGCGTCTCCGCCAGATCCACATCCCGCAGGGATGCCAGCAGAAACCGGAAGATCTGGGGCCGGTGGCTTTCGACGATGCGCGCAAACTCTTGCCCAGCAATCTCCTTTGCCGTTTCCACGGTCATCGGCTTTACGGCTGTTCCGGCTGCCATCGATTTGGTAGACGTCCCCATAGGCCGCAAGTTTACAACTTCCTTATGCATTTCGCGCTGAATCGAGGCCGGATTGGCCGCCGGAAGCCGCAAACAGCCGCAAACAGCAGCGTCCATTGCACATACCAGGTCAGAGGGGGCGGATTGGCTCCGAATCGCAGGCTCGCCCAATACGCTAGTCGACGAAATCGACTTTCGGGGCGATGGGAATGATACCGCGCTCGAATCCCATGTCGAGCAGTTTGCGGATGGCTTCTCGGCCGTCGGGGCCGTAGTCGAGAGTGCGCTCGTTCACGTACATGCTCACGAAATTGCTGGCCATCCCGGGATCGAGGTCGCGCGCAAACTGCATGGCATATTCGAGGGCCTGCTCGCGGTGATCGAGAGCGTGCTGAATGCTATCGCGCAGGGCTTTGGAGATGATTTTGTGCGATTTGGCTCCGAGCGAGCGGCGAATAGCGTTGCCGCCGAGAGGCAAAACCAGGCCGGTGGTCTCGCGCCACCAGACGCCGAGGTCGATGACTTTGAAGAGGCCGCTGGAAGAGTAGGTGAGCTGGCCCTCATGGATGATGAGCCCGGCATCGTGCTTGCCCGCGAGAATTTGGGGAATGATCTGGTCGAAGGGCACAGTGACGGTTTCGATTGCCGGATTGAAGATCTTGAGCGCGAGATAGGCGGTGGTGAGCGTTCCAGGGACGGCAATCCTGATCTTGCTGAGATCGTTAGGCGTCAAGGGGCTTTTGGAAACGATCATGGGTCCGTAGCCCTCGCCAACGCTGCCACCACAGCCCATGAGAGTGTAGTTTTCCTGGAGGTATGGATAGGCATGAAAGCTGATGGCGGTAACGTCGTAGAAAGCCTCTTCGCGGGCGCGGCGGTTGAGGGTCTCGATGTCAGAGAGCGTGTGCGTGAAGCGGTAGCCGGGGACGCGCACCTTGTTCGTGGCCAAGCCATAGAACATGAAGGCGTCGTCGGAGTCGGGACTATGGGCGATGGAGATTTCCGTCGGGCCTGCTGGACTGTTGAGTCGACTGGCGAGTTCCTGGCTCTGGCTGCTCACAGCTGGGGGATCCTTTCAGCAAGAAAAAAATCAGGACGATACTTCGATGCAAGAGCGTCGTTTTGGGGATGACTGCTCACTTGCGGCGATCTTGAGCCTGCTGCGCGCACAGGCTCTTTCTTCTATCCGGCTAGCGTTCACGTTTAGACTTCTCGACCGTTTGTGGCGGTCCCGCCGAACCCCTGCGGAGAAGAGGGTGATGCACCCAAATGTGGCGTGCTATCGCTCCAGCCGCAATCAGCAGTGCCCCGAGCGAGACGAGAAGACAAATCATTAACCAGCGCATGGGACGGCTTTATCAAGAATAACAGAGCGCGGCGTACGGAGAAGACGAGTGAACCGCCTCTGTGCATCTGCTATGAACCTTCGCGAAGGCAGGCTTGCAACCAAGCGAGATAAGAATGGCTGCCGGATTCGACGGAGAGGACGAGGAACTCGGGAGTCTCATAGCTGTGCAGTTCATGCAGGCGCGCTTCGAGCGCGGCGAGGCGGTCAGATTCGGTTTTGAGAAAAAGCAGGGTCTCGGCGGACGATTCAATCTGGCCTTGCCAGCGATAGATGGAATGAATGGCGGGAATTATTGTGGCGCAAGCGACGAGTCTTTCCTCGACGAGCGTGCGGCCCATGCGCTCGGCTTCATCGGTGCCGACGACAGTGGTGATTACGATGCGGGCAGACGACGTGGTTTCGAGCATAAGACGCTCCCGGGGCAGAATGGCTCTCGAAACCAATGTAATCTGAATTTTCGAAGAACTTGCAAGATTGCGGCTTGCCGTCCAGGGCCCGGTGTTGCAGTATGGATTCTTGCGGCTGGCGAAGAGTGCTCCAGATCGCGAAAGAGATGGAGAAAGAGATGGCGACAGCGATCAAGTTTGGCACTTCGGGATGGCGGGCCATTGTGGCGGACCAGTTTACCGTGGCCAATATCCGGCTGGCGGCGGCGGGGATTGCAGCCTATGTGAAGACTGAGCCGGCTCCGCACAGGGTTCTGGTGGGGCGCGATCCGCGATTCCTTGGGGAGAGCTTTGTGGCAGAGGCGGCGCGCACGCTCGCCGCGGGTGGCGTATCGCCAATCGTGATTCCGGAAGCCGCTCCTACACCGGCCATTGCCTACGCGGTGCGAACATTGAAAGCCTCGGGCTCGATCAACTTTACGGCGTCGCACAATCCGCCGGAATACAACGGCATCAAGTTCTCAACGCCCGATGGGGCGCCCGCCTTACCTGAGGTAACCGGGAAGATTGAGGCAGCGATTGAGAGGATCGCGAGTGGCGGGGGCGGAAACGGAGTTCCAAGTCCGATTGCCGAGAGTTTTGAGACGGTGGATGTGAAGCCCGCATTCTTGAAGCGGCTGGCCGAACTGGTCGATCTGAAAGCCATCGCTAAATCAGGAATCAAGGTGGTCTACGATCCGTTTTGGGGCGCGGGGCGCGGGTATTCGTCGGATCTGTTGCGCGAAGCGGGAGTAACCGTGGAGACGGTGCACGACTACCGCGACGTGTTATTTGGTGGTCACGCGCCGGAGCCCTCAGACGAGTTGCTGGGTGACGCGAAGGCCAAGATGAAAGAGATAGGCGCGGCACTGGGCATTGCCACCGACGGCGACGCGGATCGCTTTGGAATTGTGGATGCGGATGGGACGTTTATCCAACCGAATTATGTGATTGCGCTCCTGTTCGACTATCTGGTGGAGACACGCGGCTGGAAGAACGGAGTGGCGAAGAGCGTGGCGACGACCAACCTGATCAACGCGCTGGCCGATTATCACAAGGTTCCACTTTTCGAGACACCGGTGGGGTTCAAGTATATTGGCGAGCTGATTATCGAGGACAAAGTTGCGATTGGCGGCGAGGAGTCGGCGGGGCTGACCATCCGCGGGCATGTGCCGGAGAAGGATGGCATCATTGCGGGGCTGCTGATGGCAGAGATGGTGGCTACACGAGGGTCGAGCCTGGGAGCGCAATTGAAGGGCCTGTTTGCCAAGGTTGGTTCCTTCTATCCCGTTCGCGAGAACTTCCACTTGACCTCGGAACAGAAAGCCGCGTTCACTGAAAGGTTAAAGACTGATCCGAAGGACCTGGGCGGGCGGAAGGTCGTGAGCATTGTTCGTACCGACGGCCTGAAGCTGGTTCTCGACGATGGATCGTGGGTTTGCTACCGGTTGTCAGGAACGGAACCGGTGGTGCGAGCCTATACAGAGGCGCGCAACGAGCGGGACATGGAAGCTTTGCGCAAGGCCGCCGAGAAGTTTGTGCTGAGTTAATTTAGATTGAGGTTCGATGAAAGACGGGAATTTGCAAGTGGAGACGAAGGCGATGGGCGCACAGCCTATTCCGTTACGCAAGCGGGCAATTGACCAGGTGCAGAGGCTCTGGCGGCCGGCGGGAACCGTCGTCGCGGTAGTGCTGGCGCTGCTGCTGACCTGGCACGTGATCCACGGACAGCACGGCTTATCAGTGTGGATGCAGAAGCGCGCCGAGGACCGCACACTGCAACAAGAGATCAAAGACTTACAGCAAGAGAACGCTCAGATGCGCCAGCAGGTCGATCGGCTCAATTCCGATCCCGAGGCGATTGAGCGCGAAGCGCGGGAAAAGCTTCACTACGCCAAGCCCGGTGAGGTAATCTACTCACTGCCGCCGCAGCCGGCCGGGCAGCCGCAGCCGGCCGGGCAGCCGCAACCGGCTGGAAAATAGTTCCAGGCTCGCGGCAGATGCGCGGCGATTCGCTCACAAATCGCGACAGGCGAGTTTCAATCCCCCAGAATGGTAGAAGGCCGTGGAGAATTGCACACTGCCGGTCACATGCGTCGTCCCCATCGATCAGATGGCAGGCGACGACGAGCAGGATACTGCGCTTCTGCGCACTTTGGCGTTCGATGCAGAGACGTACATCCAGAATTTTTCGTGGTGCAAGGCGATCCGCGAGTTTTACTATGGCAACGGCTACGGAGGGATCGTGGCCATCTTCCTGTTCAGGATCGAACCCAATCGGCTCCATGTGGCCGAATGGTTGTGGGTTGTCGTTGGTGATTTGCCACCGGCCTACCTTATGATTGACGACTGCAAGACGCCATCGAAGGCATTAGAGGCCTATATCGCTGAAGTATCGAAGTGGGTCGAATTGGCCAAGTACGGTCGCTCAGCGAAAAGATTCATCCATGTGAACCAACAAGCAACGCCGGAAAACGCGGCTGCACTCGAGAGCACGCTGAACTTCCTAAGCGAGGTGCTGGTGCCCATCTTCGAATCGACTGAGGTCGCTCGGCCCTAACCGCTGGTTTCTCGCCCTCTTCCCTTCCCTGTCTAAGATCCCACTCTTAGCGACTCCGGTTCTGCCACCGGGAGGCACCGTTCACTCATCGGCATGCGTCGGGATCAGCAGTTGATTCCGGCTTTGGCCAGCGTGTCTTTCAGGCCCTTCATGCTCGCGCGGCTTGATGCCTCGGGGACGCTCATACCTGAGCCGGCCGGCGGCACGCCGCCACGCCAATGCGTTTCGAGGCTCACCGCGTAGTGATAGCCGTCGCGCTCAAATGCTTTGAACTGGCCAACCCAGTCGATGATGCCGCCGCCTACCGGCGCCCACTCGGCTTTCCCGTCCGGTTTGCGGATGGTGTCTTTGCAGTGGCAGTGGCCAATGCGATGCTTGGGCAGCATCTTGTAATCGTCAGGATAGGGCGTGTCGCCAGCGAAGGTCGCCGAGTTGCCGGGATCCCAGTTCAGCATGAAGTTGGCCTCGCGAATCTCGGGCAACAGAGCAGCGGCTTCTTTGCCACTGCCGGTATTACAAGCCATTTCGTTTTCGAGCAGCAGAATGAGATTGTGCTGGGCGCAAGTGCGCGCTGCTGCGCGAAGCTTCTCGTTGATGGCCTCGCGATACGGCTTGGGATCGTCGAGGCGCCAGAAATCGAA
>Ga0181522_10002164_pt1 | contig 11376 bp, 11 predicted proteins | sample PEATcosm2014_Bin_27_FD_121103 | JGI IMG/M metagenome (GOLD analysis project Ga0181522, IMG submission 121103) | Peatland microbial communities from MTU Mesocosm Facility, Houghton, MI, USA - PEATcosm2014_Bin05_10_metaG | ecosystem: Environmental > Terrestrial > Soil > Wetlands > Peat | place...
GCGCCCTGCGTGATGGAAAATGGGCGACTCCGAAGGTAGCGGAACTTGTGCCGGGCGATGTCATCCGGCTGCTATTGGGCGACATCGTGCCGGCGGATGCGCGTTTGTTGGCCGGCGACCCGGACGAACTCGAATCGTTTAAATTCCGTCCTCGAAGCTACCAAGCGTTGCTTTATGGCGGAGACTGTTTCGATCGATGACGAACTGAGCCCCGATGGCCGGGTCATGGAAGTATTGAGCGAACATTGTTGCCAGGGATGGCTGGAAGGGTACTTACTGACTGGGCGGCATGGCATGTGGTCTTCGTACGAAGCCTTCGCGCAAGTCGTGGATTCGATGTTGACGCAACACGCCAAATGGCTGGAGCAATGCCGCGATTTTCCCTGGCGCAGACCGCTCGCGTCGTTGAATGTTCTGCTCACAAGTCATGCCTGGCGAAACGATCACAACGGTTTCAGCCATCAGGCGACTGGATTTGTAGACAACGCGCTGGCGCGCAGAAGCGAAACTATCCGCGTTTACTATCCTCCGGACAGCAACTGCCTCTTAAGCGTTTTCGACCATTGCCTGCGGAGCCGCAACTACGTCAATATCGTTACTTGCGGAAAGCAGCCGCAGCTGCAGTGGCTGAACATGGACGAAGCGCTCGAACATTGCTCGCGAGGCGCCTCGATTTGGAAGTTTGCCACCAACGACGGAGGTGGAGAGCCGGACGTAGTATTGGCCTGCGCGGGCGACGTGCCAACTATCGAAATCTGCGCGACCTCGTGGCTTCTGCAGAAATATGTTCCCGGCATCAAGGTGCGGGTTGTCAATGTGGTGGACTTGAGCATTTTGATGAGTCCGGATGACCATCCGCATGGCATGGATAACATGTCTTTCAACGCTCTATTCACCACCGACGCGCCTGTCATCTTCGCCTTCCACAACAATCGCTGGCTCATTCACACTATGGTTCATGGGCGCTCCAATGAAAGCCGCTTCCACGTGCGCGGCTACATGGATCAGGGTACGACCACCACGCCGTTCGACATGGTAGTGCTGAACAAGATGAGCCGTTTTCATCTCGCCATCGATGCGCTGAAGTACGTCTCGAGGCTGCGCTCAGAGGTTTCGGACGTAGTCGACATGTTTAACCGGAAACTGTACGAGCACCACGACTACATTCGACAACACTTAGAAGACATGCCCGAGATCAGAAACTGGCAATGGACAGCCGACTTCAGCGAACGGAGCGCTCCTCCGCCACTCGCCAAGGGGCATCCCCGCGCAGGTTTGTTCAGCGATAGCTAGAGGCTCGCTTATACGTTTGCTTCCGGCGAGTCGGCGAGCCCTCCAGCCGGTAAGACATCCGGCATGTCGAGACGTGCGACACCAATCCGGCTGTCAGCCATCCCATAATAAACGTCGAAGCGATTCGACAAGCCGAGATCGTCGCGCCGGTCGATGCCAGTTGGGAACACAACGTGGGCGACGGTCCCGCTACATTCCTGCGGCAGTGTTGGCGTCAGCACCGGCTCGACCGAACGATAGCGGATCACTTGCGGATGCTCCTTCGACAGGACCATCACGCCTGCCGAATAACGCAGTTGGTGTTCGCCGGCGCTGGGCTTTTCCAGTTCGCTGACGCCGTGGTAAACGATCAGCCAGCCGTGCCGAGTCAGGATTGGGGGAGTGCCCCCGCCAATCTTGAGACGCTCCCAGGGTGACACTGGAGTCGCCAGCCGATGATGAGACATGAACCGACCGAGGCGATTTGATTCGCGGGACTCCAGGGACATTACGCAGTAGGAAATCCAGATGCTTTCCCGATCGAGATCGACCTTACGAGCCGTGGGATGACGAACGATTTCCTCCGGACGAGTGCCAGGAAAAAGTGGCCGGTGCAGGATGGCCAACTCCGGGTGACCGGATGGGTTAGGAATGGCAACCGGAAAGAGACTGGCGTCCTTGTCATCCACATCGCCGCATTCGACGCCATGGTAAGGACCAAAGGTCGCAAGCCCGAGACGTTTCCAGTGGAACAGGTCCTTCGATAAGGCAAGAGCAATTCGCGGGCCTTCAGGCGAAAAAGCCGTATAAGTCATCATGTAGCGCTGCAGCGGTTCCACGAAGGTGATGCGAGGATCTTCGCAGCCACCACCGCCATCGGGCCGCCGCTCATAGTCAGCTTCCGGTTCCAGCGCGATGCCGAGCCGCTCGACGCCTGCCGGATCACCGGCCTTATTGAACCGCACTCGCGCAATGCCAATGCGCGAGTAATTCCCCCGCGCAACCAGCCGCGGGAACAGGTAGAGCTCACCATCCGGGCCACGAGCGGCAGCCGGATTCAAGACCCCTTCGACCTCCTGCGCGTTCCCCGGCTCCGGCTCCATCAACATTCCTAGCCGGTGCATCTTAAGTCCGCTCATCAAATCCTTTTCGGCGATTGGCATAACTTCACGCCGCCTTACTACCGCCCGCTAAACAGGCGATGATGGTTTGGATGACCCGCTTGGTCTCCTCGGGATCCTTAACCGGGATGCAATCCACCCCGGCTGTTTCAGCGGGATAGTCATTGCCACCCACGTACAAGGCGTCGCCGATATAGATCATTTCTTTTATCGAAATTCCGAGCAGGTCTCGCAGTTTTCTGATGCCGTAGGCCTTATCAATGCCAGGCTTGGTGATGTCGATGGATGTCGAGCCCCCGATTCGGACAGAAAACTCAGGAATGAAAGTGTCAAGAATGGCTTTGATCTTCTTCCGCTTGGCGAAATCGGGGTCCCATTTTTCCTTTTCTTCCAAGGGAGCTTGCTGACCTAAGGCAGAAAATGTTACCTGGCTTCCCCGGTCCTCAATTTGCTCGCCCCAGAGTTTTTCGATCTTGAAGTCTGCAACTCCGATCGCCTTCTTTAGAGAATCGAGGATCTTTTCTCTTTGATCTTTAGTGAAATCCTCCGAATAGATCTTTTTCCAATCTGCTGACTCGTATCGGTAAAACTTTGTGCCGCAGGTAGGAAGGAGAGATAGATTCGCCAGGAGTTTGTCGTGGGGCAGATTCGAAACGAATTGCCTTTCAAACTGCGGCCAACCGCCACCGGAAATGACCGCCACTTTCACGATACCGAGAAGGTGATGCAGCAGTCCCGACATTTCCGGGTCAACTGCCGATTTGCTGTCGGCAAGTGTGCCGTCGAGATCAAACACAATCAGCTTTTTCACTCTGCCTCCGCCGTCTAAATTCTCGCGATCAATCCGGTATCGCGATTTCCAGCAAGTTCACTGCACCGCGCGGCCGAAAAACACACGTACCGATCACCGCAGGTAAGAGGAATACGTCGCCTTTTCCGATGGCGTAGGAGATGTCGCAATGTTCGATATCCCCCGCACCTTCAAGGCATACCAGCACGCGCGGCAAATCCGCCGCGCCGACAGTAAACGGAGACCGTCCCTGCAGCCGCCACAACCAGAAATGTTCACAATGAAAGAGTCTCTCGCGTTCCACCGGGGTCGTCGTCTCGACCACGGGCGTCACCCGGCTGACTGGACCTTCCGAAAAATCAATGCAGGCCATCGCCTTATCGACTTGGAGTGCTCGTGGCTTTCCAGTCTTCGGATCAATATGGTTCCAGTCGTACAGGCGAAACGTCACGTCGCTATTCTGCTGAATCTCGAACACCACAAGGTCGCCGCCCAGAGAGTGAACCGTGCCTGCGCGGAGGAAAATGGCGTCACCGGGCTTCGGAGTTAGACATGCGAGGTGGTCTGCCATTGTCCCGTTTGCGAGCGCCATCCGCAGATCGGCTTCCGTAGTACCTGTCTTCAGTCCCGCATAGATGCGGCTTTGCGCCCCGGCTTCCAGCACGACCCAAGCTTCGGTCTTCGGAGTCTCGCCCGCTGGCAGTAGGTTTGCATTCGCTTTTGTGGGATGCACCTGGACTGAAAGCATTTCGTGAACGTCGAGGAACTTCAGCAACAGGGGGAATCGGCGGAAACGCCCGGCCAGCTTTCCCAGCAATTGCTTTGGAAACTGCAGTAGCAATTGATTGATGGTCTGTCCCTTGAGCAGTCCATCAGCAACGCGGCTCTGATGGTCGTCGCGGTCGCTGAGCAGCCAAGCTTCGCCAATAGGACCACTGGGAAGGGGTGCGGTGAGCAAGTTGGCCAGATGCCGGCCGCCCCACAGCCGATATTGATAGATCGGTTCGAATCGCAGAGGATACAGAAGGGCTTGATTCAATACTTCTTCTCTGTCGTCGACAGCGTGGCTTACCGTGTTGATCATGACGGATCTGAGAATGTCGGTTCGGGAAGAGGCGGATCAGTTCTGTGATTCCGTTGATCGTGCAATTTGCCGAGGGTATGCTCGATCAATCTGGCTAACTTATCTGCGGCGCCATTGACGGCCAGGTCCACAGTCGCAGCTTCGTCGGTGACAGCGATGGGCTGGCGGCCTTCGAGGCGCGCCTCCATCATGCAACGTTTGTTGTTCTCGCGGCTCTTAGGGCCGCTCTCGTCGGTCAGGTGGACCTCGACTCGCGTAATGTGATCGGTCATTCCGCTCAGGGCATTCTCCACTACGCCTCTGATCTGATCGGCTAGCGCCTCGTGACCTTCGATTGTGTGGTCCGTATTCACTTGGATCTGCATGCTGATCTCCCGACTGTTTAATCAATCGTGCTTCTTATGCTCATAGCTTGTCGCCGCTAAGTTCATGGAACCCGGCTACCGGCCGGCATTTGCTTCTGCTGGCCCGAAGGCACCATCGACAGGTCGTTAGTTCCGACGTAAATACCGATTGCAACGAGCATGGCGATCAGGCCAAACCAGAATCGCCAATCATGATGTGCGCGCCGCCAGTACGGAGTCTGGCCATGGCTATGATGACTCTCGCCGTTCGGATGCAAGTGTTCGGTGTTGTGCATGGTCATGCTGGTCTCCAAATCAAATCGAGGAAGTTGGGCAGTGTGCCATCGCTGCACAGGCGAAAATCACAGGCCGCCCTTTTCACGGACGCGACTGTCCCGGCCTAAAAGCTGCTCAACGAAAGGGCGGCCATATGACTCCGATTATCTGCAGCATAGTTCCTGCCTGGTGTGAACCAGGCATTTCTGCAGGCTCTGGGTACTACGCGGCCACAGCTTCCGCGGTATGCAGTGTGTAATTTGCAGGATTAGTGCTTGCGATGATCTCCTTCGCTTTGGCCACTTCTGCAGCCGTCCCATGGGCGATCAGCAGAAATTGATCTGTCGTGAGCGCCGTTTGGTACTTCACAATACTGTCCTTGGGGATGCCTATGCTGAAGAGACCGGCTCCCAAAGCGCCCAAAGCTCCTACTTCTACGGCACCTTCCAACCCTGCCACGATCCACGCCACCAGAGGTCCGGCCACCAAAATTGCGCCGAGTCCCGGAATCACGAAAAGAGCAGATCCGAATAAGAGGGCCCAAAAGCCTCCCCAGAACGCACCGACCTTGCCCCAATATTTCATGCGGTCGCCGGTATTGTAGTAGCCGACCACTTGCTCATCTGTGTGATATCCCTTCCCCACGATCGACAATTTGTGCATGTCGACTCCGCCGCGCTGAAGTTCCTTCACGGCCTGATCCGCATCCGTATGAGTGTGATAAATCGCGACAACTGAATTTTCTACAGACATTGTCTACTCTCCTCGGCATTTCGCCGTTATTGTTGGACGGTCAAAAGAAGTCCTTTGTCGAATATGACAGTGCAGTGATCGAAAAACTGGTCGCTATTGCACAGTTTGGGAAACCACGGCCCGTCCCTCATTGTTAATTTCGGTTTGACTCAAACTGATGTTGAACTTGTTTATTGACTGGCCTCCACCTGCATATGTACAAGCCGGGTTGGACTGATCAGTTTTGCTCAGAAACACGAGTACTCCGTTGATAAACTCGAATTTCCTATCGGGCAAAGAATTAAAGCGGAGGGACACCGTACGCGATGCATGTGTACCTGCACTCAACCATCTCGCCGAGGTAGACTCCGCACGTGCGTTGACATTAATCGATGAAATCCTAGAGAGCGTTTCCAAGGATCTAGAGGGAGGGGATAAGCTCACGAAGAATGCGGTCCAAATGCAACGTTCTGGCTGTTGAGGAGGCACCCCTAGCCGAGATACCAAGGTGCTTAAGCTCCGCAAAAGTAGTAGCGGGAATGGCAAATTTTCCGGTGCGTTTTCAAGTGCCCCCGGCGTTGGAGCCGGCTGGGCATGTTTCTAAAACCTTTTTTTATTTCATCTTTAGGGGTCCAGAATTTCACCTTTTGGACGCCAACTTTCATCATTTGCGCAAACCCACCGGAGTTTTCTTATTGGCTCAGCTTGATCGCCAATTGCCGTTCTGGCTGGGTCATCTGACCCCAAAGCTTTTGCAGATCGCTTTGCAACCCCTGATTGTCAGGGTCTTTGTGGAGCGCCATCGCGTACCAGCGGTAAGCCGTGGGCAGGTCGCGTGGGGTACAGGTTCCGGTGGCGTACAAACTTCCGAGCGCGGCCATCGCTTTGGCATTGGTTTGCGTCACAGGCTTGAGCACGTGCAGGCCGTGGTCGCAATCCTGGCGCACACCGCGCCCGTAGATGTAGCGCTCGGCTTCGGTAACCGTATCAACCGGCACCGCCGCAGAAGGTTTGCGCGGAATTGGCTTCGGAGCAGCCGGTTCGGGCGCGGCTGCTTCTTCGCTATCGGAGCCGTCCGCGGCAGAGTCGGGTGATGCGGTTGCGTTTGACTTGCTTGCTCCCGGCGACGGAGGCACTTGTTTCGAAGGCGCGGGTGTACTTTCCGTGACCGGGTTCTGGGAGGCACTCGCCGGCGCGGAGGGTTGCGAATTCGATCCGTTCGCCGAAACCGGCGATGATGATGACGATGACTGCGGAGCGCTTCCCTGGTCCGCGCTTCCCTGGTTTGCACCGGTCGGATTCGCATTCGAACTCGCGGCCGGCGTGGTAGCACCGCTCGAAACCTGACCCGCCGAAGAATCCGCGGCCGGAGCAGACGAAGGCGATGGCGCAGTTCCTGGTGCCGGCTCTTCGCTGGCTGGCGCTGATTTTTTCGCGCCGGTCACCCAATCGAAACCTCCCTGCTTCCAGTGCAGGTAACCGAGTCCGATGGCCAATACCAGCGCCAACAATGCCAGGAACAATTTGCCCCAACCGCGTTTCGGTGGCTGTTCCTCTTCCAGCAGATAGTCAACGCTTCTCGAAGATTCGAGTTGCTCACGCGCATCTTGCGGGGGTAGCTCGCGATTGCCGTCGTCTCGCGGAGCGGGCTTGTTCAGTCCAAGAAACGACGGCCCGGTAATAACTGGCTCAGAATGCCTTTCCCGATCGCGGGCAGGAACGTTCTTGTCAGATTTCGCTTCGGCGATAGGCTGGTTCTGTTTAGGACTGGCCGGAATAGGAGGCGCGAAAAGCTGAGGGGGAGCCTGTCGGTTTGTCGTCCCCGAGGGCGCGCCCATTGATCCACCAGCACGCGCGTCGGACGAAGACCCCGCGGCGCGCGCACCCGGACGCTCGTTGGCCAAGCCACTCAGCGAAGCTCCGCACATACCGCAAAAGCGGTTGCTTTCGGCGTTTTCATTTCCACAACGCGGGCAGCGCAAAAAAACCTCCTGACATCCCCTTTCTAGATTAACGCGATTGGACGTTGCCAAGGAAGCGTCATTGATCACACCTCATCGTGCATGAAGAGGTGCCTGGGGAACCAAACGGAAATTGGCGGTTTGGAGGCACCGTATGTAAGAAACTTCAAGAAAAGGGCACCTTGACACAGCGAGCCCGGCGGACCAAAATTCTTGACCAGCAGAAACTCGGCTGGGCGCATCTCGAGTGGCTGCTAAAGCCGACCCGGCAGGCGCTTGTCAGATTACATAGGAGTTGAGAAGTGCCAGAAAAGAAGGTTCGCTTCGATGATTTCCAGCTGGATTACGGCCGTTTTCAGCTGTTCTGCCGTGGCGCGCTGGTGCGTCTCGAAGGCCTGCCGCTGCAACTGCTCATGTTTTTAGTGGAAAAGCGCGGGCAACTGGTCACGCGCGAGCAAATCTCCAGCGAATTGTGGAGCAAAGACGTCTTCGTCGACGTGGACCAGGGAATCAATACTGCCATCCGCAAGATCCGCCGAGCTCTGGAGGACGATGTCGACGAACCGCATTACCTGCAGACTGTGGTCGGTCGCGGTTATCGCTTCGTCGCCCCCGTTGTTGAGGAAGATAGCGATGGCGCCGCGACGGCCGCAGGATTTGTCGTTACCCCGGAGGACCTCGGCCGCGCCATCATGGCCGCCGCCGGCCTGGATCCTGAAAATCCCCGCGGAACCTCTGAATCTCCCCAACCCACGAAAAAGTCTGAGAATTAATCGCGGCTTGCTTGGACGGGCAGTCCTAGCCCGCTCGAGCCGAAACTCACCCATCGTGTGCTGACGATTCTTCAGATCGCTTCAGATAGCTTCAGACTCTCTCCATGGACACTTCCGGAAAGCCAGTGCAATATCCAGAGCATGGTTTCATGATTTTGCCACTGCAATAGGGTCGCACCCGAAGCAGGAAGCAAAAGTGGACCCAATCGCTGGTAGACGCGATAGGACGGCCAAAAAACAGCGTCGACAGTTGCGATTGTCATGGGAAAGGGAAGGGGCGGCGGGGGAACCGACCCTTCCCTTCACCATTTCTAACCCAGACCGCTCCTGATCCTTTCCGGATTTCGTAAGTCCCCTTAGCCATAAGTGGTACGGCACCACTGCTATCTCATTATCCTTCCGAAAGAAATCGCGAAAAATGTGAGGGCAGGAGCCGCCAGTTCGTCTTTCGTAACAAAAAAACAAATTATTCCGGGCATTCTTGATCCTTGATAGTCTCGCGCGCACTTGGGGACAGAAATGCAGACGGACAGTTTGACCTTCCTGTATTCAGCAAATCTGCTCCTGAAGTGACTTCCAGCTGGTCGTTGCGAATCGAGACCATCCCAGGTTGAGCGATTAAGCAAAAAGGAGACGTCAATGGGAATTTCTGACACCGTAATTCAGATTGTGAAGCAGTGGGCAAGTATGGGCAGGGATCCTCTGGGAACTGAATCTCTAAAAGTATTATGGGCAGCGAGTAACCCTCCGGGGCCCTTCCAGCCAGATGCGGCGCAAGATCTCGCGGACCAGATTAACAAGAAGTTCGGAACAAGTCTTAAAGCGGCGGATTTCGACCCGGGTTCAATCAAGACCGTGAATAATCTGATCAAGGCAGTCACCCAAGGATAGTTGTCGACCAAAGAGGATGTAGAAGTAATTTAACCCAGGAGATACGTGTGAAACATCGAAGCAGCAGGTGCAATATGAAGGCGGCGATATTTCTTGCCTTCGCATTCCTAATCTGCGGGATCCACGCAGTCTCGCAAACGCCCGGCGTTTGCGCTCAACAGGGCTACAAGATTCTTACTCCGACCGCGTTGGCGATTAACTGCATTACGAGCGTTGACACCCTTAAGATCAATGGTGGGAGCGGAACGGTCGTTCTCCATGGCGACGCCAACTATCTACAAGCGGTAGGCAACGTGAAGGTTTCGCAGTTCAACGACGCGGACCTCTGGCTGCTGCTGACACTTTCGGGGTCGCCGGGCCGATTGGAAGCCGGCAAAAAATATACGGTTACGCTTAACCTTAGCGTAACAGCTATACCTGCAGCCAAACCCGAATCGATTGAAATTGACACAACGGAAACTTATTCCGTGGCAGCCAGCATTGTCGACAGCCAATCGGCTACGCATTTTCAGTACAGTTCTGTAGTGGGTATCTCAGATACAGGCAACGCACTCTCCTTCTTAAAGTGGGAGGATCTGGGCGGGGGGAGGATGAGAAAGGTGATGCACGATTGCAACATTCCAGTCCTAGATGGGGAGAATCACCTTCTTTCCGCACCTGCGAAATGCTCGACGTTAACCACGATCTCGTCCACTCCCACCGAGGACCAATTGAAAGAGGTCGATCCAGATAATGTTGGTATATACAATGTGCAGTTTGCTGAAGCGCCAGCGACACCACTTATCCCGGGCACCCCTCCGTTCAAGACGATTTTTGGGAATCCGCCGAAGATTGATCCCAAGTCTCGCTTTTCTCCGAAGAAGGCGCCTGCGACCAAGGATGCCTCCCAGTACTACCTCAATCTCAATTGGGCGGCCGGTAGAGGGACGGTCCCGGCGTGGGTGTTGGATGGTAAAGTTGCACCAACGCTATGGATGTCCCGCGGCTTCGCTCTTGGACCCGCCGCCTCGGCAGACGTTGGCAACAACAAACTTTCCGGCCAGACCTACACTGACACGATCGATTTTGGGTTCACAGCACAGAAACCGCACTTTTTTCGCGACGCTCCGCACCCGGTTCTGGGGGAGGTGCTTTTCGTGACTGGGGCCAAGTATGAGACCGACAAAGAGTTTGATCGGGATGATGTTTTAGGAACAGCGGATTTACGATTCAACTTTTCGGGTCTTTACCATACTCGCCAAGTGGGTGCCCTGCAGCGGTTTAGTCGGGCGATGAAGCAGTATGAGGAGCGGGTGAATGCCGGACAAAAACCCGCCTACACGCCTCAAGTCGATGACTTTCAGCCACCCTTGGTCGGATATGCGCTGGATTTTCATACCGGAATCGAGGCTGGGGGTTCGATCATCGACACCACTGTGCATGCGTCCACGGGGAAGGCGACCGAGGTTCTGCCTGCGTATTCCATCTTTCGATTCGTACCACAGGTTCACGGGCTCTTGGAGGTGGGAAAGGTTTCCTTTGATGCGAATATGACGGGCCGGGGCCTCACCCTCACTGAGAATACGGTTCTAGAGACGGCGAGTGACACGCTGTTTTTGAAACAGGTTTCGGGGTGGAAAGGCCTGCTAACATTGACGAATACGTACGCCTTCGATCCTCAAGGACATTTTGCAATTAATTTCATCTTTAAGGATGGCTTTGCGCCGCCAGTCTATCAGCGCGTGAATGCGGTACAAGCAGGGCTTCTTTTCAAGTATTAGCCGTTGTTTTGCACTGCAAGTCCGTTCGTCTTCGAGGCAACGAGGCTACTGAAGGATTCATGCGATGACTGACCTCGTGAAAGTCAGCGATCCAAGCCCAACACCTCCGCCACCAGAAAATGGATGGACACGATTATGGAGACGAGTTTGGGAGTCTGGCCTCGGCTCTTCAGTGCGAACCCAGACGGCCACTTGGTTTATAGGCGTTGTGATCGCGGTGCTATCCGCGTTTTCGTCTCACCTGACAGAAAAAATCAAGTTTTCGATCAACCGGGCTGACTCGCGAGTGAAATCCTATTCCCAGCTCATCCGTGGCTTGCCCTTGCCCTTTTCCTTTCAACAACTAACCTCCGCCCAATCCTCCACATTTCC
>Ga0181522_10002166_pt1 | contig 11361 bp, 8 predicted proteins | sample PEATcosm2014_Bin_27_FD_121103 | JGI IMG/M metagenome (GOLD analysis project Ga0181522, IMG submission 121103) | Peatland microbial communities from MTU Mesocosm Facility, Houghton, MI, USA - PEATcosm2014_Bin05_10_metaG | ecosystem: Environmental > Terrestrial > Soil > Wetlands > Peat | place...
GATCGACCAGGAAACGGGCACGATCACCCCGCCGTCCGCGCCCACGTGGGCTTGGAAGGTAACGGTCGGCGCCGCCGATCCGATCGTGACGGTGAGCGTGGGATTGGGCGGCGTGATGCTCAGCGCGCCCGGCAAGAGGGTGCCGGTGGAATCGCCCGACGACGGCGCGTCACCGAAGCTGATCGACGTGTCGCTGAGACCCGAGTCTCCCGTGGATGCTCCGTCCACTGCTGCGCCTCCCCCGCCGCCGCCCCCGGCGTCCAGGCTGGGGAACCCACCAGGACCTTTCTTGTTCTCCGTTCCCCCGCACGCACCCACGATCGCGCCCAGGGCCAGCCCGAGACCCAGCCCAACGACCCAACGAACCGAAGCCGTGTTCATGCGATCTTACTCCCAGGGGCCCCGCCGGCCCCGAACGCCGCGAGCGCGCGTTGCTCGGTATGTGCGATCCGCGCCGGTGGCCGACCGCGGGGACATTGCCAGTCTGTCGGAGGTCCGTCAACGCGCGCTGCCCCGTTCGCCTCGACGCTTGGGCAAGGTGACAATGTAGGGGTAGACGCGAGAATTCGACTAGCCTCGGCGAGGTGGCTCGTCTCCGCACGGACGTCGCATCGGAGTTCCGGGTCTCTGACGGACTGGGGGCAGGCGTTCGGCACGTCGTGGAGGGGTGTCTCTTCGCTCTGCTCATTGGTGTCGGTATGGCCGAAGTCGGCGGGTGCTCCGGCGGAGGGCCCTCCCAGACCAAGCCGGTAGCGAGCCTCGCGGGCTCGGTGCGCGCCGGGAGCGCCTTCGAGCGCATCCGCGACGAGTGGGCCCACTCGACCGAAGCCGATCGACACGTGCTACGGCACGACCTCGAGGCTTTCCTCGCGGAGTTCCCGCGCGACGGTCTCGCTCCGCTGGCGCGCGTGTACTCGGCACTGACGTGGATGAGCCCGCCTCAAGACTGGGGGCGCGCGGAGGCGATCCTCGCCGCGATGGCGGAACCCCCCCCCGGTACGGCGCATGATCTCTTCCTCGTCGCTCGCGCCAAGGATCTTCGCCGCCACCACGACGCCGACGCCGCCTTCGATCTCTTGCGTCCGCTCGTCGGCAAGATGGTGGACGCGACGGCGCGAGGCCTACTCGACGAGGAGGTTTCGCTCGACGCGCTCGAGGCCCATAGGGACTACGAAGCCATCGCGTACATGGATGCCTGGATCCGAGGAGCGAACGAGGAGGCGCGCGACGCGGTGCTGATGCGCGTGGCCAAGGTGCTGATGCTACTGCCGGAGGAATCTCTCGTCGGCTCGCTTCGAGCCATGCGCGCGGAGGGGAGCTCCAAGGGGTACGGCGTCGAGATTCGACGTCTGGTCACCGAACGGATCGGGCGCATCGCCGTCGAACGAAACGATCCTCCACTCGCGCGCTGGCTGCTCGATCCGGACGCAGGATCGGCTCCGGTCGTGGGCAGCGTGGGGGTGGAGCTCGGCGAGCTCGCGACCAGTAAACGAGGCCTCGGCAACGTCGCGGGGCGCACGGTGGGATTGGTCCTTCCGACGAGCTCGAACGACCTCCGAGGCAAGGCGGCCGACGTGGTGCGAGGCGTGGCCTGGGCCCTCGAGCTCCCGCGCGACCACCCCGAGGGCGGCGATCAGGTGCGCCTGGTGACGCACGACGACAGCGGCGAACCAGATGAGCTCGTCGCGAGCCTCGAGGAGATGGCGGGGGAGGGGGCGTCGATCATCGTCACGGGGCTGGACGTCGCATCGGCCGATCGCGCTCTCGCGTGGGCCGAGACGAAACCCATCGCCGTCATCGTCCTCTCCGCCCCGAGCGCCCCCCCCTCCGGTAGCTTCGGCTTCGTCTTGGGGCAGGACTTGGCCCCCGTTCTCGAAGAGCTCGTCGGCGCGATGGCGACGGAGCGAGGCAAGGACGCGCCTCCCGTGGCATCCGTGGTCGACGGCGACTCCAGAAAGGTCCTCGTCGAACGCTTCTCGTTCGACGGAGGGGCTCCTTGGCGGGTACCGGTAGCCTGCGACGTTCCGTCGACCAAGGTCGGCGAGCCGCGCTTTCCCGTCGCGTCTTGGAGAGCGTCGGGAATACACGCCTGGCTCCTCGCGACGTCTCCGCAGTGCGCCGACGACGTCATCCAGGAGGTGGTGGCGAGCCGAGAGGAGGGAATCTTCGCTCTCGCCCTCGAAGCCGCGGGGGTGACAGAGCGCCCGCGTCCGGGTGTACGGTTGCTCGCGGCGAGTGCGGGGATCGTCCCCTCCTCGACCGCGCGCTCCGGAGATCCGCGCGAGATCGATGCGGGCAAGATGATGAATCGCTCGGGTCGGTCGCCGACGTGGTGGTCGGCTCTCGGACGGGACGCCGGGGTTCTGTCGCGAACCGCCCTCGCGACGATGCCGCTCGACACGGTCACCTCTCCCGACGAGATTTCTCGCCGCCGCCGGGCGGCGAGGGACGCCCTGGCGACGGCGCGGGCCTCCTTGTGGACCACCGACGCTCGAGGCTTCGGAGCGGCGGCGGGATCGGGCGGCGACCGTCCGCCGCAGGTCATCGAGCGCGCGATCCGCATCGTCGACCTCGCGCTCACGAGACAGGCGCTTCCGAGCGCCCGACCCGAGAGCGGAGAAAACGTGACGCGCTGACCCTTCGGGCGCATCATCGGAGGGGAGGCTTTAACCGCTGATGAATGGCCGCGTCCTCGTTCCTTGTCTTTTCCTGTCTACCGGCTTCGTCGTGTTCGACCTCGCCTGCCGCACGCTTTCCCCCTACCCGGACGTTCCGGATGAGGTCTACGAGGCAGGTCCGGCTTCTCTGCCGAGCACGACCGGGGCGACGGACGGCGAGACGGACGGTCCGGCGACAGGGGACGGCTTCCTCGGCTCGGATGGCTCGGACGGCGGCGAGGACACGGGGGGTACCGTCACCGTACCGGGGTGCCCAAAAGGGACGACCACGTTCGCGAACGCGAACGATCCGCAGACGGTCACCCTCGACATCACGAATGCGTACTGGACCAACGGAGCCGCCAACAACGACGACGGAGGCGCAAGTCTCGGGTCCATCGGATATCTCCCCCGGGCCTCCAAGTCGGGGCAGGCGTCGACGCTCGTCGCCGGTCTGACCGAGCCGGTCTTCATCGCGAACCTCGCCGGCCAAGTCGCCTGGACCGCCCAGGCGAGCGTCGGGCTGTACGACGTCAAGACTATGAGCCAGAGCACGCCCGGCACGTCGACGGGGGTTGGAGCCGGCGTCGCCGTCGATTCGGCCAACGTGTACTGGTTGTCGACCATGGCCGGCGGCGGCATCGTCGTACAATCGGCGCCCGTCGGCGGTGGCGGCGCCAAGATTCTGGGGACGACGACGGACACGAACCTGCCCAGAGGCTTGGCGGTTCAAGGCGAGAACCTGTACTTCGCCGGCTACGCCTCGGCCAAGGGGGGAGGAGCGATCTACACGATGCCGACGGTCGGGGTCGCGCCGACGACTCTCAAGACCTTCACGACCGGCACCCCGAACGATTTGGTGACCGACACCGACACGATCTATTGGACCGACGTCGAGGCGGGGGCGATCCTCACGATGCCTATCGCCGGAGGAGCCGTGACCACCCTGGCCTCTTCGCTCGGAAGGCCTCAACACCTCGCGATCGACTCCAGCTCCGTGTACACGGCCGACTATACCGGGGGGGGCGTGTATGCGATCCCCATTGCGGGGAGCGGCAAGGCGAAGCTCGCGACGGCTCAGTACCCGACGGGCGTTGCCGCCGACGACAATCAGAACGTCGTCTACTTCACGACTCCCGGAGCGATTTGCACGGTCAAGAAGCCGTAGGGATCGCGCGTCGAAAGAGGTCGAAGAGCGTCCTCCCCTGCGCCCTACAGCACGCCGTGCACGAGCGACTCGAGCTCGGAGTCGTTCGTCAACCCCTCGCGCACGGCGGTCACCTTTCCGCCGCGTGAGATGACGACGAGCGTCGGCATGTTCATGACCCCGTAGTGCTCCGCGGTCTCATTGTTGGCGTCGTAGACGATGGGGTAGGACAGGCCGTGCTCGACCGCCCACGGCCGCGCGTTGCCCGCCGGCTCGTTCGTGTCTACTCCGACGACGACGAGCCCGCGATCCTTGAAGCGCTGCGCGACCTTGTTCACCACCGGTGCTTCCAAGCGACACGGTCCACACCACGTGGCCCAAAAATCGAGGATGACGGCGCTCCCTCGAAGCTGACCAAGAGACAGCGTGCTCCCCTCGGAGGCGCCATTCAGAACGACCGGCAAGGCAAAAGCGGGCGCCGGTTTGCCGACGAGCTCGCCCTCCGCCCCGGCGAAGAGGCGCGGAAGGATGGCGAAGCCGAATAGGAGAGAGAGCACGAGAAGCGCGACCATGACGGGGTAGAGAATCTTCCCCGAATAGAACTCCTGCACCATGTTCGAAGCTCAGATAGCACGAGACGTCCCGCTACGAGACGCGGGAGAGCGAAGGCCCCCTCTCGCTAGCGAGTCGTGGCGGAGGGGCCGCCGGGTTCTCGCTTGCTCCGCCGCTCCCGGGCCTCGGCCAGGGCCAGCGTCTCGCGACCGGGCAGGCGGACGACGAACATGGCCCCTCGCAAGCGCTCGCTCGCCTCGACGCTCACGCTCCCGCCGTGCTCGACCACGATCTTCTTCACGATCGCCAGGCCAAGCCCCGTCCCGTCGGTCTTGGTCGTGAAATACGGGTCGAAGATGCGGGGGCGGTGGTCCGCCGAGATGCCGGGCCCGTCGTCCTCGACGATGAGCGCCGCTCCGTCCCCGAAGGCGCGCGCGCTGACGATCACGTGCCCGTTCGCTCCGTTCTTGTGCTGCTCGCCGCGGATGGCCTGTACCGCGTTCCGAACGAGGTTCACGAGGACACGCCGGATCATTTGCTTGTCGATTTCGACGGGCAGCGGAAGGACCGGAAGCTCCCACCGGATGTCTACCCCGTGGGCGCGGAGCGTGTCGGGCAGAGTAGCCTCCACGTCCCCGTCGTCGCCACTCTCGAGCTCGAGATGGACGAGCTGCTCGGAGCACTCCTTCAAGAAGTCTTGCAGGTTCGCTTCGCGCAGCTCCGCGTGCGGGAGGCGGGCGAAGCTCGAGAAGTCCCCGACGAGACGTCGGAGCGTACCGACCTCCTCCTCGACGATCTCGAGCGTGGTATCGAGGAGCGCCCGGAAGCGCGGATCCTCCCCCGCGTACTTCTTGTGGCACTCCTGGACCGCGAGCTGGATAGGGGTCAAGGGGTTCTTGATCTCGTGCGCAAGGCGCCGCGCCATCTCCTGCCACGCGCCGATTCGCTGCAAGAACTCGATCCTCGCCCGAGAGGTTTCCATCTCGTCGAGCATGCGGTTGAAGGTCATGGCGAGCTCGGTGAGCTCGTCCGAACCGGTGACCGGCACGCGGACCTGGAGGTCGCCGAGAGCGACGAGGTTGATGGCGGCGGCCAGATCGTTGATGCGACGGGTCACGCCGCGCGCCAGCCAGCTACCGAGCACCAAGCTGAGAAGCATCATGATACCGGCCAGGATGGCGAAGACATAGAGGTAGCGCCGATAGACGTCGCTGCGTGACGCTTCGAGCTTGTGGTACGCGGTGACGAAGGCGCCGGTCTTCTCCTCGAGGTCGACGCGCGCTCGATCGATCGCGAAGGTCGCGACCAACGAGGGGGGGTCGGATCCTGTCCCGAGAAGGCGCGTCACGTCGAGGCTCCGCTCCTGATTGCCGTCGACCGGACGGCCTCGGTCTCGCCGTGCCAAGACGACGCCCGCCGAGTCCTCGATCCGGAGCGCGACGAGCTCTGGATAGCGCGGGAAGAGGGCGTCGAGCTGAACCTCGATGAGCTCCGCGTTTCGCTTCACGGCGGCTTCCCGGAGCACCTCGTCGGCGCTGATGGCGTCGGTTTGGTGCTTCATGTCGTCCTTGACGGCCTGGACGTACTCCTTGTGGAGCTCGAGGCTGCGATCGAGCTGCTGGCCGATTTCCGGGGTGAACCAGACGTTGGCGGCGAGGGAGAAGAGCGAGTTGGCGACGAAGATGGCCGCCACCAACGGAACGATCGACGTGACGAGCAGGGCCAGGGCCAGGCGCCCCACGGTCTTTCCAGGCAGCATGGCCACGGGCGGAGTGTAGCGGACCCGGACTTCTTAAGGCCCCCACCAGAGCATCTCGTGCCGCAGAGGCCTCCCCTCCACCCGCGTGAGGACGACCACCTTGTCCTCTTCCTCTCTCACGATCGGCGCGGGGAAGGCGTCCGCGGGGAAGAAAGCCCCTTTCTCGAAGCCGGCGCCCCCGAGCCAGAACAGGTGGACTCCGAGGGAGTTGGTTCCCGCGAGGAGAAGCATCCGCCCCTCCTTGAGCCACACGAAGTCGAGCGCCGAAAAGCCATAGGCGTCGAAGCGCTCGGGGCTCGGAAAATGCTCCCCGACGTCTCGGAGCTCCGGCAAATGGGCGCGGAGGTGCTTATGGAGTGTGTCGTAGCGGACCTTCGTCAGACGCGGCAGGGACCGAGGAGGGGCGATCCTCGGGAGCTCCTCGGGCCGTGCGCACGGGATCTCCACGTACGCGCGGTAGCGGTCGGCGAGCGTCAGCGCCCCGAGCTCTCCGTCGAGAGACGCGTCGGAAAGCGATTTGAGCCACCACGCAAAAAGGGCGAGATCTCCTCGTCCGGCGCGCGATTCGAGCGTCACGACGCTCTCCCAGAGTGGCCGGCGAAGGCTCCACTCCGCACGGTGGTTCCGTACGACGCAGGCGCCGACGTAGGCCGTGCCGTGCACCACGACGTTGAAGAGCTCGCTCTCGGCTTTGCCGGCCGTCCCTCCGCCGGCCCAGGCGTCTCGACGAGCGCGCGTCAGGGCTCGGCTGAGCCTGTGGACGCTCGCGTCCGTTCGGTCGAGGCGAGGATCGTCGGCCTCGAAGAGGCGCGGGGCCATGCGCTCGAAGATCGAGGAGGCTTCCTCGACGTGCGCGAACAGAACGGGGTTACGGGCGGGATTGACGTCGATGGCGCGAGCGCGGGCGAGATCGCGCCGGACGTCCTCGGGGTAGAGCGGAGCGAAGTAGTTCGAAAAGAGCGACTCCGCCGTCAGCAGTGGCATGGCTGCTCGTAGCGCGAGGCGCTTGGGTAGCCAATGGGGGATCTGGTCTATGGTGCAGGCGTGCTCACGCCCGATGTTCGCTTCGAGGGCTTCACGGCCGAAGACTGGCAGAGATGCCTCCACCTTTGGAAGCCTCGCGCCCCCTTCGAGCGCGAGCTCTCACGCCCCCGCGGAGGGATCTTCGTGATCCACGACGGCGCGCGCCTTCGCAAGATCATCCATACGTCGAAGGGGCGGATAGCCCCGTCGGGGAGTTGGCCGGTGCCGCTGGGCGAGCTGGCGAACGCGCATCACGCCGACTGGGCGGTCGCGGCCCACACCGGGGCGCTCGACGAGTGCATGGAGCGCCTCGGGGCCCGCGTGCGCCGCGGAGACGATTGGCTCGTGCAGGCACTGACGCTCGTCGCCATCGTTCGCGAGATGCTCGTGGAGGGAGCTCTCGAAGCTTGGCCGCGACGCCTGCACGGCGTCCCTTTGCCGTCCGAGACCATGGTCCGCAAGGTGCTCGATGCCTTGTGCCCGGATGGTCACGCGGTGGTCCTCGGCACGTTCGAGCTCGGCGAGCTCTGGACGGCGTTCGTGCTGAGGAGGCGGGGCGGAGCGTTCGATCTCTTGGCGGGTCCGGACGGGCTTCGTCCTGCGATGGGGCTCCTCTCGGGAGACTGGCGGCGAGACTACCGCCACCTCGTCCGGGCGGTGGAAGAACAGTACGCCCCCATCGGCCTCGGCTGCTTTGCGGAGGTCGAGACGTTCCGCGCCTTGCAGGTCGACCCGCGCGCCGGGGCGTGGGGCCGCGCCGTGGCGCTCCGCGACATCGTCCTGTCGCCGATGCCCGTGGCCATCGGCCTCGCGCTCGGTTTCGACGGGGCGCGCTACGCCGCCCACGGCCTCAGGGTCTTGACCCATCGACTCGACCCGCTCGGGCTTCTCGAGCCCGCGCTGCAGCGGGTGCGCGAGCGGATCGGCTCGGCGGCGGGCGATAAGGACGTGGGGCGGATCCTTGGGTTCGATCCGATGGCGATCCTGCGCGCGCTGCTGAGGAGGTAGGCGGGATGTGCGCCGCCACGCACGGCGGGACTTACTCCCTCCCGGCGTCGCACACGACCCGCACGCCCCCCCCGTCGAGCGGGCACTGGCGGCAGCGGGCGGCGAGAGCGTTGGCGCAGCTCGGTGCGCTCGAAGCTGCGTTGAACTCGACGGGCCACGGAGGGCACGTCGCGCTCAACAGAACCTGGCCGTCGAAGTCGCTGATGCACTCGGCGTCGCACGGGGCCCCGGGGCCGCCCGCGGGGCCCAGGACGAAGTCGATCGACGCGCTGGGATACAGGCAGTCGGCGTCCGGATCGTAGAGCTGGGCCAGGTAGACGTGCGAAGCCTGCTCCTCGCACCCGAGCCATGCGAGCCCTCCGGCCGAGCACAAGGCGAGGAAGGCCCAGGCCCTCCTCAAGGCGTGCCCAGGGCGACCCGAATCTTGAGCTCGGCGAGCTGCTCCGGGCTAGCCTCGCTCGGCGCGTCGGTCATGAGATCGGAGCCTTTCTGGGTCTTGGGGAAAGGGATCACGTCGCGCAAGCTGTCCGCGCCCGACAGCAGCCAGGACAGGCGGTCCATTCCGAGTGCGATGCCGCCGTGCGGGGGAGCGCCGAAGCGGAGGGCATCGAGGAGGAAGCCGAACTTCCTTCTCGCTTCGTCGTCCGAGATGCCGAGCGCGCGGAAGACCTTGGTCTGGACCTCGGGATCGTGAAGGCGGATGGACCCGCCACCGAGCTCGAAGCCGTTCAAGACCAGATCGTAGCGATGGCAGAGCACCTTGCCCGGGTCGCTCTCGAGGAGCGGCACGCAGGCGTCGTGGGGGCGGGTGAACGCGTGGTGCGCGGCCGCCCACCCCTTCCGCTCTTCGTCGTATTCGAACAGCGGCGGGTCGACGACCCAGAGGAAGTTGAACTTGCCGCCGTGCCCTACCTCCGGAACGAGCCCCATCTTCTTCGCGACGTGGACCCGAAGGTTCGCGAGGACGGTCTGAACGACCGAGGCCTTGCCGAACTGAAAGAGGAGGAGGTCTCCGTCCTTGGCACCGGTTTTTTCGTTGATGGCGAGGCGGAGCTCGGCGGTGACGGTCTTTGCGAGCGGCGACTGCACCCATCCGCCCTGCGCGTCCACTTTCGCGCGGGCGAGGCCCCGTGCCCCCATTCCCTTCACGTATTCTTCGAGTTTGTCCGTGTCGGCGCGCGAAAGGTTCGCGCTCGCAGGCACGCGTAGCACCTTGACGATTTCGGTCGGCAAGCCCTTGCCCACCCCTTTGGCCACACTTTCGGCGATGTCCCTGAAGAAGGGGATCCCGCCTCCGTGGTGAAGGACGATCAGATCCGTGAGATCGACGTGAGGCATGTCGAAGCGCAGGTCGGGCTTGTCGTTGCCGTACGAACGCATCGACAGCTCGAAGGGCATCTCCGGGAAGCGACCGCTCGGGTAGGCGTCCCGAAGATCGATGCCGAGAACCTCCTTCCACACGCGAAAGATGAGCCCCTCGATGGTGCGGAAGATGTCGTCCTGGTTCACGAAGGACATCTCGACGTCGATCTGCGTGAACTCGGGCTGTCGATCGACCCGGAGATCCTCGTCGCGGAAGCATTTGACGATCTGGAAGTATCGATCGAACCCGGCGACCATGTAGAGCTGCTTGAAGAGCTGCGGGCTCTCGGCCAGCGCGAAGAATTTGCCCGGGTTCATGCGGCTCGGAACGAGGAAGTTCCGCGCGCCTCCCGGGGTGTACTTGACCATCACCGGGGTCTCGAGCTCGAGGAAGCCTTTCTCGTCGAAGTAGCGGCGCGTGCTCTGGTTGATCTTGTGTCGGATGCGAAGCGTCTTCTGGAGAGGTGCGCGGCGGAGGTCGAGATACCGGTGGGTGAGACGCTTGTCCTCGCCCGTGTCGATCGAGTCCTGGATCTCGAAGGGGGGCGTGTCGGATTTGTTGAAGACCGACAGCTCGACCGCGAAGACTTCGACCTCGCCCGTGGGGAGGCGCGGGTTCTTGTTGTCCCCCCGGCTCACGACGATCCCCCGAATCCCGATGACCCATTCGCTCCGAAGCGCCTGAGCGGCCTGGTGGGCGGCCTTGGGCTCCTCCCCGGCGATCTTCCTCTCCGGGTCGAAGACGACCTGCGTCGTTCCGTCGCGGTCCCGGAGATCCACGAAAAGGCACCCCCCGTGGTCGCGATAGGTCGCCACCCAGCCGAAGAGCACGACCTCCTTGCCGACGTCCGCGGCGCGGAGCTCTCCGCAGTGGTGGGTCCGTTTCAGCTCGTCGATGAACCTCGCCAAGACCGCCTCCGATTTCTAAAGGGGCCGCAGCTTAGTTGCCGTTCGCGCGCGCGTCGAGGCAAGGTCTTCCGCGAGACTCTGGACGGCCGGATTGTGGCCGGATGGGCTCGAAGCTTGCGGTTTCATGAAAAGGATGCGGTAAGGATGCAAGAACTTCGCGCCGAGCCACCCCAGGGCGAGGCGGAGGCCGCGCCCCGGGAGCAGGCCGCGGCCGCCTTCGTCGACGCCGCGATGCTCTTCGTGAGCATCGCCGCGCCGCTCGTCGCGGCGGCCTCGAAGGTCTCGCCTTTCGCCGACGCTTTCCACGACGCGGCGATCGTCCGCGGGCTCGGTCTCGGCGGGACGGGGGCGTGGCGCGCGCTCGATCTGCCCGTTTCGACCCTCTGGATGGGCCTGCCGCTCGGAACGCGAGCGCTGCGGGCCGCCCTGGCGAGCGCCGCCCTCGGCGGGGCGGGAGGGGGCCTCCTCTACGTTCTGGCGCGCAGCATCCTCGCGAGCGATGGCGGAACGAAGGACACCGGAACGACGAGTCGGGCGGCGATCGTGGCGGCGGCGGCCTCGCTCTGCGCGAGCCTCTCCGGGGCCTGGCTCCTCGAGTCGACCTCTGCGGGTTCTCCCCTCCTTGGAGTCGTCCTCGCCCTCGCCCCCGTCGCACTCGCCGCTTCCAAACGTTCATGCCGGCAAGTCGGGCCGCTCCAGGCGGTGGCGCTCGGCGCCGCGCTGACGTACGAGCCGCTCGTCGGTCTCGTCGCCTTCGCGGGCTCGCTGGCGCTCCACCTTCCGACGCTCGAGCTTGCGAAGCTGGCCACGCAGTGGAGGCGCACCCTCGCCGGTTTCCTCGCCGGTTGCCTCCCCTTCGCGGTCGCCATCGCTGGCTCCCGGCTCCCGGCGCACCGACTCGACGGAGGCCTCTTTCGCGCTTGGGCGGGGGAAGGGGTCTCCAA
>Ga0181522_10002167_pt1 | contig 11358 bp, 9 predicted proteins | sample PEATcosm2014_Bin_27_FD_121103 | JGI IMG/M metagenome (GOLD analysis project Ga0181522, IMG submission 121103) | Peatland microbial communities from MTU Mesocosm Facility, Houghton, MI, USA - PEATcosm2014_Bin05_10_metaG | ecosystem: Environmental > Terrestrial > Soil > Wetlands > Peat | place...
GCCACGGATTCCTCTCGCTTCTCCGTAGCCCGCTCTAGCTTCTCTGCAGGCAGAACATTAGCAGAGAGAACCGGCACGAGGGAACCGCCTCCCAAAGTTCCGATCGCATTTGGGGAGGAATCCAGCATGGATCCGAACCAATACCTCTCGAACTCACGCTTACTTGTATAAAAAGTGCCGTTTTCGACGCCCAACGACTGCTCCAAAGCCCCAAACCGCCCGACGAGCACCGCTGCAATACCTCAGCGCGTGCTTTGTGGTGTTTCGCCGCCGATATCCCGGCCCCCGGGGTCGTTTTTAGGCACACGTTCCCCTTCACCGCATCTGGGACGACGAGATTTTGATAGTCGTACTTCATCACGCCGGTGCCCCCCTCACATCGGAAAACACGCGATCTCGGCCAGCCTGGCGTCGAGCTTCGTCCAAATCCAAACGGCCTTCCTGTTTCAACGTCCGGACTGGCGCGTAGCCGGATTCCTTCGGAAACATCAGAGGACTTTTGCACAAAGGACAACCGCCACTCGAGGCACGGTGAGCCTTACAAGAGTGTTCGCCTTTGTGACCGTGGAAACCGTCGCACGGTTTCTAACAGATAGAACAGGGCTGGGTGCAATTCGAGCTGCGCGAGTCGCTCGCCATCCGCACGGCCCACATGCTTACCCGTGTATTTAAGAGCGTGCCCGAGAGCGCGTGCAAACCGTGCACGCTCGCGATCGACGGCATCCCGCGGAGCTTTATCCAACCTCTGCGCCTTGATAAAGACACCCCGAGCCCCGTCCTTGTTTTTTCGAATGCTCATCCATATTTCGAGAAGCTCTTGGTAGGGAATAAAAGGACCGGCGTAAACACCGTGGGCGTGAAGGTTGGTGTCGTATTTTTTCTCATCTGCGTCCCAGCCGCCGAATTCGTCGCACCAGAGAAATAAGAAATTGCGCGCTGAGATTCCCAACCTTGCGGTCACTTTCTTGACACACGCCCGCACGTCTTGGTTGAAATCTCGAATCTCTTTGGGCAGAGGCATCCGGCCAAGATTGACCGCCGTGAAATCCACGGTCGCGATAATATTCGAGCTACGGGAGCCAGGACGAATCACCATTTTCTCGACCATCGGCCACATCTCCCATGTACTTGCCGAAGAGATCAGAAAAGATAGCCGGTCCACATTGACGACAGTAGCGGTTCCCGCAATTAAAAGTTCCAAAGAATTTGTGGTCTGGATTCTGCGAGCAATCAAGCCGCCGACCCGTCACTCTGCAATTTGCTAAACGATTGGCTTTTCGCAGCAATCCCGTAAGACGACGGTCTTCTTTTCGCTCCCACCAATCGCGAAAATTGCATTCCGCTTCCGCTCCGCGTTCCAGCCAGGCGCAAGTTCATCGCAATTGCGACCTTTCTTAGCATTACGCTTCAACCAATCCTTGTATCGGCGGCTCTCTAATTGTTGGTCTGCTGCCGAAAGTAAGCCAAAGGTGCGCCGCTCTTCGCGGACCTCCGCCAGCTCAAGTACTTCCGCCAGTTGCACAGCAGCGGTACAACCACCGACAACGGAAAGATCCCCGTTATCCTCGCGTCCGACTAAATCCAGAAGAATGAAGTCCTTCGCCTGCAATAGACCAGGACCCAGCGCTTTCACAATTCGCGGGCTCGGGCGGTCGGCACGCGCATGGGGCGTGGAAAAACTCTCAAACTGAGCGCCAAGGGACGGGCCCGGAAAGAGAGTTACAATCTCGGATTGGATGGCTAAGCTACTCACTTATTCGCTTCTCTACAAGTAAAGGGTCTGCTCCGCTTCGCTCCGCAGAGGGCTGCTTCGCAGCCCCCAGGAGGGGTTTCACCCCTCCTGGACCTCCCCAAGCCACTGAAGGACAGAATTGGAATCGAAGTAGGGTTTGGGCATGCTTCATTTATTGGGATTGATTTGTTGAAATTCCAAGTCTCGTCATATTCTGCTTTGGACAAGATTGATGTCGGGGTCTACGTCGTTACGACTTCGAAGTTTCAAAAGTTCATGAAGGCTCAATGTGCGCAGAATTGGGAGGGTTCACTGACCTTCGAAAAAGTGAAGCGCTATTTGCCGCACTTCAAGAGTGCAATTCAAGTCCCAATTTATGTGCTCGGGATCGATATCTGAACGGCGAAAAATGAGCGACGAAAGTCGGGCAATAATTGCGGCGAAGCCCAGGCCGCACAGGTTACACTTTCCTTGCACACCCTCGATTGAAAAGCCCTTCAAAACTTTTGCGCTAGTGTCCTTTTCTGCGTTTCCGCTTGACACTTCAGACAAGCTCTACACCTTGATTTCATAATAGACAAGCTTTATGGCTTGACTTGTTATCAGACAACCTTTAACGATTGTCTACACAATAATCAAGTTAATAAGCTTGACTCCGCAAAAGGGATGGAAGTACAATTTGCGAGAATGAAAACCCGGACAGCGCGAATCGTCAAACGCCAGTACGTTGCTCTGATTGGGGATATAGTCAAGTCTCGCGGCTTATCACCTGCCAGACGTCGAGCAGCGCAAAAACAGTTCACCGTTCTAATGAAACACCTGAATCGGAAATACGCGAAAAACGTCCTTGCAAAATTTGTCATAACGCTAGGGGATGAATTTCAAGCTATACTTTCGGATCCAATAATAATCTCTGATCTCATTTGGGACATCCAAAAAGAATTCCCTTATCCTGTCCGCCTAGGATTCGGATACGGCATACTGACCACAGCGGTTCCCGACTATGCAATTAACGTCGATGGACCAGCTTTGCACTCAGCGCGGGCCGCAATGGAGCGTGCGAGGAAAGGGAAAATCTTGGGAGGCGTCTTCGTGGGTTTCGGTGAATCGTTAGATGGGGTTCTGGGAGGCATCGCACGATTACTTGAGTTTCATCGGCAGACTCGCTCAGAACAGCAATTGAAGATCATAGATTTACTACGTGTGGGAAAGACACAATTGGAAATTGCGAAACAATTTAGAGTGACGAAGCAAGCCATATCGGGTCAGGCGCGAGCTGCTGGATGGGATGCGTACCGAGAAGGGGAAGGGGCAATGCGATTGGTGTTGGAACAAGTTGCCTGATGCTCATGGATATTTCCGATTTGATATTGCGGGAGCCTGCAAGTGGACTGCTATTCGCGGAATTACTGCTTATCTGGTCCGCAGCTCATTACCTAATTGCTAAGGACAACGTTCCTGAAATTGGTGAAAGTGGGCAGGCGACCAAAGTTGAGATCAGACGGCATCCGCAGTGGCTTACAAGCGTGTTCCTGCGGGCCTTCGTCAGCGCCATGGCAACCGCGGCGATGACCGCATTCAAATCATGGACACTTGTCGGAGTGGTTTTTGTCGCCACTTTGATTTTGCCCCTCCTGCGCGCTCTGATCAACCCCAAATACATTCCGGAGCTCGAAATTGGCATGAATGTCGCCTTTGTGGGCGCGCTCTTTATGCTCATTAACCACTATCAACTAAGGCTCTGGTGGGCTGTCAAGATTGACGTAGCAAATTCGCGAATAATTGTGACATCGCTAATCATGGCGATTGTGCTGTTCTCTCTCCGAGGTGGCACCTACATCGTCCGCGGAGTGTTGGACAAGACTGGGGCTCTTCCCAAGCTGAAGGATGAGCCTAAACCCCCTGCTTCGGCGGCTGGCGCTGATGCTGCTGGTGCGACCGATGCCATTACCTCCCCCTCTTCAGTGGGAGAGCAACCGACCGCTCATGTGGACACCGGTGAGTACAGTCGTGGGCGTCTGATCGGAAATCTTGAAAGACTGCTGTTGCTCGTAATCGTCGCCGCTGGAAGCTACGAGTCGTTGGCTTTTCTTGCCGCCGCGAAGGGTCTAATTCGGTCGAAGGATCTGGAAAACCGAGATTGGGCGGAATACTTCTTGGTGGGATCTTTGGCAAGCGTGCTGGTAGCTGTTGCGGGGGGACTCTTGATACAACATCTACTGGCATTGCTTGGAGATGCAAAATGAGTGTTTCCATCCAAGCGAAAGATTTGGAAAAGGACTCTAATCGTCGTGGTCGGCGTCGTCATCATCGCCGTCATCACTATTGTTGTAGTAGTTGTTGTTCGGCTGGGTAGCTTTCTTCCGCCGCGCGCGCGAATTGTTAGTGATGGTGGCAAGCTGTGCCAGAGTGAGCAAAATTGACCATGATGGAGAGCTGAAATTGGACATACTTCGTAAACTCCGTAAGCAGAAGCGTAAGACGCGGGGCAACGAGGAGAATCATGGCACGTTTCACTCGAAACTGTTGGAAACGTGAAACCGCTACCGTGAAATGGGAAGTGTTGTTGCTGATTCTGGGGAGCGTGTTCTCACGCCCCGTTACCGCGCAAACCCCGGCAACGCCCCTGATTACCCAATCCATCAATCACGCGGAGATGGTCACTCTTCGGGGCAACGTGCATCCGCTGGCTCAACCCCGCTATGACTTGGGGCCCGCGGCTTCCTCATTGCCCGCCCCGCGATTGATGTTGTTACTCGGCCGCCCAGCCGACCGTGAATCCGCTCTTGTGCAGTTCATGAAGGAGCTTCACACCCGGGGTTTCGCGACCCACCACCGATGGCTCACGCCCGAGGAGTTCGGCGCCCGATTTGGACCGGCCGACTCCGACATTCAGCAAGTGTCCGGCTGGCTGAGCGGGAGGGGTTTTCAAGTGGCGGGCACGTCGCAGGGCAAAACGCTGATCGAATTCTCCGGGACCGTGGGCCAGGTCAACCAGGCTTTTCATACCCAAATTCGCAAGTATGCGGTAAACGGCGAAGAACATTACGCCAACGCCACTGATCCGCAGATTCCCGCGGCGTTTGCCGGCATTGTGCGCGGCGTTTCGTCACTGAATGATTTTCGCCCCAGGTCCAACCTGCACGTCGTGGGGCCTGCGCACGTTGATCCGGCCACCAGGAAGATCTCTCCGGACTTCACCTTATCCGGCCAGAACGGACCCTTCTACGCCGTCGCGCCGGAGGACTTCGCCACACAGTACGATCTGGCGCCGTTGTATGCTGCCGGCATCAACGGCAGCGGAAAAACCATTGGCATCATTAACGATTCGAACATCGATCTGAATCTGGACAATGCCTATCGAACCCTGTTCAACCTGTCCACCAACCCGGCACAGGTAGTGCTCGACGGCGGGGACCCAGGGATTAATGGGGACAACACAGAGGCTTACCTCGATGTTGAAATGGCTGGCGCGGTTGCCCCCGGCGCCACGGTGAACCTCTACATTGCCTCATGGGACACGGTCGCGACCGCGCTGAACGACCCTTTGATTCTGGCCGCAAGACGCGCCATTGAAGACAATCAGGCGGACGTGCTGAGCATTAGTTTCAGTGAGTGTGAGGGCGAGATTGGAACCGCTGACAATCTGATCCTGGCAGCGTTGTGGGAACAGGCAGCCGCGCAAGGACAGACAGTTTTCGTCTCCGCTGGAGACAACGGCTCGGCTGGTTGCGACAACGCCGATACCCAGCAGGAGGCGATTTACGGCCTGCAGGTCAATGGCTTTGCCTCCACGCCATGGAACGTCGCGGTGGGCGGCACGGATTTCTATTACTCCGACTATGCTAGCGGCGCTCCGAGCGCAGCCAATTTGTGGAATGTCACCAATGACGCCAATCTCGGCTCGCTCAAAGCTCCCTTGCCGGAACAAGTCTGGAATGATTCGTTCGGTTTCGATGCGGTAAACCTCAACGACACCGAGGAGGGGCATTATGTTTACACCATTGCCGCGGGCAGCGGTGGAGCCAGTGATTGCATCAATTCCGCCGCATCCGCCGAGGGAGCCGCGCTTCCGTTTGTCTGTAACCCTGCTTCGGGAACTGTCGACGGATATGCCAAGCCAAGCTGGCAGAGTGGTCCAGGCGTCCCATCCGATGGCGTGCGCGACCTTCCCGACATCTCTCTGTTCGCCGCCAATGGCTACAATCTTTCCGCCTACCCCATCTGCGCCAGCCCGGGCGACTGTGTGCCCGATACAAATCAGCAGACACCGGTAACTCTGGTGGGCGGAACCTCGGCCTCCGCGCCAGCCATGGCCGCCATCATGGCGCTTATCGACCAGAAATATGGACGGCAGGGCCAGGCGGACTACACCTTCTACGCGCTGGCGCAGCAAAAGCCATCCGCCTTCCATGACATCACGTTGGGCGGCAACAATGTCCCCTGTGTGGAGGATAACGGCGTATTCACTCCGAATTGCGTGCCGAACACCGGCGGAGTCATCAACCCTACGTGGAACACGTTGTCCGGCTACCCCGCAACCGCCGGGTACGACCTGGCCAGCGGTCTCGGCAGCGTCGACGCCAACGTGCTCTTGACGAACTGGGACTCGCTCACCTTCGCACCGACTTCGACATCATTGCAGCTTTCAGCCACCTCTTTTGCGCATGGCACTGCGGTCAAGCTTAATGTCAATGTCGAGTCTTCCTCCGGAGGCGAAAAACCACAGGGCGGCATCTCCATCCTCACCAACTCGCCGGTGCCTGCAAGCCAGTCCGTCGATTTCTTGACCTTGGGCAGCAACGGATCGGCCAGCGGCAGTGTTGACTCTCTACCCGGAGGCACGTACCAGGTTTGGGCTGACTACGGCGGGGATGGCCTGCACGCCAGTAGCAATTCCTCACCGGTCTCGGTCACTGTATCCCCCGAGGCCAGCAGCATCGCTATCTCTGCCTGGAGTACGTTCGGCGACGGGGCGCCGAACCCTGCCGTCGGCTGCACCCCGGTTGTGGGTAACTATGAGGCGCCCGTCGCGAACGGTTCTTCTATCACTGTCGGTACCCCGCTCTGGCTCGCCATACAACCTGTAGGCGCAACCTCCGCGCTCTCCACCGCCACCGGGTCGGCTACGTTTACCTTGGATGGCCAGTCGGCATCGGTTCCTTTCAATGTATCGGGAATCGCCACATGGGTTACTCCTCCCACCGCTGACCCCGGCGCCCACAAGGTGATCGCCAGTTATTCGGGAGACGCCAGTTACGGGCCGGCCACGTCCTCGCCTTTCACCTACAACGTGCAACAATTGAAGCCCGTTTTCTTGATGAATTACAGTTCGGTAAGCTCAGGTGCAGCTTGCAATACCGGCTCGCCGTGTAACGCATACGCCGGAGACAATTTCCCCGTCCAGGTTGCATTGTTCGGCGGTAATTGCAACCTTGCGACCGGAACCGTTACCGTCACTCTCGGTGCGCACACGCAGACCGTAACTCTATCTCCCGAAGGTTTCCCCGCGGGTCAGATCTTGACCGGAATCACCACATTCCCAAATGTACAGGCTGGTACCTATCAGTTATCCGGCTCCTACAGCGGAGACACGAATTACCAGGCGGCGTCTAACGGCCCATTCACCATCACCGTGGCGCCTTCCAGTCGATCGCTGGTTCCCACCACAGTCGTCGCATCGGTCAACTCCGCGGTTATTGCATACAATAGTCCTTCTTACGTAACTATCACGGCCACAGTAACCGGAGGAGTCGGCTCCAACGGACCGCCCACGGGAACCATCGATATCTACCGGGACGGAGAGGATTCCTTTTCTATCAACCTCACACCATCCGGACCTAACGCAGCCACGGGAAGCTATCCGATACCTGATTTTAATAATGACTTTTACTTTGGTCTGAATCAGTTTCTGGCAGTCTATGGAGGAGATCCCACCTATCAGGGTTCCGTCAGCGCGCCCGTTTCAGTCACTGTGGTGACCACGAGCGTATCTCCCGATTTCATCCTGTCCCCGCAACTCAACCAGATCACGGTGCAGTCAGGCAATTCAGCAACCGTGGCTATTAACCTTGCGCCACAAAATGAATTCAGCGGCGCAGTGGCCTTGACCTGCGTGCCCTCCTCCGGCCAGATCACTTGCAGTCTCAATCCATCGACAGTGACAGTGAGCGGGCAAGCAACGGCGACCCTCAACATCACTGCCGCGGCGCAGACGACCGGGCTCGTGCCGTCGAAGCGGCATAGACAATCGGGCTGACCAGTGGCGGCGGGGATGCTTGCCTTCGGCTTCTTCTTGGTGGGCGGGCAAGCACATCGCAAACTCAGGCGGAGTTTGTTGCTGAGCCTCTGCATCTTTACCGCGATATTGATGATCAGTTGCGGCGGGGGTCCGACAACCACGCCGGCGCCGACGCCGACACCAACCCCAACACCGGCTCCGACTCTTGTTTCCTACAGCGTGGTGGTGACCGGAACGGCGAACGGCATCGTGCATAATGCGAAGATCGCCGTGATCGTTCCTTGACTCTCCGGTTCTGCGCGGAAACGACCGCCCTGGGTTTGTCGAATCGGGAATGCGAATGGTGAAGCTCGCCATTGGGGGCCTTTTTCAAGACTCCCGATTTGAACGGATCCTGGATCGAAAATACGGATATGCCAGGATGCAATAGATCAGGACGCACAGGATCGCAGACAGTCGAAATCCCCAGATTCGCCACGGAAGTTCATGGTGCCGATACGCCTGAACAAAAAAGTACGCGGCAGTGACCCAGGAGCAATAATAGAGAGCCTTTAAAACCTTTCTTACGGTTGCGGTTCTTTCATTCTGTTGCTCCACGTCTCCCTCCCTTCAACAGGCTCGAACGTTGGTACGAGGGCCCAATTGTAGGACTCTTCCATTATTATTCCGTTCCGGAAACTTGCGACATTCGATCGCCGATGGCCCTTCTCCAACTCAGGTCGGGGAGTCGGGGTCTCGTAGGAAACCGCCGCCCACGGATGATCTGTTGCATATTTGTGCTATAGGTCAGTTGGGAGCAACCAGGGAGCAATACGAACGAAAATCTCCCGAAAGGCGGCTCGCTGAGTTCGAGACAAGCTAGAGGCGGGTCATAGCGTCAAACTACCCTTCGGTTAAACTCCGGAGCCGCAGCTCCGGAGTTCGAATCTCTCCGGGCGCATCAGGGCCTCAGCTCGAAGATCAGTGCGGAGCCAATAGGACCGTCGTCTCCGTCACAAAACTGCCGCGTTGAATACCGATGCGGGTCTTTCCGGCTTTCTCTGACAACTCGGCAGCCAGCTCCATCGGCGTTCGCACGACCTTTCCGTCGACTGACTTGATCAAATCGCCAATGTGCAAGGAGGCCATTTCGGCTACGCTTCCCGGCTCGATTTCGAGAACTCTCGCTCCATCGAATTCCTGCGGCGCCACTACTACTCCGAGCGAATGAATGGCCATGCCGCGGCTGGGAACGCTTGCCACCCGAGCGGGTGGGGCAGCCGTTGGCGGAGCATTCGTTGCCGTGGTCGTTTCTTCACCTTCTGCAGGAGCTTCGACAGTTTTATGCCACGGCCGTATCCAGGAACGGTGAGTCTTGGGCTTCGCCTCAGCCGGCTGCTTGTTGGCGGTTGTCGTGGGTTGAGCCGGTGGAATATTACCGCCAAACCGGAAGGCGACTCCGACGGCGACGCGATATGTGGTCTGGCTTGAAGCGCCGTCGGCGTTCAGGTGATTGGTGTAGAGAACGTCGATCGGCCCCAGCTGCACTCCGACGTGACGGGCGAACCAGTAATCCAACCCGGCGCCGCCCGCAACCGCTGTGGCAGTGTCGTTGAAGGTAAGCGAGTTAAGTCCAAGCAGATTCGCCTGGTCCCGGCCGACGAGCCCGTGCACAAAAGCGGTGACCCTGCTGCTGTGATCTCCAAACGTGTAGCGCGGCCCGAACATGTAGGAAAAATCGCTGCACTTCGGCGCCCCGAGCCCGGTTATACCGCCGCAGTCGCTAAGCTCATGCCCGCTTATGTCTGCCTCGGCGGAAAAATGACGGAATAAGCCAATCGTTACGGAGGCATCGAAACCATTCAGCTTAAAATTCTGAGAGGTGGTTACGCCGCTCTCCGGCACTCGAAGGTTCAGGTATGAGTAGCCGCCGAATACATCGACAGCCGGACCCTTTTGAGCGGCCGCGGCGCCTGTAACAATCAGAGCTAAAAGAGCGAGCTGGACAAATTTCTTCATGTTCCTAATTGCCTCCCGGGAATGCAAAACCTGACACGACGAACGAAGACAACTTGCCGCCTCACCAGGAAATGTTGCGACTCCTGGTCGATTTCCTTTTACGTCACAACTTTTCATGCAATTGGGGCGATTCGTGATTATGATTGGCGCGCCGAAAAAAGGCAAACGCGAGAAGAAACTGGGCCACCATAAGCAGAGAGAATTTGTGGCTATTTCCTCACCACTATCGTAAGATCGCCACATTCGAAAGGGGTCATCATGATTCTCGGTATGACAACATTCACTTTCGTTCATGTGATCATCAGCCTGGTAGCGGTTTTTTCCGGAATGTTCGTCGTGCGCGGGATGATTGTGGGCAGAGGCCTGGACCGCATGACCGCACTCTTTCTGGTCGTGACGCTGGCAACGAATGTCACGGGATTCATGTTCCCGTACCATGGCTTTACGCCCGCCATCGGAGTCGGCATTGTCTCGATGGTTGTGCTGGCGGTCGCGATCTTTGCCCGCTATCGACGGCACCTTGATGGCGGTTGGCGGCGAGCCTATGTCATTAGCGCTATGATTGCTGCTTACCTGAATGTTTTTGTTCTGATCGCGCAACTTTTCGAGAAGGTGCCATCCCTGCATGCGCTGGCGCCAAAAGGGTCGGAGCCACCGTTCGTGATCACACAGGTCATTGTTATGGCGATCTTTGTTGTGCTCGGCATTTTTGCAGCTAAAGGATTCCGCGATCGGACGGTTCAGCCGCTCGCTACGAGGTCACGAGCGGCTTGAACCAAAGTTCCTTGAGCTGAGTTCAAACTACAGTGCTGAGTTCAATGTACGCTCCGGAGCTGGCATTCCTCAAGAAAAGTAAGCAAGTGGCAGCATAGCGCTAGCCCGGCCTTCACTCGGTGAGCAGGCCGGACGTTCTGACCGACCCGTGCGATTGCCGGCGAGAAGCCGGTACCAATCCGATTAGGGCGGCGGTCAAACTCCGCTGCGAAAGCGAGCATCGCGTTTGGCCTTGCTCAAGGACTTGTTGAAGTGCTGCTCCGCCTTCTGAGATGAACGGCTGCATCAAGCTTCTGCGGCTGGCGGAACCGCCTCGGCTGCGCCAAAGCTGCGAAACAGAGCCACAACGCGATCGGAGGCATCTGGTGCGTAGAACATCTCTGTGTTCCCCATCGTGTCTTCCGTCATGTGCCGCATGCGGGCAAACATCTCGGCTTCGTACTCCGCGATCGCGTCAGAGGATGTGTCTCGGCTGAGAAGGAGCCGTGACAGCACCAGGGCGTCGAGCATCGCCATGTTTACGCCCTCGCCTGCGTACGGCGGCATCACATGCGCTGCATCGCCGATCAACGTGACGTTGCGCTTCGGCTCCCAATGCTGATCTGTCGGGCAA
>Ga0181522_10002168_pt1 | contig 11357 bp, 9 predicted proteins | sample PEATcosm2014_Bin_27_FD_121103 | JGI IMG/M metagenome (GOLD analysis project Ga0181522, IMG submission 121103) | Peatland microbial communities from MTU Mesocosm Facility, Houghton, MI, USA - PEATcosm2014_Bin05_10_metaG | ecosystem: Environmental > Terrestrial > Soil > Wetlands > Peat | place...
CCTTCGGATTAATCTCCATGCCCATTCGTTTGTTCTCGGGGGCGCGCAGCAGCGGCATCTCGTTCAATCAACTTCACCGCACCGACCACCATCGGGTGAAGCAGCAACTCATCTGCCCGCTGGACAATCAGGTCCTCGAGCGCAGCGACATCGTAAAGGGCTACGAGTACCGCAAGGGCGAATACGTCATCATCGAGCCGGACGAGATCAAAAAGATTGAGCCAAAGACCGCGAAGACGATGGAGATCCTGGAATTCGTCAAGGCAAGCGAAGTTGACCCGGTGTACTTCGAATCCTCCTACTACATGATGCCTGAAGAGGCTGGGCGCCGACCTTATGCCCTGCTCACCAAAGCGCTCGAAGAGAGCGACTACGTCGCCATCGCGAAACTCACCATGCACAACCGCGAATACACGGTTTTCCTGCGTCCGCACAAAGGTGGGTTGATGCTTCACACCATGTACTATGCGGAGGAGGTTCGTGAAGTGGAGTCGTTCGGGGCTCCCGATGTGGAAGTTAGAGAGGCTGAGATCAAAGTCGCACATCAGCTTATTGAAGCGCTGGCGGGCGATTGGGATCCGGAGAAATATCACGACACTTTTCAGGAAAACCTGAAGCAGCTGATTGAAACGAAGCTGGAAGGCGGCGAGGTTCAGGAGGTTGAAAAACCGAAGAAGCTGGCTCCCGTCGTCGACCTGATGGCGGCGCTGAAGGAAAGCCTGGCCCAGACGAAAAAGCCGGCCGCCTCGGAAAAAGTTGCCCAAATGCCTGCCAAGAGCCCGGCCAAGGCCCGACGCGGTCGGGGGTAAACAAGCCCCCGGTCCACACGCTGCTCTTTGTCGTGTGCCATGTTGACGGCGCCTCGTACTTTCTGCGCGGCAACCATACCACGTACCAGACGCTTCTCATCAAAGCAGCAGGGACAACTCAACAATCGCGATGCGATTTCCCCTCCGAAGCCGGTTCCCGATACAATGTCAGATTCTGCGCAAGCCTTTTTCTATGGAGTTTGAATGAAGCAGTTTCTCCGGCTGGGGTTCGTGTTGTTCGTTTATGTGATATGTACCGGGTGCGGCGAGACCTTCCGTCCGATCATCATTCCGAATCCTCCCGTTTTCCCAAACCCGCTGGCAGCGCATTCCGTTTTGTCGATCAACGGCAATTATTCAACCGCCACAATCAACAATGCCCCAACCATCGTGCCTCTGCCAGGCACAGCGATGTCGATTGATGTCTCCGGTGACAGCGACGTGAGCATTCAAAACCTGGGCATCGCTCCAGTCTCGGCGGCGCAGCAATCCGCGACTCAAGTCCTGGTGGTGAATCAAGCGGTCACGAACTTGAGCCCGCCGCCCACGGGGTGTACGGTTACCGTTGGAGTACAAAACTATAATGTTTGCCCTTCGCTTAGTCAGCTGACCTTTAGCGGCACCGTTATCTCAGGTGTGGCCACGATAAGCCTGCCACTCGGTTCGGCACCGAACTTCGTAGCTGTAGCCCCGTCGAGTGCGACTGCCTATGTAACACTGCCGAATCTGGGCGAAATCGGCGTGATCAGCACGAACTCCAGCAACCAGGTGGCGACGATTCCAGTGGGCAGTAATCCGTATGCCTTGGTCGTTACGCCTGATAACACCAAACTCTACGTGGGGAACCAGGGTCCTCCCGGTACAATCAGCGGATTCAATACAGTGGATCGCTCCGAAAGGTCCGGCTCGCCGGTCACTACCAGTTCACCACCCATCTGGATGGTGGCGCGTTCCGACAGTGAGCAGGTATACGTGCTCGAGCAGAATGGGACACTTGCGTGGCTCAATACCACTTCGACGGCTGGTCCCGACACCCTTACCCCGACGACGATCACTGTGCCGGGCGCAATCAAGATGGCTTATGACCCGAATTTGAACCGGGTTTACCTCCCCGGCGGCAGTCAGGTGGCGATCGTCGATGTATCTCAATCGATGCCGTCAAACATTGTTACGATTCCGATCACAGCGATCGAACCCGGCGCACGTGCGGCTGGGGATCCCTGTGCAACCGCGACGACCACGACATTGAACACGATCGACGTTGCGCCCTTGCCCAATGGAAGCGACGCCTACGTCGGAAGTTATTACGAGGACACGTCTGGCAACATCTGTCCCCAGGTTACCGTGATCAACACCGTGAGCAACACCATCGAGACTTCCATTGCGATTCCGGGCTTTCCTGCCTACGATGCCTTTTGTTCGCCGGCGCAGTACGCACAAGCGCCGCGATTCCGCATCATGATGGCTGCCGGAGGTGACAGTACGCGGGCATATCTCTCAAGTTGCGATGGAGGCAATATCAGCATCATCGACACCTCGAGCGAGAGCTACATCGTGAATATGCCGGCACCGGTCAGTTCGAGGACCCCCGCCGCAGGGAGCACGCTGAATCCACCACAGAATCCGGTGTTTCTGCTGGCTGGGCCGTAGCGTGGAGTTCGTTCACCTCGACTTGATCTGCAGCTGAGCTTGTCTGCCGTGGACGCATCGAACGTCCTTCGCTCCAGCTTCGGCGCTTGGGTGCAACCGGACCTTCTTCCAGGGATTAGGAATGGCGTTTCAGGAATTCTAGCCCGCGACCGCGGTCCGTTCTGCCTGGGGGCAGTGGTAGCGCAGCGCGACGTTCATGAACACGTTTCCGCTTGCGGTGTTGAAGCACATGACCAGGGCTTCGGTGTCTTCGCTACCTTTATTGCCTTGTTCGGAGGTGAGGAGAGTTGGCGGGTGAACGCGAAAATGAAAACCCTGGTCGTTCAGCGTGGTAACGGAGTTGCCAATCACCTGGTTCGCCAGTTCGCAGACTGCTTCGCGCACCAGTGCCTCATCGGTCTCGGACACTGCAATCCCGGCGAGACGGCTTGCGAGCTCCGCCGCCGCTCCCAAATCCACATCAAAGATGATCCGCCCTTCGATCTCACCGGTAAGGATTACCTCGGCGGCAATCCCTCTCCGCCGGTACGCGTCCTCCTCCATGGTCAGGTTCTCGATGGAGATAGACGACTGTAACCCCTGAGCCAGAACGGCGTCGGCTGAATTAAGGAAAGGCTGAATCAGGTCCATCCGCATAATTAGGCCCCAGCTCCCGCGCTTCGCATGGTTGCGTTGTCGTCACGCATCACGTACTTGATGACTTCGTAGAGGACTTCCGGCTTTACAGGCTTCTGCACGAAGTGACGAGCGCCGCGCTGCAAGGCGGCTACGATATTTTCCTGGTAACCAACCGACGAAACCATGACGATACGCGCGGTCGGATGATCGCGAACGATTTTTTCCGCCGCCTCGATGCCTTCCATCTGCGGCATGGTGATATCCATCAAAACGATGTCGGGCGTGAGCCGGGCGTATTCGGTAATCGCGGTAACTCCATCGCCAGCCTCGCCGATCACCTGTCCGCCGAAAGTTTCGACCATCCGGGCAAGATTTTTGCGGGCGAATACGGAGTCGTCTACGATGAGATAGCGCACCGGTTGTCCGTCTTCGCTCCGCTTAACGGGAGCAAATTTCTCCATGATACCCCTCCCTGACTCTCACTTAATCACGTCTACCTACACTTTCGGTAGATAACTCTAGTTACTTCCGGCACTGGTAACCCGCTTCCCGTCGGGCACGTCCGGTCGACGGTCGCCTCCACACTGGGCCTGCAAAAGACTGGGAAGATCCTGGAGGTCCGCAACGCGCATCACGTGGCCCCGTTCGACAGCGGCCTTGGGCATGCCATAAACCACGCATGTTTCCTGACTTTGCGCCACCGTGAACCCACCTGCCGCACGAATCTCTCCGACACCGAACGCGCCATCTTCGCCCATGCCGGTCATTAGAACGGCGGTGGCTTGCGGACCAAACTCATCCGCTACGCTGTGGAACAAAACGTCCACCGACGGACGGTGGCCGTTCACCGGCGCCTCCTCCGTCAGCAGCACCACATTGCCGAGGGGCAATTTCTTGACTTTCATGTGCCGGTTTCCCGGACATATCAACGCTCGCCCGGCTACCAGCAAATCGCCCGATTGCGCTTCCTTCACTCGGATCCGGCAGGTTTCATCAAGACGCTTGGCAAAGAGTTCGGTAAATCCATCCGGCATGTGCTGCACCACCAGAATGCTGCCCGGAAAGTCCTCGGGCAGGTGAGAAAACAGGTACTGCAGGGCGTTTGGACCACCCGTCGATACGCCGATGGCGATGATGCGTGTCGGCGCTACCGGCCGCAACTTGCCAGGCAATATGGCGCTATTTTCTTCCGGCAGAAACTGCGTCTGTACCCCGGCGCTCTGGGCGGCGGCGCGAATCTTCTTGATCAGCTCGTCCGCGATTTCGGGCATGCGCGCCGAAACATCCTGCGGCTTGGCCACGAAATCGAAGGCGCCGAGTGCGAGCGCCTTGAGCGTAATCGCAGCGCCCGCCGTACTGTGCGTACTGACCACAATGACCGGCAGCCGCCAGCGACGGGTGATTTCTTTCAGCGTATCGATTCCGTTGAGGCCGGGCATTTCGAGATCAAGCGTTACGACCTGAGGTTGAAGCTCCTCAATTTTCTTGAGGCCAAAATTGCCGTCCATCGCCGTCCCGACAACCTCGATGTAAGGGTCTCGTTCGAGGATCTTCGGAATGAGCTTGCGCATCAGAGCCGAATCGTCGACCACCAGCACTCGCACCGGTTTCTTCATCCCCGGGCCCCCGCCGTTCCCCGTGTCCGCACCCCACCGGCCGCAATCTCGCCGCCAGCGGCATTTTCTCGTGCGACGCTTGAAAGCAGAGAACCCATCTTCGAACCAATTGCATCCGCGCCCCCATGAGTGAAGCGCTCCGTCAGGGCGATCATGTTGAGAATGAGAACGACCCTGCCATCTCCGAGAATCGAAGCCCCGCTCACCAGGTCGGTCGTGATCGACTGGTCATCGAGCGCTTTGATTACGAGTTCTTCTTCACCCTCGATCGAATCGACCAGGAGTCCGAACTTCCGATCCCCGCTGCTGATCACGAGAACGAAGACCTTGCGCCGGGCCCTATCGGAATCGCTCGGCGGCTTTGGGCCGAGACGCAGCAGGGGCAAGACGTCGTTACGCAGTTGCAGCACGTCGTAGTGTTCTACCTGATGAATATCTTCTTCGAATGTGCGCGTAATTTCCGCCACCGTGTTCAGCGGCAAGGCGTAAAGCCGCTCCTCCGCTCGGAACAGCAATGCCCGAATAATGGCCAACGTCAGAGGCAGACGCATCCGGAAAGTGGTGCCCCGTCCAAGAGCAGTCTCGATCTGCACCGTCCCCTTCAGGCGTGCCAGCACGCTTTGTACAACATCCAATCCCACGCCACGGCCGGAGAGTTCCGTGATTTCCTTCGCCGTGGAAAATCCCGGCTGAAAAATAAAATCCAGCGTCTCTGTTTCGCCAAGACGGGAGGCCTGCTCGGCGTTCAGCAATCCCTGAGCAATTGCGCGCTGACGCACTTTTTCCCCATCGATGCCTGCACCGTCATCGCTGATCTCGATGACCACCTGGTTTCCCTGATGATAGGCGCCGAGGCGCAGTGTTCCCCGCGCGCGTTTGCCGGCGCTGACTCGTTCTTCGGCCGTCTCGATGCCATGGCCAATGGCATTTCGCACCAGGTGGGTCAGCGGCTCGGCGATCGCATCCAGAATGCTTTTGTCGAGGTCGGTTTGCCCGCCGCGCACCACCAGCTCAACTTCTTTACCGCACTGCCGGGCGACGTCTCGGACCGTGCGGGGGAAGCGGCGGAACAACTGCTCGACCGGCACCATGCGAATCTTCATGACGGCGTGTTGCAAATCGTTCAAAACGCGCCCCTGAAATGCCATGGCATCGGAGAACTTTCCCCGCATTGCATCTTTCGGAAAGCGTTGGCCAAACTCCATCAGCGCCTGTTGCAACATCGATTTTGCCAAAATCAGTTCACCGACCAGGTTGAGTACACTGTCGATTCTTTCCGCATCGACGCGCAGCACGGTGTCGGGGCCGCTCGGCACGCCCGCTGTCGAGGGCAGGTCTGGCGCGGGCCCGTCGGTTAGGGTCCCGTTGGCCGCAGCCGGCGCTGCGGACTTGTCTTTTTCGTGAACTCCATCCTTTTTATCTTTATCATCATCATCGTCTTGTAAATCGCTGTCCCGAGAATCGCTGGTCGAAGCGAGCAGGTTCGGGTGCGAAAGCTCGGGCGCACGCAAGGGGAGCACCCGGACACTCAGAGCGACCGTCGGAATGCTGCACTTGATCTCAATCTGCTCTGCCGATTTTTCCGAGGCCAGCGCCGCTTCGACGGTAATCATGGGGCCGAGACTGCCTTCGGCTGGACAGAGCGCCAGCACCTCGCCCAATTCAGCGAGTGCGAGTTGGATCATCTGACGGGCGACGATGGGCATGCCGCACTGCGGATCGAGCTCCACGATGACGTGATGAACACGTTTTCCGTCCGCAAAGGCACGCGCAAGAGCCAGTTGATCGTATTCCGACCATGGGGTTGCTTTCTCCGCCGACTTCTTTTTCTTTGCCGGTGTTTTCAGCGACCCGTCAGGTGCCGGGTGCGCCAGGCGCGCAATATCCTCCCGCAAAGACTGGATGTTAGGGAGCTTCGTTCCTTTCTGATAGGTCTCCAACAATGCCGCAAACACGTCGGCGGCGCGCAACGCAATCTCGGGAACGAATGCCGCCGAGGCGGTGTTCTCGAGGGTCAGCACATCCTCGAACTCATGCGCCAGTTCGCTGAGCTCCCTGAATCCACAGGCGGCCGCATCACCTTTCAGCGTATGCACCGTACGGCGCAGGCTGCGGGCGGTCTCGGCATCGCCTGGCATTTTCTCCAGCCGCATCGCTTCGTCATTCAGCGTCTGCACCAGTTCGCCCGCGCTCTCGAAGAAAAGCTGGCGGAGTTCGCTCATCCTGTCTTCGGGGGGACCGCTCACGCTTTCACCTCGACCCGCTGATACGCGGTTCCGCTGTTGTGATGCACCATCTGAAATTTTGCCGTCAATCCGAGAAGGCTTTCGGCGTGGCCCACAAACAGATAACCGTGGGGATTCAGGCAGCGATAAAACTTCTCGATCAGCCGCTTCTGCTCGGGCTCGTCGAAATACATCATTACGTTGCGGCAGAAAATAACATCGTTGCGCTGTGGCAGGTATTCGGTTTTCAGATTGTGAAAGTCGAAGTGCACCAGTTCCTTGACGTTCCTTTTCACCGCGTAGCGGTCACCCACTTTGTCGAAGTAGCGCAAGCGGTAGCCGTAGTCGACGGCCAGCATCTGGTGCTCACCGTAGGACCCCAACTGCGCCGAGCGCAGAACTGAATAGTTGAGGTCGCTCGCGAGTATCTCGACTCGCCAGGGCGGGGGGACGAGAGGTTTGGGGACCGGAGTCTCGAACGTGTGCGGATTGCGCAGGTAATAGTAAGACAGCGCATCGGCCACCAGCATGGCGAGGGTGTAGGGTTCCTGCCCGGTCGAACAACCAGCGCTCCAGATCCGCAACGCAAACTCCCGCCGCTCCTCTTTGCGCTTCAGAATGTCATCCATCACGTTGCGTTGAAAGAACTCCATCTGCGCCTTGTGTCGGAAGAAGCTGGTCTCGTTGACGGTGAGATTCTCGAGCAGGCGTGACAATTCCTGCTTTCCCTGCGGGCTGATGAGCAGGCGGTAGTAGCTGTAGAAGGAGTCGAGGTGACAGTCCTTCAAGCGCCGCTGGACGCGGTCCTGCAAGAAGGAGGTGCGACGATCGTCGAAGTGCATGCCGCACTCCTGATAGACGAGCGTCTGCAGGAGTTTTAATTCCGTGTCGGTAAGTGCGGGTATCTCACTGGTGTTCATGTGGGCTCGGTTCTTCGCTTATTTTCCTGCCGAGGCGCTTTTTGTTGTTGCTCTCCCGATTCTGGTTCCACCGGAAGCGGGCGTCTTTTCTCCCGGCTTTGCTTCGGTCGGATCGCCGGCCGGATCAGGCGGCGCTAACACCTTGCTGATCTCCAGCAGAATGATCAGTCGCCCCTGATATTTGCCCAAACCGGTCACACAATCCAGGCCGCCTTCCTGCATCATGGCGGGCGCTGCCTCGATGTCGGTTTCCGGAATCTTCAAGACCTCGGATGCCGAGTCGACAATCATGCCTGCCAGGCGGCCCCGGTTTTCCACGACCAGAATGCGGCTGCGACGGTCGAGTCCGGCGGAGGGCTGCCCGAACCGCTTGCGCAGGTCTACCACCGAGACAATTTTTCCGCGCAGGTTGATTACGCCTTCGAGATAGTCCGGTGCGTCCGGAACGGCGGTGATTTCCGGCACGCGGACAATCTCATGCAGCGCGGTGATGGGAATGCCATAGGTCTCACGCCCGACACGGAAGCCCACGATATGTATTTCCCGGCTCATCGATCGAATTTCCTCAGCGAGACCCCGCCGCCGCGGTCCGGGATGCGTTACCGAAATTTGACAAGTTCTCCTGCATCTTCTCGTTCCGCAACGCGAACCGATCCATCGAGTCAAGCAGGTCTCTTGACATCTTCGACATCTGATCGGAGGACGCGGCCAGTTCTGTCGAGCTCGAGGTAGAAGACTGCACCAGTTCCCGCATGCGTTCCATGGCCTGCACCACCGCCTGTGCGCCGGACGCCTGTTCTTCCACCGCGGAATTGATCTCGTGCGTGATTTCGTTCAATCGCGTCGTGGCGCGCGCGATCTGCGACGAGCCATGGGACTGTTCATTGGTCGCGGCCCCGATCTCCTGCGCGAACTTGTAGACCTCGGTCACCACATTCGAAATCTTTCGCAGCGCGGCGTTCAGATCCTGCCCGAGATTCAGCCCTTCGTTCACGATCGTCGTGCTCTTCTCCATGTTATCGACAGCTTTGCGTGCTTCCTTCTGAATGCTCTCGATGAGTTCGGAAATCTCCTTGGTGGACTGAGCGGATTTCTCTGCCAGCTTCCGCACTTCGTCGGCTACGACCGCGAATCCAAGCCCGTGCTCGCCGGCACGCGCCGCTTCGATGGCAGCGTTCAACGCCAGAAGATTCGTCTGCTCTGCCAGGTCGTCGATCACTTCGACGATTTTGCCGATGTCATCGGCCCTGCCGCCGAGCGCGTCGATGATTTCTCCGGAGGAACGGATGGTGGTATTGATCCGGTTGAGCCCGTCGGTCGCCTTTTCCATGGTGCCGATACCGCTGTGCACTTCCTCGCGCGAACGGTTGGAGATGTCGAGCAGAACTTTCGCTGTATCCGCCACGCGCTGGATCGAGGTCACCATCTCGTCAATGGAGGCCGATGTCTCGCTAACGCTTGAGGCCTGCGTCTGCGTGCTCTTGACCATGTTCTGCACGTTTACGCTCATCTCGTGCATCGTGCTGGTTACCTCATCAATGGCGGAAGAGGTCTGCAGGCTGTTTTTTGCCGATTCATCCGAGGCACTCGCCACCTGGCTTGAGGCACTTGCCACCTGGGAGGCGGCATCGCGCACATTGCGGACCAACCCGCGCAGGCCTTCCACCATTCGCGTGAATGCGTTCGCCAGGGTGTCATTGGCCGAGCGGGGACGAACTTCAACTGCCAGGTTTCCTCCGGCAATCGCTTCGGAGACCGATGCCATTTCCTTGAGATACCTGACCATCGACTGGAAGGTGCGTGCCAACTGGCCGATCTCATCCTTCCCGTGAACGTCAATGTTGTGCTCGAGATCTCCGGACTGGCCGATCTGGTCTGCCACGTGAATCAGCCGGTTGAGCGGGCCCGTAATCCCGGTCGCGGTACGGTAAGCAATGACGATGCCGAGCCCGATGGCAAAAAGGGAACTGATGACGGCAACCAGAATTGTCCATGTTGCTGCCAGTTCATCGGAATGGCGCCGCTGATCGAGTAGTTGACGGTTCTCGTGGTCGACATCGTCCAGGACTTCGCTCGAACGCGAAACCCAGGAGTTTGGATCCTTTTGCAGATAGAAAATCTGCAGTTCTGCCACGGTGGCATTTCCACTGTCCACGGCGCGGCGCTTTTCCACCAGCCCGTTGGCGAATTCGTTACTCCAACCTTGCTCGAGCCCCTGCACTCTTTCGAGACTGGAACGCTGTTGCGGAGAATTTGAAAGTTCCTGAGCGCGGCGCAGCGCCTCGTTCAATTGGCGCTCGCCGTCAGTCATTTTCTCAACATCCCGCGTATCTCCGCTGAGCAGGTAATTCTGCAAGTGCAGGCGGTTCTGCATCATCTGGAAGCGGACCGATGAGGTTGCCTCCGTCATGTCGATCGAACGCTGCGCCGCCGCTTTGGTTTCATGCTCGCGTTGCACCGCGATCAGGTTGATGGCGAGAAGCACCACCACCGTCGCCAGAATGACGCCAAAATTCAAATAAAGCTTATTGCCGATGTTCATATCTCAACATTTCCTCAGCCAGCGCTTGGATCGTCCACAGTTTCTACCGGGTCGGATCGAAACGAAATTCCACCGTCCCCGTTGTTTCCCCCGGAGCCGGTTCAAAACGCCACTGCTTGATCGCATCGAGAGCGGCGTTCGCGAGGAGCGGATGCCCGCCCATCAGTTTCGCGTCCTTGATCGAGCCGCTCGGGGAGACCGTCACCAGGATCTTCACTGAACCCGTGATGCTCATCCGCTTTGCCAGTTCCGGATAGGCCGGCACCACCTTGCTCTTTGTCCTGCGGTTGAGTTCCTGCTGTCCCCACGCCCGGGGAGGGATGATCGCAGCCCACAGGCCAAACAGGATCAGAACCGCCGAAAACGCGCTATTCAGCCCCTTGACGGACACGGTCCTACCCTTGCTGTTGTGCATACGTGCCTTATATTCCTGCAGGGAAGCCGTTAGCGCCTACCAAAAGATCCGTTCGAGCATTACTTTCGTGACTCTGCCGTAAATGAGTGAAGTCGCGCGGGTATCGGCGTTTCGGCCTTAGTAATCGTGGGTCGCCGCCGAAGGTCGATCGAGTCGCCCCCATGCGCGTGCCGAAGTGAGACTCGAGTATCACTTTGGTGCCGTTTCACAACTCGACACTCCAATGGCATATTCGCTTGACTCAATTTGAGAATGCAGGATACGGTTTATTTGTAATTCAAGTGTTTTCAATCGCTTAGCTCGCAGATGGGGGCGCACTGACAAGTCACAGCGGAAATTCGGGGCCGGGCGACGTGTCTCAGTCTGACGTTGCCTTCCAGAAACTTCTCCTCGATCTTTCGCGGGCTGCTTTTCAGAGCTATGATCCAGGCCGTCTCATCCGATCCTTCTGCCTATTGACGCGTGCCTTTTTCCACGCCAGCGGGGCCTATTTCTGGAGTCGAAGCCCTGACGGAGAACTTGTCGGAGCCGAAGCGGATGGCGATCAGGCGCAATCGTTTCG
>Ga0181522_10002169_pt1 | contig 11355 bp, 6 predicted proteins | sample PEATcosm2014_Bin_27_FD_121103 | JGI IMG/M metagenome (GOLD analysis project Ga0181522, IMG submission 121103) | Peatland microbial communities from MTU Mesocosm Facility, Houghton, MI, USA - PEATcosm2014_Bin05_10_metaG | ecosystem: Environmental > Terrestrial > Soil > Wetlands > Peat | place...
AGCCTCACCCAATTGGGCCAGCCGAGACCGAAGATCATAGCTCCGCACACGACGACTCCGATCGTCGACGTCACTCCTACGAATGGAGCCCGGAACTGGCGCTCTGCCTGAGGCTCTTTCGCGCGCATGACCCAAACGCCGATTGACACGAGCATGAACGCGAGAAGTGTCCCGATGCTGGTCATGTTACCGACGACATCCTCCGGCACGAATGCGGCGAAGAGTCCCACAAAACCGAAGAACAGCCAGTTGGACCTGTGCGGCGTCCGATACTTTGCGTGCACGTGAGAAAACACCGCGGGAACGAGGCCGTCTCGGCTCATCGAATAAAATACGCGCGATTGCCCCATGAGCATGACCAGAATGACGGAAGAAAAGCCTCCCAGGATGGCCACGGTGACGGCGTTCGACAACCACGCGTAGCCGGGCATGAAAGCGTCGATGGCTTTCGAGACGGAAGCCTCGCTCCCCGCGCTCCTGAAGAAATCGACGGGCGCGATCCCCGTCAGCACGTGGGCGAAGAGGACATAGAGGACGGTGCAGATCGCGAGCGATCCGAGAATGCCAATGGGCATGTCGCGCTTCGGATTCTTGGCCTCCTGCGCCGCTGTAGAGACAGCGTCGAAACCGATGAACGCGAAAAAGACGATCCCGGCAGCTCCGAGGATTCCCATCGTCCCTCCGTATGCGTGTGCAATACCCTCCTTGTCGACGTACCGAGTCGCTTCGGGGAGGTAGGGCGTGTGGTTGGCCGATCGAATAAAGGGCCACCCGAGCGTGATGATGAGGAGTACGACGGTGACCTTCACGACGACGATGAACGCGTTGACCCTAGCCGACTCCTGGATGCCGCGGATGAGGAGTAACGTCAGGACGAGAAGGACGCCGACGGCCGGCAGGTTGACGAGCCCGTGAGCGCCCGTCGCGTCATCGACTTGAAACGGTGAATGGCAAAACGCGTAGGGGATCGCCACCCCGAAGAGGCTCATGAGTTTGTTCAGGTACTCGCTCCACGCGATGCTCACGGTCGCAGCGCCCAGCGCGTACTCGAGGACGAGGTCCCAACCGATGATCCACGCCGTGAGCTCACCCAATGTCGCGTACGCGTAGGTGTACGCGCTCCCCGCGATAGGGATCATCGACGCGAGTTCGGCGTAGCAGAGCCCCGCGAACGCGCACCCCACGGCGGCGACGAGGAACCCGATCGTCACGGAAGGCCCTGCGCAGTTCGCGGCGGCTGCCGCTGTGCGTACGAAGAGGCCCGCGCCGATGATCGCCCCGATCCCCAAGGCTACGAGGCTCTTGGCGTTGAGCGTGCGTGAAAGCCCCGTCTCCGCGTCGTGGACCTCGCCGAGGAGCTCTGCCAGTGGTTTACGCACCCACAGGTTTGCCATGACGCGGGAGTATCACATGTGGCGCCACCTTCGCGCGGAGCCCGCCTGCTCGGGCCGGACGTGCGATAGATACGCGAAGATGAAGCTCCGGGAGACTCACCTCGTCAGACTGAGCCAGGAGGTCTTCGACGTCTGCATCCTCGGCGGAGGAATAAATGGCGCAGTGTCCGCCGCCTCGCTCGCCGCGCGCGGAGTTCGCGTGGCGCTCGTCGACAAGGGGGACTTCGCAGGCGCGACGTCGCAAGCGTCGTCGAACCTCGCCTGGGGCGGGATCAAATACTTGGAGACCTTCGAACTCGAGCTCGTCCGCAAGCTTTGCCGCGCGAGGAACCGGCTCAGCCTCGCGTACCCTTCCACGGTGGAGCCGATCGGATTTTACATGGTCCGACCGAAGGGTTTCCGCCACGCACGGTTCTTAATGTGGGTGGGGACGTGGCTCTATTGGTTCGTGGGCGGTTGCTTCACGAAGGCTCCGCGCCTCCTGTCGAACAAGCGGATCGAGCAGGAGGAGCCCATCATCGACACGGAGTGCGCGACGGGTGGGATAGAGTATTTCGACGCTTTTCTTCACGACAACGACGCGCGCTTCGTCTGGAACTTCGTCCGCGGAGCGCTCGACTGGGGAGCCGTCGCCGCCAACTACGTCGAGGTGACGCGGGCCGCACGCGATGCCTCGGGGGTTTTCCACCTCGCGGCTCGGGACAATATCTCGGGTCGCGACATCGACGTTCACGCGCGCGTGGTCGTCAACGCGTGCGGCCCCTTCGCGGACGTCGTGAACGCGCAACTCGGGATCGAGACCAAGCACAAGCATCTCTTGTCCAAGGGCGTGCATCTCGTCGTGCGGCAACTCACACCTTCGCGCCGCGTTCTCACGTTCTTCGCGGACGACGGGCGGCTCTTTTTCATGATCCCGATGGGCCCTCGCACGTGCATCGGTACGACCGACACGCCGTCCGAAACCGTCGAGACCGAGCCCACGCCCGAAGATCGCCATCTCGTTCTCCGGAACATCAACCTTCGACTGAAGATCCAGGTGCCTCTCACGGAAAGGGACATCATTGCCGAGCGGTGCGGCGTCCGTCCGCTCGCCGTCCTCAAGGACAAGGGGCAGCCAGGAGCGGTCGCCGATTGGGCTCATCTGTCGCGAAGGCACGTCATCGAATGCACGGGCAACGTTCTCACCATTTTCGGAGGGAAGATCACCGATTGCCTCAACGTCGGAGAGGAGGTCTTCGCCATCGTCCAGCGTCTCGGCATCGCTCCTCCCTTCCCGGAGGCTCGCTGGTACGGCGAGCCTCCTCCTTCGGTGCGAGACGAGTTCCTCCGCCAAGCCAGCCTCATGAAGCTCGACGCGATGACTCCGAAAGCCTCGTCCGAGTCCTTGTCGAAGCGGCTCTGGCGGCGCTACGGAGGCGAGGCGATCGGGCTGCTCGAAAGCATTCGAGAGGACCCCCGGAACGCGGAGCTCCTGATCGAGAACGCCGAGTACGTCCGCTGCGAGATCGAGCAAGCGGCGCGCCGGGAGATGGTCGTCAAACTCGAGGATTTTCTTCGACGGCGGTCGAAGATCGCGATGGTCGTATCGAAGGAGATTCTCCGGAACGCCGAGGGGCTCGAGGAGGCATGCGAGATCCTGTTCGGCGAGGAGGCGAAAGCGAAGCTCGAAGAGTACTTTACGCCAAAGGTGTAACGCCGATCGGGCCCCTAGGCTCGTCAGCGCTCACCTCAAAGCCACGTCTCACCCGAGCCTGGGCGCCCCGGCGAACGTGGCTCGAGACTGGGCCGACCTCGCGCTCGAGGATCCAGACGCTCTCGCCGGTGCTCGAGTGGATGCGGATCGCCGGCCACACCCGGCTCGTCCACCCGGAGAGGTGAACCATGCGATAGCCGAGGCGACCCCCGAGGAGCGCGCGGAAGTAGCGCGAGGCGTCGCGATCGCTCGCCTCCTCCACTTGTGCGCGGGGGAGGATGCGCCCTCGGGTGGGTGACGGAGGATCACTCAAGTAGTGCCAGACCCATGCATCGCTCACGACGATCCAACGGGGTTGGCGCTCCGAGACCTTGTCCCAAGCGTCCTGGACCTCGCCCATGCCATAGAGCGGGCTTCTTCGGTCCATCGGCTCTGGTCCCACGCGCACGACTCGCGCGTCGGCCGCGAAACGGGGGAGGTAGACGTTGAGGCCGTAGGTCTCGATGAGATCGCCGGGTGCCACGTGGTCGCGCATCCACGCTTCGGCCTCGTAGCGCGGGTCGAACAAGAGGACGACGTCGACGGCAGTGGCATCCCAAAGGCCCCACCCCAGAAGAGCCCCGACCGCCCCCCAGGTCCATCGGCGGACCCTTCTCGGCCGCTCCGCCGTTGCAGAGATGGCGGCGTCGAGTCCGAGGCCGGCGTAGATTCCGAGCATCTCCATGGGAAAGAGGATGAAGCGGTGCTCCGTGCGTAGTGTCGTGAAGTTGATGGTGACGGTGAATGAGAGCATGAAGAAGAGGGGTACGAGACCCGCCGCGCGACGGTCGCCCTGCGCCGCCGGCTCGGCCGTCGTGCGTGAAGGGGCGACAATGCCAACGATCGCGAGCGGTGCCAAAGCGATCGGGAAGAACCATGAGAAGTGTCGCAGCAAGTCGACGAGCACCGCGACGCGGCCAGCCGTGTCGCGCGTGTACTCGGCGTGATCCTGACTCGCCGGCCCGAACAGGAAGCGCACCCGGGCAAGAAAACCCGCGGGGTTGACCACGACCTCGTCGGTCACCAGGAAGATGCCCAGGGCCAACCCGAGCGCGAGGAACGCTTCGCGCGCGACTTCCTTTGAGTGCCGCTTCGCCCACGCGCCATTGCACCACCAAAAGGCGATGGCGGCGGGGGCGCCGAGGAGGAAGATCCCGGCCGCTTGGTCCTTCGTGCCGATGGATAGAGCGCCCAGAACGGCGAACGCGCGAAGGCGCCGAGGCTCACCCCGCGCGACGGCGCGCACGAGCTGCAGGAGAGCGAGGCTGGCCCAGAAGAGGTAGGGGACCTCGAGGTTCGTGGTGTGGGCGTAGTAGACGAGGGTCGCGTTCACTCCCGCGACCGTCGCCACCAACACGCCCGCCCGCTGCCCACGAATTGTCTCACCGACTTTGCCGAGCGCCCAGACCTGGCCGATCGCCATGAAGACGCTCACCGAGCGCGCCACCCACGCGATCGCAGTCATGGTCGCCGGCTGGATGAAAGTGTGGATGAGAGCGGCGGGCGACGTGCTGTGCGAGGTCAGGGCGGCGGCGATCGTGATGGGTAGCGTCACGAGCGCGAGGAGCGCGAGATGCACGGGGGCCAGATGAAGGTAGGCGACGTCGAAGGAGCCTTTGGCGAAGGTCTCGGCGATGGCAACGAGGAAGTCGCGCGGCGCGACCCCGTCATTGTCCCACGTGTCGGAGGCTGGCAGGCCCCACCCCAGGCCCACCACGAACAGGAGCCCCACCCCCACGAGGACGACGGACAACGGTGACCGAGCGACGAACCCGACTCGCGCGCGCCAGCCGCGTTCCCTGGGGTTGCGCTCGCCTGGGCTCTCCATGGGGTGTGTCTAGCGCTCGCGACTTTGGCCGAGAACCCCTTCCGCGTCGTTGGATCGGCGTTGGCTTTTTCGGGGCACAGCTCTCTCGTTTGACCAGGACGACGCACGGGGGTACTCCAGTACAATGGTGGAGCGCGACTATGAACCTCCTCGTCGCAGGCTCGAGGGGGTCATTCCCGAGCTCATCAAGCGCGCGGTCGAGATCGGCGTCGAGAAAGCGACCGAGGCTCCAGAATCGGTCAAGCAGTTCATGGGCGACCTCAAGATCCCCAAGGAGATTGCCGGCTACATCTTCGCTCAGGTCGAGGAGACCAAGAACGGCCTCTTCCGCGTGGTCGCCAAGGAAATGCGCGACTTTCTCGAGCACGCAAACCTCTCGGGAGAGATGCAGAGGCTCTTGACCACGGTCCAGTTCGAGGTGAGCACCACCATTCGGTTTCGTCCCAACGAAGGGAGGAAACCGGGCACCGCCGCGGACGAGGAGAAGGACGAGGGGGCGGCCGTGGGTCGCCCCGACGTAAAGACCGACTTCTACGTGAAGCGAGACGACCGATCAAAGGAACGCAAACGCGCCAGGGAGTGAGGGACCAGGTCGCCTCGGCGCCTACGACTTCTCCGCTGTTAGGCCTTACGCCACCGCCTCGACCGGTTGAGACAGCGGAGCTCTCTTCTCCGTCGCGGCGTTCATCTTGACGCTCACGAGCCGTGAAACGCCCGATTCCTGCATGGTAACGCCGTAGAGGACGTCCGCCAACTGCATCGTGCGCTTGATGTGCGTGATCAAGATGAACTGCGAGCGATCGGTCATCGACCGAATCATGTCGTTGTATCGCGCGACGTTGGCTTCGTCGAGCGGCGCGTCGACTTCGTCCAAGATGCAGAAGGGCGACGGCTTGATTTGGAAGATGGCGAAAATGAGAGACACTGCGGTGAGCGCCTTCTCACCTCCGCTCATGAGCTCGATGGATGACAGCTTCTTGCCGGGCGGCCGCGCGAGGATGTCGATACCCGTCTCGAGCAGGTCGTCCGGGTTGGTGAGCTGCAGCGAGGCACGTCCCCCTCGGAACATGCGAGGAAAAACCTCCTGGAACCGGTGATTGACGGCTTCGAATGTCTCCGCGAACAGTCGCCTCGACTCGCGGTTCATCTGGCCGATCGCCTTCTCGAGGTCGGCGAGAGCTCGGTCGAGATCTACCTTTTGCTCGGTGTAGAAGACGAAGCGCTTCTCGGCCTCCTCGTGCTCGCGGACGGCGTCGAGGTTCACGCTGCCCATGCGATCGAGGAGCGTCACGAGCTCGGAGATCCGAGCGCGCGTCTCTTCGTTGGGCGGCCGCTTCATGTGGTGATCGCCCACGACGCGCAGCAGATTCTTTCCACGGAACTTCTCGGCTACGGATTCGAGCAGGTGCCGAACGACCATCTCCTGCTCGCGGAGACCCATCTCGTGCTTGATGAGCTCCTCTCTTCGCGCGTCGACGTGCGTCCGCAGCTCGCGCAGTTCGCCTTCCCGCGTGCCGAGCTCGGCCCGTAGGCGTTCTGCCGAGGCGCGTGCGGCGGCGAGGGCGTGCGTTCGATCCCGGGCGACGTCGAGCGCGAGCCCGAGCCGCTCTCTGTGGGCCATCATCAGCGCGGCCTGCTCGCCGAACGTTTGCGCGTTCGAGACCCCCTCGCTGGCGAGGCGCCGCTCACGCTGCTCGAGCTCCTCGGTGCTCCTCGCGAACCGCTGGAGCGTTCCGCGCTCTGCGGCGAGCTTCTCGCGCGTGGCGGCAATGGTGATCTTCTGCTCGGTTAGCTGGGCGCGTGCGAGGTCGACCTCCCCGCGCCAGTATGTGGCTACCTCCGTCGCTTGTTCGCTGTGCGCGGAAGCCTCCGCGAGCAGCTCGCGCGTCGAACCGAGCTCGCGCTCCGCGCTCTCGGCCTCTTCCGCGGCCAGGGCGAGCGCCTGTTCGAGCTCACGCATCTCGCTCGCCACCGCGCGCGCCCGCCTTTCCAGCTGTTCGATGCGGCCCGCGAGTGCCTTGTGGTCTCGCTGCGCCGAGACGAGGGCGAGCTCGCCTTCGTGGCTTCGGCGGCGTGCGGCGTCGAGCTTCGTCTGGAGCTCCGTGAGCTCCAGACGAAGGGCCCCGTGAGCCTCCGCCATCGCCTGCACCCTGGAGTCCCCGATCGCAACCTGCTCCTCAAGCTCGCGCACCTCCTTCTGAGTCTCGAGCATGTGCGCCGCGACGTTCTCTCCCGCTCCCCCGGAGATGCGGCCGCCGGGGTGGAGTACTGTCCCGTTCAGAGTAACGATTGTCGACCCGCGCCACGCGTCGTCGCCTTCGCGCAGCCGCATCGCCGTCTCCACGTCGTCTACGACGATGGCGTCGCCCACGATCGAGCGCACGAGCGCCTCGTTCTCGGCCGCGAAATGGAGCGAGTCCACGAGAAATCCGACGACGCCCTCTCCCGCGGGCGGTGTGGGAGCGGTCCCCGCGACGCGCCGCGGCGAAAGGGGGAGGATCGTCGCGCGCCCTGTCTCGCGCGACGCGAGATCCGCCAGGAGCGCGAGCCCTCGATTCACGTCGCGCACGACGACGTCCTCGAGTTGGACGCCGAGAAGTGCGGCGAGGGCGGGAATCACCTCCTTCCTCGCCTCGATCCGGTCCGCGAGCATGCCGCACACCGCCGTGTCCTTCGAGGCGAGGAGGGCGCGCGCGCCCTTTCCGACCCCTTCGCGCTTGGAAATGATCTCGAGGAGCGCGTGCATCCGCGACCGAGCCTTCCCGAGATTTGCCTTGGCCTGCTCGAGCGCTCGCTCGCTGTCTCCGATGCGAAGGCGAAGCGCCAAGAGCCCTTCCTCGGCGCGAGCCTGCTCGCTCTCGCAAATGGCCTTCCCGCTCTCGAGCTCGCTCACCGTCCTCTCTCGTGACGCCTCCTCCTCGCGGAGCTCGACGATGCGAGCGACGAGCTCTTCGTCTTCCAGCGCCAGCTTGTCCTTGCGTTGGACCATCTCCGCCGTCCGCCGTTCGAACCCCTCGAGCCGCGCCGTGGCGCTTGCGATCGTGGCCCCGAAGGTCGCAACCCCCTGCCGGAGCTCTCTTTCTCGCGCCTCGGCTCCCGTGAGCTCGCGCTCGACTTCGGCGAGGCTGTCCTGGCGCTCTGCAAGGACTTTTGCCTCTTCTTCCTCGCGCTCTTCGCTCGCTTCCACCGACGCCGCGACCGCTTCTCGCTCGCGGACGAGTCGATCGGTCTGCGCGCGCAGTTCGGCACTCTCGGTGGCCGCTTGCGCTTCTCGCTGGCGCAAGGCGTCCAGCCTGTCGCTCGATCGTTCGATCGCGGCTTCCTCGGCCCGGACGAGGTTGTCCGCGGCGACGGCCCCGTCGTGGGCGAGGGTCAATTCTAGATCCGCCTCGTGGGACGTTTGGCGCGCGGCCTCGAGCTCGGCTTCGGCGACGACGAGCGTGGCGCGCGCTTCTTCTGTCTCCAAAGTGAGTCGTGCGACTTCGTTGGACTCGAACGCGATCCACCCCTTGGCCTCCAGGTACTTGTGCGAAGCCTCGTAGAGCTGGAGATCCTCGAGCTCGCCTCGATACGTAAGGTACCGCTCCGCCTTCGCCGCCTGGCGCCGGAGACTGCCAAGGTTTCGCTCGATCTCCGCCGCGATGTCGCCGATGCGAGCGAGGTTCTGCTGCGTCAGCTCCATCTTCCGTTCAGCCTGCTTCTTTCGGGCCTTGTATTTCGTGATGCCCGCGGCCTCCTCGATGAGCAGGCGCCGGTCCTCCGGCTTGGCGCTGACGATGAGACCGATCTTGCCTTGCTCTACGATGGAGTACGCTTTGGTCCCCGCGCCGGTGCCGAGGAAAAGATCCGTGACGTCCTTCAACCGAACCGGCGTCTTGTTGATGAGGTAGTCGCTGTCGCCGTTGCGATGCAGGCGCCGCGTCACGGCGATCTCCGGATAGTCCCGGTATTCCATCGGCACGTCGCCGCGATCGTTCTCGAACGTCAACGTGACCTCGGCCCACTCGTGCCCCGCGCGCGTCTCGGAGCCGCTGAAGATGACGTCTTCCATGCTGCGACCGCGTAGGTGCTTGGCAGACTGCTCGCCCATACACCACCGGATCGCGTCGACGATGTTGGATTTTCCGCAGCCGTTCGGACCGACGATGGCCATAACCTCGTGGTCGAAGGACACGACGGTCTTGTCGACGAACGACTTGAAACCCACCATCTCGAGGCTCTTGATCTTCATCGCTGCTCCTGAAGCGGCGTCCTGGTCGCTTCACTATCCCAAACGTCAGTTACCCTGCGCCGGCGGCGGGAAGCCTTGACCGTCGTTGGACGGAGCTCTCCTGCCGAGCCCGAAAGGCCAGTAGAATGGCGGATGCCAAGGCAGAGCGCGCGCCCAGCGCGCGTCCCACGGAAAGGCGGTCGAGGGGCGGTAGAGCTTCCGTCTTTCGAACGCGCTCGAGGCGGTAGTCCTCACATAGTGTCACTTCACGTAGTGGCACCCGGTTTGTTACGCGCAGCTAGGCCCGATCGCAAGGGAATTCGCTTGGGACCACGGGGGCTGCGTTGGCCGTTCGTCTTGACACGCGCCGTCCAGGTTCCTATCAGGCCTACTGGAACTTCAGCATCCGCCATGCCGACCTACGAATACGTTTGCTCGAATTGCCAAAACCAGTGGGAGGAAGTGCAGCGGATCTCGGAGCCTGCGGTGCAGACCTGCCCCAAGTGCTCCCAGGCGACCGCGAAGCGTCAGATCAGCGCGGGGAACTTCATTCTGAAAGGGGGGGGGTGGTACGCGGATCTCTATTCGTCGTCCAAGCCGGCGAAGAAGGACGACGCCGGCGCAAGCGAGGGTAAGGCTGAAACCAAAGCGAAGGATGGCGCTGACGGCGAAGCAAAAGGAAAGGATGGTAGCGCCGCCCCGGCGAAGGCCGAGAAGTCCGAAGCGCCTGCGTCGCCGCCTAAGCCGGCGAGCCCCGCGTCGGCGGGAGCGGGCGGAGAGGGGAAGTCCTGAGTACGAGGGCGCGCGCCTCGTGCACGGATAGGTTCAATCCCGCGGCCACTCGCTCGAAGACCAGAGCGGATAGCTTGCGGCCCGGGGGCGACGCCACGCGCGCGAGGTCCTTGGCCCACGCGCGAGCATCACGTTCCCCGCCGGAGCCGTCGAGCCACGTGAGAAACGCGTTGGTCGCGGACGCGTCGACGTGCTTTCGCCCCCCGAGCCACCGCTTCGCCAAGAGTGCGCCGCGCGCCAGCCGATGGAACATCGCCGTCGCTGACATCCAGGGTTCCGGTGGCTCCCCGGTCACCACACACCGAGATACAGCCGCCAGGCGGGCGCGAATTTGCTCGAGCGGCGTCTCATCGAGCTCGCGCAAGGCCCCCGGAAATCGCGACGCAAGCGCCGCCATCTCCTTTCGCGGGTCTCCCCCGGGGTGACGTTCGTCTTCGAGTCGCATCCGGAGCATCTCCTCGTACTTGCTGAGGAGCTCGGCGATGTCATCCCGCGAGATCGCATCCATGGCCGGCAGTTTCTGCGAGGAGAAGGTTCCGAGCAAGCTGGCGACTCGGACGTCACTCAAGAAAATGCAGCGCACGGCGAGGTGACACGCGCTCGGCTCGAGACTACGTTGCACGAGGCGGATTTCATGAGCAACCGAAGGCGCGAGATCGAAGAGCTTCGCCGGCAGATCGCGCTGCTCGACGCGCAGCTCCTCGCCGGGCTCGACGAACGCGCCAGGGCGTCGAAGGCGATCGGCTCGCTGCTCGAAGCGGGTCAGCCTCCCCCTCTCTCGCTCCACGGCCGGCCGCAGATCGAGGCGCTGATCGCGCGAGGCTCGGGGGACATGCCCTCGGAATCGCTGCGCGTCGTCTTTCGGGACGTGTTCGCGGCGTGCTTGGGGCTGGAGGCCCCTGCAACGGTCGTCTACCTGGGTCCCGAAGGGGGCGCAGGGCTCTCGGTCGCACGGAAATACTTCGGATCTTCGGCGAGCCTCGTGGCTCGCGATTCGGCGACGAGCGCGCTCGAAGAGGTGACGCGCCTCCGAGCAGACTACGCCGTCCTTCCGTATGAGACCTCGTCCGAGGGGCCGGTGCCGTCGACGATCGCGGCACTCACCGCGACCGAGCTCCGCATCAGTCTCGTCCTGGAGGCGAGCCCGTCACTCCATCTCTTTAGCTGCACCGGCGTTGCCAAGGAGATACAGACGATCTACGCCACGTCGGGCGACCGAGGGCTCGCTCGCAACTTCCTCGCCGCCCTCGGGCCCCTTCCCGCGGTCGACGTCGATTCGCCTCTTGTCGCCTGCCGACGCGCCGCGGAGGACCCAGCCGGCGGCGCGCTCGCGAGCGAGGGGATCGGAGTCCAGACGGGTCTCGAGGTCGCGCAGAGAAACGTTCTCGATCGCGGCCAA
>Ga0181522_10002170_pt1 | contig 11348 bp, 9 predicted proteins | sample PEATcosm2014_Bin_27_FD_121103 | JGI IMG/M metagenome (GOLD analysis project Ga0181522, IMG submission 121103) | Peatland microbial communities from MTU Mesocosm Facility, Houghton, MI, USA - PEATcosm2014_Bin05_10_metaG | ecosystem: Environmental > Terrestrial > Soil > Wetlands > Peat | place...
TCGTTACTCTGAACGCGCATCAGGAGCTGGCCCTTCTTCACGATATCCCCCAGTCTGGCCTGGATTTCGATCACTCGACCGGAGGCCAGCGAGATCACGGGCACGGCGCGCGAAATGTCAGGCTGCACCACGCCGGTGACATCGAGGGCGGGCGCGGCTTTATACTCTGTCGCAGTCACCAGGGGAAACTGTTCGGGGTGGTCCACTTTGAAATTGTTTGCGTCGAGGTCGGGCACGACGGCCGACGGAGGCGGCGCCTCGGCCTTGGGGTCGGCTTTCCCTTCATCGCAACCGACGAGAAGCAGGCTCGACCCTAAGCAAAGAGTTGCCGCCACCATTCGTGCGACGGATCTTCTTTTCACTGGATAACCTCCCGGCCGACGGCCATATTCAATTGGGCGGCAGCGGTCAAGTAAGCACCAACCAGGTTCACATAGCTGAGTTCGACGCTGCGGTAGTCGTTCTCCGCGCTCAGAAAATCCAGCAAAGATGCGCCCCCATGCTGGTATGAAAAAGTCATGGTGTCGCGCACGCGGATCGCCTGTTGCAGATATTTCGTTTTATAGGGTTGCAGCAGAACCAGGTTGCTCGTCAGCGTGGCGTAAGCAGAATCGACGTCGCTGTAGACCTGCGCCCTCGAGGCATCCAGCAGCCTCTGGTTGCGGTCGATATCCAGCTTGGTGCGAAGCTTCTCACCCTGATTGCGATCAAAAATCCGCAGCGGGAAACTGACTCCCACGCCGAAATACAAATCAATCGGCGGATTGCGCCCCAGGTCAAAACTGAAAGTCGGATCAGTCGATCCATTCGCAACCGCCAGTTTGTGGTCGGTCTGGGCTTTGTCCACGGCTTCGACGGCCGCGCGCAAGTCCGGGCGCGTATCCAGCGCGATTTTCCGCAACTCGTCCTGCGAGCTCAGTTGCTCGCTGAAGTCGAATGGACCGACAACGTCGAATTGCTCAATCGGAGTGAGGTCATTTAGCAAAGTGCGCAGCTGAATCTTTGCCGTGCGCAGATTGACGATCGCGGTCTGGAGATCCGATTCGTATTGCACACGCTGTAATTCCAGCCGGTCGAGATCGACTTGTGCGATGTCGCCCGCCTGGAAACGATCTCTGCTCACCGCCAATACGCGATCGTAGTAAGCCAGGGTTTCGGTGGACAGCTGCAGCACAGCCTTGGCTTGCAGTGTCGACACGAACGCGCTGCGCAAAGTGAAAAGCATGGTCCTGTCCAAGTCCGCGTGCGTAGAGATGGCAATTCCGGTCGCCTTTTGCGCGCTTTCCAGTCGCAACTCACGTTTGTGCTGGCGCTCGTGCAAATAGCTGAACGTCGCAGAGGGCAGCAAGTATTGGAAAGGAGAATTCGACTGTCCAAGATTAAAGGGGGTTATCTGATCGGATAGAAGCGCCAAGCCGGGATTCGGACGCAGATGCGCGGTGATCTCCTCGGCCTTTGATTCGTCGATGTTCAGCTTGTCCGCGAGCAGAGTCGGATTGTTCTGCTCGAAGCGTTCCTTCACGTTTTGCCAGGTCAAGGTTTGGACGGGCGGAGCCGCTGGCTGCTGCGCCAATGAAATCCGCCCAGCTCCCAATAGAATCAGGAGAAGCCGGCAATATCGCTGGACTCTTCTGCGCATCCAGTAACTCCGTCACAGCCTCTCGGATTGTCCGAAGGCTTGATGAAAATGGGCCTGCAGTTTGTTGTCGCTCGCCAACTGATCAACATTGATGCAGACTTGCTATGGGTATGTGGGCTCCCTCATAAAAATTCGTAAATGTAGAGGGAACGACCGCCAGTTGTTGAATATAACCGATCGGCGATTCAGCAAGTTAGATGAGGCGGGAGCGCGGAGGACCGCGACCGAAGCAAAGAATCGATGGAGCTTCAGGAAGCGATAGAGATACGGAGAAAATTTCGTGCTTCTCAATCGTGAATGCGACCGCTGCTGTGTTGGCGACGATTGCGGGCAGATTCTGCCAGCGACTGTGCCACAAAGAAGCCTTTTCGCCGCATGCCTGGGAGACGCTGCGCTTGCCGGGCGAAGATTCTTCCATTTCGGCACGCATGGCGTGCAGATCATCGGAGGCGGAGATGACGGGGAACAGCAGGACGAGGGCGCAGCCGAGAGCGCAGATGAAGACGGGCGGGCGCACAGCCCGACCTTCAGTGCGGTTACCGGAGCCAGACGAAGAAGACCGTCGCCGCCACAACAACCACGCGGGCCCAAACAAGGCCAGCCAACAAAGATTAAGAAAAAGCTCCATAACTGCAGCTGCTCTGGAGAGGACGCGCTCCGGCGCAGCGGAACTGCTCGAGGTTAATAATACTAATCAGGTTAGCACAAAGCCGGCAAGTGACCTCAAGTGACCTGAGTGACCTCCGTGTTCGGCACTGGGACAGCACCTCTAGCACGCTCCGGCCGGCCACTGCCGGCGACAATCCGTCACGCAAGACCGAGCCGCGGTTACGGACTCTGCACTATCTGCAAAGCTTGAGGAGTTTGCAATCTCTGGCGAAGGATAGCATTCCGCCTGGGAATTTCGGCGATAGCATCGGCGTGGACCACGTAGCCGCCATAGCCTAGCGCGCTGCCAAATGGAATCCGAACGTTGGTGTTGCCGGCCTTCAAGTCGAAATGCTGGTAGCCGAGCGCGGTCGCGCGCCCGTTATCGGCAACCGCCACGATCACGACAGTCAAGTCGAAGTTATCCTTCGAACCGTTCGAAACTTGCACCGAGCCGTCGATCCGATCGTCGTGGACCTTTGGCGATTCGAGCCATTCCAGCAACAAGGGCGCGGCGACTTCAGCTAGAAATGGTTTGGTGATGACGGCGTGCGCGGGCTGGGCCGAGTCTTCAACTTTTAACGCAAACGCGAAACTTCCGGGTCGAGTCGGACGGCCAGACAGCAAGCCGTCCGGGGTGAGCGTTAGCCCATCCGGAAGATCGCCATCGGCCACGCTCCAGACATAAAGCGGAACGCCGCCCTTGGCGTGCAAAAGAGTGTGGAATTCCACGCCTGCGTCAAGTGCGGGCAAAGGTTCCTCGACGATGCTGAGCGGCGCTGGCTGCGCGGCGAGCAGACTGCTGAAACAAAACAGGATCCCGACAAGCCGAATAATTCGGGTCAATTTCATATTGGCTCGTTTGATTTTACGCCGGGCACAGCGTAAAAGAACTGCAATATGTCATATCGTTGGTCGCACCATTTAATTGGCTTCCTACTTGTGCTGCTCGTCTCATGGAGCGCCGATGCTCAGACGCCGGCTTCAGCCTCAAAACAGACGGCGAACAATGGTAATGCGAATGCGCATCCTGACGTTAACGCCGAAGAAGCGGCGGTCTTCGATCGTATTTTGAACCACGTTCACTTTGATAACGACGGAACCGAGTTAAGCGAGACCGAGGCGGTGATTCGGATCCAGAGCCAGGCGGGAGTGGAAGAATTCGGCCAGCTGGTTTTCGGATATTCATCGGCAATCGAAAAGTTGGACGTGGAATATGTCCGCGTACGCAAGCCCGATGGCCAAGTCGTGGTGACGCCGGACTCAACCGCGCAGGACTTCGCGCCCGAGGTGCTGCGGGAGGCCCCAATGTACAGCGATTACCGGCAACGCCACATTTCGGTGGCCGCGCTGCAGCCGGGCGACACGCTCGAATATCGCACCGTAACACGGGTCCTCACGCCGCTCGCGCCGGGAAACTTTTGGTATGAATACACATTTCCAAAAGGCATTGTGGTCAACGAAGATCGGCTGGAGATCGACGTCCCGAGGTCGCGCGACATAAAACTGAAGACGCCCGCCCACAAGCCCGAAATCAAAGACAACGGCGATCGCCGCACTTACACATGGGTGGTGAAAGATATCCGGCCGGACCGCGACAAAAATCCGAGTAAAGACAACGATGAATCCGACGACGAGTCTGGCCCCAATGTGCAGTTGACGACTTTTGCCAACTGGCAGCAAGTTGCCGATTGGTATGCGAAGTTGCAAGGCCAGCGCATGACGGTGGATGACACGGTGCGAAAAAAAGCCGATGAACTCACCAAGGGGGCAGACACCTCCGAAGAAAAAGCGCGGCGGCTCTATGATTTCGTGGCGCGCAACGTGCGTTACGTGAGCATCTCTTTTGGCGTTGGACGTTATCAGCCGCATGCCGCGTCGGACGTTCTGCAGAGTGGCTACGGCGACTGCAAGGACAAGCACACATTGTTTTCCGCCATGCTGCGCGCGGAGGGAATCCAGAGTTATCCCGTGCTGATTGAGAGTTCGCGCCCGCTCGATCTGGATGTTCCGTCTCCTGCACAGTTCGATCACGTCATCACTGCGGCGCACATCGGAAGCGGAACCGCGCTCACCTGGCTCGATACAACTCCAGAAGTGACGCCCTATGGGCTGATTCTTTATCAACTCCGCAACAAGGAAGCGGTCGTGGCTTCCGAGGGCAGCGATGGGGGATTGCAGCGGACGCCGGCGGATTCTCCGATAAAAACGTTCCTGCGCTTCGCGCTCGATGGCAAATTCAGTGAATTCGGCGCGCTCGATGCGACGCTTGAGGTTACCGCCCAAGGGGATCGCGATTGGCCGTTGCGCGCCGCTTTCCGGCGATATTCGCAGGCGCAGTGGAAAGATTTTGTCAAGGTCCTATCCACGGGTTGGGGATTGCCGGGCGATGTCGATGACGTGCAACTCGATTCTATCGAGGACACGAGCAAGCCATTCCATCTGAAATATCATCTCCACGAGGATCGCTACTTTGTGGTTCCGTCGACAAGCGTGAATTTTCGTCCGATCCCGCCGCTCGGCCTGCCGGTAATTCGAGCGTCCGAAAAAAATACCGAACCGATCGACATCGGTCCCGCGGGAGAAACGGACTATCAAGTGCGATTGCAGTTCCCTCCGAACTACACCGTGCACACACCCATCGCGGTGAAAATGTCGCGAGATTACGGCGACTATTCGTCGACCTATTCTCAGAGCCAAGGAATTCTGGAAGGCGAACGAAAACTCATCGTGAAGACAAATGAGCTCGGAGCGGCGCGGCGCGCGGACTACGAATCGTTTCGCAATGCAACGGAAGGCGATCAGGACCAGGTTTTATCATGCACGATACTGACGCCGTCTGGTGAAGGCGCGAATCCTGCGTCGAAAATCGAGGGAAGTCCGGCGGAACTGCAAAGAGCGGCACGGAAAGCGTTGCAGAGCAAGGATTATCGCAGTGCAATTGACCTGCTGAATCGCGCCGTCGGTTCGGACCCGACTCTCGCGAAATCGAACATGCCGAATTCGCCCCTACCGGGTTCCACTCTGAAAGACGGCTGGTATGACCTTGGGCTGGCATACGCGGGAGCCAATCAACATGCGGAGGCGATCGCCGCCTTTCGTAAGCAGATCGAAGTTGATCCGAATCACCAGCGCGCGAATGTGAATCTGGCGATGGAGTTGCAGCAAGTCGGAAAAAATGACGAAGCAATTGCCGCCTATCGCAAGCAGCTGGAAGCGACTCCATACGACAGAACCACGCTCAAGAATTTCGGCTTGGTGCTGGCCGAAATGCGGCGGGATGCCGATGCGCGCGCGGAACTCGAGGCCGCCGCTGCCCTTCCTCCCGACGATCCAGAAACGAAGTTGGCCTTGGCAGAGGTTTATGCGCGCCTGGGCGAGAAGTCGCGAGCGCGGGAGTTGATGAAGGGCCTGACAGGCGGTACGGACGCGGACTCCAGCCAGGATATTTTTGCCGCAGCCTTAAGAAACGATATTGATCCGGCGCAGTCCGAAAGCGATGCGCAGCAAGTTCTCTACGACATAGGAGGGCAGTTCGACGCCGGCGAGTTCGACCGGCTCGGGCCATCGGCGTTTTCATCGATGCGGCTGGTAGCCCTCTCATGGGCGCGAATCGGATGGGCGAAATTTCAACGCGACGAGAATCTGGCCGCCGTTCAATTTCTGACCTCGGCGTGGCTTTTGAGCCAGTCAGGCACGGTTGCGAACCGGCTGGGGCAGGTTCTCGAAAAGCAAGGCCAGACGGAGAAGGCAGGTCACATGTATGCGCTGGCGGTGGCGGCCGGCGGTTCGAGCAAAGAAGTTCAGGATTCGCGTGCGCGATTGGCGAAGCTTCCGCCCGATCGCAGAGCGGCAGAAAATGACGCCGCTATGTCGCCAGTCCAGCTAGCGGAGGCACGCACGGTGAGGCTTCGGCCGATCACAATGAAGCCGGTTTCGGCACAGTTCAACCTCGTATTCGACAGCTCGCCTCGTCCGGAACGCGCTGAGTTTGTTGACGGTGACGATAGTCTTCGCACCGCGGCTGCGCAACTTCGCGAGAAGGACTTTCCTGTAAGATTTCCCGACGTATCTTCAGTGAAAATTGTGCGCCGTGGATTGTTGACCTGCGGCGGATCGGGATGCAGCATTGAATTACTCCCTATCGAGAAATGAGATACGCACCGGAGGTGGGCTCATGGCGGATCTAAATCGGAGGATTGCATCGGACCTGATCGCGCGGTACGAGAAGCTGGCCGGCATAGTTCATGAGCTGGCAACGCCGCTGACCGACGATCAATTTTGGGCCAGGCCCTTCGGCTTCGGCAACAGCTTTGGCCACCTCACGCTCCATCTCACCGGCAACCTGAATTACTACATTGGGGCGCAGATTGCCGAAACGGGCTACGCGCGCGATCGTCCGCTCGAATTTTCCGAGTCGACTCGACCCGCCAAGACCGAGGTGTTGAAGAAGTTTGACCAGGCCATCGATATGGTGGTTGTCGCGATCAATGACCAGTCGAATGATGACTGGTCAAGAGAATATAGCGCGGTGGGAGCAGATGCGCGCGATCGGTTTGGCATCGTGCTGTCGTGCGCGACCCACTTGCATCACCATATCGGGCAGATGATGTATTTGGGATTCGAGTTAAATCGGAACGGTTGAAACCAGGGAGGAAATGCGCGGCCTCGAAGCAAAGCGAGTCCTGATAACCGGCGGCGCCAGCGGCATCGGGGCCGCGACCGCGGCGCGTTTCATTGAAGAAGGTTCCGTGGTGTGCGTCCTCGACCGCGATCCCGCAGCGCTGCGGAAAATCCGCCGGGAACTCGGCGCTCTCTACGGGGCCCTCGATGCCGATGTTTCGAATTTGAAACAGGTGCACGCCGCCTTTGCCGAGTCGATCCGCCTGATGGGCGGCGTCGATGTGCTGATCAACAACGCCGGTATCAGTGTTCGCCACAACTTTCTCGATATCACGCCCGAAGATTGGGACAGGGTAATTGCCGTGAATCTGACCGGAGTCTTCTACGTCGCACAGACCGCCGCGCGGCACATGATGGAGCGCGGCAGCGGCGTAATTCTGCAAACGGCCTCAACCAACGGCATCATGGGATATCCGTTTTATGCCGATTACAACGCCACCAAGGCGGGCGTGATCGAGCTGACGAAGTCGATGGCGCTCGAACTGGCGCCGAAAATCAGGGTCTGCGCCGTTGCTCCGGGATATGTGCTGACGCCCATGCAACGCGCCGAGTACAGCGATGAAATGCGGAAAGAAGTGAACCGGAAAATTCCCTTGCACCGTCACGCGCAGCCGCAAGAAATCGCCGCTCTTTTCGCGTTTCTCGCTTCCGACGACGCCCAAAATATCACCGGCCACGTCTACACTTCGGACGGCGGGGAAACCGCGGGAGGCCTGGCCAGCCGTTAGATCGACCGCGGTAAGTGGCGATGAGTTTGCGGCTGGGCGATTTTTGCGGAACTGATAACCATCCGCTTACGTATTCGTCTAACGGTCGGTAGGGGACCTTTCTGGGGGATTTTCCTGCACCAAAAACTGTTTTTTCTGGAGCTCCAATGCGAGTCTTGATCTGTCTGCTGGTTGTTGCCATGCTCATTCCATGCACTGCCTCGGCGGTGAATCCGCCTGCCGGGCTCGATGCGCGCCGCAAGGCGCTCAACGACCTGCTGCACGAGCGCTGGGAATACACGATGCGCACCAGTCCCATTTACGCGTCGATCCTGGGGGACAAGCGCTATAACGACAAGCTGGATGACTTTTCCCAGCAAGCCATCGACGAGGATCTCAAACAGGCTCGTATTTTTCTCGACCGCTTCGAGGCAATCGACACCACTGGCTTTCCGGAGCAGGAGGCGCTGAACCAACAGCTTATGGTGCGTGATCTGAAAATGAATCTTGAAGGCGCGCGCTTCAAGCCATGGGAGATGCCCGTTAACCAGTCCGACGGAATTCATATCGATGCTCCACAATTGGTTAGCATTCTCTCGTTCGATAGCGTCAAGGACTACGAAGACTACATTTCGCGGTTGAAGTTGCTTCCGATTTTGTTCGATCAGAATATCGTGCAAATGCGCAAAGGGATGGCCGAGGGACTGATACCGCCGAAAATCCTGCTCGAAAAAGTGGTGACACAGGCGAACGGAATCGCCACGACGCCGGTCGATCAAAGTCCCTTCGCCCATCCTTTCGACAAATTTCCAGATGCCGTCCCGGAAGCAGATCGCAAGCGGCTGCGCGCGGCGGGCTTGGCTGCTATCAAGGATTCCGTGGTGCCCGCCTACGTGAAGTTCACAGCATTTGTTCGCGATGAGTATGCTCCGAAAGGGCGAACCGAGCCCGGAGCGTGGTCTCTGCCAGACGGCGACGCCTGGTATGCGTTTCGTGTAAAGGAAAGCACGACCACGAATCTGTCGCCCGAAGAGATCCATCAACTCGGATTGCAACAAGTGGCCGATATCGAAACCCGCATGATCGCGGTGGTGAACCAACTCGGCTACAAGGACATGAAGAGTTTCAAAGCAGCCGTCGATGCGAATCCGAAACTGCACGCGCAGTCACGCGAAGAAATTCTCGATCTGTACCGGAAATATGAAGATCAGATGTACGCGCGTCTGCCGCAATTATTTGGACGATTGCCCAAGGCGAAGCTCGAGGTAATGCCCGTCGAAGAATTCCGCGAGAAAGAAGCGTCCGACGCCTCTTACGTGGACGGCACCGCGGATGGTTCGCGGCCCGGCCACATCATGGTGAACACCGGCGATTTTCGAAAACGCACGTTGTTGGATATCGAGACAACCGCCTATCACGAAGGCGTGCCTGGACATCACATGCAGATTTCAATCGCACAGGAACTGCCTGAGCTACCGATGTTCCGTCAGCACGAAGAGTACACCGCTTACGTCGAAGGCTGGGCGCTCTATTCTGAGAGACTGGGCAAGGAAATCGGGTTCTACCAGGATCCCTACAGTTACTACGGCCACCTGCAGGATGATATGCTGCGCGCCATACGACTGGTCGTCGATACCGGCTTCCACTACAAGCATTGGACGCGGCAACAGGTCGTAGATTATTTCCACGCCCACTCCGCCATCGACGAGGTGACGGTACAGAGCGAAACCGACCGTTACATGGCTTGGCCGGCGCAGGCGCTCGGCTACAAAATCGGCCAACTCGAAATCTTGAAGCTGCGCCAGTACGCAAAAGACCAATTGGGCGGCAAGTTCGACATTCGCGCCTTTCATGACGAAGTGCTCTCGGGCGGCGCGCTCCCGATGGATGTGTTAAGCACCCGCATCCACCAGTGGACGGCACAACAGAAGACGCGGGCATCGCTATCACGAGTTCCAGACACGAGTGCGGAGTCGAGTGCGGATTGATACTGACCGAATCACTTCGGAGTATCATGTCGTCGTATGACAATGACGTCGCCGGAGCACGAACGTCGGCGCATGGCGGGCGTGTACGCCGCGATGAGCGATGAGGAACTTGGTCAGATTGCCGAGAGCGGCGACGAACTGAGCACCGGGGCCCTCGAGGCGTTCCGGGGGGAGGTTGCGAGACGCGGCCTCACGATTTCGATCATCCCTGCTCGCGGCGAAGATGTGCTCGAGTTCAGCGAAACCGTCACTCTACGCCAGTTTCGCGATCTTCCCGAAGCGCTGCTGGCCAAGGGCAGCCTGGAATCCGCGGGGATTCAGGCTTACCTCGTCGATGACAACATGATCCGCATGGATTGGTTCATCTCCAATCTACTCGGCGGAATCAAGTTGAAGGTTCGCGCCGAGGAGGCCGAAGTCGCCCTTGAGATTCTGAATCAGCCCATCCCCGAAAGGCTGGAGGTGGAAGGCATCGGAAGTTTTGAACAGCCGCAGTGTCCCCGATGCGGGTCGCTCGACGTCAACAATGAAGAGCTGGATAAACCGATTGCATACCTGACCGCCTACGCCGGTATTCCAGTCCCCGCCTGTAAATCTGGATGGGCCTGCCATGCCTGCGGGAATCTCTGGCAAGAACATCCCGGCAATCTACCCGAAGATGGTGGCGCCACATTCTAGAGACCGTCGTCTTGCCGAAAAAGTTATAATCCTCAGCAATGCGGCAATTTTTTCGTGTCTTACTTCTGGCTCTTGTACTGATGGCGGTGGCGCTCGTCTCGGCGCTCACGGCCATGCAATTGGCTATCCATGGACGAGAGGTGGCCGTTCCGAAACTGCTGGGTATGATTCCATCTGAGGCGGAGCGTGCGAGCGCCGCGATGGGCCTGCAAATGGTAGTCGAGAGGCAGTTCTACAGCACCGACATCGCCGAAGGAAAAATTGTGACTCAGATGCCCGCGCCCGGCACCAAAGTTCGGCGAGGCTGGGCAATCCGGGTGGCGCAAAGCCTTGGTCCGCAGCGAATCGCGATTCCTGACGTGACCGGGGGCAGTGAGCGCATAGCGGAGTTGAACATTTTGCGCCGGGGGCTCAGCCTCGGTTCCATCGCCCACGTCACTTTTTCCGATGCGCCGCAGGATCAGGTGATATCGCAGAGTCCGCCGGCGAATGCGAGTGGCGTAGCCGTACCCAAGATTAACCTGCTGGTGAGTGACGGTCCCAAGCCGCTCGTTTTTGTAATGCCAAATCTCATTGGCCAGCCGCTTGGCAGCGCCACGCTGCAACTGAAGGACGCGGGCATTAAAGTCGGCAAAGTCGCCGTGGTTTCGTCGTCGGCGCCGGATGAGCCCCAGGCGGCGCCAGATGAGCCCCAGGCCCCGCCAGTTGCGCCACCTGCGGCGGCCGCGCCCAACGCGGCGAGCATGATCGTGTCACAGATTCCGGCTCCGGGACAGAAGATCATGGCTGGCGGCGCGGTTAATTTCGAAGTCCGCTAGCGTCTCCAGGTTACTTTCGTTCGATCATCTTCTTTTGATGAGCGCGGCAAAAAAGCCATCCGACGAATGTACGCCGGGAATTGTTCTCAGATAGGGTCCTCGGAGAAGCGACGACACATCACACTCCGGCAGGAGATCGCCAGACTGGCGCAGTCCTTCCAGTTCGCGCCGAAAATCGAGGACAACA
>Ga0181522_10002172_pt1 | contig 11343 bp, 7 predicted proteins | sample PEATcosm2014_Bin_27_FD_121103 | JGI IMG/M metagenome (GOLD analysis project Ga0181522, IMG submission 121103) | Peatland microbial communities from MTU Mesocosm Facility, Houghton, MI, USA - PEATcosm2014_Bin05_10_metaG | ecosystem: Environmental > Terrestrial > Soil > Wetlands > Peat | place...
CGGGACGGGCATTGCTTTAGCCGCCCAGTCTGGCGACATGAACCGACCCATGCTGGAGGCGTAGTACCTGGCCCCGAAGTAGTCGAGACCTGATTCGGTGTCTCTTTCTTTGCCGGTATAGCGTGACCCGGCATCGCCGTCGTACAACGATCCCTTTATCCCTAGCGTGTTGCTGGAGATAACCCAGCCCGAAGCCCAGCGCATTGTCCCGTCAACAGGTCCGAAGCCCTGACGCGAGTTTCCGGCTAGCTGCGGGATCGCAGCCAAGGCGGGAACGCTCGTAGAGAACGCGCTGGAAGCCTGTTGCATGTGTGGCTCGATTGTAAGTCCTTTAGGCGGCGTGAACGGTGAGGATTTGGCGAACTATTTTGCGGACGATTCGGGACCGGAAGCGCGGCGGGTCGGCGTCTGGATCGGGGCCGGATTGCGGCCCCGATTGGCAGCGAAGAACGGCAGCTAAAAGAAAAGGGCTTTGCAGCTCAGAACGAGACCACGGAGACGCCGGGGATGGCCTGGAAGTGGCGCACATTGCCAGTGGCGACACGGTAGCCAAGCTCCAGCGCCGTGACGCCGATCAGCAGGTCGGAGAGCGGCAGAGTGATGCCCCTGGCCGTGCTCTCGCCGTCGATTTGACCGGCCCTGAGAGCCACCGGAGCCGATACCGGATGCACGGGCACAGCGGCCATCAACTCGTGGATGAACTGCTGGCGTGTGGCTTTTCTTTGCGGCGTGTTGGCGCGGGCCGCTCCGTGCGCCAGTTCCAGCACCGTCACGACCGACAGGGCAACATCTTCACCGGCGGCGCGCACGGCGATTTCGGCCAGGGCTTGGCGGGCGTTTCTGCCCTTGCGCTCTGCCGCGATCAACACGCTGGAGTCGAGGATCAGTCCCATGCCGGAGGATTCAGCGGCTCCCGGTGCGCGGCCACCGCTTCTTGAACGTCACGGGCGAAGTCCTCGTCGATGGTCGCCGTGGAGTCTTCCGGCAACAGTGCGATGCACTCCTCGATGGAGCGGCGGGGCGGCGCTGGCGTCCGTAGGACGGCCACCGGCGCAGCATCGGATTCGATGACGATCTCCGCGCCTGCGCGCACATGGGCCATCAGGCCGGGGAAGTCGCGGGCTGCATCGGCTTCCGAGATGTGGATCACTGCCATACTCACGATGATACCCTCATTTCTGTTTTTCCTTTAGCTGCCCGGTTCTTCGTCGTCTTCCTCTTCGGCTGCCAGCGCCGCCAGCAAGCCTTCCCGCTCGGCTGCCGTGCGTGCTGCCTGGATCGTGCTGCGGGCCTCTGCCGGATGCGTGGCTGCGTGGATTTGCTGCAAGGCGCGGATCGCCACCTGCGTGTAAATCTGCGTGGTCCTGATGTCCTCGTGGCCGAGAAGCGCCTGGATGTGGCGGATGTCCGCGCCGTTCTCGTGCATCAGCGTAGCCATCGTGTGGCGGAACAAGTGGCACGCTCCGCCCTTGCCCAGCTTGGCATCCTCGATGCGGCCCCTGACCACGAAGGTCAGATGATCGCGGCTGAACGGCTCGCCCTGCGCGGTCAGGAACACTGTGAAGTCGTCCGGTTCGGAGACGAGCTGCGGACGGCCCTCCCGCATGTACTTCTCCAGCCATGCTGCGGCCCTCGCGCCGATGGGCACGTAACGATCCTTGCTGCCCTTGCCCTGGTTGACCAGGATCAGCCCACGGTCGAGTTGAAGGTCGTAGAGTTTCAGCCGCACGATTTCGAGACGGCGCATTCCGGTCGAGTACAGAACCTCCATCAGCGCCCGGTCGCGCAGTCCGATAGGTTCCTCTACGTCGCACAGCGTCATGATCTGCTCGACCTCCTGGGCCGAGAGGATGACCTTGGGCAGCGAGCGGCCGAGTCGCGGAAGGTCGATCTCTGAGGCCGGGTTGTGCAGGATGTGATTCTGTCGCGTCATCCACCGGAACCACACGCGCAAGGGCACAAGCCGCGCGTGTTGCGAGCTGAAGCTCAGCGGCTCCCCGTTCTTCTTGCGCGAGTAGAACAAGTGCCGCTGATAGCGTTCAAGCACGGGCCGCGTGACTTCGACAGGTTCGGTGATGCCGCGTTCCTTCAACCATTCGAGGAAGAACTGGATATGCCCCGCGCGGCCCTTCACAGTGAACTCGGAGTAGTTCCGCACTTCAAGCGAGCGCAGATGCTCGCGCATCAGCGCTTCCAGGGGCGTTGCGGGCGCGGCCTGCGGTTTGCGCTTCTTCTCTACGCGGGCCATGACATGCCTCCCCGATGCGCCGCGCCGTTGCCGTTCACACGCGGCGGTACGACTACGACCGGATTCTCTTCTGTTGTTTCCTTAGTAGTGTTTTTCAGCTCTCTTTCGTAAAAAGCGCCTTGAACCCCGATGGATACTGGAGATTCATCGCTCCGCGATCCCCCCGCTACCCCGCCGTTTTGACCCCGCGTTGGCCCCGCGTTCTCGTCTCCCGGCCCCGCGAACCCGGCTTTTACCCCCGCGAGGTTGCCGTCGTAGTTATGCCCGCCCAGCTTCTCCACGTCGATCAGCCCCGGCATCACCGGCCTGCCGCCGTCGCCCTGGGCGGAGAACACAAGCTCGTAAACGAAGCTCTGGCCACGCCCGCCGCGATGGGCCAGCAGGTACTCCAGTTCCTCCAGCCTGGACAGATGCACACGCAACTGCGTATCGCCCCAGCCGGTGAAGCCGCGCACGTCGCGCCGTGAGAAGCGATATTCCGACCGCTCGATCCGCTGCCGTTCGCACTCGGCTCGAACCATCGCGTCGACCATCAGCAGCAGACGCCGCGTCTGCGGCGGCAGTTCGTCGAGCGAGCGGCCCAGTACCTCCGCCGTGAGACGGTTCGCCATGGCGATGTCGTCGAGCGTGGCTTCGATGTACTCGATGGTTTTGCCGCGATGCTCCACCTTCTTCGGCGGGCGCTGCCATTGATGAAGGAGAGCGATGCTGTGGATCAGGGCAAGGTACTTCGTATGATCGCGCCGCGTGCGCGTCTGGCCGTCCATGAACGTCAACGCCCGCGCGTAGGGATTGACCACTGTCAACGGACGCAGCAACCGTTGCGCGTTGCGATGCAGCTTGAGCAACTCATCGCGGTCCCGCTTGCGCAGCAGCCCTTCGATGGTCTGCGCTTCGCGCTGTATCCGATGGATGGCCTGTGTCTGCTCGCGGTCCTCGTTCACCGTCAGTACAAGACAGCGATTCAGCAGCTCCTCGTCGATGTCGATCGCAGTGGTCGTAAGGAAGATCATTACCGGCCCCTCGACCCTGTATTCATGCGTGACGTGCTTACCGCTCACCGGGTCTTTGCCCGTCGATGCGATGGTCAGCTTGCCTTCCGACTGCAACAGCTTCAACGCATACGCCGCGCGGCTCGCGCCCTCTTCCTCCACGATGGCGAGCACTTTGTGTTTCAGGTCCGTCTCGCCCATGTAGAAGAGAGATTGGCCGGTCATGGCCGAGTATTGCACCCGCTGCTCTTCGGGCACGAACGCGAGCACTGCTTCCATCAGAGAGCTTTTGCCCGCTGCCGATGACGACTGCACCATCACCGCAAGCGGCGAGTCCAGATGGCGCGACACCACGCCGAGATACCCCACGAGCTTGTTGGTCTCCTCGCCCACTACTCCGCACCGCGCGAAGTCTTCGACGATGCGCTCCAACAGGCGCGGATCGCGCAGCAACTCCATCGCTGCGGCCCGCTCCTCATCGGTTATTGTGACTTCCGGCTCCTTCGGTGCCAGCGCCTTTGCGATCTGCTCGTCGCGCAGCATTTCCAGTTTCAGCATCAACCGGCCTACGTCGTGGCGGATGGTTTCTTCCTTCACGCCCAGCTCGTCGGCTGCCTGCTTGCAGAACGCCATGCGGGGCCGCGCGGCCTGCAGCTCCAGCGTGTCCACGTGCAGCGCCATGTCGCCGTGCGCATTCACCCCCAGCACGCGCAGATTCACGCGCAACACCGTAGGGCTTGTGTTCTTGTTGAGACCGCGCACGCGGTACTCGCGGTCTCCGTAACGCAGCACTACATCTTCGCCGCGCATCTCCACCGGCGCGTCGATGGCATTGCTCGTCCTCAGCGGCATGGGCACAGACAGAGCAGCTTCGGCAGCTAAGGAAAAAACTCTCTGCTGTTCTGGTTCTGATTTTGGGGAAGGATCACTGACTGCTGCGGAAGGGATGGGTTCGCTGGCAGCTTCTATGGCTGGCTCTGCTGCTGGCTCGGGTTGTCGTTGCGGCTCCGGCTCGATCTCTTCAAGCCCGGCCTGTGCTTCACCTGGCTCTGCCGCTTCCTCGATCACTGGCTCTTCGATTTCTGCTGTGATGATTTTTTCTTTAGCTGCTGCTTTTGTTTCTGCTGGCGACGGCTCGATGATTGGCTCTGGCCCTGGCGCTTGCTCCTCGATCATTTTTTCCTTAGCTGCCGGTTCTTCTGCTGCTGGCAACGCCACTATCGGCTCCGGCACGATCACCGGCACGGCCACGCGGCCCGCTGGCCGCGCGCCTTTGCCAAGCCACGCCGCGCGATTCAGCAGCACACCCAGGCTCTTCGTCGCCGGAGTCACTTTGAGCGCGTATTCGTTGGCGTCCATGCTCTTCGGGAACTCGACGCGGAAGCACTCTATGCCCATTGGCATCAGCTCCCCAGCCAGCTTCACGGCGGCCTTGTTGCCCGCCTCGTCGCTGTCGTACGCGATGTACACACGCTCGATGCCGTGCTGCTCGAAGGCCGCGCGATGATCCGCTGTGAAGCCGTTGGTTCCGTAACTGGCCGTCACCTGGCGATAGCCCGCAACCCAGAACGTCATCGCGTCGATGAGGGCTTCGCAGAGGATGATCTCTTTGCTGGCGATCAGCGCCTCTTCATTCCACACCCCACGGTGTGGACCTGGCAGGTAGAGATGATCCGGTGTGCCCGCGCGTAGATTCGGCGTGATCTTGCGCCCATACATTTGCACTACGTCACCGTCGAGATTCATCACCGGGATAACCAGCGAGCCGCGCAGATGCTCGTGGCCGCTCGCGCGGAAGATACCCAGCCGCTCCAGTTGCCCGCGCACCTGCGCGCCGGCGAGACGGTTCTTGTCTGGCAGCGCCGGACCTAACATGCGGTCGCTGAAGCCCAGCTTGAACCGCTCGACCAACTCCGCCGATCTCAGACCGCGCTTTTCGAGATACCGCTTCGCGTCCGGCGTGTCCCGCAACGTGTCGCTGTAAAACCGAACCACCTCCAGCATTACCGCCCGGTCGTCGGCCCCCAGCGTCACCGGGCAGGGCAGCTTGGGGATCGTGGCTATTTTCACCACCGGACCGGCTGAGGGAGCATAGTCCTTCCTCAGCAGCGCGAGAGCATGTCCATCGCTCACCCCCTCGGTCCGCGCTACCCAGCGGATCACGTCGCCACCCTCGCCACACGCCCCTTTGCAGTGCCATACATTTTTCACCGGGTCGATGTTCAGGCTGGGATTCCGGTCGTCGTGGAACGGGCACAGGCCGATCAGTTCCTTGCCGCTGCGATGCAGTTTGATCCCCCGCGCCTCGGCCAGCCGCTGGATCGACACCTCCCGCTTCAGCCGCTCCTTCTCCGGGTCGTATCTGCCTGCCATCGGACCTCCTTTGCCGGTTCCTGTTGAAAACCTGTCAAGTGGTTTTCTCAAGAACATAAGCTAGCACAGAACTAGCATATATGCGATACTCGGGTCAACGGATGGGTTTGGGAGTTTTTATGCTGGCTTACGCTACGCTTGTGCCGATCAACCATCACTGGAGAGTCAAGTTCCCCGAACACCTAGCCCAGCTCCGCAAGGGGAGGGGCTTCACCCAGCCACAGCTCGCCGAGAAGATCGGCCTTCACGTCGCACAGATTCGTCGCTACGAGGCCGGAACGTCTCAGCCCACGCTCGATGTCATCCGCAGCCTGGCTGTGGCGCTTGGCGTGAGCGCAGATGAGCTACTTTTTGCCAAGGATGAGCGCGGGCCGGATGAAGCCCTCAAGCTCCAGTTCGAGGCCGTCTCCCGCTTCGACCCGGAGTCCAAGAAGGTCGTCCAGCAGGTTCTCGACTCGATGATCCTCCAGCAGGAGGCCCGCCGCTGGTCCGCTGAACGGTAGTGCCGGAGCCGTGGCCGTTCTCATGTTTGGAACATGAGAAGAAGACATTCTTCTCATAGCTGAGAACCACCCGCAGCGGAGGCGTCAGTCAAGGGCGCGCGTTCTGAAGCGCGTTCATCGAAGCGAAGCGGAGACCCTTTACGGACGCCGGAGCGGAGGGTACGCCGCGTCAGCGGCCCATGCTGATGCCCTGAGAGATTTCCATTTCCACCGGCTGCGGCCCGATCTTCTGCGCCCCTATCTCATGCTCGATGCCCGTGTGCTGGATCGCCGTTGGATGCGACACGTCCCGGCTCAGCTCGCGCCCCAGCGTGCCAGCGTCGTTGGTGTACATCTGCACATCGAACTGCGCCCGCGACACCGACACATACGCCATGCGGCTGTTCAACAGTTCGCCGTGCGCCTGCTCCGAGTCCACATGGATCAGCACCCGGTCGGCGGTCTGGCCCTGGCTGCTGTGGCTCGTCACCGCGTAGCCGTAATCGAGATGCGGATGCTGCCGCGCATTGAACTCGACCTCGCGGCCCGAGTCCATGCGCAGCTTGAGATGGCCGTCTTTGTCGATCTGCTCCACTGTGCCCAGCTCGCGGTTTGCTAACCGCTGCTCGTGATACGGGGCCGTAAGCTGCACGCGGTCGCCCTGGGCGAACGTGCGCTCACTGTCTCGGTAGATCGTCACACCCTGCAACCGGCGCGGGTCATAGCTCAGCTCCTCGCCGCTGTGCCGCTTCACCGTGAGCATGTTGCTCTCGCGGTCCACATGCGACACACGCGCATATTCTCCGGCCTCGATGCCGAGAGGCTTCGAGCCTTTCGAGTAGCGCAGCACGTCGCCGCGCTCGTAGTTCTGCGCGTGCTGCCGATCTGCGCCTGTCACGTCCTGCCGCGCGTAGAGCACATGCACGCGCTGTTCATCGTTCGAGACTTTGCCATCGCTTTGCATCGCCCGATGGATTTGGCTGTTCAACTCACGGCGCGATTCATTGTCCGGCGAGACGACTAACGTCCGTTCCGGCGAGCGCACATACTCGCGGGCTATCTCACCGATGCGCTCGTCGCGGCTGCCGATTTCATGGACGCGGCCCTGGCTGTTGAGATTGGCGATGGCTTCCTGCACTTCGCCCCGCGCAAGCTGGCCCACGGCTTCTTTGAGTGCCGGGTCTTTCTGCCGGATGATTTCATCAAGCCTGGCCGTGCGCATCCCGGCCTCTTGTAACTGCGCATAAGGTCGGCCAGCTTCGACGGCCTCATGCTGCCGCACGTCGCCGACGAAGAGGACTCGGTCATTTTCCCTTAACCGCTCCACGAACGTGTGCATCTGCTTGGTGCTCGCCATGCTCGACTCATCGACCACATAGAGCCGCTTCTGTCCATCATCCGCGCGGTCGCCGCGCGCAAGATGCCGCTGCAACGTCTCCGTCTCCATGCCCGCTTCAGCGAGCTTCTGCGCGGCTCTCGACGTCGGCGCAAGCCCTTCGACTTGGTATCCGGCATAAAGAGCGGCTTCACGAACGGCAGCTAAAGAAGTAGTTTTTCCGGCACCGGCTACGCCCTCCAGCGCCATCATTTGATCGCGGCTTGTCAGCACCTCTTCGACGGCGTGCCGCTGGCTCAAGCTCAGATGCGGATGCTGTTCCATCGTCTGCTGCCGCGCGTGTCCCTCGGCCAGAACCTCGCGTGTATCCTGGCCCAACTTCATCCGCTCGATCAGCTCGCGCTCGTAACTCTGCATTTCGCCGGTCGTGAACGCGCGCCCGGCCAGGCCCGGCCTGCGCTCAACTCCGATCAGCTCATGCGATTCGACGCGCCGTTCGAACTCCGCCCGTAACTCCGGCAACCGCGCTTCGCCCATTGTGTGACGCAGTGCGTCACGCATCAGCGAACGCTCGTCGGCCACGGCCTCCCGCTCCATGCCGCGCTCACGCGCATAACTCATGCCATGCTGCGCCGCGATTTGAGATTGCTCCGGCCTCAGTTCCACACCGGACCGCTGCGCCGCCTCCGCGATCACGCGCTGCGGCTGCTGGCCGTGCTCCTGGGCTACCTGCTGATGACGCGCCCGGACCTCTTCATGGGAGAGCGCCTGCTTTTCATCGCGCGTCTGATGCGCCGCGATCTGCGCGGCGCCAGCTCCCCTGCGTCCCGCGGTTTCCAGGTGCTGTTCGATCTGCTGCCGCCGCGGACTCGATGCTTCCAAGTATTCCTGCGTGTAGCCTCTGATCTCCGGCTGCCCGTGCGCGCCGCGCTCGATCTCGTAACCGATCTGCTGCAACCGCGCGGCCAGCTCCGAGCGGTACACCGCCGTTGCATACTGCTGGGTTTTGTAAAGCTCCTGCGGCTGAAGTGCGCGCGCCTGGCCGTCTGCTGTCTCCGTCACATTGAACACAACCGCGTGCGTATGCAACTGCGGCGCTGCATAGCCGTCAACGGGTCGGCTGCTGTCATGCTCGAACTTGGCGACGGCCCACGCGCCCGTCGTCTGCGCCGGGACGTTGCCGCCCATGCGGGCCTGCGCGTATTTCTCCATCTCGTCGAGAGCAACACGCACACTCTCCCGGTGCGCATCCCGCACCCGGTCGTCGCCGCCAACAAGCGCAGTAAGAGAGACGGACTTCGGCGCGCTGAACGTCGCATCCCATCCGGCACGGTGCTCCATCGTGCGCACCGTGTCGCCATTGGCATTCACATACTCGCGGGCCGTTTGATGCTTCACTAACTGCTCGCCCGTCTCCGGGTGCTGGCCTTCGGAGAGGCGCGCGAACTGCTGCTCTCCCACTTCACCGCGCAACCCGTAACGCTCGGCCAGCTTGCCTTGCCACTCGCCGCGCACACGGTCGCCCTCTGTGTAATAGTTCTCCCGCGCGTTGGCGAACTCTTGCTTGTGATACGCCTGCGCCTGGCCGCTGCTGATCGGTTTGGACAGAGTAATCATGGTTTAAGACCTGATGGATGCCCACGCCATTTCTGTAAAGCGATTCGGAACAACTAACTGCCTAACTGCGCAGAGGTCGTCGTCGGCCTTGCGAACGATAGAGATTGCAACGAGCTGGAAGTCATCGGTCGTTTTGTAGACGCCATAACGGATGACGTATCCGCGTGCCTCTAGCTGTTTCGCAGCATCGAGCACTGACCGGCTGGCTCTCAGCTTCTCCACATTGGAGCACAACGACGAGTAGAGATCGTTCCAGTCTCGCAACAGGTCCCGGAACTCTGCGAGTTCTTCAGCCGCATTGTCCGAGATAGCTTGGTCCTGGAGAACCATGCCGTGCGTTCCCAGCACCGCTTCGGCATCCTTGAGCGTGGCGAAGCGATGCGCATCGATGACCATCAGACCTTCAAGCTTCTTCATTGTCTGTTCGAAGGCATCCTCTTCGCTGAGCACCTGGCGCGGTCCCAGGAACGAGTTTTCGTCCATGCGGAACGCGCGGGCGATTGCTCGAAGGCTGTCATCGTTGACCTTCTCGCCCCGCTCGATCCGCTGCACTGTCCGCTCTGTAACACCGGCTTCCATCGCAAGCGTGATCTGTTTCATTCCCGCATTCTGCCGGAACATTGTCACGGCTCTTCCGATTTCCTGCGGCGTTAGGCATCGATATTCGGTTGCGTTTGTCATCGTCGTCTGGATACCTCCATTCGCAGAGTCGCACAAGATGCGGTCCTATGCTCCATGATTTACCCGACAGCCGCCCGACAGTAGTTTTTTACTCGAAGAACGGATGCTGTTCATTCACCGCTGCGGGCTGCGGCTCCTGCTCTTTCGCCGCCTTCGGCGGCTTTCTCGACGGCGTGGATTCGACCGCAACTTCCTTCTGTTGTTGGACGCCTGCCGGCGTTGCCTGGGCAGCCGGCTTTGCCGGCGGCGCAGTCGCCGCACGCTTGCGCTCGACGAACCGTTCCGCAGTTTCCACCGGTACCACGCGCGGGAAGCGCATTCGCACGATGAGATTTCCATGTTGCAGATATCCATCGAACGGATCGAGCGCGCCGATCTCCGCAGCCGTCACAAGCGGCTCGCGCGTGATGTCTCCACGCAGGCTCCGCGCGTTCTTCGGATAGAAAAAGTCCTTCCGCCCCTGCTTCGCACGGAACCGTTCCATCTCTACCTCGCCGATGCTCCTGGAGATCCATTCCGCCATCTTCGGCTCGCTCGCTTTGAGCCAGATCCTCGTCGCCGCCTGCGATAGCAGCGCATCCGTTTCCTGGCCGTACACGGCTTCCATCTGCGCCTTGCTGGGCACTCCCAGCACCACTGGATGATGCAAGCCGCGCCGCTCTGTAACTGCCTCCGTCAACTGCGGCAGACGTTGCAGGCTCCCCAGCTCGTCGAGCACGAACCACGTCTTCTTTCCCATGCTCGCGCCCTCGTTCATCACCCGCAACGCCAACAGGTCCAGCCATAGGCTGAGCAACGGGCGCAGTTGCTCCCGCGTCGTCGCTTTCGACGTAAGGAACACCCAGCCCTTGCGCGTCTTCGACCATTCCGCCGTGCTCCAGCGCCGCTCCGTTTCACTCTCTTTAGGCAGCAGACGGAACGCATTCGCCGCTGTTTTCAGCGTGGCTAAAACCCCGCCGCGCTCGCGCAGCACCGCCCGCATTTCCGTGTTGCGCAGCCGCTGCTCGATCTCCTCGGCCCGGCTCATCCACTGCGCCAGCTCCTCCGGCGTGGGCTTCAGATTCACAAGATGTGCGAAGATTCTTCGCGCTGTCACATCGCTGCCGGGCAACAGAGAAGCGGCTAAGGTAAGAGCCTCAGCAGGATGCGGAACCTCGTCGCCTGGCGTCCAGAACGGACACCGCGCGTCCAGAGGATTCAACAGCACGTCGCCCCGTTGCGGCTCGTAAAACTGAGCCAGATATTCCATCGCCGGGTCGTACACGACGGCGGCTTCCCCACGCGCCCGCGCCTCGGCAAGTATCTGCCGGATCGCCGCGATTTTTGCTGGGCCGCTGTCGCCCGCGAGAACGAAGTGCATCCCCTCCCGCTCGCGCGGGATGCGCGCCCAGCCGCTTGAGTTTTTATTGAAGAGCCTGTCGCTCCAGCCCATCTTTTCGTTGGCGAACGCGACCCCATCCGGCAGGTACAGCATCAGCCTTTTCGACCGGCCCAGCTTCGTATTGAACTCCGCAGCCGTGAGCAGCTCAGGGCCTTTCAGGCGACACCCGTGTTTCAGGATCGCCCGCCGCGCCCGGTCCTTCGGCACGGTCACGAACAGGCCCAGAGCGAACA
>Ga0181522_10002173_pt1 | contig 11339 bp, 4 predicted proteins | sample PEATcosm2014_Bin_27_FD_121103 | JGI IMG/M metagenome (GOLD analysis project Ga0181522, IMG submission 121103) | Peatland microbial communities from MTU Mesocosm Facility, Houghton, MI, USA - PEATcosm2014_Bin05_10_metaG | ecosystem: Environmental > Terrestrial > Soil > Wetlands > Peat | place...
ACTCAAGCTCCCGCAAGTTCCCCTGAGTCCGCCGAATTCAAGCTCGAGCAACACGGCCTAAGGCGTCCGGAGCCGCACCAAAGAATAGTGGAACTGCCGCGCCGCCAGTTTGACCGGCAGCGTGCGGCGGCTTACCAAGGGCGCAAGTCGACCCGTACATTCCTCGCCTGCCCGGTGCCGTTGCAGCGCATCAGCCGTTTGCTCGATAGCCTCGAACAGATGAAGCAGGAGGACTCGCCGCTGCCGAAGCACCTGTATCCGTCAGCCGGCAGTCTTTATCCGGTTCAGGCCTATCTGCATGTGAAGGCCGGTCGCGTCGAAGGGCTCGCCGATGGAACCTACTACTACGATCCAGCCCATCACCATTTGGTTCAGCTCGAGTCCGGAGCGCCGATCTCGAGTGCCGTGCACGTGCAGCATAACCGCGCGATGTACGACGAGGCTGCATTCTCAATTTTTCTGATTGCGCAGATGGACGCGATCGTTCCGATCTACGCGAAGGAACTGGCTGACCGATTCTGCATGCTGGAAGCGGGTTATATGGGGCAGGCGCTGGCAATGGCCGCGCACGAGCACGAAATAGGCCTCTGCCCAATTGGGGCGCTCGACTATGACGCAGTGCGCGATTATTTTCGGTTAGACGCGGGGCACGTGTTTCTGCATAGCTTCGTCGGAGGGCTGGAGGGGCCCGCGGCGCGGAACGGCGACCGGGAGAGTCTGGAGCTGGAACTCCAGAGCTTCCTCCGGGAGAAGCTGCCCGAATATATGGTGCCCTCTGTCTACGTCTTCCTGGATGCTCTGCCTCTGACCGCCAACAACAAAGTGGATCGACGTCTACTGCCCGATCCATCTGCGCCATCGGCGAACCGTGCGGAGGACGTCATGCCCCGGACGGATATCGAACGGGATCTGGCTCAAATCGTTCGCGAAGTTCTCGGCCTTGAGTCCGTGGCAGTGCACATCACGTTTTTCGAACTCGGGGGAACGTCGGTTGACCTGTTGAGGATTCACGCCAAAATCAATGAGCGGCTTGGTCTGGATATTCGCGTAGTGGATCTGTTCCGCCGTCCGAGCATCAACTTACTAGCCCAATACTTGAGCCAGGGCGATGACGGAAGTGCGCTCGATCGGATCGAAGCGGAGGCCCTGAAAAGACGGGATGCACGAGACAGACGGCGTCGGCGGCCCTGAGATGGGACCGAACAGCAGAGCGGTCGTGGGTCCGTGAATCGAACGCAAGGCGGTGGGAAAAACTTGAGCGCCTATAGATCAACAACACGCTGGATCGCCCGTCACCGGCCGCGTCCCGAGGCCAGCATCCGACTGTTCTGCCTGCCATCTGCCGGAAGCGGGGCTTCGAGCTATCGCGAGTGGTGCGATGCACTCCCCGCTCATATCGAAGTGTTGCCGATTCAACCGCCGGGCCGTGAGGATCGCTTCGCCGAAGACCCGTTGCGGCGCATGGACGATATGGTTGAGGGCCTGATTGACTCTCTTCGGCCGTTCATGAGTGACCTGCCGTTCGCATTTTTCGGACATAGCCTGGGCGGTATCGTCGCGCTCGAAGTCACTAGAGGCTTGGCCAGACGGCAGGCCCCGCTGCCATGCCACGTCATTGTCTCGGCGCGTCCCGCGCCTCATCTGCCCCTTCGACGCCTTCCCGCATCCCAACTCTCGCCAGAAGAACTAAAAGAATGGCTCCGCGAGGTCCACGGCACCCCGGAAATGGTTCTGCAAAGCAGAGAAATGATGGACCTCATACTTCCAGCGATGCAAGCCGACCTCGAAATCGATGACAAGTACCGATCTACGCCCGACCCGGTGCTTACGTGTCCTTTGACAGTTCTCGGAGGACTGCGCGATGAAGAAGCGACGCCCGAGGAATTAAAAGAATGGGCGAGCTATACCAGCCGCTCATTTACGCTGCGCCTGGTTGAGGGTGACCACTTCTTTCCCTTCAATGAATCCAGGTTGTCTGCCCTCACAGCGGTAGCAGAGGTGTTGCGGGCCTGAGTTTCGGAAAGCGAGCAACTGCTAGAGGATCTCCGCGGAGGAACCGAGCATGGTGGCAGGGGAGGACGGTGGTCAGGGTCGTGGGATTGCCATTATCGGTATGAGTGGCCGCTTCCCGTGCGCCCGGAACGTGGATGAGTTCTGGCGCGCCCTCGCCGCGGGAGTCGATGCCGTCTGGTCGTCGCGACCGGACGATCAGGCCGGCAGGCGGTTCGGTCCCGACGTTTTCGACGACGTAAAACTCTTTGACGCGGAGATTTTCGGGTTCACGGCCGCTGAGGCGCGTATTACGGGTCCCCAGCACCGCATCTTCATGGAATGTGCGTGGGAAGCGCTCGAATCGGCAGGCTACCTCTCGAAAACGTCCGACCAACGCATCGGGCTTTACGTGGGGGCAAGTCTCAGCCACGACAGACGACCGATCGGCAACGACAGGGACTACCTCGCCACCCATGTTTCCTACAAGCTGAACCTGCGGGGGCCGAGCATTGGGGTGCAGACAGCCTGCTCGACTTCGCTAGTCGCGCTGTGGCTGGCGGGTCAGGCGCTGAACAACTATGAATGCGACCTGGTGCTGGCGGGCGGAGTGACCGTCCACCCCGCGCGCCATACTCCTCTGTTCGAGACACCGCCCGACGGAATCGTGTTCGGCAGTGGGGCGGGAGTGGTACTTCTCAAGCGTCTGGAGGAGGCCGTAGCAGACCGCGACCCGATCCTGGCGGTGATCAAGGAAGCCGCCGTCAATAATGATGGCGCGGTGAAGATGGGATTCACCGCTCCGAGCCTTGACGGACAGTCGGAGGTGGTGGCCCTGGCGCAGGCCATGGCGGGAGTGCATCCCGAAAGCATCGGCTATATCGAAGCGCACGGTAGCGGCACACCTTTGGGTGACTCGGTGGAGATTGCCGCGCTCACACGCGTTTTTCGCCGGAAGACGCAAAAACGGGGATTTTGCGCCATCGGTTCGGTGAAGTCGAACGTGGGGCACCTGGAGTCGGCGGCCGGAGTAACCGGGCTGATCAAGACAGTGCTGGCGTTGCAGCATAAACAGATTCCGCCCAGTCTGCATTTTCAGTCGCCGAACCCAGAGATTGATTTCGCCTCCAGCCCGTTTTACGTCAACACCAACCTACAGGAGTGGAACAACGGCGCCGGGCGACGACGCGCGGGCGTAAGTTCGTTTGGGATCGGGGGGACGAATGCGCACGTGATTTTGGAGGAAGCGCCGGCGGTCAGGGTGCGGAGCGAGGGGATGAAGCGTCCGTATCACCTACTGACGTTGTCGGCGCTGGAGACAAAGCCGCTGCGTGAACTAGCCGGACGCTATACGGACTTGCTCGGGAGCGGACCGGAGGTCGATTCCGTCTGTTTTACGTCGAACACAGGACGGCGGCATTTCAAGCAGCGCCTGGCGGTGGTGGTCACGAGCGCGGCCGAACTGCGAGAGGAACTCGCCGGCTTCGCTGAAGGAAAGGAAAGCGCTCATGTTCTGACCGGGGAAGTAGCTGGTGACGCAGCTCCCAAGGTAGCGTTTTTATTCACTGGCGAAGGCTCGCAATATGCGGGAATGGGGCGCGAGCTGTATGAGACGCAGCCCGTGTTCCGCGGGGTGGTGGAACAATGCGCGAGCATTCTCGAACCGCTGCTCGAAACGCCCTTGCTTGAAGTTCTCTACGGTTCCGACAGTGGGGAGTTGCTGCACCAGACGGCATACGCAGAGCCGGCATTGTTTGCGGTGGAATACGCGTTGGCGAAGCTGTGGGGGAGTTGGGGAATCCGGCCGGCGGCGCTGCTGGGGCATAGCGTCGGGGAATATGTGGCGGCCTGCGTGGCGGGAGTATTCGCTCTGGAAGACGGGTTGAAGCTAGTGGCCGCACGCGGCCCCGAAGCGCTCGTCGAGTTCCGCGCCATCCTGGCTCGCATCGAGTTTCGGCGACCCGAGATTCCTCTGATTTCCAATGTGACCGGAGAGTTTGCCAGCGCCGAGGTTGCGAATGCCGACTACTGGATGCAACAAGGGCTGCGCCCGATGCAGTTCGCCACTGACATGAGCAGATTGGCGCGAGCGGATTGCCGCGTAATGCTGGAGATCGGTCCGCATCCTGTGCTCGTGGGCATGGACCTGCGGTGTGCGCCAGAAAACGGGGATGCGACGCAGAAAGAAAAACTGCGGTTGTCGAGTCTTCACCCCAACGTGCCGGACTGGCAACAGATGCTGTTGACACTCGGCCGCCTGTATGTGGCGGGAGTTGAGGTGGACTGGGAAGCATTCGACGCGCCCTACGAACCACGCCGCATTACGCAGCCGACGTACCCGTTCCAGCGCAAGCTCCACTGGGTGGAGGAGCCTGAGGACAAGGCACGTTACGATTTTGTCCCCGGAGTTGTTGAAGAAGAAAGCAAGGTTCATCCCCTGCTGGGCCATCCCAGTCTCCTCGCCGGATCGTCACAAAAGGAGGTGGAGGAGAAACTGGCGCGTATCTGGTGCGACTTGCTGTGCCTCGATGAAGTCGGCATTCACGACAACTTTTTCGATCTGGGCGGGACATCGCTTCTAGCCACTAAGCTGACGGAACGAGTCGAGAAAGGATTCGGCCAGACCGTGCCGCTCGCAGTCCTGTTTCAAGCGCCCACCATTCAGCATGTCGCCGCGTTCCTTTCCGGGCGGCATAAGCTGAAAGTGATTCCGGGCATCGTGCCGATTCAGCCTGCCGGTTCGAGGTCTCCATTCTTTTGCGTTGGCGCGGGACCTTTATTCCGGCCTCTGGCTCAACGACTTGGCCCTGACCAGCCGTTCCTCGGGCTCGGGCTCGGGAAGGAAGACATGCAGAACCTGCCGGCGCGCTTCAGGCTGGAAGATATGGCGGCCGTCCTGAAGAGAAAGATGCGCGAAATACAGCCGGCGGGCCCGTACGTGCTCGGCGGCTGGTGCATGGACGGAGTGCTTGCCTATGAGACGGCGCGACAACTCCTGGCCCAGGACGAGACCGTTGCTCTCCTGGTCCTGTTCGATGCTCAGAACCCGAATCCCACTGCCTCGCCGTCGACTCCGAACTCAACGAATTCCCGGTGGCGTCGGCTCTTGAGGAGGATACGGCGTCATAATTTCAAGAATCTGCGCCGGATGACTCTGCCCGGGCGCCTGCATTATCTCCGTGAACGGCTTCGAACGAGGGCGGTCGTGTTGAAGCATGCAAGCTGGGAGATCTCCTACAAGCTCCGATTGCACGCAACGAAAAAGTTCAAGTGGCGACCCGGGACATTTGACAGCGTAGAGTATTTCGCTGTCCGCCACTACCGACCCCAGATGTACCCGGGCCCTCTATTACTAATTCAACCAAACCCGCCTCTCGAAGCCCTTTCGATGGATCCCGAAATGGGTTGGGGCGACGTCGTCGTGTCGGGAGGATTGGACATCTATTTGGCCGCTGGCGGCCACCGGGGGATGTTCGAAGAGCCACACGTAGGTGCCCTCGCCGACAAACTGAGCGCTTGTCTCCTCGAAGCGCACGCGTCCTCCACTGGCAGCCTCCCGGCCGCCCTGGGGTAAGAAGCCATGGCCCCCGTATTCCTGGTGGCACGGTCCGCCTCGTTCGCTGGTGAACATCCTCGGCCGCTCATCCGCTCATCCGCCCGGCGGACCGTTCCTCGATTGGCCTGATTCTGATGGCGGTTGACCGCGTCTCAGGACTGGTTCTCCCCGCTGCCACTCGATACCTGATGAACGATGTCATCGCGAAACGCGCAGGTTGATCTTCTCCGAATCATCCTGGTTGCGGTCGTGGCCGCCGCTATGCAGGGGCTGACGCCCTTTCTGTCGACGCAGCTTTTTTCAGATATGGCCGAAGTCTGAATGCGATAGAGCGTGATCGCCGAGTTGAAATTCGACGGCGGAGGTTTTGGCGACATCGTCTGCTGGTCTGGCTGCTTTCCGTCGCTAAAATGCGTTTTTTCGACAGGATGAACGAGCAACGATCGAAGACGGATGAGATATCTCCAGGGGCGCAGGGCATTCGAAATCGCCATTCCTGTCGCATTGGCATACTGTAGAGGCCGACGTGACCGGTTTTCGGAAGCTCCTGGAACAGATCGCCATCACGAAGCACGTCGAATCCGGCGGTGCCTCCTACGAAAATATTGTCCTAAGTCCGAGCAGGCGTCGGTTCTCTCAGGGTCACCAGCGGAATTTTCCTGAGGCGCGGCACGCGCCAAAGGGATGGCTGCCATGATCGCCTATAGGAACGACAGGATGAACGACAGAAGACGGATGAGATATCTCCCCGAGGGGCAGGGCACTCGAAATCGCCATTCCTGGAAGTTTGTCATTCCAGCATAACCATTCTCCAGCATGACCGTCCCGAAAAGCAGCTTCAACCCTGTGAGGCGTTCTCGGCGTCCGAACTGTCCGAACTGACTACTCCACAATATGCCTTGACACCTTTAGTACGCTGGCGTACCGTTCGGCGATCTTCTTTTCTTCCTTGGAAAAGCTTCTGGAACATAACTTTTGGGGGAAGCTGATCTGAGCCACAGTCTAAGGGAGGGCCGGAGCAATTCTGCTCCTGCGCACCATCTTCATGTTCTCGGGAACCAGTCTCTTTTTGCCAAATCTCATCTGCCGATCTCGTCTTGCGGACTTCGTCTTGCGAATCTTGTTTTGCGGAGAATGAAAATGATCAACAACAGATGGTCGGGAGTTCTTACCGGGCTGGCTGTGGTGGCGATGGCCATCGTGTCGACTGCACCGGCTTGGGCGCAGCTGCCGGCAGATGTCGCGGTTCAGCTTTCGCAGAACGTCAACCAGGATGTGATCGTCATTATGAAGAGCCAGCACGCCGCCGCGTTCAAGGGCAGCAGTGAGGACCTGCAGCGCGCCAATGCAATCGCCGACGAGCAGGCGCCTTTGATGAATGAACTCCGCCAGGTGCAGGCGGTCAACATCAAGAGTTACAGGCTGGTCAATGCATTCGCGGCTCGGGTATCGCAGGGTGAGGTTGACAGGCTGAAGGCTAATCCGGCGGTGGCTGCGGTCATACCTGACTTCGTCATTCGTGGGCCTAAGCGCGCGCAGACCACGCCGGCAAAGGCTTCGGCTCAATCGAACGTCAATTCGAACATCAATTCAAGCGTCAATTCGAACGGCAGTCCGAATATCAGCACTACGCTCACGCCCAATGTGATCCCCGGTGCTTGCAGCGACACCCCGCAAATGATTCCCGAAGGACTTGCGCTGACGAACACTGACTCGGACGTCGTGGGCGCGCCGACTGCGCACTCGCTCGGCGTCAATGGGGCGGGAGTGACGGTCGCGTGGATCGCCGACGGCGTCGATCCGAACAACGTCAATTTCCTACGCAAGAACCATACGTCTGTGTTTATCGACCTCCAGGACTTTACGGGCAACGGACCCGGCCAGCCTACCGGCGGCGACGAGGCATTTCTTGATTCGAACACCATCGCCGGCCAGGGAAGTTACGTTTATAACGTCCAGAATTTCAGCGCCCAATCAGATCCGACTCCGTGCCTTGTCCGAATCAAGGGCGTGGCTCCGGGCGCGTCCCTGGTCGCGCTCGAAGCTTTCTCGGGTAATGGCGCGACGACGTCCGCCATCCTCCAGGCCATCGACTACGCGGTGGAGACCGACCATGTCGATGTTATCAACGAGTCGTTCGGCGGCAACGAGTTCCCCGATGTGACGGCGCTCGATGCGGAAAAACAGTTCGACGAAGCCGCGGTAGCCGCGGGCGTGGTGGTTACCGTCTCCAGTGGCGACAGTGGATCGACAAACACGATTGGTTCACCAGCGACCGACCCGCTACTGATTGGGGTGGGCGCATCGACGCAATTCCAGTTTTATGCGCAGACCAACTATGCGGCCGCTCGTTACTTCGCGACGACGGGCTGGCTGAACAATAACATCAGTTCGCTGAGTGCGGGTGGCTTCACTGAAACGGGAGGCACGATCAGCCTGGTCGCCCCTGGCGACTTGAGCTTCGCATCCTGCGACGCGAGTCCCGAATTCTCCACCTGCATCAACTTTAAGGGGAAGTCCTCCAATGTTGAGGAGAGCGGCGGCACCAGCGAATCGTCTCCGTTCGTGGCTGGCGCGGCGGCGCTAATCATTCAAGCTTACCGGCAGACCCATGGGGGCGCGAGCCCGACTCCGGCTTTGGTCAAGCAGATTCTGGTGAGCACTGCCAGCGACCTTGGAGCCCCAACGACCGAGCAGGGCGCTGGACTTCTGAACACTTATCAGGCGGTTCTGATGGCAGAGTCAATATCGACAAGCGACGGCTCACCTAAGCCGGTCGGCGACACCCTATTGATTTCGCCGAATCAACTCAACGCCGTGGGCAAACCCGGCACGATGAACCATTGGGACGTGACCGTCACCAACACAGGCGCCTACACGCAAACGGTGAATCTGAGCGGGCGGACGCTTGGGCCGAGTCAGAATGTGCAGACGGGCAAGGTCTGGCTGATCGCCGGTACGAGTCCGCAATTCGTAAACTATCAGGGTACCCCGAACAATTACAGGACCTTCACGTTTCAAGTTCCGGCGGGCGCTGACCGGCTCGATGCATCCATCGCCTACCCAGGTGTCCCTAACTCCCTCAACGCACGGGTCCGGCTGATACTGATCGACCCGCAGGGGCGGTTTGCAGCGCATTCGATCCCGCAGGGCGTCGGAAACTTCGGGGATGTGGATGTAGTCTCGCCGCTGCCGGGAAAATGGAAAGGCGTTATCTTCGGGGATATCGCCGCAGATTACGGGACCAACGGGGCCGTCCCGTGGCAAGTGGAGACGCAGCAGTTCATTCCTTTCGCTACGATCAAGCCGAGCAGCCTGGAGTTGGCGCCCGGTGCGAGCCAAACGGTGACGATCTCAGCCCAGACGCCGTCATCGCCGGGCGATCTGGCGGGTTCGATTCTGCTCACGCCGGGTTTGGGCTTCGGTGGAGTGACGAGCATTCCGGTCACGCTGCGCAGTCTGGTGCAGCCGGCTCTTGGAGGGGCGTTCAGTGGGGTGCTGACGGGCGGCAATGGGCGAGCGCCGGGCGAGGGGCAGATAGAATATTTCGAATTCAATGTAGGCAAGGGCGTTAGAAATATCACCGCCAATCTTTCGCTCAGCAGCGATGCCGGCGATTATGTGGGGATGTACCTGATAAGCCCGGATGGCGAGACGCTGGGCTACGGTCAGAATAACCTCACCTATCCACAAACTCTGTCGGCGACGGCTTACACGCTGAACCCGGTGGGTGGTCTGTGGACGCTCGTGGTGGATCTCGCCGACAATGTAGTTGGGGACGAGATCTCGGTACCGTTCAGCGGCAACATTTTATTCAACAATGTCAGCGTCAAAGCCTATGGATTGCCGGAGGGCCCGGGCCATCATCTGGCGTCAGGGACCCCGATATCCTACCCGGTAGAAATCACGAACAACGGGGCAGCGCCGCTTTATTTCTTCATCGATGCACGGCTCGATACGACCGCGGCGCTGGCGCTCGTATCACTCAGTTCGGCGACCGGGGTAGCATTGCCCCTCAATCTTTACGCGAACCCTCCCCTATGGGTCGTTCCGACGCAGACGTCGAGTATCTCCGTTGCGCAAACCTCGAGCGTGCCGGCGATGTTCGATTTGACAACATACTCAGGCGACCCGGATGTGGGGAGCTCTAACTTCGGTCCCGGACCGCTTTGCTCAACCGCTGCGTCGGCCTCCGACACTCCCCCGGGCGGCACCGTGACGGCTGGCGTTTGGGCTGCGCTCCCCAGCGAGTGCGGACCCTATGCGTCACCGGCACCTGCCGGGACAGCCAATCTTACGATGACGGCGACGACGAAGGCTTTCGATCCGGCTGTAACCTCACCAACCGGAGACCTATGGTCGCTGTCGACGAACCCAGACGCTGCGTTAACCCCGATTGGAATCAACCCGGGCGAAGCGGGGGTAACTTTGGTGACGATAACGCCATCTGGGGCGTCAGGCACCGTGGTTAGCGGGGTGCTATACGTTAACAGTTTTAACAATAACATTCCGCCATACGGAGCGCTTGGCGGCGACGAATTGGCGGCTTTGCCGTACACCTATACGATCAAATAGCGCGCGGTATTCCGTGACAGGCTGGATGAGGCTGGCCTGTCGCGGGGTTAGTTGGTCTTTAGTACGGTTTTAGTTGGTCAGTGGTCGCTGCTCTGAAGATATGCGTGAGCGGATCAGTCTTGGACGGAATCCGATCTGTTGCTCCGATCAACGTCTTGCAAAATTCGCTTTGCATAACAGCCAGTCGCGCTGAAGATACTGCCGGAATCGTTCACGACCGATCCGGATCATTTGCGCCGATTTGACAAGAAGCGCGCGCAGAAAGAGCGCTGAATCATCCGGATATTGTTTCGGTTTACGACGTCGGCAACGCAAACTGGAGTTCATTCCATAGTCTCGGAATTCCTTGAGGGCGAAACGCTGCGGCAAATCATTCCCTTTCGCGGATAGCAATGCGCAAGGCCATCGAGCTCGAGGTTCAACTTGCGCAAGGTCTGGCGGCGCCTCATGACCAAGGAATCATTCATCGTGATCTCAAACCCGGGAACATCTTCGTAACCCGCAGCGGGAGGCTGAAGATCCTGGATTTCGGGCTGGCCAGGCCGCGCCGACCGCAAAGGAAATGTCGCCGGAACAAGTGCGGGCCGATTCCGCGGACCAGCCTGAAATTCCGTTGTCATCGACCATGAATCGCTGCGTGCGGCCACTCCGGAAAGGGTCAGATTTTTTCGCATCGTCGTGCGGTCCCCACCCGCGCGTGTTGTCTTGGCGCTGATCAATTCATTTTAGCTTGCCGAGCATAGAGCCATCTCTTACTCTGAATTCCTCCACTATCGCTCATGCACGAGCTCTCAAGCCGCCGGCGCTTTCTAAAACAGGCAGCGATTGCAGGTGGTGGTGCTTTGCTCGGTACCGTCAGTCTGAACCAGATCTCTCCCGCGATCTGGCGCGAACCTTTGGTGTTTGAGACCAACCGCAGCTATTGGGCAAAAACTCAGCCGCCGCAGAATCCGCCGTTGAAAGGGGACATGGTTGTAGATGTAGCGGTACTCGGCGGCGGGTTCACCGGGCTTTCTGCAGCCTACTACATCCGCAGCATCTCCCCTCACAAGCGCGTCGTCGTACTCGAAGCGAAGGGCTGTGGGAACGGAGCCTCGGGACGAAACGGCGCCATGGTGCTGACCATGACCGAGGACCGGTATATGAACTTCAGCTCCGCTCCGGCGATCGACAAGAAGATCTATGACCTGACGGCAGAGAACATCCGGACGCTGTCGAA
>Ga0181522_10002175_pt1 | contig 11328 bp, 11 predicted proteins | sample PEATcosm2014_Bin_27_FD_121103 | JGI IMG/M metagenome (GOLD analysis project Ga0181522, IMG submission 121103) | Peatland microbial communities from MTU Mesocosm Facility, Houghton, MI, USA - PEATcosm2014_Bin05_10_metaG | ecosystem: Environmental > Terrestrial > Soil > Wetlands > Peat | place...
AGGGTTTTCCCTTATTTCACCTTATTGCGACGAACGACTGTGAGCTGCATCTACACGGTATGCAATCGAAGCAGCCCAATGGATTCATAGTTCACCCAGGATTTCCAACCATTCCGCGACCTTTCTCCAAGCTACATCAAAAAGAATCGTACACGATGAAATATCTTCGCGGTCGCAGCCGCAGAACGCGACTGCGTCCAGTCCCTTTTGCCGACATTCCGTCGACGAAAAACAAACAACGCAACAACCCATAGCAGATGAAAACGAAAGCATCAGTATTCGGTCTCCTCCTGGGAATCGCGGCGATTCTGCCGCTCGGCGCAAAGGCGGGTGGTAACACGTACAATGGTACCGGAAGTTGGGATTTCACAACCCCTTCAACCACGTCATTTAGCTCATCGGTTTACGATTCCACGGCGATCGTCGTGAACATCACTTCCGAACAATATGTCTACAATTGTACATCGCCGGGTGGCGGTTCCGCCTCTGCCTCCAACCAACCCGCAGATGAATATGAAGTAATACAAGTTGTAAGTTACGGAGTGCCCGGTGCCTTTGCGACGACCGTTGTCTCTTGGTAATTTGGGTGGAGAACGAGAAGAACGGGTGGTGACTGCGGCCATCCGTTCTTCTGAACAGCTGAATGGTTTCATTTTATGTTCGATTCCAATTCATGGGCAGGAGCGATCTTTGGGAAATCGGCACTTATTTTGCGCTTTTTGGCTGCCATTGCGAGTATGCCGGCTCTCGCCGGAAGCCCAAGTGAGATTGAACACGCAGATCAGATCGATACCCATACGGTGTTAGATATCGGCGGAACCTCTGTTTCTGGATATCTAGTCTGGAAATTCTACAATCGCTTTGCCGAGGACATAGCTTCGCGTCTACATCGTGACCCCTCGCAAACCGAGAAGGCTGCATGGCTCATGCAATTTCTGTCTAAGGAAGTCGTGATAGCGCATGCCAAAAAATTAGGCTATTTCGATCGGCCTGAAGTCAGGGAGCTTGTCCGAAGGATGGAAGTCAACATGCTCACCCAAGCAGGCGGACCCTATTATCAGCTGCTTTATCACCGAGCCGCTCCTACCGAAATCGAAATCAAGAAGCTCTACGAACGGTCGTTTACTTCTGTGGTCGGTGAGATACTGCAATACCGTGATCCTGAGACTTTTTCGAATCTCCTAGGTCGCGATTTCGACGATCAGTCCCCTGGAATCCAGACAAGTCGGATCTTGAGGAGCAGAGATAGCGTTGGCGTATCGATTCAAGCCGGCTCGCTGCTTTGGCCTTTCGATCCATTCTCGGATATATGCGAGTCGATGGAGAGTGTACCAATCGGGCGCTGGACAAAGATTACACAGGAGAATGGATATGTCTATCTGGCCTATGTGAGAGAACGTCAAGAAATCCCACATAACGACCTCTCTTTAAACAGGCGCCAGTTTGACGCATTGATTAAAACATTGAGGGAGAGGGAAATAATTCTAAAAAGACGACGCGAAATTCTTTTATCGGCTGGTGTTCTCGTCGATTCGAACGTTGCAGTTGAGATATTGCGTTTCCTAGAATCTCTCCCGCATCGAGTTCTTGAAATTCCCGGTTTACCCGCGGATCTGCGAGTCAAAGAGTTGTTTACCTATCGTTTCGGACTGCAAAGAAAGAGCATTACTGTCGGCGCCTATCGTGATTATATAGATGACTTATTTGTCAAAAGGATTCCATCGAATATGGAGGAACTCCGATGGGACGTCGAGAACCTAGTAATCAGGGAGCGGGACTTATTAGACGCGAGGGCGGCCAGGGTTGATCAAAGTGCTAAATTCATAGAAGATCGCCGCGGCTTCGCCGCATACCAAGCTTTAGACCTTTTCGAAAAGGAGGTAATCGCTCCGGAAATTAAGATAGATGCAAAGGCGGTGGAAGATTATTATTTAGCGCACAATAGTGATTACAGGATCACCAATGAAATCGCCGGTCGACTTTTGAGGTTTCGAAACGCATCGCAAGCTTCGGCATGGCTCAGGTCCACCAATGTTGACTGCTCGAATAAGTTGCGAGCTGCTGTCGTCTCGGACACAATGCTGCGACTCAAACGTGATGAAGTGATGCCGGAATTGGAGTCTTTGAAATCGATGCTTCTGGGGATTCCCGAAGGCGGTAAGTTAGGACCGCTGATGCTCGATCGAGGGTCCTATGCGATTTTCGTCAAGGTTAAGGATCTTTCGCAAGCCCCAATCCCTCTAGAGATCGCCGCGAAATCGATTCGCGAGATACTCTTGCGACAGGAGATTGATACGAAAGAACGGGCGCTCGCCGGCCAATGGAGCACCCAACTGGAGATCGTTGATCACCTCGATTACGCGCGACTCGGACTAACTGCGACTAACTTTACTCCACCATGGCGTTCATAAAGCGAAACGTAATTCTCATATTCGGAGCGATTGGGTTGCTTGTACCGCTTATCATGCTAATCGTGATTAATCGGCGATTGAACGATAAGCTGTTTCGCAGCCGTTTGGAAAAGGATTCTATGGTGCACGCTCTCGCGTTGAAGAAGTCGCCGAATTCTAAAGAGAGTCCAGTATTGAGCCTCGATTTGCCCGCTAAGGAATCTATGCTGCCAAAACCGACGGACCGATGGAGTGACCCAGTTTGGCGAGGCAATCGTTTCAACGCGGCAATCATTAGAATTGAGTCCCAATACGGGCGTTTTTTTCTTGGGATCAAGGCCACACCAGAAAAAAAAGAAGCAATTAAGGAGCAGATGGCTCAAAATCAGATGCTGCTCATGGAACTGGCGGAGCCTAAAGCGGGTCCTGTCACAGACGCGGAGCGAAAGGCGGTGGGAGACGCAGTGCTTGAGACACTTAAGAGCAACAAGGCGAGCCTCAAAGCGAGCTTAGGAGAGGAGGACTATTCGGCGCTCCAAAGATTTAACTCTACCGAAGCTTACCGTAGTTCTGTGGACTCGATTACCAATGCGATGCGGTCAAAAGGCATCGACGTCGGTGGGGACCTTGAAGAAACAGTACTAAATGAATATACGGCCGCCACTAACGACAGGTCGGGCGAACCTTCGATGCCGGACCCTGTAGGCAGCAGCACGTTATCCCAAGAACAACAGCCGGGCCTCAAGTCTCAGCAAATGCAAAGTTTTCGTATTAGACTTCAAAAGCGGATGTCGGCAGTTCTAAATGATCAACAACTGAGCGCCTTTATGGAATCGGAAATGGAGCAAAGCAATCCCGACGGATCGGATTGATTGCTGGAGCGACTACAGTCTTTTGAGCCGTTTCGAGGAGGGTTCCAAGCGAACTCTGTGGTGTCCTACGGGGCAAATCCAAAGGGCCCTAATTCGGGGCTGCAGCCGAGGGAACGGTGTTGAACGAATTCTGGATCAGCTCGTTGCCTGCATCGACGAAAGCAGATACGCGCGATCCCTGAGAGGGACCCCATCGGTCAGAGCAGGGGATCGGAGAAAATAGGAATGAATATGGAGGGAGGGGTCCGAGGGGAGGGACGAAATCCCTCCCCTCCCTTGATTGAGTTTGAGCGTGTGATCAAGCATCGATGACGACGTAGGTAGGAGCGTTGTAGACTTCGGCCGGGGAGGCGCGGTGCGGGCGCAGGTCGTTGTAGAACCGGAAGAACGTGTTGAGCTGGGCGTGTGCGTCGATCAGCGAAACATAATCCTTGAGGTAGATCTCGTCGTATTTGGCCGTACGCCAGAGCCGTTCGATGAAGATGTTGTCGATGGCCCGGCCGCGGCCATCCATCGAGATGCGGATCGGCCGGTCCTTGAAGATGACGAGCCACTCGGCGCTCGTGAACTGGCTGCCCTGGTCGGTGTTGAAGATCTCGGGATTGCCGTACTGGGAGAGCGCCCGGGCGCAACTGTCCTGCACCCTTGAGAATGGATTTTGGCGGGGACAGGACCGAGCTCCATATCACGAACCATTAATGCGAAGAGACGGAGTTGACAATCGGAGCCGCTTGCTGAACGACCGCTTGGATGGTGAGTAGCTGCGCGAGCAAGAGAAAATTGTCCTGCGACACCACATCATTTGGATCAATGTAGAATCGCTCATCGCCATAAACGACGCTAGTCTTAGGAGTATTCTTAAGCACCAGTGGGCGCTTTGCATTCTGGAAAAGGATAATAATATAATGCCGGCTGTATCTCTGATATGAGTCACTACGGTTGCCGTAACCGTGCCAATCTTCGTAATCCTGAAGCCCCAGCTCAGCATGAGGATCTTCGTAATCTGTATAAGTTCTCGTTCGAAGGTCGTCTTTTGGCTCGTCCCCTCTCATTGCAAGGGTAGGCCACGCGTCTAGTTCGGAAGGTTCATGATATCGCTTGCCGGTAGGCGTCGGCTCTAGAAAGTCAGTCCGTTCAGGGGGTGGATAGGGAGCCGTATACGGAAAAGAATCGAAAACATAAAATTCACGATGTAAGCCCGCATTGATCTGGCGGCGGAACCTTTCGACCATTGGAGCAAGGGGTGGTAGGCTGTCCTCGGAACTTTCATTTCGTCCCTTTCGTCCCGATTCGTAAAGGTCGGCGTCAACGAATACGATCGGATCGTTTTCTAGATCTGGATGAGTGAAATCCCTTAAAACTCCCAGTGCGGAGCGAGTGAGTAGAACGGGGGAATTCTGACCCACGCCACCAGATGTAAGATTTCCGGAAGCAGATGAGATGCTAGCCACATTTTCATCGGATACATTGTTCGGAGCAAGTGGCGGCAGGGAGGCAGCTGAGGAGTAATAACGCAGCTCTAAACGATCGCCGTTCCAATTTAAACGACCCGCTACAGGGTCATAAATTTCATTTGGGTTATAAATTTGTTTTAGTCGCATCCAAATCCGTTTTGCGGTGGTGGTCGCACTCTGTGACGGCCTCACACTCGAATCATAGACGCCCGGCAACAACTGAATCGAACTGGCTTTGTTTTGCTTGTCTCGGGCTGTTCGCATCCGGTCGGGGAAGAAATAAAGAACCAAGGAATCGGGGCCTTGCGTATAGTTGGTTGTCACCGTGGTGGTAGTTGTATCCGTGGTGGTGGGGGTGGAGGGGTTCCCGGGCGTCGCAGGGATTGTTGTAATAGTAGTGGCAGCAGGCGTCGTTGTGATTGTCGTGGTAGCTGGGGTCTTGGCGGTGCCCGGGGAGGAAGAAACGGAGGGGCTTGTGGTGATCGTGGTGGTTGGCGGATTCGTAGGGCTCGCGGGCGTCGTGGTGATGGCAGTCGTCGCAGCTGAGGCAGGAGTGGCTGGAGTCTTAGCGACGGCGGAGGTAATTGTAGTTGCCGTGGTCGTCGTTGCTGGGGATTTAGCCGAAGTTGGCTCCACCGCTAACACAAGCGCACCCCAGTCATAAAGGGTCGCGATGGCGGCGAGTGCTTCATCGGAATCGGCGTCGGCGGGAGCAAACCGGTCCACCACCATTTGCAGCACCGGAAATGCGCACCAACACGCATTGAGCATCGATGGTATAGCCGACACTTGGATCGGCGTAAGAACCTGCTGTACCAAAGCCTGACCTTGCACTGGAATATAGTAGATCGTTGGCGTTTCTTGAATTTGGTAGGTGCCGCTGAGTGAATAGTCGTGCCCAGGAGAATAGGGTATGGCACCGCTGCTTGTCAGGCTATGGGCTGCGGGATAATTCAACATCGCCGTTGCTGAACCCTGATATTGTAATGCCAAAGTAACCTCATTAACATCCATGAAGAATGTCGGTTCGTTATTCCGCGCTCGGATGACATTTAGGAGCGCTTGCTCCTGAGTTGTTTGACGAATAACTTCGTTAAAATCTGGGCGGGTACCATTGATCGCCTTTGGGCCCACGGAATAGCACCCGGTCAATACTACTGATCCAGCAAGGACCGTAACTAATAAAACGTGTGAATATCGGAGAGGATTCATTCGTTAGTATGCTCGATCGTCATGTGGCGCCAGTCCTTCATATTGCTATAGTGAATGAAGGTGTAGCGCCGTTCTGTCGCAATCGCCGCAATTAATTAATTTTACGTAATTTCGCTGTATGTTAAACCCGCTGGTTAAGGGCCGCACCAGCGCTCCATTTACTACAACCAAGATTGGCGGCGGAACTTACGCGATTTTGGAGCCATCGCCCGCAGGAATCGCCTTCGCTGCGGAATGCCCCATTCAACTTCGGAGCAGAACCACTGCTGTCCGGAAGAGGTTCGCGAACCAATTGAACTCTACGAGGGGCTCGATCGCGCAAGCAGCAAAGGCGAGCTACGACGAGCTCAAAGATAGAAGCGCCGTGAAACTGGCCGACCCGGAACGACGCCGTGCTGAAGCCATTATTTGGGATGCCTTAAACCTGAAAATTAAACATGCAGACGACGTTATAGCTGCGTTCAAACCACCGCGGTAATCTAAACGAAGGCCCACTAATACGCTGTTTCCATCAGCGTAGCACGGCGACAATGAAATGCGCGGGAATGGGCCGCCGAGCACGCGGCCTCGACACGGGTTCACGAAGAATTCGGGCAACTTTTGCGCTACCATGATCAAACTTGGCTAACTTTTGCGCCTTTTCGGTTTCGTGAGAGACCTCAGCTGACCAATTCTCAACATTCTTTTGCGCCAATGCCCGGCAAACTTATGCGCGCTTTACTACCTACTCGTCGTAAACAGTTGACCGGTGCCCGACAACCACGACCAGAACAGTAAACACGGAGTCCTCGATCCGGCAGATAATTCGATAATCCCGCACCCTATATCTCCAAAGTCCGTGCTTGGATTGTCTCAAAGGTTTTCCAAATGCCCGTGGATCTACGTTACCCTGGAATCGCTTTTCTAGAAACTCGAAGATCTCGCGGGATGCGGACGGACCGATGTCGCGTAGATTCTTCTCCGCCCCAGACGAGATCTTAAAGGCCCAAGGCATCCTTGACCTCTTTAAGCGTACGGACGCCCGATTTGCCAGATTTCACCCGTTCCCATTCCAAATCGCCAGCGCGAGCATCCTCAGCATCCTCAACAGCCTCAATCCGAGCCAGGTGCCTTCGGGTGACGGAAACGAGTTCAGATGCGAGCTGCTCCTCGGCCGAGCGAGACCGCGAGGCCTCGCGCATAGCCGCCTCGATGATGAACTTTGGAGTACTCATTCCTCTCCGCTTGGCAGCGGCAGCGATGCTGCGTTTGGTTGCCGCAGGAATCCGAAGCGACGTGGGCGAGACCTTGGTCGAACTCATGCGCTACAAATGTAGCGCAGATCATACCGCGTCAACCACTGTAATGGGCTACTCAGTGATCGAGCCCCATCGACGATGCAATCGTACCCAAATGGTAAGAATGAGAGTAAGAATGACGCATATGATCGCCAATGACGCCGACATGTCCATTTCGTTGATAGACAACATAAGTCGTTGATCACCATCCGTGTGATTCGAGACCGGGGTTCGAATCCCCGTGGGGACGCCAGCGTAAGTTATTGTTCTTCGGCCGCTAATGAATCTAGCAAAATCGAGATGCTTGAATGTCCGTAGAAGCACGCCGATGACGCCGAAGGTCTTACGTATCGGGGACAGCCGCTGAGGCATGCTATTCCGATGCTAAGTAGATGGCATAAGGCTCGACCGCTGATTTCAGGATAGCTCGGGCCCTCTCCTCGAATGGCTCGAATCGGCGGAGGCACGTCAATTTGGCGCGACGACTTTCGTTATCGTGCCCTGCTTCTCCAATTTGGGAAGAGCCGCCTGCACCCTCGGATTGGCCCTAAGTAAATCGAAAAAAGGATCCTTTTGACCCCAGCTGGAAAAGATGGGGTAGGGCTTACGGTTTCGAGCTTCCCACAGATCAATCACGGCCTCGCCCTGTCCGTTTAATGTCCGTGCGTAGACCCAGAGGTCACCGGGTGGCCCCTCCCTCGACCCAACCTTCATTTCCGATGCGAGTTTCAGGGTCCTTTCCGATTCGTCCCGCTGACCGAGGAGCGCCTGGAATACACCTTTCCACTTAATGAGCGCCCCGGACGATGGGGTTTCATCCAGACGCTGCTCAACCAGCTTGAGTCCCAGTTCCCACTGGAAGCGTGCTGCGTCGGGTTCGCCGGCCATCTGACGCGCTAACCCAATCCAGAGCGCGGTTGGGCCGTCATAGTCGACCGAGTGGAGCCAATCCCGGTTGATTGCCTCAAGACGCTTGAGCATGGCTTGGGGATCGCGTCGATCGAATTCGAGATCGGCGGCGATGCTCACCACCTTATCCTCTTCGCTGATGTCGGCTGGAATGCGGTCGAGTGTGGCTTCGGCAGCTTCGAGGTCTCCTCGATTCATCGCCAAGTACAACTTTAGGGTCAAATTCGTGGCGTAGGGCTGGATCTGGATGGAACGATCCGCCGCCGCCTCGGCGGCAGCCACGTCGCCGGAGCGATCTTCGGAATAACCGAGTTCAGCATACGCCGCAGCCTCGAAAGCCGGCAGCCGTGCAAGTCGCAGGAAAAGCGCGCGCGCCTCTGCGTAGTGCCTGAGATTGCGCTCCAAGATTGCCGCAGCCAAGAGGGTGCGCGGCTCTTGAGGCTGCTCCCTGAGTAATTCATTCAGCAAGGATTCTGCCTGGACAGGATTGGGCGGCAGAGTCACCTCGCCATGCGCACGAACGAGATAGACAGCTTGCGCTAGCCGCGCCTCGAAGGAGATAGGCGACAGCCTGAGTGCGTGTTCCGCATTGGAACGGGCACTCTCGATCCGCCGCGGGCTTGCATCGTATTCCATGTAGCCGAACCAGGAGTCGACTTGTGAGCACGCCGCCCAGACATCAGGATTCAGTGGATCGAGCGCAGACGCCCGCCGAGCGAGATCATCGGCGGTCGCCAAGATAGGCGGATCCAGGTGGATCCGCTCCAATTCAGCCCAGACCTTGGCCACGAGCTGACGGGCCTCGGCCCCTGACGACGTAACAGGCACCGATGGAGCGAGTGGGGCCTGCGATTGGAAAGACGGCGCGCGGGCCATCCACCACAAGCCCCCGACAAGGGCGAGAATAAGCGCGATACCCACTCCCCATACTGCGAGCGGTATCCCGCGCGCAGGCGATGGCAGCATCGGCAACCCGCCTGCATTTGGGCCATCTTGATTTGGAAACGCCCGAACTTCGCCAGCCGCACTCTTCACTAAACCGCTGCGATGCACCCACAGCTTGTGCAACCGTTGCTTCACGTCGGGCGTGACTGAGCCGCCAGGGAGTCGGGTCCATTGCACCTTACGAAAACGATCCGGCACGAGAGCATCGGACTCGCGCGTCTGGTCGATCACGACAGGCAAAATGAACGGCACGCCTGCCGCGATGCTCATAGCGCGTTCAGCGGCGAGCTCCCATTCGAGGCGGAAGTAGCCTTCGTGCCGTGATTGTGTGTTGGCAGATATGAGGGGGATGAAGAGCACGCACTCCTTGATTTGGCCGCGGATCTTCGCATCCCACTCGTCGCCGTGCTCCAGTCCGCCCTCCTGGTCGAACCAGACCTCGATCTCCGCTGCCCGTAGCGCTTCGGCAATTCGCCTCGCCGCTTCCGAATCTTGCGACGCGTAGCTCAGGAAGACCGCGCGTGAAGATGGTGTTGAGGTACTTTTCGGCATTCGTGGCGACACTTCGGGTCTATCAGTCTCCCATGCTATGTGCCAGAAGGAATCCCGATTAGCTCTCGTTGCGCCTTACGGACGGCGGCAACACACAATCGACGGCTGGGAGGTGTTTGAAATCCCGCCGATCTTGCAAACATGCCCTAGTTCCAGAGCGCAGAAATCGGTGAAGCAAAGAGGTTCGGACCAAAGGGGACGACGGAGTCTCCGTCGTAGAGAACCAGACCCAAAATGAATCGCTTGCCTGCCGATTCCGCCAACTTTCGTAGTCCGCTGAAATCTGCCGCAGTAACGGTTGCGCTCGCCTTCACCTCGAGGCCGACGGTTTTCCGATCCTGATCCTCGATGACGATGTCGACCTCGTTCTGTTCCTTGTCGCGGTAATGCGACAACGAGTAGCGCTGTCCGGTCCAACTGGAAATCTTGAGTACTTCGGAGAGAACAAACGTCTCGAGCAAAGCTCCGAAGGCGCTTCGGTCACCCGCAAGGCGCTGGGGTGACAGGTCCAGCAACGCCGCCAAAAGCCCTGAGTCCAGGAAGTGGATCTTCGGCGTCTTGATCAGTCGCTTGAGTTCGTTGTTCGACCACGGCGGCAACAGCCGGGTCAGGAAGAGTTGCTCAAAGAGGCCAGCATACTTCTGGGTGGTGACATGAGTCAGTCCAAGCGGCGCCCCTAGACCGGAGTAGTTAACGAGCTGACCTGAATGATGTGCCAGTACGCGGAGCAAACGCGGCAACTGCTGCGCTTTGTCGATCTGGGCGATGTCACGAACGTCGCGCTCCACAATCGCACGCACGTAGTCGAGACACCAATCCCTCCGCCGGTTCCAAGTACTGCGCAGGCGCACCTCTGGATAGCCGCCGGTAACCACTTCCGCCACCAAGTCTCCACCAATGACCAAGTCATTCGGTTTAGGAGCGTTGCCACGAAAAGCCTCCTCTAGAAAATGAGACCGGTGCCTTCGGATTTCCGAAACGGACAGTGGCAATAGGTCAACGACGGCCATGCGTCCGGCCAATGAGTCAGCCACACGCGGTACGGTCATCAGGTTGGCGGACCCGGTCAGGAGAAAACGCCCTGGGCGGGTGTCCTCATCCACGGAGCGCTTAATCGCGAGCATCAATTCCGGAGCGCGCTGGATTTCCTCGATGGTCGCCCGATCCAACCCGCGAACAAAGCCAACCGGATCGTCTTTCGCGGCACTCAACACGGTGCGATCATCGAGCGTCAGAAAGGTGGCATGTTCCTCCGCCACCTTCTTGGCCAAGGTCGTCTTGCCCGCTTGGCGTGGGCCGGCGAGCAGCACCACGCGGGTATCGGACAGTTCTTCCCGGACGCGTCTCTCAATCCAACGAGGATACATGATGAGTGGGTGGGTTAAGTTCTTAGTTGGCCAATTGAAATTTGGGTTCCGACCAATTGAAAGTCTAAAGACGACCAATTGAAAGAGTGCAGCCGTCGAGATGACAATCTGGTGTATCACTGACCTGCCCCCGGACTGGAGGGCTACAATGAGGCCCTCAGGTCAAAATCCCTGAGGAAAATCCGTCTGCCACACACCCAATCCTTGTGAGAATGAAAGTGAGAATATCGTGGATGTCCGCAGAAGTCGCAGAGATTCATAAACCATTGCTGTGTAACGTAACTCGCTGACTATCAATATACGGCGGTGGATGCCGGGGTTCGAATCCCCCTGGGGACGCCAGCTTGGGA
>Ga0181522_10002180_pt1 | contig 11303 bp, 9 predicted proteins | sample PEATcosm2014_Bin_27_FD_121103 | JGI IMG/M metagenome (GOLD analysis project Ga0181522, IMG submission 121103) | Peatland microbial communities from MTU Mesocosm Facility, Houghton, MI, USA - PEATcosm2014_Bin05_10_metaG | ecosystem: Environmental > Terrestrial > Soil > Wetlands > Peat | place...
AGCACGGCCTCCCCTGCTCAGGATGCGCCATCTGCCGCCGATTCTGCCCAGCGGCCTGCGAATGACACGCGCGACATGCAAGCAATGCAAAAGACGCCCGGCGACCAAGCCATGCAGATGAAGCCGAGCTCATTCATCGACCTGATCGAGCAACATGCAACTTCCGGGACAGACGCTGAGCCCATCTCGACGCCGTATGAAATGCTGATGGCCAAGAGGCGTGGATGGACGTTCATGCTTCACGGCACGGCATTCCTGAACGAAATTCAACAGTCCGGGCCACGAGGAGCCGACAAGTTATTTTCCACGAACTGGATCATGCCGATGGCGCAGCGACGACTTGGCAGCGGAACGCTGACGTTAAGAACCATGCTCAGCCTTGAACCTGCCACGATTACCGACCGGCGCTATCCCGAGTTGTTCGAAGAAGGCGAGACGGCATACGGACTGCCGATTGTCGATGGGCAGCATCCGCACGATTTCTTCATGGAAGTTGCCGCTCTGTACGACTACAAATTCAGCGAACAGTCTCTATTGTCGATTTATGTTGCTCCGGTAGGAGACCCGGCTTTGGGGCCACCGGCGTATCCGCACCGGGCGTCTGCTTCGGAGGATCCCATCGCACCACTGGGTCATCATCTGCAGGATTCGACGCACGTCGCCGACGACGTGATTACGCTGGGGCTCGCATACAGAGCAGTCAGGCTCGAGGCCTCGGGATTTCATGGCCGCGAGCCTGGCGAAGACCGCTGGCACATCGAAGCGGGCGCCATCGACTCCTTGTCTGCGCGCGCGACAATCGCCGGGGGGCGGGATTGGGCTTTTCAGTATTCCATTGGGCAACTTCATAGTCCCGAGCAGTTGTTTCCCTCGGAAGATATCCGGCGGATGACCGCATCGTTGATTTACAACCGCCCGCTGCGGCACGGGAATTGGTCTTCGATGGCGCTCTGGGGACGCAATCGAAGTTTGCTCGACGGGAATATAGGGAACGGATACTTGGTGGAATCGACGGTAAAGTTTCTGCACAAGAACTATGGATGGACGCGCATTGAGAACGCCGACCGCACGAATGAACTTTTGACGGGAGAGAATCCCTTGCCGCCCGGCTTCACCGAACGATACTTCGCACGGGTGCAGGCTTATACGGCGGGTTATGAGCGGGACATAAAAGATGTTTCGGTGTTCACGGTCGCCCTCGGCGGACAAGCCACAGTATACGGTGTACCTGAGGTACTCCTGCCAGTCTATGGCGTTCATCCTGTAGGCGTGGTTTCGTTCTTGCGATTGCGGATCCGCTGAGCGTGAACCAGCGCGTCGCACGCTTTCGCCAGGAGACTGTTCCTGGAAGGCAATTCCTGTTCCGGCAGGGGGCCGTCTCTTTTTTCGGCTATCCCTTTAAAGTACCCGCTCGGCACGATAGATTAAGTCCCGGTAAACTGTAGGGTGGGGAATCAGTTCATGTCTAAACCGTCTATCGAGACGACCTCCTCGCTGTCCGCGAAAACTATGACCGAGATGTTGCTGTCCAGCGACCTGCTCGATGCGATTCCAGATGCCATTCTGGCCGTCAACCGCGAGGGGGTCATTCTGAAGATCAACTCGCAGGTGGAGGAGATGTTTGGCTACGACCGCGACGAGTTGATTGGAGAAAAAGTTGAACTGCTGGTTCCGGAGCGGCTGCGCAAAGAGCACCATCATCATCGGGCGAACTTTGCCAAGCAGCCCAAGACTCGGCGCATGGGAGCAGACCTGGAACTATACGGGCGGCGCAGGAATGGGTCGGAATTTCCCGTCGAAATCAGTTTGAGCCCGGTGAAGGTTGAGGGCGGAGTGATTGTCCTCAGCGCCATTCGTGACATCACCGATCGTTTGCGCATCGAGCGGGAACTCCGCCGCGTGACTGAAGAGATCCACCGCCAGACGGCGGAGCAGCTGGGTGAATCTCGAGCTCGGCTGGCGGCCATTATCGACTCCTCTGAAGATGCCATCATTGGCAAGACTCTAAACGGCACCATCACCTCCTGGAACAAAGGCGCCGAGCGGATTTACGGATACACTCCTGACGAGATCATCGGCAAGAATATATCCACTCTCGTTCCCCCGGACCGTCCCAACGAGATTCCGGAAATTCTAAGAAAAATTTCCCGAGGGGAAAGCATTGAGCATTACGAATCGGTGCGCCTGACCAAAGACGGGCGCCACTTGAATGTTTCGGTCACGATTTCGGCGCTGCGCGACTCGAGCGGCGAGATCGTTGGAGCCTCCGCTATCGCCCGCGACATCTCAGCCCAGCGCAAAGCGGAAGAGCAGCTGCGGCAGTCGCAGAAGATGGAAGCGGTTGGCCGGTTGGCCGGAGGGGTGGCGCACGACTTTAATAATGTGCTCGGGATCATCAATGCCTGCGCGGAATTTCTGCGCGACCGGGTTGATTCCAAGACGGAGCCGGCAATCTACATCGAGAACATTCGCAAGGCTACCGAGCGGGGCGCGGCCCTGACCCGGCAGTTGCTGGCTTTCAGCCGGAAGCAGGTGGTCAAGCCTGTCCTGCTCGATGTAAACGACCGGCTGAAGGACACCATCAAACTTCTGCGCCCGCTGATGGGCGACGATATCGAGCTCGTCGTCCTGCCACGCTGCCAGTCGGCGGTGGTGGAGGCCGACCCGGGGCAGCTCGATCAGATCGTGGTGAATCTGGCCGTGAATGCCCGCGACGCCATGCCGCGTGGCGGCAGGTTTGTTCTGGAAACCGACATTGTCGAGTTCGATCAGCACTTTACCGATATGCACCAGCCGCTAACGCCGGGGAAGTATGTGATGCTGGCGGTAAGCGACACCGGCGTCGGCATGGATAAATCCACTCTGGCGCGAGTCTTTGAACCTTTCTTTACCACCAAGGAGCAGGGCAAAGGCACGGGGCTTGGTCTGGCTACGGTGTATGGCATCGCGCGGCAGAGCGGTGGACACATCTGGGTGTACAGCGAACCCGGGCAGGGCACGACTTTCAAGCTGTATCTGCCCTCGGCGGAAGATAAGCTGACCGCCGGGCTGCCATCGCAAGAGGAGGCGGCAGTTCCCAAGCGTCAGGGCAAAATCCTCTTGGTGGAAGATGACGAGATCATGCGCAGCCTGACCAGACAAATGCTGCGTGAGCAGGGTTATGAGGTGATCGAGTCTGCCAATGGCAAGGCTGCGCTGGAGTGGGCGCAATCGAACAGCACGCCGATTGACCTTCTGCTCACGGATGTGGTGATGCCTTCGGTAAGCGGTCCGGAGCTGGCGGAGCGGATGGAAGCGTTATATCCGGCCCTGAAGGTCGTATTTATGTCCGGCTACACCGGCGAGATCATGGAAGCCAGTCAGCGGCTGAAGCACGGAATCCTGCTGGAGAAGCCGTTTACGCGCACGGCATTGTTGAATACGCTGCATAAGACCCTGGCGTAATCAAAAGTGTTCGGGATGCGGTGTTTACCTGCGCCTTCACGCGTCCGGCATTCGGTATATCTTTCGCCCTCGGTTCGGGCACTCTTCAACAGGCAAGATCACACCGCCTTGGTGATGACGATCACACACTGATGGTGTGAAAAAACCCACTTCGAATTCCCGTTTCGGGGCTGCGTTATCGGCCCCGCGTCACGAAAACGCGATAAATGCCGTGTTTTCAATGTATGCGGGATCCACCACTCGTTCCATGGTTCCACACTGAATTGGCATGGAAGCTGCCCTTAGGTAATGCGTCGAGGAGGCAATATGGCGGCTCATGTGATCGAACAGAAACCTGCAGATAAGAGCCTAGGGAATCTTTCTGCAGCCGCAGTCGACGCCCTGGAACAAGCAACGCTTACCACCACCTATCCAACTGGCGCGGTTCTGTTTGCCGAATCGCAGGCGCCCAAAGGCGTTTTTATCGTGCGCCGGGGCCGCGTAAAACTGTCGGTTTCCGGCAGCGACGGCCGCACACTGATCTTACGGATCGTCGAGCCGGGAGACATTCTCGGAGTCGCTTCTGTGATTTCGAACCGCGAGTATGAAGCCACGGCCGAAACCCAGGAGCCGTCGGAAGTCAGCTTCGTTCGCCAGAGCGATCTGCTGCGTTTGATGCGGGCGCATGGCGAGATCGGCCTATGGGTAACGCAGCACATCAGCTCAGATTACAATTGCACCTGCCGCGAGATTCGCGACCTGATGCTCTCCGATTCAGCGGGCGAGAAGCTGGCGCGCCTGATGGTGGGCTGGCTCGACCATAGCCCGGAATCGAAGCAGTCGGGCAGCGTGAAGATGGTCCTGACCCATGAAGAGATTGGGCAGATGATCGGCACCTCGCGCGAGACCGTGAGCCGGCTGATCGCAGGTTTCAAGAAGCAGCGGCTGATTCAGCAGAACGGCGCGACCCTGGTGATCCCGAACCGGTTGGCGCTCGAAAATTTGATCACGGCGTAGAAGGCCTTACGCCTTGGGCCGGCTCACGCCGGCCCGCCTCCTCAAAAGTTTTCGTCGACTGCCCCACGCCATACCGACCCGCCAGAGCGATGGTCAGGTGGGGCTAACTATTAGGGGAACCTCGATGCGAGTTCAATGCTGACGTCTGAAGGCTAACGACTGACGACCAGCGACTAACGACCGGTTCCTACGTCTTCGCTTTCGCCTTCAGCTTGACCTGACCATTCGCCAGCTCAACCGAAAACTCGACATCCTGGCAGCCGTACTGCTTGCGGATCTGTTCGGTTTTTTTCTGTACGAAGGATGAGAAGGAGTCCAGGTTGCCGGAGACGCTCTCTCCCGCCTTTTTCTTGGCCGCGACCAGAGTGTTGTACAAGCGCTCGAGCTGTTCCCTGCCTGCCTCTTTCTCGTGCATGGTGAACGGCTGTGACGAAGCAGCTGCGGATGCGGCCGCGGCTTTGCTGACTCCGTAGACCGGATGTTGCGGCTTGTGGTCCTCTTCCGAGCGCACACCCTGCACGGAGAGAATTGCATCTTGCGGGCGCCGGTAACCTTCTTCGCGAATACGAGACTTTTTGCGCCACAGATCGCTGTAAATCGCGTAGCGCTGCGCCATTTCGTTGTAGCGGAAGCGCTGCGAAAAATTCATGCGCCCGCCGTCGGAAAACTTGCGCAGCAGCGAAAGCACCTTCCACTCGATGTCGGTAGGAGGCCGCTTGGTCGGGTTGCTGAAAAAAACCTCATACTCGATCTTCAGCCGGCGAAGCTGAGTCTCGAGCACGGTAAGTTCTTCATCCGTAGTCACGTGAGTAGTTTAGTGGACCGATGATACCGGGGCGAGGTCTCTGGCGGTCACCAAAGGAGATGGTACGAAAGTAAGCTTCTAGCTGCTAGCTACTAGCTCCTACCCAATTTATAGACCTTGGAAACGTGTGGTTTTCCCACAGGTTCGATCAGGTAACGGGATAGAGGAAACGAATTGGATTAACTAGCGGCTAGAAGCTAGCAGCTAGAAGCTTATTTCGAATTTGCCGCCATTTTTTTCACCATCGCCAGCACCAACTTACGGTCACTATCGTTGAGATTAGTAGCGTAGCGGCGGACCTGGCTGAGGAAGCGAAGTTCGTCTTCCGAAAGCTGGGGAAGACCTTTCGAACCATTGGTCGGACTCGAGTCAGAAAAAAATTGCGAAAGCGCAATGTCCATCGCCCCGGCGATTTTTGAGAGAGTGTCGAGGGAAGGAATGGTGTGGCCATTTTCTACTCGCGACAGGTAGCAGCGGAGCAGTCCGGTGCGCTTCTCGATATCGCCTTGCGACATCCCCCTCTGCAGCCGGTAGTTTCTGATGGTCTCGCCAATGTTGATCGTGGGGAGCATGGCAGGTTGCGTCATAGTAACCAGAACAGCACGTTCTGGCAAGTGGAAATTCGTGCTATGACAAAACTGGTGCAATTCGCTCCAGGCAACTCGAGTGCGGCTGGTCGATACTTAGACGCCGTGCAGTAAATCACTTGGATTCGGAAGACCTAGGTGCCGCATTGCGACGCAGGCAGAAAGCAGATTCCTCGCTTCGCTCGGAATGACTAGCTCTATTTTCTCAAATTCAATAGCATTTATTTCTTCAAGTTGGCTGCGAAAAAATTGGTGGTGCGCTGCCATGCATCGGCGGCGTCGGCCTCGCGGTATCCAGTTTTGTTGTTAGGATTTTCGAAGGCGTGTCCGGCGTCGTCATAGATTTTGATTTCGATCTTTTTCCCCAGTTGCTTCAGTGTGGCTTCGAATTTGCGCACGTCATCGGGAGGAATGCCCTGGTCCTGCGCGCCGAACAATCCCAGAATCGGCGCGTTGATTTTTTCTAACGCCTGCTTATCGGTTGCCAGGTGGCCGTAATTGATCACGTCGGCCGCCAGCCTAGGCTCCTCGAGGGCAACATCAAGTGAGTAGCCTCCGCCCATGCACCAGCCGATCGCACCGATGCGGTCTTTCTTCACATTGGGTTGCGATTGCAGGAACTCGAAGGCCGCCCGCAAATCGCGGCGGGCACGATCTTCGGGAACGCCTCGCATGATCTCATGCGCCTGATCGGGGGTGGTCGCAACTTTGCCGCGATAGAGATCGATGGCCAACGTGACATAGCCCTGGTCCGCAAGTTTGGAGGCTTGATCCTTAACCCAATCGTTTAATCCCCACCACTCGTGAATAACTATGATCGCGGGGAACGGCCCCTTGCCCGAAGGAGTATACAGAATGCCCTGCACAGTTTCGTCGCCGCTCTTATAGGAGACGTTCTGGCTTTCGGCAGCGAAGGACAGAGAAATGAATGTGGAGAGCAACAGCGCGCCAAAAAGAGTTACTGCGATTTTTCTCATTGTTTTCTCCAGATACCCACCGCAGGGGCGCAGATTCGCGATCACAATTCCAATTCCATATACAGCGCGCCCGCAATCGGGTTTTCGCAGTACGGAGCGATTTCTTCGAAGCCGAGCTTCCGATACATGGCAACCGCATCTTTCATCACCGGCTCAACCGTGTCAAGACGCATGCGCTTGTAGCCAATCTTGCGGGCTTCGGCGATGACGCGCTCGGCCAGTATGCGGCCGAGACTTTCCCCACGAAATTGCGGACGCAGGAAGAGCCGCTTCATTTCGCAGATGCCGGATTCTTTCGGCCGCAGCGCAATGCACCCGGCAAGCTCGCCTTCATATTCGGCCAGCAACAGGCGCCCTGGGGGCGGAGCATAGTCGCCGGGCAAGCCAGCGAGCTCTTCGTCAAAACTCTGGAAGCACAAGCTGAAGCCGAGAGACTGGGCGTACTCGACAAAAAGTTCGCGCGCCTGCGCGATCTGCGGGGGTGATTCAGCTTGAACAACAGCAAAACCCTTCAACGCAGAGGACGCGGAGTGCTCGGAGGAATTTCCGGCTTGGATCGTAAGGAACTTCAAGGAAGCCGTATTTTCAGCTGTCATTTCTCTGCGTCCTTTGCGTCCTCTGCGTTGAAGGATTTCCTATCCCATGAACATGCCGCCATTGACGCTCAGCACATGGCCCGTGACGTAAGATGCTTCATCAGAGGCCAGAAAGGCGACAGCGCTCGCCACGTCATCGACGGTGCCTACGCGTCCCAGCGGAATCTGCTTGGCGGCATTCTGTTTGAATTCCTCGCCGAGCACCTCCGTCATGGCAGTTTCGATGAAGCCCGGAGCGACGGCGTTACAAGTTATGTTGCGAGAGGCAAGTTCGCGGGCGATTGCCATGGTCAGCCCGATCAGCCCGGCTTTCGATGCGGAATAGTTCGCCTGCCCGGCTTGGCCGATTTGTCCGAAGACGCTGGTGATGTTGATGATGCGTCCGGAGCGCTGTTTAAGCATGGTCGGAGCGACCTGCTGGATGCAGAGATACGCCGAAGTGAGATTGGTGTTCAGGACAGCGTCCCAGTCGGCGCGCTTCATGCGCATCACGAGTTGGTCGCGAGTAATGCCGGCATTATTGACGAGAATGTCGATTTTGCCGAACTGGGCGATGGCCGATTTGACGGCTGATTTGACCTGGTCTTCATCAGTCACATCGACGGCGAAGGCTGCGGCTTTTCCCCCTGCCGTTGTAATTTCGTTGACCACTTCGTTGAGCTTTTCGTGATTGCGGGCAACCACCGCGACGCTCGCACCTTTTTGCGCGAGCTTCAGGGCGCGGCCACGGCCAATGCCTTGCGATGCGCCGGTGACCAAGGCGATGCGTCCGGAAAGCGACATGCAGTTCTCCTATGAGTTCGGGTAGTCTTCGTTCTGGAACGAGAGATTATAAACGCCGCTGGTATCAAGCGCGACGTAGCGGCCAGACCAGGACCTCAAGCCTCCTCGCAAACTGCAGAATTGGAGGCATCTCGGGCAGCTCAATTCCTGCCGCCGTTGCCATGCTATTCATTTCAATTTTTGCCTGGGCATTTTGTAGAGGCCATTGCGGGTGGTGAATTTCGCCGCGATAAACCGCGCCGCGATGAACCGTATAGAGGCAGTAGCGTTCGGTGAACCAATGAGCAAGAGAGCCGCGCTCGGCCTGAAAGACTTCTCCGGTTGGACGGTATGAGCCACGAAATTCAGCTCCGGAACGACGGCGCCGCGAGAGATAAGAAATTGTGACTTCGCTCTCTTCCGATCTCATGACGGCATGAAAATATGGCAGGTGGTAGAAGGCGCGTGCGGCCCAAACCGCCGGCAGGCTGGCCGCGTCAAGGCTCAAAAAATATACGCCGGGCTTGCCTTCGTAGATCACATACGTGCGGACGTTTAATTCTTCGAAACTGGAAAGCCCCGGCACAGGTGGTAAACCACGGGCGTGAATTCCGCTCATCCAGAAAGGAATTACTCCAACCCAGCATTGGCCATCGAACGTATCGATCGCAAGTTGTTCCGGAACGTGAGGTCGAACGGCCGCCACCGGCAGCGGCCAGTGCGCAAAAAGCAGGTCATGCCAGATCTGCTTCATGTTCCATGGGCCAGATGGCAATGGCCATGGGCGGTGCGCGATGAGGTCGAGCAGAGGCTGCACGCAACAGTTTAGCGCCACCTAGCGAAACATGGGCCGTGTGTCTCGACTTTGGGGATTGTCGACGGGCGCGACGAAGAGCGGTTTCCCATCCCGCTTCACATTGAGGAAGGGAGCGTCCGAGACCCCGCTGGTTACCGACCCTTTATCTCGATTCCAGATTCTGAACATTGTCGCACCGTCGGGTTCTGCCAGTAGCAATGCCGTCTGAAATCCCTGTGCATCGAGAGTAAGCAGCGCATTGGCATAGCCATCGCCGGTCACGTAACCGCCGCGTTCAGTACCGGTGGCATCGGCGATGGCGATCCCCGATACGGCACCGTCGCGCTTACGCCGTTGGCCAGCAATTATCGGATCCGGAAGAGGCGCCGCAATAAGAACGCGTTCGGTTCCATGCTCATCTACCACGGCCAACTCGCGCACCCGGAGCCTCTGAGGGTTTTCAAGCCTTCTGATTTCCAGCGACTGGAAAACAATGGTGCCAATCAACAGAATTGTCAGAAATCCCGCCGCTTGGCGAATTCGCTTTGCCTGATGTTCCAACGAAGCGATTCGGGAGAGGATCTGCTTTTCGTCCATACCGTCCTCCGTCAATCATGCTTCAGGATTCGGATTGCGCATTATCCCTCAGCCAATTAACATCTCAACAATCCTATGCCTCAATCTTTACCACATGAAGCGGTCGAAACACGCGAGCCGGCAAACAATGATTCTGCTTCGCTGAACTCGGGACATCGTTCGCCCACGCGCGCGTCTGCAGGCGAGCCGACGCTGCGGACCGATCGCCATGTACCTTCGCCGGATGCTGCGCCCTCGACCGAGGTGTTCGCGGTCTACGGCGTCGAGCCTGAGATCCAGGCATACGCGATGGCGAAGTATTCGCGCTCGGCGCTGTCGATGAAAGAATCACTGCGCGAGATCAGCTCGCAGAAGGCAGAGAAGTTTCTCAACACTTTTTATTTTCAGTACGGGCATCGATCGATTGCCGACCTGGCGCACATTGCGCTGGCAGTAGAGCGATTGTCGATTCTGGCGGCGATTGAGTTGGCCGACGAGCAGCGCTGGGACGGCCAGGAGCGCTCAACCCGCTATCAGGATTTCAAAAAAAGCGGCTACTACACGCCGGATTTCGGAGCAAATGCTGAAGCGCGGAAGCTCTATCAGGAGACTTTGGATTTTCTATTCGCCGAATACGAAGCGCTCTCGGCGCACATGATGCAGCATCTGATCAGCATCACTCCCAAGCCTGGCGAGATGAAACAAGAGGCCTACGAACGAACGCTGAAAGCGCGGGCGTTCGACATTACGCGCTACCTGCTGCCGTTGGCCACGAATACCTCTTTGGGTGAGATCGTCAATGCGCGCACGCTGGAAACCCAGGTGGGGCATCTGCTCTCGCATACGCACCAGGAAGTCCGGCAGTTGGGCGAATCGTTGAAAAAGGCGGCAACGTCGGCCGCTTACAACGTGAACGCCGAGTCTTTGAAGAAATTAGTAGACGATATTCGGACGGCGAATCCGGAGTTGGGCGCGCGGGCTGAGCAGGAGTTGCTGCACGAAGTTCGCGTCGCGCCCACGTTGGTTAAGTACGCCGATCCGAATCCATACGAGATGGAAACCCGGCGCGAGTTGCGGCAAGCGGCGCGCGAGTTGATGAAGAGTGAGCAGGTCGCGCCGTCGAAGGCGATTGTCGATCTGCTCGACGAGGAACCACTGGAAGTTGAGATCGCAACCACTCTGCTCTATGAACACTGCCATTACTCGTACCGGCAGGTGCGGCAGGCGCTGCAGGTTTCGGGCGAAAGATATCGGCGCGAGATCATCGACCTCGGCCTGCGGCACCGCGGCCGGCACGATGAAATGCTGCGCGCCTTTCGCGCAGGGCAGCAGTTCCGCTTTGACATCCTTATGGACATCGGCGGCTTCCGCGACATGCACCGCCATCGCCGCTGCATCCAGGTGATGCAGCAATCGACCACCCAGCATGGATATGAGATGCTGCTCGACTTGGAAGATGCCGGCATGCGCGGGCGTTTCGAAGCGGCCATGCGGCGCGTGCAAAGCGCGGTAGACAAATTAGCTCAGAGCGGCTCGGCGGAGGCCGAAGAAAATTCGCAATACGCGATTCCGCTGGCATTCAAGAAGCGAGCGCTGTTCAAAATGGATTTCGCGGAGGTCGTCTACATCTCCGAGTTGCGCACCACCCCGGCCGGGCATGTTTCTTACCGCAACGTGGCTTATGCGATGTATGAAGCCGTGGCGCGAAAGTATCCGGCGCTGGCCAAATATTTTCGCGTGCACGATGTGACTGCGCCGGTGGAT
>Ga0181522_10002182_pt1 | contig 11299 bp, 7 predicted proteins | sample PEATcosm2014_Bin_27_FD_121103 | JGI IMG/M metagenome (GOLD analysis project Ga0181522, IMG submission 121103) | Peatland microbial communities from MTU Mesocosm Facility, Houghton, MI, USA - PEATcosm2014_Bin05_10_metaG | ecosystem: Environmental > Terrestrial > Soil > Wetlands > Peat | place...
CGTCAGATCGCTTTCCTTGGTAGCCGTGTGGGCCGGCTTTTTAGGCATCAGAAATCTTCACTCATTTGGCATTAAAGCCACCAACTGGACCGGGGCCCCCGAGGTGTTCACTGACCCTTCGTAGGTAAGTGCGCCGCTGGAAGCATTTACAGCATAAATCCCAATTCTTCCCGCAAAGCTCCATCCCGTGTAGTCGCTGGAGGGTGTTTCGGTCAGGGTTGTCGCTGCGAACACCAACGCTCCCGAGGATGTAATGCTGGGATAGGTGTAGGAGGCGGGAAGTGTGAGTTGAGTGCTGGCCGCAGTTATCTCCCCGGTAACTGGATTTACAGAGTAGGCTGCAAGGGCGCTGGAGGACCCACAGAAGACTCCGGCCGGGTCGGTGATTGCCGGTGGCGCACACTGCGCCGCATAGAGGAATGCTCCGGAAGAGTTGATCGCAAAAGAGCTAATCGGTCCGGAAACAGAAAACGGTGAGCCACTGACCGGCGTGAGTTGGCCAGATTGCGTATTCAGGTTGAAGACGGCGATGGTGCTATCGCATGCGACAAATACAAAATTGCCACTGCCTGGAATTTGGACGGCATTCATGGCCACTACCGAGGTCGGGCTGGAGCTGACGGTGGTTTGTGCGACCTGGGTTAGCGCTCCGCTGCTGTTGATGGAAAATGTGTAAATTTGGCTGCTGCCTTTCGGGGTCTGCGGGACGGTGAACAGGAAGCGGCCGTCCGAAGTGAGCGCCATCCCGGAGTCTCCAACTGGCGTGGCAAATGGCGAGCCGGCTAGCGCCGTAGGTACACCGTTTGAAGCAATGCCGTATGCCGCGATGCCGGGAGTGCCTCCTGCCGAAAGCGAGTTGTAATAAAGGAACTCGCCCCCAGGAGCAACTGCCAGCATGTCCGCAAAGGTCCCCGCGGCAAAAGGTGAACCTGCGATTGCCGTTAGCGCACCGGTCGAGATGTTAAGCGAAAATGCTTCGGCGAAAGGCGAGTTCACCCCCGGGCAGCACGGGCCGGAGGCTGTGTAAATAAAAGGACCATTTGGGTCGAGGCCAATCGCCCAGGGAGCGCCGTTGTTTTCGGAAGTCGTGCTTACTTCTTGCAATGATGCAGGGGACGAATTGAACTGGTAGACGCCATAAACTCCGTTGGTGTCGCCGCTAGCGTTCTCGAAAGTAGTTTCGGCGTCGACGATGAACCCCTGGGGGGGATTCCCGCCGCTTGAAGAGTTAACAGTGAGTGTCACGGATGCGGTGGCCGAATTGTAATCCGTCGTGTCATTGGGCGCGAATGTCGCTGACAGCGTCTGATTACCAGGCGAGAGGATGGTGCCGACAGCGGGATTGTAGGTAAAAGTTCCCGCGACGTTGGCGGTTGCATCCAGTTGGGTCGAAGTTAGTGGCGCCGGATAAGTGATCGCAGCCGGTTGCGGCCACGTGACAGATGGAGTGGTTTTCGAGCTTGTCGGTGGGTTACCGGAACCGCTGCTGGAGCTGTTGCCTCCGCCGCAGCCGGCAGTGATCAGTAACAGAGCCGTCAAGATCGGATACAGAAGATAGCACAAACCAGAAAAGCGCACGCCAATACCTCAGGATGAGGCCCCGGAAGATGGGCGAGCTTTGGATGTCAGGAACGCAGTCCGAGTTGCGAGCAAAGCGACTCACCTCCGCCGAGAGCAAGATGAATGAGGGGTTAACGCCTGGTCGGGCAAAACGACGCGCACTCAAAAAATAAACTTTGCCCCTAACTGAATCTGCCTCGGGGCGAAAGCGGCGTTGGGCTTGAGAAAGCTCTCTGACGGTGCTTGATAGTAGGCAGGATAGGGCACTCCATTCACATACACGGAATATTTCGTAAACGTCGTAGCTTCCACGGTCAGTCCTGAAGACGTAATCTCCACCCGCTGGTTGTCGCGATTGAACAGATTGAAGGAATCGGCCGAGAGCTCAAGCCGGTAGGCCTCACGAAGTCGAATTTTGCGTACCAGCCGCAGGTCGGTCGAAGCATAATCCGGCCCGGTGAACGCGTTGCGGCTGTAGCCGGGCAGCCGGTCGTTGTCGTAATTGCCGTCCTGGTTGGGGTCGCCGTACACGCTGGCATTAACCGGACGCCCGCTGCCGGCTGTGACAATGCTCGACATTTTCCAGTTATTGAACATGCGTCCCAGAAGTTGATGTTCGCGATGAAACGGCCGCGGCTCGATTGAAAAAGCTCCGACGAACCGGTGTCGCTGATCGGTCACGCTGGGGCCGCGCTCGGCATTGGGCGCGTAAGAATTCTGCACAGTAGCTGGTTCGCCGGCTACCAGGGCATCCTGGCCGTCGTCGATCGCGCGCGCGTAGGTGTAAGAGAGCCGCAAATAGCTTCCGCGCGAAACCCGGCGGTTGATCGTGACGGTCGCTCCGTTGTAAACGCTCGAAGCCGCGCTTTGAAATTCATCAATGCTGCCGAGTTGCGCAATCGGCCTTCCCAGCGGATTGATGCACGGCGGAAACGGACAAGTCAGCGATTGCGTCAACTGCCACGAGGCGAACGAATCGACGGTATAGTACCCGCCCTGAAAAATCGTGCCGGTGGAATCGAAGAGAGGATAAGTCAGCGCCACTGGCGGCGGCAGATTCACATCCAGCGCGCGAATCAGGTGTTCGCCGTGAACGTACAGATACGACAAAGCAACGGTTGTATGTCCTCCGATTTCGTGCTCCAGACTCAGACTGGCCTGCTGCACACGCGGGGTCACAAAGTTCGGCGCGAAAGCCGATACCTCATTCGTCACGCCTTGGGTAAATCCCGCGGGAAGCGTGCACGACGGGCCAGTAAGCGAACACGACACCAACGGGTTCGGATAAGTAGGAAAAAACTGATGATCGTAGTGGTCGGTATTGTTGAGAAAAACCTGCGTGTCGGTAACGCCGTTCTGCGTGGCGACAGCCGAGTTGTAGATCTGCGGAATGCGCACGTAGAACATCCCGTATCCCGCGCGAACCACCAGCGGATGAACTTTGCCAATCGAATAAGCCAGACCGGCACGCGGCGCCACATTGGAGGGATTGAATGGGACCTTGCCTGCAGGCGGAAACAACGGATTCGAGATCAATCCCGCTTTAGTGAAAGTCTGTAAATCCCAGCGCACGCCCAGGTTGACTGCAAGGTGATCCGTAAGCCGCACCGTATCCTGCGCGAACGTGGCATAGTCATTACTGTTCGGATTGGAAGACGACGGCCCGAAATTTTGCAGGTAATAATGCGGCATCGCGTGCGCGAACGCGCGCAGCGGCGTTAACGGAAGCCCTGATTCCATGGGCTGAAAAGTGAATGGATCGACCTTAATAATGTCGAATATGTATTCGCCGCTTTGCTGGCTGGGAAAATAATCGTAAGTCCAGGTAAGAAGCGCGTCGCCGCCAAACTTGAACGAATGGCGTCTTAAATCCAGGCTCAGGGTCTCGGCGAGTTGTGCGCGATGCTCACGGGTGGCCCGCGGAAGCTGGTCGGAGCGGCCGATACCGTCGATGACGTCGTTAATCTTTACCAGCGTTCCACTGCTGTTGGTATAAGACTGCCGTAAGTCCCGCGAAAACTGCGCCCGCAGATGGCTGATGAGCCTCGGCGAGATGCCGGAAGTGAGCGCGGCCGAGCCTGTATCAGTCGCGACAGTCTCCTCGCCGTTATCGGAAATTGAATCGTAAGTGACGGGACTCCCAGGGTCGAGAAAAACATTGTTCGATCCCCAATAGCGCGAAGCGTTGTAACGCAGTGCAAGCTGATTGCGCGCGCTGAGACTAATATCGAGCTTGGCGTACGATGCATTACCGATCTGGGCGGCCGGGTAAGCTCCGCCCAGAGAAGTGAGTTGTGCCGCGGCTCCGCAGACTAATCCCTGATCGTCGGCCTCAAAATCTCCCGGAGAATACGGCCCCGTGCCCGCCTGCGGAATCACTTGGGTCGTGCCGTTCATGAACTCAACCACGTTCGGAACACGGAAAAAATGCTGGTCGAATCCGCCAAAAAAGAAAATTTTGTTCTTCTCGATCGGCCCACCAAGGGTTGCGCCGCCTTGCTGCTGGTTGCTGTGCGGGCTGAGTGAACCGCTCGTCGATATCCCCGGGCACGGCCAGCCCGTCGCTGGCTCCGCAGGTTCTGCGCCATTGTCAATAAACGGGTCTGCTGCCCCGAAGCTACTGTCGCGAAGATAATAAAGACCAGTTCCGTGCCAGTGATTGGATCCTGATTTCGTAATGACATTCACCACCGCGCCGCCCGAGCGGCCCAGTTCCGCCCCATAAGAATTCGATGACACTCGAAATTCCTGCACCACTTCGTTCGAGAACTGGTAAGGCGCTCGGTAAAGTCCACGGGCCTGCGCAAAGAAACCGTTGTTGAAATCGCCGCCATCGACCAGAAAACTGTTTTGAAATCCACGAATGCCGCCGAACGAGAGATCTCCGTTGGTGGCCGAAGTCAGGCTGCGCGGATCTTGTGTCACGCCCGGAGAAAGCAGCATCAGGTCTGAGAAGCGCCGGCCGTTGAGAGGAAGGTCGGCTATTGCGCGTTCATCGATGAGGGTCGAAATGGGAGCAGGTTGTGCGTCGACCAGAGCGGGTACGGCCGAAACCGTCACTTTCTCTTGCACGCCGGCGATCGTGAGATGAAAGTCAAGCTCTGCGGCTGCCCCCACGTCCACGTGCAATTGCGGCGTGACCTGTGGCGACATACCTTGGGCGACCGCCCGCAGCGAGTAGTCGCCGGGTGGGAGCAGGTCGAGTGAATATCGGCCCTCGCTGTCAGATGTAGCCGCGTAGCGCACCCCATTGGCGACATTCACCGCGACCACAGAAGCCTGCGGCATGCGGCCGCCGTTGGGATCGACCACCGTGCCGTGAATAGCACCGGTTGCGGCATCCTGAGCGAATGCGAAAGGGACGAGCAGCAGAATACCGGTCAAGACAAGCAGCGCGCGCAGCATGGCGTTCTCACCTTTATTGGCGATGAGGCAAGAAGGAATTTACGCGCGCCACCGGAGGCGTGCCAGGAAACCGCTTCCTGTATAGCACGAACGCCGGCGCCGGCGATGTGACGGACGCACAAATTTTTGCCGATTTTCCCGCAGTGGGAATGGCAGACTACCCAGCAATAAACCAGCTCCTACGATCCAAGCCTAACTTCGCGTTCTCTGCGGATTTTCTCTGCGAACTTTGCGGTTAAAAGCTGTTGACTTTCCTCCGCAGTTCGGTACTTCCATCGTGAACGGGCCAGCATGTTATCTTCAATATTTCCGGAGGCAGCCCTGATTCGATCGTTCAAAGGCATGAGGCCAGTCATTCCCGTGACGTGTTACGTCGATGAATCGGCCCAGATTATCGGCGACGTTGTTCTCGGCGAGCACGCGTCTGTTTGGATGAATGCCGTCCTCCGCGGCGACGTGCACGAGATCCGCATCGGCGCCCACTCCAACGTGCAGGATTGCAGCGTGCTCCACGGCATGAAGCAGCAGTTCGGCGTCTATCTCGGCGAGTACGTCACCGTCGGCCATTCGGTCACGCTGCATGGCTGCGTGGTCGAAGACCGCTGTCTGATCGGCATGGGGTCGATCATACTGAACGGCGCAAAGATTGGCGCAGGATCGATTATCGCCGCCGGAACGCTGATTCCAGAGGGGACAATCGTAGAACCGGGATCGTTGTGGATGGGTTCCCCAGGAAAATTCCGTCGCGAGCTGGAGGAAAAGGATCAGGAATCGATCATGCGGTATGCGAGGAATTATTTGGGGTACACCGAAGACTATTTGCGGGAGCAGTGAGTCACGAGTTTAGCATTCAGCGCTCAGCAGTCAGCATTCAGCCAATTCGGAGAATAGGCTTCGCCGGCTGAATGCTGAGTGCTGACTGCTGAGTGCTGACCGCTAAGTGCTAATTGCCAACGACCAACGACTAACGACCAACGACCGAAATGATCAAAGCAGTCCGAGGAACGCGCGACCTGTTGCCGCCCGAAACGGCGCTGTGGAACTTTGTGGAAGAAACCGCGCGCGACGTATTCCGCGCCTACAACTTCCAGGAAATCCGCACGCCCATTTTTGAATCTACGGAATTATTCGCCCGCGGCGTCGGCGAAGAGACGGACATCGTTTCGAAAGAAATGTACACATGGGAGGACCGCGGCCGCGCCGAAAGCGACAAAGGACAATCCCTCACCCTCCGTCCCGAGGCTACAGCCGGCATAGTCCGTGCCTACATCGAGCACAAACTCTGGGACCGCGGCCTGAACAAGCTCTACTGCATCGGCCCCATGTTTCGCCGTGAACGTCCGCAGAAAGGCCGCTACCGCCAGTTTTATCAAATCGACGCCGAGATCATCGGCCCTGCTTCATCCGGCAGCGATTCGCCCGCACGCGATGCCGAATTGCTGGAAATGCTGGCGACCCTGCTCGACCGCCTGGGAATCAAGGGATGGAACCTCGAACTGAATTCTGTAGGCTGCGCCAACGATCGCGCAAAATTCAACGAAGCGCTGCGTAAGGCCCTCGAACCCGTGGTCGGTCAGATGTGCGCCGATTGCCAGCGTCGCGCTGTGACCAACCCGCTGCGCGTTTTCGACTGCAAGGTTCCCGCAGACCAGCCCATCATCGAAAAGCTACCGCGCATCAGCCAGTTTCTCGATGAGCCCTGCCGCAAGCACTTCGATGAAGTCCAGCAGATTCTCACCAAGGTCGGCGTGCCATTTTCGTTGAACGACCGCCTGGTGCGCGGGCTCGATTACTACACCCGCACCGCATTCGAGTTCACCCACGGAGCGCTCAGCGCGCAGAACGCCATTCTAGGCGGCGGCCGCTACGACGGCCTTTCCGAAGCCCTCGGTGGTCCCGCGGCTCCAGGCATCGGCTTTGCCATTGGCGAAGACCGTCTCGTCATGTCGCTGCAGGAAACCGCCGAGAGTGCCGTAAAGAAGCCGGATGTCTACATCGCTCCGCTGGGCGCAGGCATAAATCCCGAAGCCGCGCGTCTGGCTCGCGAGTTGCGCCGCGAAAATCTGGCGGTCGAACTCGGAGACGAAAACTTCCGTCTGAAGAAATCATTCGAGGCCGCAACCCGCTCCGGCGCAAAATATATTCTGATCGTCGGAGAAAACGAAATGAGCACCGGTGCGTTCGCGCTGAAAAATCTGGCTACGGGCGAGCAGGTTTCCGTCCCGCGCGCCGAATTGCCGCAGAGAATTCGGAGTTGACCATGGTGAAACTTGTCTCGCGTTCCGTCCTTGCGTTCCTGATTCTCAACTTCACGATAGCGCAGGCGCAGGAATCCGCCGCCGATCATTCGCTGACGCAAACCCTGATCGCGGCCGAGAAGAAACTGATCGCTGCCAAGAAGGCCGACGACGATGCCCTCTTCCAGAAAATGTTGAGCAAGGACTTTACCCTCGTCGCCATCGATGGCCAGCTGCACGAGAAGCAGGAAGCCATCGATGAACTCGGCGACTCCGACCTGCTCGAAATCACCCCCTACGACATAAAAGTTATTTTCGCGGGTGATGGCGCGGCCATCGTCACATACGACGCGGTGGTGGTTGAGGCTCCAAAAGAAGATGAAGGCCCTCCGCCGCGCTATCAGCACTTCACTTCGGTGTGGGTGAAGCGCTCAGGCGCGTGGAAGCTGCAGTTTCATCAAGCTACTGCATCGCACTGGGGCGACTGGTAATCATTCTTTTCGAGCTTTGCGGTATTTCCTTGCGACCTTTGCGGTGAAAAGGATCCGAACGGCAAAATGCGTTAAGACGGCTAACGCGACGTTGACCGGGATGCCAACCTGCGGCTAGAATCCCCCTGCCCGGACGACACGGTGATTTCCGGCAAGAAACAAAATCAAGAAGTTCGAGAGGAGATCGTCATGAAACCAGCGGCCCTCATTTTTATCGCATTGTTGACGGCATCGTTGGCCAGCGCTCAAATGGAAGCTCCTAAACCAGGTCCCGAGCTCAAGAAACTCGATGTTTTTGCCGGCTCATGGACGCTGGATGGGACCATGAAGCCCGGCATGATGGGCCCCGGCGGCGCTATGACTGAGACCGAAAAGTGCGAGTGGCAGCAAGGCAACTTCTATCTGATTTGCCATTCCGACTACAAAGGCACCATGGGCAGCGGCGTGGGACTCTCCGTCATGGGCTACTCGACAGACGACAAGACGTACACCTATCGCGAGTTCAACAGCTACGGTGAATTTGACGACTCACGCGGCACCCTCGCGGGCGACACTTGGACCTGGACCAGCGACGAGAAAATGGGGGGGATGACCATGAAAGGACGCTTCATCATGAAAGTGACCTCGCCCACCTCCTACAATTTCACCTTCGACATGTCACAGGATGGAACCAAGTGGGACACGGTCATGGAGGGCAAGGCCACCAAAAAGTAATCTCATGTTGTTGTCATTCCGAGCGAAGCGAGGAATCTGCTGTTCGCCTGCGCCACCACGAACCCCGCCCCCCGTGTGTTCGCCATCACGTCCTCAGCCTTCCGCCGCCAGTTATAATTCTTAATTCGGTCCTGGACCGACAATCCAACCGTAAGGACTCACTTTGCTCGACTTTCTAGGCGATCTTCGTCGAACCCATATGTGCGGCGTGCTGCGCGCCGCCGATGCCGGCAAAAAAGCCGTGCTCATGGGATGGGTCAACCGCCGCCGTGACCACGGCAACCTTCTCTTTATCGATCTGCGCGACCGCACCGGTGTCACCCAGGTCGTCTTCAACACCGATCGCAACCCCGCCATTCACGAAAAAGCCGGCACGCTTCGCAATGAATACGTGATCGCCGTCACCGGTACAGTCAAACTGCGTGACGCCAACACCATCAACCCCAACATGCCGACCGGCGAGGTCGAGCTTGTCGCCGACGAACTGCGCATCCTGAACGAATCGAAGCTGCCGCCATTCCTGCCTTCCGACACCGCGCTTACCAATGAAGAAACCCGGCTGAAGTATCGCTACATCGATCTCCGCCGCGACGTCATGCAGTTCAACATCGAGATGCGCCATAAAGTCGCAAAAGCGATTCGCGATTATCTTTCCGCGCAGGGATTTTTCGAAATCGAAACCCCGTTCATGACCCGCTCTACACCCGAGGGCGCGCGTGATTATCTCGTGCCCAGCCGCGTGCAGCCCGGCACCTTCTACGCGCTGCCGCAGTCGCCGCAGATGTTCAAGCAGATTCTGATGATCTCCGGCTTCGACAAATATTTTCAAATCGTGCGCTGCTTCCGCGACGAAGACCTGCGCGCCGACCGCCAGCCCGAATTCACCCAGATCGATCTCGAGATGACCTATCCGCAGCCCGAGCGCGTCTGGGAAGTAGTCGAAGGATTTCTAACGGCGGCATTCGCCGCCGCCGGCTACGAAGTCGAAACACCGTTCCCGCGCATGGATTACGACGAGGCCATCCGCCTGTATGGCATCGATAAACCGGATTTACGCCTGCCTCCATTTACCGACGTTCGCGATTGTTTCTCGCCCGAAAACCTGCAAGAACTTGCGATTAGCCCCAACCTGCCGGTGATTGCCATTCGCATTCCGAAAGTCGGCGAGCTTTCGCGCAAAGAGCGCGACGACATCAAGCCCATGTTCCACGCCAGGGGCGGCGCGCGCGTCTACGAGGACTTCAAGCGCATCGCCAACAAGTATCCTGTCGCGGCTGAGGCGATATCGAAGAAGGTGGGGGCCGAAGGCGGCGATCTGATCGTGCTGGTCGCAGGCTCGGCTCAAGTTTCTTCGGGAGAAGCCGCGCCGCAGACGGTTTTCTCGCCGCATAGAAAAGTTACACCGCAGGAGTTGGCGATTTACAACTCAGCCGGCCTGCTGCGGCTGGCTCTGGCGCAGAAGTATGCCGAGCGCCATCAGTGCTTTCAGAAAGGCGATTTTCGTTTTCTCTGGGTCACAAATTTCCCCATGTTCGAGTGGGACGAAACTGAAAAGCAATGGATGGCCGCGCACCATCCCTTCACCTCGCCACATGAGCAGGATATGAAGTTGCTCGAAGAGGGAGTCGAATCTCTGCACGACCCGCTCTCGCCGCTGAGCGCGGTGCGCGCGCTGGCCTATGACGTGGTGCTGAATGGCACGGAGCTGGGCTCTGGATCGATTCGTATTCACCGCCAGGACGTGCAGAGCCGCATCTTTCGCGCCCTCGGCATGACCGAAGAAGAAGCCAAAGCCCGCTTCGGATTCTTCCTCGAAGCCCTCGAGTACGGCACGCCCCCACACGGCGGCATAGCGCTGGGCTTAGACCGCATCGTGATGATTCTGGCCGGCGCCGAAAGTCTGCGCGAAGTGATCCCATTCCCCAAAACCGCCCGCGCTGTAGATTTGATGGTCGACGCCCCCACGCCAGTGAGCGAGTCGCAGTTAAAAGAGCTGGGGATCGCAGTTCGCAAGACAACACCGTGAAGACTTGAAGGGGTGCGGCTTCAGCCGCGCCGATAACTGCCATCCGCAACTTTGTCATTCCGACAAGGGAGCGAAGCGAGCGAAAGGAGGAATCTGCTGTTCATTCCAACCTACTCCGCGCCAGTTCCTCCACCCGCGCCAACACCTCATCCTCGCTCAGCGCCGTAGAATCGATAACCACCGCGTCTGCCGCCGCCACCAGCGGCGAAGCCGCGCGCGTCCGGTCGCGCCGGTCGCGCTCGCGCAAATCGGCAGCCACATTCGCAGCCACTTCCCCTTTGATCTTCTGCTGCTCCATGCGCCGCTGCTCGCGCACCACCGGATCGGCATCCAGAAAAATCTTCAAGTCCGCATCCGGAAACACCTTGGTGCCAATATCGCGGCCTTCCATCACCACGCCGCCGTTGACGCCCATCTCGCGCTGCCGCGCCACCATCCATTCGCGCACCCCGGGATGCACCGACACCCGGGACGCCGCCTCGGTCACGTCGCGCTCGCGAATGCGATCGGAAACGTCGACGCCATTGATCAGCGTCCGGTTCCCGCCTCGCGCGGGTTCCAGCTGAATGTGCGAGTCGTGCGCCAACTGAACCAGCGCGGCTTCATCGTCGAATGAAATGTCGCCCTCAATAGCCTTCAGCGCCAGAGCGCGATACATCGCGCCACTCTCCAGATTGACGTAGCCCAGCTTGCGCGCCAGCCGCGAAGCGATAGTGCTCTTGCCCGCGCCCGCCGGCCCGTCAATGGCAATAATAAGTCTGCGCGTGACAAGGGAAATGGAGGCCGGGTCAGTCATTATCCAGAAAAGGATCGGGCAAGCAAACGATTGTACACGGAGCGGGCAGGGCCCGCTCACAGCCGAGCAA
>Ga0181522_10002185_pt1 | contig 11291 bp, 21 predicted proteins | sample PEATcosm2014_Bin_27_FD_121103 | JGI IMG/M metagenome (GOLD analysis project Ga0181522, IMG submission 121103) | Peatland microbial communities from MTU Mesocosm Facility, Houghton, MI, USA - PEATcosm2014_Bin05_10_metaG | ecosystem: Environmental > Terrestrial > Soil > Wetlands > Peat | place...
CGACGAGGTTTTTCATCCACCCCTGTGGATTCTGTGGAAAGACGAGGCTTGTAGGCCGCGAGTTTCCGGGTTGCATTCTGAACGGCTTCGAGCAAAGGCGGAAAACAAAACGCCTGGCGTCCATCGGACGTCTGTGCGGGTTTGAAGGCTGCCGTAATTACAGTGCTTTTGCGTCCAAAAGACTGAGGGTTACGCGCGCCGGCCAAACGCCACAGCGACTCCTCATTGCAGAGGAGAAGGCCAGGTATTTCCGATCTCAGTGAAGCTTTCAGCAAGTTCGTAAACCATCCGACTTCAAAATCTTTCAAACCATCAGGCACAAATAAATCGAGCGGCGCCTGCAGCCATTTGAGGTCTGTCGTGGGCAAGCGATCTAGGACGCCTTTCTCATAGGAAGCATGGGCTGGGCGCTGTAAGCGCGGCGGATATCGCCCGGTGCGCGCTCCAGGCCGAAAGCCTTGAGGTTGCGGGTCAATGTGTTCCGGTGCTGGTTGAGAACCATGGCGGTCCGGCAAATATTCCCATGGCAGCGCTCGAGCGCCCTCGAAATCATCGAGGCGCGAAGCAATTCCTGGGCTTCTCGATCGCTGCAGCCGGCGTCGAGCAAGATGTCGGCGACGGCCGTAATCGGCGTGTGTTTGGCTGGTACGAATTTCATTTTTTATCCTCTGGTTGATTTGGCGTCCGCGAGATCTTGAAGCCGCTGAAGCGCTTGCCGATTTCGAGGATGCCGAAGCTTTTTCATGGCGCTGTTGTATGCCATCCACGCGCCGCCAGGCGTAATGCCCAAGACCTCCGCGATTTCCGCGAACGTCATTTCGCCGCCGTCCCTGGGATGCGTCTCCTGGATTTCCATCAGGCCGCCTTCCGCATCTGCGTGCGATAGTCCGGTCCTTCCATCAGGATCGGCCGGCACATTTCCCGAATGCGTGAAGCGACGCGCTCGCCTATGCGTTCCGCGAGAGTTGGCATCATAGCCGTACCAGCGAGCTGATCGGGATAGTTCGTGGTGATAATCGTGGTTCGGCCTTCCCGGTACCGGCAATTGAGAAGAAGAGTGATGGTATCGAGGACCCATGAGCTCAAACGAACGGTTCCGAGATCATCGAGCAGCATGACCTCGACTTCCATGGCCGGTCCTAGCATGGCGATTTCGGAGATCTGGGAATCGGGCCGATAGGCCGACTGGATATCTTTCAGCAAAGAGGCGTAATCGTAGAAGCGCGCTGCGCAGCCTTTGCGCATGAGCTCCTTCATCACGGAAACGGCCAGGTGGCTTTTGCCCGTTCCGATCGTCCCGGTAAATATCAAACCCCGCGGGTGATCATCGGGCAGAACGGGGTAGCGCTCGGCGTATTGCGCAGCAATGAAATGTGCGCCGGCAAATCTCTGCTGGTCGCCGTCGATACGGAAATTCGATAGATCAGCGCTCACATATCGCGCGGGGATGCCAGAAAGGGAAAAGTTCTGAGCAATCTGCTGGCGCAATCGGCACGGGCAGCGTTGAACGCGATCGCCGACCGTTTGCCAGCCTGAATCGTTGCACGCGGGGCAGCTTGACACTGCGTTCATGCAGCCTCCTTCATGCGGCGGGCGCGATCGGCTTCGCGCATCCAGCCGATGTAGGTAATGACCTCGCGGGCGCCGATCGCCTGCGCGAGCTCAAGTATTCGCGGCGCCTGGTGCGGACAGAGAAACGCTAAGTTGCATAGGTCGTCGACGAGGACGAGGTACTTCTCCGGCTCAAGTCGAATGGTGGACGCCGCCACCGCTATTGGCGTCCCGAGAATGGGATGAGGCAGACTCAGTTCGGCATATTCGCCGCGGGGCGCAATGTTCTTCATGGACGAGCGCCTCGCTTCATGGGCTGCAGCGGAGGGATAGTGGCAATAGCCGAGCTCCCTGGGCAAAGCGTGTTGGCCGTCGCGCGAAATCCCCATCCGCGCGGACGCTTGATTTCGCCAGGCCGATGAGAATCGCGCCGGCTTTCAAGCTCTTTCCGGCAGCTGCGGCAAATCGGCCGGCTCGACCTAAGATCGGATAACCGGAAGGCGGTCGGTAACTTCGGCAGCTTGCATTTTCCATGGCAGGTGATCGTTGCAATTTGCGTCGACATTTAGGCGGCCTTTCTCGATGCAATCGCGGCCGCTTCGGGCGAGAGTGGCTCTTTCCAAACGCATAGGTGCTTTTCGTCTTTGCGCAGGCGAAACCGCACCGCAAATTTCACCGGCCTGCGCTTAATCAGGCCCATGATGCCCGAATACAGGAGGCCCCGAAGGCGCTCCAAATCCTCGCCCTTCTCGCACTCGACAATGATGTATTCACCGCCTGCGCCTTGCATGAGCTGTAATTTTTCAATCCGCCCGAACGGATCGAGCGTTTCCGGGCTCATGCGACCGGTTGTGGTAGGAATGCCGTGCGTGGTGATATAGGCAGCGCGGCCAACGACAGAAATCTTCATGGTTTGCCTCGTTCGTGAATTTTGGAAAATAGGTGAGGCCGGAGGGCTCATTCCCCGGCCTCATTAAATCGAATCAACTGTTCCCATCTAATTGTGAATTTTGGTTTGTGAGGCCCTCACCTCCTTTCGAGGAATCGACAGGGGAAGAAAACTCGTTCGGGTCCGTGGTGACATAGATACGGCAGCCGCGTGACCAGCACCAGAGAGCGGCCAATACGACAACGCCGACAATGACGACAGGCGCTATGAAAGTGAGGAACTCTTTCATGCGCGCACCGCGAATATCACGACCAGCGTGATGATGAGGGCGCCGAGATCAAGCAACGTTGAGCGCAGTTCTTTCGTCATGGGACCTCCCGGTTTCGATGGATTGGGATTTGCCGAAATGTTCTAGTCCGCGGCGCGTGGGCTGATAGCGGGTCTTACCGTCGCGATCTCTGTACTTCACCAAATAGCCCTTCGCGATCAATCGCTGCAGTTCGACATAGATGGTTAGCGGTTTCACTTTCAGTTCCTCCTGAACGCCTCAGCGGCCGCCGCGAGCGCTGCCGCACGAAGATCTTGATAAAACTTTCCGGCGACGAACCCGCCCACGAAATCGTCGGTCTTAAAGCGATTGGCGGCGCATACCAGGCAAATCAGCGGCTGGCCGGCAGCAATTTCGACGTTGGCTGCGGACAGGGCAATGTCCTCGCCACAGAGGCTGCATTTGCGCAGGACGGTAACGATGAGGCGGCAACGGCAATCCCAGGGAACACAGGCCACATAGAATTTCTGAGCTTGGTTCATGCGGCACGCCCCGGATGGGAGTCAGATTCGAGCAACAACTCTTCGAATTCATAGCCCATGGCGGCCAGGATGATCGGCTCCGCAGTGCGAACCAGATGCCGATAAAGCTTCTCGACGCATGCAGGCGCCGAGCAAACGTCCACAGTAGTGCGAACCAGATGCCGATAAAGCTTCTCGACGCATGCAGGCGCCGAGCAAACGTCCACAGTCACCCAATGGCACGCGAAATATGCCGACGGGAAGATTTGCCGCTCCTCGAGCGGCAGATACTCGATCGAGATCGGACAGGGCAGATCGTTGGTGCACCCGCAATATCGACAAACCGCGCCGATCGTCATAGGGAGGCCTCCATCCGGGCCGTCGATTCATAAAGCTGATCAAAAATTATTTGCTCCAGCTCGATCCCGCGTTCGTTGTGCAGCGAGCAATGAACGCAGTCATATCCAGGGCAATCATGCTTTCGTGCTGTGCGGTCGAGATATTCCATCACCGCATCGAAAACCGCTTTTGCGGTTTCAGAGGCCTGCTTTTTGAGGCTCTCTATCTCCATCAATTTGAGGCGTTCGAATTCGGTTGTCATAGGGACGCCTCCATCCGGCCGACGATGTTCGCTCCGAAATCCGAGGACATAATTCCCCAGCCAAGGCCGGAGCGGAGATACCGGGCCATCTGGGCATAGAGGCAGCGATCGGCCGAGTGAACGAAATTGAAGGCGCCTGAATGCGCGGCCTCTTCATTCCATGCGTAGAAAGCGAAATATTCCTGGCGCCCGTTTACTGTGCATTCCTCGACGGCATGGAGAAGGCCATCGGCCGAGCACACGGCGCCGCCGCAGGCGTCACAAACCATTTCCTGCTGCCGCATGGCGAGCTGGAGGGAAAGCGTCGGACGTGAAGGCAAGATCGGCACGTTAGGCGCTCGCTTGTTTTGGTTTGCGGTCGAGGAGCCGGCAGACGCCGATTGCCAGGCGGGCGAGGAAGGGATGGGACGAGACTAGCTTGTCGAACTCAAAGTAATAGGCGCCGGAATCGTCGTAGACATCGGAAACGGCGGCCGGGGATGCGTCTTTGCCCTTTTCGGCCAGCTTGATTTGCTGGGCGCGCTGAACGACCTGGCTGAATTCTTCGCCGGTGAGATGGGCGAAGGTGACCTCATGGAGCCGTTTTGCTCTGCGGGAATTATTGAGCTCGGCCAGGGCGGCCGTCATGAAGCGAGTATCGGTGGAGAAATCAGGGGGGAATGACGCTGGATCAGTCGACCTGCATGGCATCGGGAGCCTCCGATGCCGCCAAACTTGCCGGATTAGAAATCCGATGCTCTATCCGTTTGAGCTACGCGCCCGTTTCGTCCTGAGCATCGAGATTACCGCAGTCCGTGTTCAGCGGCAAAGTTTCGATTTAAGCTTTTGAAACCACAACGCTTTCAAAAACGGGTTGATCCTATTTGAACCCTAGATCGCTTGGCAAGTTAATTCGACCAAGGCCGCGACGGTGGCGGGAAGTGATCGGGCCGGTGAAAGCCCCTTGCACAAAGATTCCACAACTTTTCAACTTCGAGGCCACGCGAGCTCGAAACTGCAGCCATTTTGAGGCGGTTCTATGGCGTTTGGGGCGTTCCGGCGGGGTGTGCAGCGGATTTGTAATCCGATGCTCTCGAAAACCGCCTCCCTAACCCATTGAAAACACGCTAATTTGCCAGCTGGGTTTTGGCCACTATGTCGGTTCTTCGGCTTTCTTTGGCCGCTTTCGAAGGGTCTTTCTTAGGCGGTTGATTAGCCTCTTCGGCCTCCTCGCCCTCGCCAAAGGCCAAAGTCTCCTGGAACATCTCCCGCTGCCGCCGCTCCTGGGCGCGCTGCCGCTCGAGGCCCTCGTGCTTGGTCAGGGCCTGCATCCGATCGGCCGGATCGATGATGCCGTACCGCCGGAACATGGCCGGCGTCTTCCACCCATGGAGGTCCATAATCACCGACTCCGAGACCCCGGCAAAGCGCTTGATTTTGGCCGAGCTGCGCCGCGCGTCATGGAGCACGATGCCGGCTTTGCCGGGAACCAGGCCTGCCGCCTTACAAATCCGTTTCCATAGGCTGCGGGTCGATTTCACCGGCCATAGCCGCTCGTCGGGATTGCGGCCGGCCACGAGGGGCTCGAGCAGGGTAAGAAGAGTCGGCGTTAGCGGGACCTCGCGCGGTTCATGGTTCTTGCTATCCTCGATGCGCACGCTCTGGTCGCTGAGGCGGATATTACCCACGCGCAGGCCTTCGAGCTCTCCGCGGCGCCATCCGAACATGAAGGCCATCTCGATGAATGTGCGGGCCCACAGACCCTCGGCCGCGGCCGCCTGGCGTAGTTTTTCGAGATCGCCATCGGCGATGAATACCTTCCGGGCATTGTTTTCCTTGGGCAGCTTGAAGGTCGGCATGCGCAAGACCTTGGGCGGCTCGGACGAGAGAGCCAGCTTATAGGCCTTGCGCAGGACCTGCAGCTCGCGGTTCACCGTCGCATGGGCCGCGCCGGCCTCGATGCGTTTCGCGCGATAGCTGCGCATCTGTCCGGTCCCTACATCGCCGGCAATGATGTTCCCGAAGAAGGGCTGCAGATGCAGGCGCCAGCGCGACCGCACGTCTTCGGCGAATTTCGGTTTGACGTTTTCGCTCGAGTACCAGGTCAGAAGATCTTCGACCAGCGTGGTCACCGTAATGGGCGCGAGGTTCGCCTGGTTCGCTTCCGCAACGCGGCGCTTGAGAAGATCGAGCGCGACTTTCGGTTTATCGCTTTTGCTTGACTCGCGGAACCTCTTCCCGTTTTTCCAGTACTGAATCCAGAGAAATCGTGATCCCTTCTGACGAAGAACCGATCCGAATCCGCGCATATCGGGGAGCATGCCTCCATTTTTGGGTGTGGAACCGTGTCAGGGGGAGATGCCGAATGGACAGCGACTAGCTCGGCCAGAGGTTCGCGCCACGCATACTAGGATCAACCACCCTAAATAGTCAATCGCCCATGTGATTAAGGTGAAAAAATGGGCGGGGATTTTTCCCGCCCATCAGGAGGTAACAAGCGAAGAAATCTAGCTCGCTTGGCGCAACTCCTCGCCTTGTGTCGCATGAGCCTTCTTGGGGAGCTCCTTGCCCTGGGCGACCCAATCGAGGACCGCAGCCACGATATAGGCGTTCATGCTGACGCCCGTCTTGTCGGCCGCTTCCTTTACCGTCCCTTTGATCTCGGGCGTCTCGAACCGGACATAGAGCCCGCGATCGCTATCGCCGCCGGCGTGGGACTTTTTCGCTAACGGCGTCGATTCGTGGGCGATGGACACAGGCTTTGGGCGCTTCTTCGCCACTGCCCGCGGCCGCATGCTTTTCGCCCTGGATTTCTTGCTGGTGGTTTTTGTCTTCATGCCGCGCATCCTAGGATCAAACGGGCCGGGAAGGCAAGTGGCTATTTTGTTTGGAGCGGAGGGTTGTTCTATGAATTCGTTACATGCGCATGCGATATAAAAAGCAATACCCCCTGCCTTCAGGCGAATGGTCAGAACGATTATGCCCACATCTGCACATTTCTCTGTTTCGTTCCGTCATCTCTTCCCTCGCCTTGGTCCTGAGTTATCCCGCCATTGAAAATAGCAACTGTTGCTTCGTCCGCGGCCGCCACTCCCACAGCTTCATTCCCCAGGGCCGGGCGAGGCCTGGGCGGAAAATGACCAGCAGCTGCGCGAACGGCGCCTCGCCATCGGTGTCCACATAGCGGAGCCGTCCGCGGAGGAACCGAACCTCAGCCTGCGGCGTATATGCGTGAAACCAGGCCGTATGCGTCCGCGCCGGCACGAGGCATACGACGGTCGCTGCCGAATCGCGCGCCTCGGTGTAGGCTTTGCGCATCCACCGCGGGAGCTCGCGGCCATAGGGCGGGTTCATCCAGCAAACCTCCCGGCGCCATGATCGCTCGAGGCCGTTCTGCTTAATGCTGAAAAACCTCGAGCACTTCGTGTTTCGGGCGGTAGCCGCGACGTCGATCGTGAATCCGAATTCGCGGTTGAGCACGTCGAAGAACTCGAGTGGCGTCTCATACACGTGGCAAACGCTTCGGTGGGCAATATTTTCGCTGGCCATCTTTAGGTAAGAAGCTGCCGCTCGCGGATCTCCTGCTTCACCGCGTCGCTCGGCTCATATTCCCGGTACTTTTTCCGCAGCTCCAGAATGACGGGACGAAGCAGCGCGTAATTGTCGATATCGGCGCTCAGGGCCGCGCGCGCGATGGAGGAAACAAACGTTCCGCCGCGCTGGTTGGCCTTGGCGAGCCATTCGAGAAGTTCAGGGTCGTCGGTTTGCGCAATCAGCATAAATATCCCCTCGGTAGCGACGCGCATCATAGGATCAAACTCTAGCGGCGTTCAAGCGCAAAAAAATATCCCGAAGGAGCTTGTGGCTCCTCCGGGACAAACGGGGGATGGCAACTCAGAAATTTTAGGGCCCAGGAGACGACGCCTTTCGCTCGGTCCTCAACCTCAAGCAAGCGACGGCGGCTCCTCCGCACGGTTTGTCAATATATTGACACAGAAAAATTCAGGCGCGCGCGCCAGGCAGGAACATTGTTTGCGGCGTCGCGTCGCGCATTGCAGGATCGACCGGCTGATAATCGCGCACCGGGCGCCGCTTGGTGCCGAAAGGGTCCTGTTGCGCCTGAAGCTGGCGCAAAGGACACTTTTTCACTCCATGGCCGGGAGCGCCGCACAGCCCGCACTCAGAAAAGTGTCGAGGCATTGCCTATGAGTACTTGACCTTTAGGTCCCAGCGCCGGAATCCGCAAGGCTTCCACAGGATGCCTTCCTCCTCGAGCGCTTTGACCTGATCAATCACACGCGCCGTTCTGCCCTTTTCATTGAGCCGGACGATCTCGCCCTCGAGGACATTCTTGGGCAAAGCGGCCAGGAGCTCGTCCGCGCGCGCGTAATATTTCCGGCCGGCGTTTTGCGCGTCGATGACGCGCTGGACTTTCCCGGCAATTTCTTTTTCCTTTTTGCTGAGAGCGGCCTTCATGCGGCGCATCTTAACCCCCATTCCGAAAATCGGGCGAGGCTAAAGTTTGATTCCCAGGGTTGCGGCGAGCGCGACGACGTCCGTCCACACGCCTTTGAGGTCTGCTGCGGTTGCAGCGTCGAAAGAGACGCTGAATCCCTGTGCCGGATTGGTGGCCACGGTCTGCACGTCGCCGAGACCCTTGGCCACGGCGCCTAATACCACGCCGAACGCCGCAACGGCCGCGGGCGATTTCTTCTCCACGCCGGAAAGGAACTTCAGGGCATCGGTAGCGGCGATATCGACGTCCTTCGCCACGGTGATGAGGGCGCCCTTGAGCTTCGATACTTCACTGGTCTGCGGTTTGGTTTGATCTGGCATTTTATTTTTTCTCCTCGGGTTTTTCGATCGTTTGCAGGCCTGTGGCGATCTCTTGGGCGGCTTCATCGCCCGGAAGAATCACAATCATGCCTTTGGTGAGGCGCGATCGCTCGCGCCGGAAAAGTGCGGTCATTGCGATAGCGGCTGCGATCATGCCGGACCCGACGCCTGCGGTCACAGACGAAGAGCTGACGAGAACGCCGCCGCAAATAAATAGGAATGAAACGGTCCCTGAAAACGCGAGCTCAAACAGGAATTTGAGCCACTGCGCATAGAGACCTTCTTTGATCTTGCCGAGAACGAATGTGGCAAGCGCGTCGAACGGATTCATTTCGCGTCCGCGGCTTTAATCAGGCCGACGCCGGCGGTAACTGTCGCGTAGAGTACGGGCAGTTGCACGGGGCGGTGTTGCGCATATTCAACCGCGGCATTGCACAGGGCGCCGACGATCATGCAGACGCCGATCGCGGTAGTTTTCCAATTTTCTTTCATCGAATTCTCCAGATAAGGTTTCCCACCACGAAAACCCCTCGAGACCTATAATTTGAAGCATGGTGATCCCGGACGAGCATTCGGACCAGCGCCTCGCGGTCCGCGATCTTGCAGCCATCCGCATCATCTATTCGCCGCACGCAGCACCCAAGACGGTTTTTCGAGATCCAAACTCGCCGGACAATGACCCGGTTTTCGTTTGCAAATCGGAAGAAGATTTAAAGTGGTGCATTGATAACCATTTCTTTCGCGCGATGGGAATCATCAATCCCTCAACTTAGCCAGGCGCCGGCCATTTCGTCGTAGATCGCGAGCACCTTCTCCGCGCGCTTGGGGTCGGTCGACCAGGTCTTTGAGACCTCGGTGATATAGGTCACCGGGCTGCCGGCATTGATGGCGTTGTGATAGTGGGGGAAAAAGCGGGCCAGGCGAAGCAGTGTGGCCATACGGTCCGCAAAACAATCAGAAAGCTTCGGATAATGCACCCACTCCGCGTTCACGATGATCCATGAACCGCGCTCGAATTCGCGCGTGGGCACGTTGTGCGTCCCGTAAATCGGATGGTCGTGTTGCTTCATACCGAACAGGTTGTTGTCGGCGCGCGCGATTTCGGAGGTTCCGAACGCAGATTCGAGCGCGGCCTCGCAGGCGGCCACTTGCGGGAACAGGTGCCCGGAATCCTTCGCGGCCTGGGCAGCGAGCTGGAGAAAATGCAATTGTTCGGGTGACATTGGTAACTCCTGCGGGGGGCGTTTCCGATCTGATAATCGAACTATGCTGAGCCCTTACATTCACGAGCTCGATCGCCGCGGCGCCGGCTGCGCTCGGGATTGTGCTGCCTGCCGCTGGGCTCGCCTGCCGGCATCGGCGCGAGCTCGCCCTTATGTGGCGTCAGATGACGCCCAGCGTGCCGTACTGCGAGTATTCGCCCTGGTCGGATGGACTCGAGGGCGCCGTAAATTCATATATCGACGGGTCGGTCTCGCGCAGAATCAAATCCACGCCTAGCGTCGGGGAACCATTCTCGTTTTCAAGGACGAGCGTGGCCTGCGTCACGAAAAATACCGTCGGCGGCGGCGATGCCAGGCTCGCCCAGCGCTGATGGATGAAGGTGATGGTGTCGCCGGCCTGAATGGGGAAGGCCGTCAATTTGCACGCCAGTCGGAGCGAGACCTGGAAGCGAAGGGTCTGCAGCACGATCTTGGCGAGCCGCTGCGCCATCCAAAGCGAGGTCGTATAGGCCAGAGTGATGTCCTTCCAGATGATCTGGCCTCCGTCCTCTGCGATGTAATTCGGGTGCCCCTGCAATCCATTTCCCTGATAGGGCGGAAAGTCGGTCGCATGCCAGGCGGCTGGCTGCGCCTCGGTCGTATTGGTTGGCAGGTAGGAAGGCATGAAACTGCCCTTCACGCCGTTGCAGGTATCGCGCCGCGAGATGCGAAAGTCGCCCTGGATGGAATCTCGGAGATCATCGTCGGTGATGGTCTGCGTCGGCGGAATATAGGCGCCGGCATAAATGTGCCAGAGATCTCCGGGCGGTATGATCCAGCCGGCCATGGATGCGACCAGGCCCTTGAGAACATCGCCGCGGGCCTGCGACTCGTCGAACATTCCATCGCAGTTGTACAGGTTTTCAGAAACGGATCCGCCGTTCGCTCCTATGTAGACGACGACTTCCTCTTCGCAGATATTCGCGGCCGCATTGATCGAATCGACGTCGATGCTCGAGGGATCGGCGCTCATCCCATATTCGGAGTCCGTCAGGTAGTCATAGATCACGAGCGCGGGGTTCGAAGGATTGGTGGCCACATTGTAGCCACCGCTGCCATTCGGCGATCGCGTGTCGACGATCGGCTTTCCAATGAGGGGAAAGCGGAAGGTGGGAACGCGGCCGCTTACATAAATCGGGACTGAGGTGTGAAGGTTTCCGTCACCATAGGCGGGCGACCCTCCCACTTCCGAGCCGTCCGCGGTGCAGTCGTATCGCATGGCCACGTGGACTTTCGCGCGACCCTTCTGAACGCACTGGCCAGAGACCCAATCGGAGCATGCCGCGCTCAATAACGGGAAGGCCTCGGTCTCCGTATCGCTTCCAAGGTCGAACTCGAATGCGATGTGAACGCCGTTGTTTCCGCCATAAGGATTCGTGAGATC
>Ga0181522_10002186_pt1 | contig 11286 bp, 8 predicted proteins | sample PEATcosm2014_Bin_27_FD_121103 | JGI IMG/M metagenome (GOLD analysis project Ga0181522, IMG submission 121103) | Peatland microbial communities from MTU Mesocosm Facility, Houghton, MI, USA - PEATcosm2014_Bin05_10_metaG | ecosystem: Environmental > Terrestrial > Soil > Wetlands > Peat | place...
AAAGATGCATGGGGGCGGTGGCTTGGGCGTGTGAGGCAAGGGTTGCGAATAGCGTGATCGCAGCCAAGAGGATTAGATCCGACATGGACGACTTTGCGGGCATGGCTTAGCGTAGGAATGTGGTGGTTGGATTGTCAAGAACGAAGGCCAAGAGCATGCACACGGGGAACAAGGGGTTTCACAGGGTAATTTGGTTTCGCTAGGCGAACCTGTATTCAAAGCGATTGTTTGCTTTGGCGTGGCCATGGAATGGCGGCGCATCCAGCGTTCGTCGCTGACGGCTGTTCAGTGGCTGTAGACTCTGGTTTCAGGATGATAGTTGCGCCAGTCGAACCAGTAGTCTTTGAGTGCGGGTATGCGCGGCAAACATTTTCCTTGCGCGGCACCGGAGATGGCACAACCCTGGAAATTCCATTCGCTGGCTGAGGCCGTGTCGAGAAGCGCCCAGGGTTTAGATCCCGGCTTGGCTTTAGGATCCGAATTATCCTTATGCGGCGCATCTGGCGTGTCGGTTGAATCTTCGGCCTTTAGGAAAAATTCCGCGTCTTTGCCGTCGATCTGGCTGATGAAGGCGCGGAAGGATTTGCCGTCTGGCCCGAGAACTAACAGCAGCGGCGTGCCGTTGACGCGATCGAGCAGCGGGGATTGCTTAGCGAATGTTTCCCAGGGATAGGCGCGAGCTGCACCGTTGATGGTAAGACCGACGACTACGTCACGCGATTTGAGTTCGGTGCCGGGGAAGCTGATGACGACCGGCAACTTGGCGACCTCGGGTTCCCAGTTGCTGTTGTATTCTTTGGCGAATCTGGCAATGGGAGCGAGGACCTGTCCGTTGGGCGATTCGCTGATCCACTGGGCGAAGGTGAGTTCGTCGCTGGGAACGAGTTCGAGGGTTGCGCCTTGCAACGGGCCGAAGATGGCTCTGCCGGTGATCTGCTGCCACCAGGTTCCGGTTTCACGATCGCGCATCAGGAAGTTCTGATTATTGATTCCAGCCAGATAGAAGTGCAGCACTCTGCCGTTCACGGTACGCGTCCACACCAGACCGGTGTGACAGAGCGTTCAATAAGTGACGGCGACGGGAGCGGTTCCCACAACGTCGTTCAGGATGTGGTGATACGCCATCTGGCTGATGGGATAGGCGCGCGAGTCTCCGCCAAGCTGAACGGACATGATCAATTCGTCTCGAGAGAGTTTGGCTTGCGAGGCGGCGAGGAACTGCGGAGCGTCGATGGGGTGGAACATCCATTCGAAGTAGTTCAGGCGCGACATCGTGGCGGAGAATGCGGAGAGGAGGATTGCGGCAACGAGCACAGTCTTCCGCAGGAGCGTGCCAGTATGCCAAAGAACAATGGCGACGAGCATGGAAATCAGGCAAGCGATTAAGGTGACGATTGGCGCGTGCTGGCGCAGGGAAAGGGCCAGGACGAGTGCGCGCGGGGATTGGTAGCGGAACGGGCGAATGATGAAGGCCGGGATGAAGAAGAAGGCAATGGCGGTACAGACACAGAGCGAAAAGATAGTCCAGATGGCGCGGGAGTGGGATAGTTGCCGGTAATTATCCATTGGAGAATGTGCGGCCGCAGGCGTGTATGCGGCGTGCTCCACGCATTTCAAATTTTCTTGGGGACGATCACCAAAGCAATCCTCTTGTGGGACGCCATGGTACGAAAAACTTCACGCTCACGGAATAGTATAAAAACACCAGGACCCCGATCTCGCGATCGGGGTCCTGGTTTGGTTGCTACGTTTTGTTAGTTGGTACGAGCAGTCTGGTTTTGGCGGTAGCTGAGGTTATCCACATTGCGGAACATGGGGGTTCCGGGTGGCAGGTTCTGGGGGGTTGAGAACAGGCTGTCGAAGGTGTATTGACGGTCTGGAGGCGTGTACACCAGGTTGCAGCACTTGTAGGTGCCGGTGCTGTACTGGTTCCAGTAGAGGCTGACGATCGAGCCTTTATAAAAGAACTGCTGCTGCTGTCCGTTGCCGTTTGGAAGAGCGTTGGAGTAGCCGAACCAATCTTCGACATAGCGGAGGAAGTTGTGAACTCCGCCATCGGTCCCGAAGCCGAATTCCGGCGTCTGGTTGACGTTGGTGAAGGCGATGGTCTTACCGCCGGCGACGGCCACGCGATAGTAAGTGGTGTAGGCCATGCGGTTGGGGGGTGTGGCGCCACCCAGACCTTCGTTTTCGCCTACGAGGCTGATGGGGTTTTCCAGGCTGCCGCTGATCTGGTTGCCAGCCCCAAGATACGTGGTTGAAACGCCGGCGTCCTGCCAGTTGTTGGAGAGCATGGTAACACCGTCGGCCATAATCGAAGCGGCCGCGTGCGGAGTTTCGGCGGCATTAGGATTTGTCCAAGTCGGATCGTAGTTGGCGTTGGTGTAGTTGCCGTTGTTGGTGGTGCAGCCTCGGGCTCCCGCCTGAGGACAGTTCGAGTTGTAGTTGCCCTGAATGTAGACCGGGTTTTCGGACGCAACGGTAAAGCCGCCGCAACCGGTAGGATTGGCCGCGTTCGAAACGCAATTGTTATTGGGGTTACCCGGAGGCATGGTGGGCAGATTGCCCATGGAGCCATCGACCAACTTGAGTGCGTGGCGCGCGCCGGTGACCCGATTGGCGCGGCCGATCGTGTAGGTGTTGATACGGTGGCCGGGAGCGTAGGGCGTAGGCGGATTCGAGACGTCGGTGTCAGTAGTGGTGAGGGTACCAAATGCGTCGCCGACGGTCTTGACGCCATAGTTGTCCAGAACAAGGTTGCCGTTTACGTCTTCCGGCGAAACGCCATTGTAGTTGACCGGTTCGAGAGCGCCATTGGGCTTGAACTGGTTGCCAGCATTCACATAATTGACAGTATCTTCGAAGCCGTACTCACCAATCAGCTGCGTCGTGGAGAACGCAGGGTTGTACTGCTCGCCGCGACGGTCAGAAAAATAGAGAATGTAACCGTTCTGGGTAACATAGTTGACGGTGGTTCCGGTAGCGCCGGTGACGCCGCTCAGCCAGTTTTTCAGGTTACCTACGTCGAGTTCGACCACGTTCATGACGCCGTTGGGCGTGCCAGTCGTCTGAGCATAGCCGAGTGTGTCGTCGACTTCGCCTTCACGCGCGTCGTAGAGATTGATGGGGTACCAGTTGTATTGCGAGTTTGCGCCGGAGTAGGTCAATGGCACAGGTGTAATGAGGGCGCCGGTGGTGAGATAGTTGAAGCTCGTCTCGTCACCCCTAGTGGCAACGGGGTTGGTGAGGAGATTGTTGTTGACGACGCCGTCACCGTTGCGATCGGCAGTGATCTGGAAATATAGAATCGCGTTCTTGTGGTCAGCAAGGGCATTGCATCCCTGGGCCGACAGGTTGTTCGCGGGGATGGCCGCGCAGGTGGATCCGGGTTGAATGGGCACGTTCACGCCGCGGGCAAAGCCCAATCCGAGCCATTCTTTAGTTACGCCAACCCACAGACCTGAGGCTTGATTTAGGACTTCTACCAGCAGCCAGCCATTGATCAGAGGCCATTCCGGTTGCGTGGCGTAGTGCACAGCCGTGGAACTTCCAGGTACCCAGGGCGGAAAAACAAAATTCGGATCGCCCTGAGCGCAGGTGTTCCCAATGTTCACGGCGCTGCCGCAGGCGGCTTCGCCGAAGTAATAAACGTTTCCGTTCACGGTAATTCCGTTTTGTGAAAAGGCCGTGCTGGCGAATTCGGGAGCAAGGCTGGCGAGTTCGACGTCCTGTGTGGGGTCGCCATTCCAGCCGGGCAAGTGGAGATCGGCTTCTTTGTCGCTGAGCAGAATGCGAATCTGGGCTTCATTGGCCAGGCGCGAGCCGCTGAGCAGAGAGTTGTCGGTTGCCAGGGGGCGGCGGATAATTTCGTAAGCGGTGGTGGTGCCCTGAACAAAGGGCAAGACCAGATCGGTGGCCCCGGTTCCGTCGGTCCCGTCGTTGGGGTTGGGAGGAGTGCCGTTTCCATCGATGATGTAGTTCGCATAAGTGCTGGTAGAGACGTTCCACCAGTTGGTGCCGACCTGGGTGGAACCGTGGCCGTTCACCACGCTGCCGTTGGTAGCGCCCAGAGCGGTGCCTGCGATGTCTACGCAACTAGCGCTGGCCGCCACAGCCCCGGGATTGGTGACCAGGTCGTTAATCTGCGTGTTGCAGCCATTGTTGGTGTTGGGGATGAGGACGATGCCCTGGTCCCAGCCGCCGCCCGCGGGAAATTGATTCTGCATCTGCTCGCGGATGACGTTGCCGAAGGCGGATATTTTATTGCCGAAAACCAGGTAATCTCCGTTAGCGACGCCCAGGTACAAATCGCCATTGGTGTGAACGCGGCCATTGAAGCCCAGGTTGGGGCTCTGGCCGAAGAATAGGTCGCTGTCAGAAAAAACGCCGAACTGAAATACGGGAATCAGGGCGACCTCGGCGGTGCGGGTCATGCTGACGGTCTCGCTGTTGCCGAGGCGAGTGGCAGTTACGTTAAGAGTGACTGGAATGAGCTGGGCATAAAGACCGGTATCTGGGCCGGCCTGAATCGGGCCCCACTGCGGTGGAGGAAGCGGCACGGAGCAGGGAGTGGATGAGGCAGGATTGACCGGGATCGAAGCATAGGTGGTGTAGGTAACCGTGGCATCGTAGCTGGGAGGAGTGCTGCTGGCGTTACAAATATCGCTGGACGTGGGAGACTGAATGCTCTGGAATGTGTTGGCCAGAGCGGAGGTAAGGTTCTCCATGCCGCCTTCGGCGGCGCGATAGGTGTAATTGTTGTCGAGATCGGCGGCGCCGACGCGCTGCTCGGTGTTGACCATCATGAGCAAAGTGATCGCGACACCGGACAACAGCAACGTCAACAAGAGGGACGCGATCAGCGTGAAGCCTCGAGTATCAAATTTGGCGCTACGCATAGTATTTCTCCTCATCTCCTGCAAAAACGAATTCTCAGTTACAAAAAACACACATCACAAACATGGGGGAGTGGGGCACTGAATCGGGTACTCCTGCAGCATGGTCAAGTTTCGAGCCGCGATGGAAGTTTGAAGGTCAAGGCCCTCGTAACCGCCGTAAGTAGCTGCCGCGCTGCGGCTCCAGGTATCTCTGCCCTGGCTGCGCATGCTCATGTGCACGATGTTGACCTTGGTGATGTTGGCGGGGGTGGTGCCGGCAGGCAGGGGAGACTGACAAGTGGTTACGACTCCAGCGCTGTAAACGTCGTAGCAAAATTTCAGGTAGACCACGTTTTCGGCGACCGGGGCGGGGAGCTGGCCACTCTGAATACGCATGAGCGTGGGCAAGCCGGTTTGGGGAGGAATCGCCAGATAGTAAGTGACGGAAATGAGGCGAACGCCCGAAGGCAAGCTTGCACTCTCGTAGGGCTTGAGACTTCCGCTGGTTGCAGTGGGCTGATTGATGTGCCCGGGATCGCCTACGGAAAAGGGAACCGTATAGCAAGCTGTGTTGGTGCCAGTTGGCGCACAAGTAGCGACCGCGCCGGTCACGACAGCGACCGCTGCGTTTCCGAACAGGATCATGTCTCCCACCTGCAGGCCGATGATCGGGGCGTTGAGCGCCTGGGGTGCGGCGACACCTTGAGGAAGTATGCAAGTCGACAACTGCACGGCCGGGAGCTGGAAAGTCGCCAGCGTACCCGCGGCGTTCAAAGTGCCGTTGTAGCAGTTCAGAGAAAGGGTAATGTCGGCATAGTTGACCGTAATGATGTCGGTGGGGCCCTGAGCGGCGGTGACGGTGATGCCTTGATTGGGGCCCGGCACGATTGAGTAAAGGTAAGGAACTGCGGCGTTCGTGGGATAGGGCACGGCGGCTCCGTTGATGTAAGCGCAAGTGCTCATACCCGTGCACGGGTAGACGGGAGCGGTCGCGCCACCACCCTGAGGCAAACCGATACTGTCAGTGGCGATGCCTTGCTGGCCGAGAGCGCCGGCGCCGGCCATGCTGATATCACGCTGCAATAAGTTGGAGGCCGCACGGAAATCCTGCTGGAGTTCGGCTCTTTGCGAAGTGGTCCAGGAGATTTGCAGGCCTTTGCTATACAGCTTGGCGGCAGCCGCGATGAGCATGGCGCCGATAAAGGCGGAGATCAGGAGCTCGATCAGCGAGAAGCCACTACTCGAATTGGGTGTACGCCGCATGAATGTCTTCCTAGTGGTAACTGGAAATAGCCTCGTTCAAGGTATAAGTCCTGAAATGGCCGATATTGGGGACGTTGTAGGTGATGGTGATGGTGACCAACTGCTCCGTTGCGTTAAGCTGCGTGATGGCGATGGTCCGCGTGAAGTCGGTCAACAGAACATTGACGTCGTCGGCGGTGCCGAGAATGCCATCGGGTCCGGGCTCGCTTAAACATTGAACAGCGCAAATTGCGCCATTGGCCGCTACGCAAGTGGTGTCGTCAGCGGTGCCGAGAATTCCGTCGGGGCCGGCGCAAAGAAGAGGAAGCGCACCTGGCGTAAAGATGCCGGTTGGCGTGTTGGCGATAGAGGCCCAGCCCAACTGCGATGTGTCGCGCGCGTTGAAAATGCTCTCCATAGCTTCCGAGGCGACCTGGCGCGCGATCAGGTCTTCCTGCGAGGTCTGAGTAGCTGCCATCAGGACGCCCATGGTAGCCAGCAAGGCCATTAATCCGATGGTGAGTACCACCATGGAGATCATGACTTCGATCAGCGAGAAGCCATGCTGACGGGGCCGGGTTGAATGCGTGTGACTGATCATCGTTGTTGCCATGTCCATACCCCACCGATCTGATAGAGCTGCCATCCGCGGATGCGTCCGGTATATCCCCACAGCGATATTGCGCGGGCGGTGTTGAGGTTGCCGGGGATGCTGAGATAGACGACGCCGTTGTTCACGTTGCCGGCGGCGTCATGCGCAGTGCCGTCGGGCCAGAAGTAGATAACGTTGCTGCCGCCTGTAGCGCCGGCTGAACCCCAATCGAAATCGAATGGCCCGTTGGAAGCCGTACCAAAGCCGTCAGGCGTGGTTGCACCCGTATTTGGAATTCCAGGAGTCACGTTGTAAGTCACATCCGGAGGAAGGGTTTCGTTAAACAACACCACCCCCGTATTGGGATCGACTGCATTAATCGTGCCGCCGTTCGTACCGACCACGGCCGGCGAGAAGGTAACGATGTAAGTACGCATGTCGGCAGCGGACAAGTCGCGGGCCCTGCGCAGGTAATTCAAGGTCAGGTTGTAGGACATATCGACATGCGACCGATGAATCGCCGTTTGCATGGTCACGGCAGTGATGGCCGCGAGAGTCAGCGAAATGCCGATGACGAGCATCAGCTCGATCATGGAAAAGCCGTGTTGTCTACGCGATGCCATAGGTCCTTGTTCTCGGAATCCGATTGCCGGGGGATGCTTTCCGTGTACGTTCTTGAATCCGCCAAAACCGCGCTGCGCGCTGGAAATGGAGGACCCGCCCATAACGCCGGGCATCTTCATCGTAGGGAGGGGACGGGGGAGCGTCAAAGCACCTCGGTGCAGCGAAAGACTATTGGTCTTTTGTAATCGGAAAGGTGACTGAGGTCACCGACGGGCCGGGCTGGGTTGTGCCGCACGAGAAAATTCGATTCGCCGGGATCTCGGAATTATCTTGCTCTTTCGCGCTGGTTGCAACGCAGGACGGAGGCTCCGTGCGAACACGATGAGCGGAATGACAATCGCAAGCCGTGCGTTGTGACTCGCAGGCAAATTGCAATGACAAAGGTAACTTGTGACAGGAACGTCGGTACACCTACGATGGCAGGCAGGTATGACTACACTCTCATCTTTATTGGTGTGTGCCGATGAGACAGCGGCCACGGTGTTGCGACGCGTGCTCGAAGAATTGGATGTGAACATCGAGGCGTGTGCGGATCCGCTGCGGGCGTCGGTAAGGCTGGCGCAGGAAAAGTTCGACCTGATCGTGCTTGACTGCGATAAACAATCGGAACTGATTGGGCTGCTCGATGAGAGCCGGGCGTCGCGCGCGAAAGCGAGCGCGCTGGCCGTAGTGGTGATATCGGGGCAGGAGAGCAGCGCCCAGATGTTCGCGCTAGGAGTGAACTTTGTTTTGTACAAGCCAGTTTCTTACGAGCGGGCGCTGAGCACGCTGCGGGCGGCACATGCAGCGCTGCAAAAGGACAAGCGGCGAAAAGCGCGGGCGACAGTGCACACGCATGCGACCGTGGATTATGCCGACGTGGCACACGAGCGGGCCACACTGGTCGACCTGGCAGAAGACGGCATGGCGGTGAGCTTTGGCAAGAAGCTGCCGCCCATGTGCAAAGTTTATTTTCAGTTTCAATTGCCGGGGCAACCCTCAACCGTGCGGCTTTCAGGACAGGTGATGTGGCAGGACTGGAACGGGCGGGCCGGAGTGCAGTTTGTGGACGTTCCGAAGGCGTCGCGCCGGTTGCTCGATGAATGGTTGCGCAAGAATCTGGAAGATGCTCCGCAGCGGGAATTGGCCTCACAGAGGGTAGAGATAGAGCACTCGATACGGGCCAGTGAAAGCTCGGTGGCCATTGAGGCGCATCCGGCAAAGAAGGCTGCGAAGGACACGGCCACAAGAACTGAGAAGAGTGAACTGGTCGATCAGCATGAGGCCACGCTGCGCGAATTGCAGGCGAGGGCGCGGTTGCGGTCGGAGCCGAGCAACCGGCGGGGGCAGACGCGCTATGCATGCAAAATTGGCGCGGAAGTTTATCAGGCAGGAAGCAAGGTGCGGAATTACTGCCAACTGAGCGACCTGAGCCCGGGAGGATGCTATCTGGAAATGCCCCTGGCGTTCGCTTCCGGAACCCAGGTAGAAATTACGGTCCGTACGCACCAGATGAAACTGCGGTTGAGCGGGCAGGTGAGGGCTTCGCATCCGGGGTATGGCATGGGAGTTTCGTTTCATCTGAACACGAAAGATGAGCGCCAAGGGGTGCAGCAGTTGATTGATTTTGTGGCGGCGGACGCGGCGGTGGAGGGTAGAGAAGCTACTAGCTGCTAGCTTCTAGCTTTTGGGCCTTCGGTCTTCGGACTTCGGCTTTTGAAATATCTCCGTCTCCTCAGGTTGTTTGCTCCTTTGTGGATCTGTCCTTTCCTTTCCAATTCTCGTTTCTCCTCTGCGAGTTTCTAGCACGCGTTCTGCCGAACCTCGTTTTTACCGTTTCGTGTAAATGTCAAGAATTTGTCAAAGTTTTGCTGATCGGCGAAAAAGAGGGGAAAACATTGTAAGCTTCCCCATGTCGAGGGCCGTCATCGCGACAGCTTAGAATTTGCGCCTCTTTGAGGGATCGGCCACTCGCCTGAGGGTGCGTTTATGGGACAGGTCGTCACACCGACGAGCGTGGTCAGGTCAGGAGAAATGGCGAACGCGGCGCGGCCGATGGGAAGAATTCTGGTGGTGGAGGATGATCCCGCGGTACAGAAGGCGCTGAAGCGTTTGTTCGAGACCGAGGGATACACGGTTGAGATCCAGGGGAATGGGAGATCAGCGCTCGATAGTTTTCTGGCGGCGCCGCCGGCGGTGGTGATTCTCGATTTGCGGCTGCCGAAACTTTCAGGCAATGAGTTGTGCAAAGAGATCAAGGCGCAGGCGCCGACGCTGCCGATCGTCGTGCTGAGCGCGACCAGTGACGTTTCCGACAAAGTGCTTTTGCTGGAACTGGGGGCGGACGATTATGTGACCAAACCGTTCAGCCCGCGAGAACTGCTGGCGCGAGTGCGGGCGGCTTTACGGCACACCTCGCGAACGGCGGCGGTGAATCTGGTTAGCTTTGACGGTATCACCATCGACTTTAAGAAAATGGAAGTGAAGCGCGACGGCAACGTCGTGGGGCTGACGGCGCAGGAGTTCAAGACACTGCAATTTCTGGTCCAGAACGCCGACCGCGTGATCAGCCGCGACGAACTGTTGAACGAAGTGTGGGGATACCAGAATTATCCTTCGACGCGGACAGTGGACAACCACATTCTGAAGCTGCGGCAAAAACTGGAGCGCGACCCGGCCAGTCCGGTACACTTCCGCACGGTGCATGGAATGGGCTATAAGTTCATCCGCTGAGACCTGCGTGGACGCTTCTTTCGAACCCGCCAAGAAAAATCCAGCTACGCCTGCCGCGCCGGTGCCGCGCACCCGGCTGCGGACGCGATTTTTGCTCTCCATGGTGTTGATCACCGCGGGCCTTACCGCGCTCAGCCTGCTGGTGGTGCGGCACAGCGTGAGCGAGCATGTGCGGCAGGGGATTGTGGAAGACCTGCGCAACTCGGTGACGACCTTTCAGAATTTTCAGCACGACCGCGAGGTAATGCTGACGCACTCGGCTGAACTGGTGGCGTACCTGCCGATTACGCGGGCGATCATGACTGCTCGGGATCCGGCGACTATACAAGATGCGTCGCGGGATGTGTGGCCGCTGACGGGCAGCGATCTGCTGGCGCTGGCGGACCGCAACGGAAAGGTGGTGGCGCTGCACACGAAGTCGGCGGGATTTTCGCGCGAGGCGGCCCAGCAGTTTTTCGAGCGGTCGTTGACGGAAGAAGATTCCAGCCACTGGTGGTTCGGCGCAAACCATCTTTATCAGACATTTGTGCAGCCGGTTTATTTTGGAAAGACGGAAGGGCCGCTGCTGGGATTTTTGGTGATTGGGTATGAAATCGACGACCGGTTGGCGCGCGAGGTAAGTAAGGTTTCGGCGAGCCAGGTTGCGTTTTCGTATGGCGATCAGATTGTGGCAACAACGCTGACGCCGGAGCAGGCGCGAACTCCCGGCGTGCAAGCCCTGGCGACTGGGGCTTCGCCGGCGGGTCCACACGATGTGGAAGTTGGAAAAGAAAACTTCGTGGCGGCATCGCTCGATCTTTCGGGACAACAGAAAATTCCGGTGCGGTTGAGCGTGCTGGGATCTTACGATCAGGCGGCTAAATTCCTGGACACTCTGAACCGGCTGCTACTGCTGCTGGGATTGACTGCGGTACTGATCGGCACCGGGTTGGTCTTTTTCATTTCGCATACGTTCACGCGTCCGCTGGCGAGCCTGGTGGAAGGCGTGCGTGCGCTGGAGCACGGGGATTATCACCATCCTCTCGATTCGCGCGGAAGCGACGAAGTGGCGGAGCTGACGCATGCCTTCGATGGTATGCGGGCTAGCCTGCTGAAGACGCAACAGGCGCTGCTGGAGTCGGAGCAGTTGGCGACGATCGGACGCATGGCGAGCTCGATTACGCACGATTTGCGTCATGCCTTGGCGGCGGTGGTGGCCAATTCGGAGTTTCTGTTGGATGGACGCCTGAGCGCGGCGCA
>Ga0181522_10002187_pt1 | contig 11284 bp, 15 predicted proteins | sample PEATcosm2014_Bin_27_FD_121103 | JGI IMG/M metagenome (GOLD analysis project Ga0181522, IMG submission 121103) | Peatland microbial communities from MTU Mesocosm Facility, Houghton, MI, USA - PEATcosm2014_Bin05_10_metaG | ecosystem: Environmental > Terrestrial > Soil > Wetlands > Peat | place...
CGAAGCCGCTGAAGGGCACAAGAGCCGTGTATCCGGCTCCTAACCGGAGGGCAGTAGGTTCGGAGTCCTACCTGAGGAGCCATTCTTTAGCCTCAATCGCCACGCTCACGCTATCCGGGATGTGGTCCATGTAAACCTCAGCGGTGGTCTTGATCTGTTCATAGCGCAGGATCGCCTCAGCATCTTTCATCGTGCCGTGCTTCTGGAGGTCGGTACCCAGACGGAAGACTTGGAACGTGCAGATCTTCCGGGGAATCTCAAGCGCATCAGCGACGCCACCTCCTCCCCATGCGAAGCATGGCCGGTGTTTGACTTTCACCGTTTCCACACGCCGCATCGCGCCGCAACCAACCCCTATCCGCTCTCACCGCATCGCATTCGCCACGCTTCCGGGTAGCGATTCGGTGGTCTAAGAAGCATCACAAAGCGCGGCCAGTCGGGCGATCTAATAGGGATCGGATCCGGCGGCCAATTGCATCGGGATCGTTCCACGAATCGGAGCGCAAAAGACTTCGAATCGGATCGGGATGACGGATCGGGATGACGGCGCAGATCGGCGGCTCAACAAGTAAGAACGCGTTTACACCAACTGGGGATTGCATTCGTCTGCCTTTGCGAGGCATCGTAGAACCCCAGGCTTGGTAAGTCAATTTGTCGGAATCACTGCTTCCTGGCTCTCCGCTCCGGCAAAGGAATCAAGTTGTTCTGCAGATATCTGACTCTCGTCCTTTTCCAAAACGGATAGCTGAAGATTCCGACGGTACTCCCATCGATCCAGCCGTTCGCCTCTTTGTATTGAATGGTCCATCGGTAATCGACGTTTCCACGACTGGCAACTCTTAATCGATATCCCTCTGAGAGGCCGCCGAGGAACGTACCGATGGCAGAGTGTTCATCAGCGAATTCCATGTGCCAGGTTGCCAAGCAAACGGTGTACCCGCATCCGTCAGGTCGAATCAGCAATGCGACTTCGTACCCTTCTTCGTTCGGCGCCAAGACGCGGATAGCGTCTGATCGATGCTCATGTCGAGCCTCGGGATACGGTTTCAAGATATCGATGATGGCTTCAATGATGTTCAAGACACCCCCTGTCCGGCTTCACGTTGCCTTGACCTATTTTTGTGTTTTCTCCAGACTCTTGATCATGAGCTGATCGATAGGAATCGACCAGTCTTTCTTTCCCAACCGCCCGTAGAAACCTTTGCCAGTTGTGATTTGAACTCGCGTCTTGCCCCCGTTGTTTCCAACACCGCAGTTACGCTTCACCGCCATAGTCGTTGTCGCCGGTATTATTGCGCGGACGCTGCACTCTCCGCGGTTGGCAGTGGCCTCCTTGACGTTACAGTCAGCGCTCTTCATGGCGGGCTTCAGGGCGGCCATCACCTTGTCCATTTCGAAGGGGATGACATTATCCACATCCAATGATCCAACGGACTCCGCTTCGGAAGCGACGGTGGCCTCCTCGAAGGTCTTGATCCATTTCGTTATGGTGTCTGGCGGTGGTTCGGGCACCTTCGCGACATAATGCAGTATGAAGAGATTATGTTTTCCGAAAATGATCCATGCGATCTCGTGCGTTCGGTCAACCCGAGGCATGACTTGCCTCGCCATTCGTACAAAGTGCAGCTTTCGTTCTGCTCGATTACATTCCAGACGGTTGCGCCGGGGCATTCCTTTTCCCTTACCGCCTTTAATTTAATTTATTCAGGAACTCTTCTGGAGTCTGTTTGCCTTTCGCGAGGTTTTGGTAAGTAAATAGTTTCTTCCAGTTGTTGATATCGTCTCCCTGGCGAACCTACTCGATCACACTCGATCATTAATTTAGCTGCCGATGATCCTGTTGGGTACTTGCGGCTTTCCGGTCCAAACCCAAGTCAAAATGCAATTCTTCATGCTCGGCCGCGTCTACGGGAGCTCCAACCCACCCGTTGAGACATAACAAGCCGATGACCGAAATCAACACTCTCGTCGCATCCTTCTTATATCGGCATGTAAGGTCAGCCATACTCACAAAATCCTTCCTCTGATAAGGCCGCCGTTGTCCATTCCTGTCTTCGTGAACGCCAGAAAAGTTGCCAGGTTGGGCGGCTGCCTTTCTGTCGGGCTGATTCGGCCTCAGCTATCTGTTTCCTTTCTGAGCCCGACTTTCTGTGAGAACGCGACTCGGAATGGCGAAGAGCAATTCAATAACCAGAAAGCCTCGTTGCTTCTGCTGGCGCTTTCAACCTACAAAACGGGATCCTGGTCCGCAGGAATGTGAAGTCGCTGAAGCTTGGTCCGCAGCCCTTCGCGGCTGATTCCAAGAATCTCGGCGGCGCAGGTGCGGTTTCCTCCCGTGTGTTCTGGCACAGACGAAATAAGTAGCTTCTCCATTTCATTGTGACGACATAGAACCCACGCTCGTCGTGGTACGGCGCCGACGCGCTGATTTGTCGTGGCGACGATGGCGAATTCTGTCATTCAACAAGTCAGGGCCGCATGGGAGATCAGGCGATGCCAGCGCCGCAAGTCTGGACATTTCACTCTTAAGTTCCCGAACATTGCCCGGAAAACTGTAAGCTGTCATGTCAGCGCGGCTAGACAATCCTCGGTCAAGCGCGGCACCGGCCTTCCGTAGCGCGCTGCTGCCGCGCGAACAAAGTGGCCCGCGAGCAGCCTTGTATCGTCTGGCCGCTCCCGCAATGGGGCAAATGGAGGGTGATAGCAGACAGGCGGAAACAGATCGACTCGGAATCGGCCAGCCTGCACTTCGCCCTCCAGGTCGCAATTGGTCGCGACTCATGTAGACAGGAATGCCCAGTGGCGTTCCGGCCAGCATCGCCGTGCCATCGTGAAGCCAAAAGGAATGGCGCGTTTCGCAAGTCCGAACTCGACGATCCGCGGCATCGGCTTGCCGTCGACTTCGACGACGAGAACGTTGGCGGGCTTCCGATCGCGATGCATGATGGACGTCTGGTGCGTGTTGTTGCACGCCTTCTGACACCCGGACAAAGAGCTGAAGGCGGCCTCGAATGCTGAGTTTCTTCTGATCGCAATAATCCGTGATCGGCACGCCCGAAACATACTCCATCACGAAGTAAGGCTGCCCGTCAGGCGTAGTTCCGGCGTCGAATACTTTGGCGGTCGACGGGTGATCCATGATGGCGAGAGACTGACGCTCCGATTGGAGGCGAAGCAGCATTGCGCCGTCACGCATACCGGCCCGAATGAGTTTGAGCGCCGCTTGCCGCCGCACCGGAGCGGTCTGTTCTGCCAGCCAAACCTGCCCCATAACGCCTTCACCGAGTTCTTTAGCAATCGGTAATGACCAATAGAACGATGCTCGGTTTCGTTAGTCAGGGGCTGAGTGACTGGGTTACTGCTCGCGCTTTGCGATTTGGGGATTGCCCCTCCGTGCGGGATTGAGATCCGCGCTCATGGCGCCCTCACACAACAGGTACAAAGTCGCGGATTCTGCCACGCCAAGCCACAATCAGCGGAATTGCGCCAGCCTGGCGGCCCCGTTCGCTGTGCGACGACTGTCACAGGAAACGGTCGTCGATCTGCACTGCAAACAGCGAATGCGATGCGGCGGCGGACTCCTCGGAAGGTAGGCACAATGAGAAATAAGGCGGTTGCGATTGAGTCGTTTCGGGAGATGACAGAAACTCGGGCCAATCGGCGCCAGCTTTCCGGGCAGTCCCCCGCGGCTCTGGCATCGAGTGGACCGCTCTGGATCGGATCATTCATTCTGATGATCGCCTGTGTTGGGTGTGGAGGCAGCGGATATAACCCCAACAACGTGACCGTGACCGTTTCACCGGCAACCGGCACGGTAGCCGAAAACGGCCAGGAGCCTTTGCGGGCTGCCCTCAACACCTATTGCTCAGGGTGCGCCCCATTAATGAACTGGTCGGTCACTGAGAATACCGGGGCAAACTGCACCTGGGTAGAGGCACCGCCTCCCAGACCATGCCCCGCTGGCACACTTCAAGTTACAGAATTCGTCGGCTCCCTGACAGCAACATACTTCGCTCCCAGCACATCGGGGATATATCACGTCGTTGCCTATGCAGTTATCTCTCCGACAGTCAGTAAGGAAGGGACCTCAGTAGTCACAGTCAGTCCCTAAGTGCGAGCGCGGCTCTCGTGGCCGGTGTGGTTGTGGGAAATAGGCAAGCTGCCAACAGCTGACGGCAGGCCATACAGAGTTCGCCCGTACGGTAGAAATCAACTTCGTCACCTAAGGAAAACAGCATGACGTCAAGACGCCTGTGGTCTACGGTTTTGATTATTACGCTTAGTGCGATTCTCGTGGTCCCCGCTCAGGCAACAACTAGCCTTAAGACGCAGGGCGTCGAGATCGTAACCGGAGTAGCGGCAGCGGCTGCGACCGTCGCGGTACTCATAACCGTCTTGGTCCTCCACCATAGGTCCCAATCGAAAACGATTACGGGCTGTGTCCGCTCAGGAGAGAGCGGGATGTCGATCATCGATGAAAAAGACAAGAAAACTTACACTCTCTCCGGCGATACCGTTAGCATCAAGCCTGGCGACCGAACGAAGTTGCAGGGCAAGAAAGTGAAGCTTACCGGCCCACAAGAACCCGCTGGATGGGAGGCAACCAAGGTGGTTAAAGACTACGGCGTCTGTCAGCCGTAGCCTTGATCCCAACATTGGTTTATTTTGCAGAGCGGTCAGTCCGGAGCAAGCGGAAAGGAATATGAAAGTGTGGATCACATCCGCTCTATTGTCTCTTGCTTGGGCCGTTTCGGCGGCCGCGCAAGACGACGACGTCCGCCGCTGCGAGCAATATCGGGAGAGTAATCCTGACCTCGTCCTGCAGTACTGCTCTTCAGCGATCCAGTCCGGTCACCTCTCCGCGACGCAACTTGACAGCGTACTTAACACCCGCGGGCTCGCATTCTTGATGAAGAGTGATTTCGAGCACGCCATACAGGACTTTGACCAAGCTGTCCGGCTCGCGCCGGACGATGCCGAGGCGCACGACAACCTCGGTGTTGCCTTTATGGGGAAAGGTGATGCAGACGGTGCCATCAAGGAGTACCAAGAGGCCTTGCATATTAGGCCCGACTACGCCGAGGCACACTACAATCTTGGCAACGTTCTCGAACTTAAAGGCAACCTGGATGCGGCCATCCAACAGTACCGCGAAGCGTTGCGTATTAAGTCAGACTACGCAGCGGCGCACGACAGCCTCGGTGCTGCCGTTATGGAGAAGGGCGATCTAGATGCCTCAATCCTGGAGTTTCGTGGGGCGTTGCATGTTGACCCAGACTTTGCCAATGCTCACTACAACCTGGGCACAGCCCTCGCAAGAAAGGGCGACCTGGATGCCGCCATCCGCGAGTTTCGCGAGGCGCTGCGCGTACCGCACCCTGAGGCTTTCGGCCTTCAGCCGCGCCTTGCCGCAACCCACAGCAACCTGGGCAATGCTCTTATGGAGAAGGGCGACCTGGACGCCGCCGTCTCAGAGTTTCGCGAGGCCTTGCGTATCAGGCCTGACTACGCGGAGGCACATTACAACCTTGGCACCGGCCTTCTGCGGAAGGGCGCCCTCGATGCCGCCATCTCAGAGTTTCGCGAGACGCTGCGTATCAACCCGGATTTTCCCCACGCTCACGACAACCTTGCCGCCGCCCTCGAAGGGCAAGGCGACTTGGACGGCTCTATTCGGGAACTGCGTGAGGCACTTCGTATAACCCCGGACGACGCCGTGACACACTACAATCTTGGCTTTACGCTTGGAGAAAAGGGAGAGACCGACGGCGCGATCAAGGAGTATCGCGAAACCTCCCACCTTGACCCCAAGAATCCGAATGCGCACTACAAACTCGGCCTTATTCTCGATCATCGGGGCGACATAGACGGAGCTATCGCCGAATATCGCAAGGCGATTGATCTAAACCCCAGCGATCCAGAGTCTCATTACCGTCTCGGTCGCGTCTTACAGGACCGGGGAGATGTGGATGCGGCCGTACGGGAACTTCAAAAAGCCAGCGCCCTCGACAGAGCCAACACAACTTACAGCAACGCCGTTGAAAAGCTGCGCCAACAAATGCAACATTGAGGGCCCAACCGTCAGGGCCAGTTTGATTGCTGTTACAACGATGTCTTGGATTGAGGTTTTACAACTTACGACCACCTCTCGGGGATGGCAAAGCGAGAAGCGCGGCCGATACGAGTAGCTGTGGAAGGGAGGGATGTATGCACATTGGCGTGCCAAGGCTTCATCGGCTCTGCAATCGAGTTTCGTTGCCGCTTGCGCTGCTGTTCTTTCTCGCGCAGGCAGTGCCGGCTTTGTGCGCTCAGGATAAGGAACGGGACAAACACATGAAAGAGGGCGCCGGAGCCTATACCAAGGGTATATCAAAAGAGTGCCCTGCAGGCGATTTTACGGGTCAAACCAACCTTGCGAGTGCCCCCGAGTTTGCGAAAGCGAAGCGCGAATTTCTGGACGCTCTGGCGCTGGCCCAATCATTTCCAGCCGGAGATGTGCGGACGGCAGACACGCTGGGGAGGCTGGCGGACACCTACGCGGAAGACCGCAAATTTGAAGAGGCCGAGGCGCGAGGAAAGCAGGCGATGGCCCTTCTGGAAGAACCCCTGACCCCGAACAATCCCGACTTAGGCTACGCCTCGATTGGAATGGCGCTGATCCATGACTCTGAATCGAGGCTCGAACAAGCTGCACCACTGTGGGATCGAGCCCTCGCGATTCTGAAGAGGACTGGTAACGCGAACCCCCAGGTGTTTCCGAACCTGGAAACTCGGGCTCTTAATTTCGACACCGCAGAGCGGGCTCAAACGAACCAATTTCTGTTGGACCTCAGGCAATCTGCTGTCCCGGCTCCACAGCAAGATCAGGCTACGTTGTACTTTTTCAATACCAGCGGGTGGAAGGTATTCCCCGAGAAGCTGACGCTGCTGGACAATGATAAGAAGATAGCCGCGCTGAACCGCGAACAGTACGTCGTGCTGCCTATAGCTCTGGGCCATCATGTCTTGCGGCCAAAGGACGAAAGACCGCCGCGAGGATCTCCGAAACACGAAGTGGATCTCGATGCCAAGCCCGGCGTCACTTACTATTTGGCGGGAGGCTTCTCTCCGGGTGGGCATTATTTCAGATGGACCTTCGCGGAAATTCCCAAATATGAGGCTGACAAACTTCTTGCTGAAATGAAACCTCAAGCGGAGAAGTGATGGTTTGCGCCTTTGCACTTCCTCCGCGCGCGTACGATTTCATGATTCGACATGGAGAAGCGCGATGACGAGTGTAAACAACGGTGTCGTCCTGGTCCTCGCGGTGATCCTCTTCGGAAGTGGTGCCACAACATTGTGCTCGGACAAGAGCATTCAAACGCGCTAGGTTTATAAGACTCCGAAGCATATTTGCACAATCGTCGCACCCAAGCCTGCCGGTTTCGACGTTCGTGCATGGAAAGTGGATTGCACCGAGGTTGGTGAAGGGCAACCATGATGGTCGCTTTCTACGATGTTGATTTCGGCGAGACCTGCCAGGGCAGGAATTGCCTAGATCTACAAGTCTGACGCCGACCTCGATACCGCCGCCAAAGCCTCGGCAGTTACCCCCAAGCACCAGATTGGCATGCCCATCGAACGGTCGAGGAGAGCAAGCGACAAACCCAGGTCGGCGAAGGCCCGCTGCGAGTGTACTCAGTGAAAGGGGGAGCGCTAATTCGCGAGGTACCCCTCGCTCAGAAACCTTGGACAATCCAAATATCACGACACCTACGTCGCCGTGCTGCTGGTGCCGCACGATGGACGAATCGTGATTACCCTGGCGCAGGACGACTATTTAGAAATCAGCGAAAAAGTCGGTGGCGATGCCTCGAGGAAAGACCTCAAAGACCAGGTGCGGGCATTGCTTGCGACCATGAACCTTGGCGAGTGAATGTGTCCGCTGACTCGGCCGACATCCGGGAGCTCGCCGTAGGCGTTTGACGGTCGGGCACGAAGTATGATTCCGTTGTGCGCTTTCACGCTGCCCAGCTTGTTGGATTGGTTTTGGCGTGCTTTGCAGGTTGCAACAAAGCCAGCCCAACGCCTGTCGGCGCCGACCGACTGGTTTTTCGCGATGCCCAAGGCCGCGAACTGACTGTCAAAGATATTGCCGGGGTAACCGGGCATATCAATTGGAGCATCGTGGGATGCGAGAATGTTCCGCAACGAGCTCGCGAGCTTCATGAGTCCGGCCGGAGAGCGGGCCAAGCCGGTGATTATGATAGGGCTCTCGTCCTTTTCACCCAAGCTCGACACGAAGCGCCGCAATGGCCGTATCCTGCCTATGACGCCGCGTACACGTCTTTGTTAAAGGGGGATCTTGTTCAAGCCGAGCGGGATTATGCCGCAGTGGAACAACTTTCTCCCCGAGGTTTCTTCACAGCGAAAGCGGAGATGGACTGCATCCGGCGAGAGCGCGCCGGCGAGCTCGCGCCCGGCACCTGCCGCTCGTACGTGATTGTTGCCGAGATGGCAGATCCGTCAGACAAGAGTGCGGCCCTGCAACGGTTACTTCGCCAGTCGCCCTCACTCGCCATTGCGTGGAAAGAGCTTGCTTTGCTGCTCCAAGAGGATGATGCAAAGATGACAGCGATTGCCAAAGGACTCGCGTGCCACCCTGACGGCGACACTAAGGGAATCCTGCTGATCAATAAGGCGCTGATCCTCGACCGTCAGGAGAAGCACGCCGAAGCGATTCGCATCCTCGGAGAGTTGGCCTTAGATCCAAAATCCACGTTAATGACGGAACAACTCGCCAAGGCGAGTCTTGCCAATTTGTTAAGGTAGAAGGACCCTGAGTTCCTCATGTTCTGCCGGATGCGCAGCGGTCACGGTTGGGGGTCGGTGGTGGAGTCAGTGCCGCTATGAGAATCCGTGGATTGCCGAATCTGCCGACTGAGAGCTTCACGCGCGACAATTTCTATGAGCATCGCGCCTAAATCACAGGCACGCCCTACTTGGTTGACCGCAAGGTCCTTATCACTTCGCTGAGCAATTCCACTGGGACTCTGGGCAGCACAAGGCCGAACCTGACGAGGAGGAAATGACGGTACAATCGTGCCATGGCTGACCGTGTGATCCAGATCTCGGAAGCAGAAGCCGCGAGCGACTTCGCCGGACTGCTGGCGCGCGGGCGCGCGGGCGCAGACGTAGTGATCGAAAGCGACAAGTTGCCTGTGGCGGTGGTTCGTCCCGCCGAACCGCATGTGCGGTTGCTTTCCGAATCTCTACGTCTTGTGAGAGAGCACGCTTCCAGGGCTACGCTCGATGAGGACTTTGCCCGCGATCTGGAGGCCGCGATCAACAGCCATCGTGAACCGTTGAACCCACCTGCATAGGACTGATCCTCGACTCCAGCGTGGTGATCGCTGCCGAGCGGCCGGGCGACACAGTCGAGCAGCTCGTTCAGAAGATCGTGAGGCGACGGGCGATTGGGAAGCGGCACTCTCTGCCATCGGCCCCACCAAACTCATCCACGGCATCTGTCGCGGTCAGACCCTGGAGATACGCCTGCGCCGCGAATCGTTTTTTTAAATGAACTGATGGCAGATCTGACGGTCTATCCGTACACCAAAGAAACCGCGCTGCGGGCCGGCAAAATCGACGGAGAGCAGCAGAGCCGAGGCATGGTGCTTCCGTTCGGGGACTTGTTGATCGAAGCAACGGCGCTATCGCTCGGCTACAAGGTGCTGACCGGCAATCTCCGCGACTTCCGTCGCATCCCTGGTCTTACGGTCATGCAGTTTTGGTACCAGCGTCCGAGTTCCGAAAATCGCTTCTTTGCACTCGGGTCACTGCCTACAATCAGCCGTGATGCCCTTCGCAGCGAAAGATGAAACAGCCGCGCCGATGATGCGGACTGGTGAAGAAGTGTTTCTCTTAGCTGGCTTTCGCTCAGACTCGACCGGAGTCCACTACGTGCTGTTCGCCATCCTGCACGCCCCTGATCCGTTGGGAAGATCGCAGCCAGCATGTCGCATCGCTTCCGGTGCGACGCAGGCGCCATGTAATCAGCTGTCAGGATAAATGGCAGTTGAGTTGCATTTACTATCTGGAACGCGGTGGCAATTGCTAGAGTGCGAGAGGAAACACAATGAAACTCAAGGCACTTGCAGTTCAGTTCATTCTAGCGATGAAAGAAAATCGGGCAACGTGGTGCCAGGTTTCTGGGTATTCGCTCTCCTCGCATTCACGGAATCAGGCCTAACTCAACTATAGATCGTTTTGGTTGGAGGCGTCTCCGATGAGGATGTCATCACAGCAACCGGATCAAGGGAAACGAGAACGCCAGGCAGGAGCGGGATCGCGCCGAGGCTGGAGTGTTAGAGGCGGGATCGGCGGGCTAATCTTGCTGGTATTGCCTCTTCTTGCCAGCTGTGGAGGGGGCAATTCGACCGGCGTTTCCTCACCCCCTCCGCCTCCACCGGATTTCCAGCTGGTGGTTTCTTCCCCGAGCCTGGTTTTGAGTCCCGGGGGATCGCAGCAGTTCGCGGTTCCGTTACTCCTGAGAATGGGTTCTCTGCAAGTGTGCAGGTCGCCATCAGCGGCGTGCCCTCAGAGATAGGCGTCAGTGCTTCAAACTTTACCATCTCTCCTCGCGCGGAACAGCAAGTAACATTTTCGACGCAGAGCAGTGCCACCTATGTGAGTGGAACCCTCACACTACAGGGCACCTCGGGGAGTTTAAGTCACAGCACTACGGTGGCTGTCGCCGTACAAGTTCAATCGTCTGCCGGACACGCTCCGATTCGAACCCGATACCTGCGCACCGACTCGCTTTACGATCCAAATCTTCTCCAGTATGCTCCACCGCATTTCACTACCTACGACCAAACACATCGCAGATTCTTCGTGAGCAACCCCTTCTTGAATCGGATTGACGTATTCGACGCGGTGAACGAGGTTGAGATGGCCACCATCGCAGTACCGGGCGCCTGGGGGACCGACATTTCTCCTGATGGGACGAAGCTTTATGCGGGTACACTCTTTGGGGCCGTCTACCTGATCGATCCTGGGCAGATGCAGGTCACCCAGATCTACCCCACCGCGAGCATCGGTGCAAATGGATACACGGCCACGGAGGTGTTTGTCCTGGCCGACGGACAGTTAGCGCTGTTGGGATCATTCGGCTCATTAGACGGCAGCCCGGGCTTTGCCATCTGGGATCCAGTAAGCAATGCGCTTACGCTCGGTGGGTGCGGGAACATCGGGGCTTTTGCCGTGAGCGGCGACCGCACAAAGGTTTTGAGCGGGAGCATCG
>Ga0181522_10002188_pt1 | contig 11282 bp, 10 predicted proteins | sample PEATcosm2014_Bin_27_FD_121103 | JGI IMG/M metagenome (GOLD analysis project Ga0181522, IMG submission 121103) | Peatland microbial communities from MTU Mesocosm Facility, Houghton, MI, USA - PEATcosm2014_Bin05_10_metaG | ecosystem: Environmental > Terrestrial > Soil > Wetlands > Peat | place...
AATGGGCTCCACCATGAATGCCGGCGGGCTTGGGCTCATCGACGCCCGAAAGACAAAATGGGCCGCGGTCAGGGCCGGGAGCGTGTAGGTGAGCCGGTTATTGGCGACCGAAGCCGACGCAAGGGCCGCGATGCTGGGGCTCGAGGCGTTGAAGGCGTAGACGCTCGCCGCCGTGTAGGTCGTCTGCCCCGCGATCTGGAAGGTGACGTCGGCGGCCTCGGTGTAACTCTTGTTCAGCACCACCACATGGAGGGCGCCGGTCGAATCGAGCGAGGCGTAGGCCGACGAATTGACCGTATCGGAGTCGCTCTCGGAAACAGAGGCGCTTCCGAACCTTCCCCCCTGGCCGTCATAGTTGAGATAGAGATTGAAGGCCGCCGCCGCGTACAGGGGCGAGGGCGATCCATGCAGAAGCCAGAAGCAGCCGAGGTACACCCCGTACTTGCCGTAGATCCCGAGCACGTCCGCCTGCGCGAGCCCGCCCGAGATGTCGCTCTCCCCGCCGTAGCAATACTCCGTGAACGAGAGCTTCGTCCCCGGGTAGCGGGCACTGATTGAGGCCTGAAGGTTCGGAATCCATGGCAGGAACTGGGGATAGTACTCCTGGACCCAGCTGTTCTCGACGTAGGTGGTGTCCCAAAGGACGCGGGGGGCCTGGACGCGGTCCTTGTCGGTCGCCGTGTCGGTGAAGTCCGTCTGGGCCGTGATCGAGGTTCCCGCGGCGGGCCCCCCGATATTCTCGTCGCTGTAGCGGTGGAGGTCCAGGACGTCCAGGAGGCGCATTCCCGCCGACGCCGAGGCCTGGTTCATCTGGTCCAGATAGTCGTCGATGAACCAGCGGTAGCCCGTCTTGGCCTGCACGGCGGGCCAATCGGGAGCATTCTGGAAGGTCATGTAGGCCTCGCTCCCGTAGAGCACCGCCCCCAGGACCTCGGCGGAGGGGTCCATGCGCTTGATCGTCTTCGCGAGCGCCGCGGACTTGGTGGTCTCCTCCGCACAGGTGGTCTGCGCGGGATGCAGGTAGGGGTGCGTCGAGGGCCAGAGGGACGGCTCATTGTCCAGGTTGTAGCCCCGGATCCCGGTCTTCCCGGAGGCGGGCCCGTACTTCGTGATGAGGACGTTCAGGAGCTCGTCCATGTAGACGACCCCGTCGGTCAGGTTCGGCGGGTTCAGGTACACCCCGCCGGGCTTGTCGTTCACCACCTGGTTCCACCGGGACGACGGGGCCGCCTGCGCGGCCGTCACCGGGCCGTTCTCGTCGGCCGCGACATAGCCGGCCATCTGGAGCGTGACGACCGTGTAGGGGGTGCCCTCGGCAAGGGATTGGTCGTGGAAGTTCGTCAGCGCAATCGCCGGGATCCCCTGCTGGGACGCCGGGAGACCGGAAACCATGAAGTTGTCACTATTATCGATGTAGTCGTTTCCGGCGTTCGACGCGTTCGTCTCCCAGTTGTAGCCGGTCAGCCGATCGCCCCCGATGCGGCGCGAGCCCGGGGTTGCGACCCCGGGCAGGTCCTGGTTCGTGCCGTAGATGTAGGGGCTTATCGGAACGGTGCCCGCGCCGGGATCGACCGTGATCCTGATGGGCAGATCCGCCCTTAGGGCTGCGGGGAAGACCAGGAGGAGGGCGCTCCAAGCAAGCGTTTTCATCGGGGGAGGACCACCCTGCACGCCTCTTCGCCGCTTCTCAACACCATACAAACCGGGCGCTTCGCCGCCGGCTCGGGGCCGGGCGCGGCTCCTCCTGCGCCCCCCCGAGCCTCAGAGTACACTGACCGGCATTCCGTCCCTCACGAGGCCCACCAGCGTCAGCACGTCCCAGTTGGCCAGACGGAAGCAGCCGTGGGACTCCGTCCGGCCGACGTTTTCCGGATCCGGCGTCCCGTGGATCCCGTAGCCCGGCCGGTCGAGCCCGATCCAGGCGAGTCCGACCGGGTTATTCGGGCCCGGAGGCACGGTGAGCCGGCGGCCGAGCGCCCTGCCCTCCTCGGACTCGGGGAACAAATCGGGATCGAACGTGTAGTCGGGATTCAGGATCACGACCGTCACATGAAGGTCGCCCACGGGCCTTTTCTCGACCATCCGCGCGATGCTGACCGGGAAATGCGCGATCACGCGGCCCAGCGCGTCGAACACCTCGAGTTCATGGGTGTCGAGCGTGATCACGATCTGCGTCGCGGTGCCGCTTACCTCCACATGATCTACCGCTGGTACCGCGATCTTTGTGCCGGGCAATACCTTATCCCAGTCGACCTCCGGATTCAATTTCCGGACCAGGTTCGGGTGGGCATGGAACTTTTCGGCCGCCAACTCAAGGGCCGACCCATAGCCCAGGGCCGATGCCTGCGACTTCTCGAGCCAGGTCTTCGGCACCGGATGCACCCCGGCCAGTTCGATCGCCGTAAAGGTGTAGCTGCCGAGCGCCGGAGCCGACAGCGGCAGGTGCTCCCGGGTGGCGGCGTCCAGCTGGCCCGTCTCCGCGATCCCCGCCCCCCTCTGAAACGCGCGGAGCGCCGCCTCGGTCTGCAGGCCCATGACGCCGTCGATCGATCCGCAGGAAAAGCCGCGACGGTGCAGCTCGACCTGCAGATCGAGCGTGGAGCCGATGGGGAGCGCGGGTTTGGAGGTGTCGGCCAGCTGCGCATCCTCCGGGGCCGCCGACGCAAGCCGCGCCCCGCAGCAGAGGAGGAGCATGAGGGCAATGCTGCGCGCCCTCATGCCGCGCAAGGCTCGAGGCATCATGAGCGAACGATGCCATCGGGCCGCGCAAAAACAACTGTGACCGCCAAAAAGCCCGCGACGGACGTCGTTACACACAACGTCATAAGTCCGCGCCGACGGTTGATCGCTCGATCTAGGTGGCGTCTTCGATGTCAACAATCCGAACCTCGCGCACGGAGTGATCTACCCAATACGCAAAGACGTATTCCTCGACCAATAGATGTTCGATCTCCCGCCCTGCGCCGTCCGGTAGGCGGTAATCACTCCTGACGAACGGATGTTCGGCGAGCTTCCGCGCGGAAACGACTCCCTTGATTTGCTGGCGCCTTGGCAACTGCACCAGAAAGTCCGCAGCGATTTCCGAGAAAACAGCGCGGTAGCCCTCGATCTAGGCACGGATCGCAAGCCGGCGTTTCAGATCTTCCACGGACACTTTCTTTCCCGCGTCCATGTCGCGCATGCGTTTTGAAATCATTCGTTTCCACTCGGGTCGCTCATGGCGCAAACGGATCATAGATGCATTTAGCTCTCGCCGCTCGCGAATAGAGAGGCGCGAAACCTCTTGCTTGAGCTCCAGCATTGTCATGGCACTGCTCTTGCCAAAGGGTAAAAACCGTCAAGAAGCCGTTCCGCGTTGACGTGCGCTCCAAACAACCCTGCCCGGTTTGTCCGCGCCAAACCGCGGGTTTCGTTTCCAGAGCAAGCTCCATTCGGCCGCAGGCCTCCCCGAACTCCGCCTCCCGGACGCTTTCCTGGAGCCCTACTTCACGTCGTTCAGCTCCGCCTCGCTCATCTCCTTGCGGTCTCCGAGGGCCTTCCTGACGGCCGACACCTCGTCGGCCGAAACCGCACCCGCCTTGTTTCCCCATTCCTGGCGCACGTAGGTCAGGACGGCCGCAATCTTCTCGTCATTCCAATTGTAGGCGGAGCCGGCGACCTGGCCGAAGACCGGCATCGCAGCCGCCCCAAATTCCTTCCCCCCGACGTGGACGGTGCCCTTGAGCCCGTAGAGGACGATCCGGATCACGCGGGCGGAGGGCCCGTTCACCCATTCCGAGCCCGCAAGCGGCGGATAGATCCCGGGAACCCCGAGGCCGGTCGCCTGGTGGCAGGTGATGCAGACGGCGTTAAACTGGATCTTGCCCTGGGCGACCGGGTCCACCTTGACCGCCGCGGGGAGGCCCGAGGTGGGCTTCGCATTCTCGTCAAAGATCGCCGAACTGTAATGGCCCGCATAGCGGTTCAGGTACGTTCCCGAGAAGAGGATGAGGCCGCTCAGGGTAAAGAGGATCCCAATCGGCAGGAGCCGGTAGCGCGCGCCGTCGTCCGGGCGCCTCCCGAGGAGCTTCTCGTGGGCGTCGAGGAGGCCCTCGTCGCTCGAGCGGGCCTGGTCGAGGCGGGGATCGTTTTCGCCCGGGGCGCTCATTTGGTCCCTCCCGTGCTGGCGACGGCCGCTTCCGGCTTCTCCGGGGGCACGGGGGCCGCCTCGGGGTACGTGTAGGGGTTCTTTAGGCTCAGGAGATAGGCGACCAGGGACTCGGCGCGCGGGGTCGGGACAATCTCCCAGCCGGCCCTGGGCTCCAGGGCCCCCACGAGCTTAAGCGCCTTCTCGGACGGCTGGGCGCCGGCGCCCAGCCTGCGGGTCTCAAAGAGGAAGCGGTAGGACGGCATGCCGCCGGAGCCTGTATAGAGCATCTGGAGCAGGTCGGAAGCGTCCGGGGCGGTGGGCTTCCTGTCCCCCAGGTTCGCGAGGTCCGGCCCCACCCTCGAAAGCCCGAGCTGCGGGAAGGGCTGGTAGATGTAGTCGCGGGCGACGCTCTGGCGGTCCCCCCAGCCGCGCTCCTTGTCCGAGCCGAAGCCCGGACGGCGCACCTGCTGGGTGTGGCAGGCCGCGCAGCCGAGGTCCCTGTAGACCAGCTGCCCCCGGGCGGCCGCGCCCGGCATCCACGGCGGGAAGGCGGCGCCCTCACTGTCGTCGTAGAAGGGGGCGAGGGAGCCCAGCTGCGCATTCGAGCCGATCACGATCCCCGCCCAGGAGATCCCGAGCGCGGCGAAGAGGCCCGCGAAAAAGAGGACGTTGTTCTTCACGGCGCGTGGGTCTCCGCGGCGGGCGCCGCTGCGAACGGGGCCGGTTCCGAGAGCTTCAGGATCTCGCAGGCGGTCCCGTAGAAATTGACGAGGAAGGCGATGTTGCCGAGGAGAAGGAGGATCTCGGCGGCCGTGGCGCCGGCGAGCGCCGGGTGCGTGTGGGCCGTGATGGCCGAGAAGGGAACCGAGGCGTCAAGGAGGTCGCGACTCTGCGCGGAGCCCGCCGTGGCCAGCATGGCGACCAGGAGGACGATCCCGCAGAGATAAAGGCCCAGGTGCGCCCGGACCAGGTTCGGCGAGAGCCAGGCCTTGCCGGTGATCCTCGGGACCGCGAAATACACCCCGCCCATCAGGATCCCGGAGGCGGCGCCGTAGAGCGCCAGCTGCTTCTGGGCCTCGTCAAAGAAGGTGAACTGCGTGTGGAGCGCGACCCCGTGGAAACTCGTCAGCGAATCGCAGAGGGCCCCGACCACGTAGGCGGTGAGGCCGAAGGCGATGAATTTTGCCGCGATCCCCGGCGCCCCGTAGGCGCCCCGGAGGTTGAGGAGGACGACAAAGGTGTGGAAGAGGAGGAGGGCGCACGAGACCACCGCCACCGACGGGATCCAGGCCGGCACCGGGCCGCCGACCAGGTGGCGCCCGCCGGTAAGCCCGCCCACAAGGACGAGGCACCAGAAGGCGAGCGCCGCAAACTCATAGGACGGGAGCACCTTTCCCGTCACCTTCGGGACCACGTAATAGGCCACCGACAGCGCGAGCGGCGCCAGCCAGAGGGTCCAGGCCGACTGGGCGTACCAGCCCGCCACGATCGGCTGCAGGACCCCGCGGACCGGGGACGAGAAGAGCATGACGTGCGCGACCGAGAGGATCCAGGGGAAGAGGAAGAGCGCCGCCGCCGCGTACCAATGCGAGGCGAACGAGATCCTCCGGAGGCGTCCCGACCAGGCGAGGATGCCCGGCACCGCGATCGCGCCGTAGGAGACGAAGAGGAGGAGCTGCACGTAGCCCGGAAGCCCGAGGAGTTCGAAGCCGGTCCGGTCGCCGAGCGCGATCCCGACCAGGGCGCCAAAGACCCCGAGGTTCCAGAAGATCGCCCCCGCGATCGCCCAGTTCTGGGCGCGGAGCGGCTCGCCCGAGAGGCGCAGCAGCACCCAGAGGGCGAGCGCGAGCCCGGTGTTTCCGAGCCACCCGTAGACAAAGGCCGTCTCAGCCATCTCGGCCGTCCGCCCGTAGGTGAAGACCGGGCAGACCGCCATGAAGTTGGGCGTATGCACCTGGATGGAGGCGATCAGGGAAAAGGCCCCTGCAATGACGAGCCAGGAGAGCCCCTTGATGAGGAGCAGGAGGAGCGGCCAGCGCGAAGCCGCGTCGGTGGGTGAGTATTCGCTCTTCATGGCCATTTGCCGTGGTGTTCCAGGACAACGAGCTCCATCGCGCGCTCGATCGGAAGGCGCACGACCCCGGCCTTCTCGTCGACCCAGCCGTAGTTCTCGGCCTGGTAGGCCTGGCTCGCCCGGAGCTTGTCGAGCGCGTTTCGCCGGAGTTCCGGCGTCGCCTTCCAGGCCAGGTCCTTCGAGAGATTCTGGGGCTCCTCGTTCTGCGGGGCCGCCGGGCGGTGGTGCGTGTAGACGCGCACCGTCAGGAGCCCGAAGAGGGAGAGGAGGACCAGGATGGCCCCCACGGCCAGGAAGGAGACGGGCCTCGGAGCGGGTGCCTTGGGCTCAGTCATTGTGGTGCAGGCATTCGCCGATCCGCGGGTCGCGGATCGGGATCAGCTTCGTTTTCGGAAGGTCGCGGAGGTAGGCGGCGATGCAGATGCCGCCGACGCCGACCACCGACGTGAGGGCCCAGACGAGGTTCAGCGAGAAGAAGGGCTGCGGGTTGCCCGCAGCGTCCTTCAGCGCCGGGAGGATGTTGTACGAGATGTCGACAAAGATGACGAAGAGGACCAGGTAGGCGATCCGGCGGATCGTCCGGTGCGTCACCTTGTAGCGGTACGAGAGCAGCAGGAGGAACGGGAGGAGGAAGTTCCCGAAGACCAGGAACAGGCTCACGTACCACCAGTCCCCGAACTCGCGGATATTGTACCAGAAGGTCTCCTCGGGCACGTTCGCGTTCCAGATGAGGAAGTACTGGGAGAAGGAGATGTAGGCCCAGAAGACCGTGAAGGTGAGCATCAATTGCCCGATGGCCCAGAGGTGGTCCGTCTTGAGGATCCCCTTGAAGTCCCCGCGGTTGTAGAGCCAGAGCATGAGGAGGACCCCCATCGAGAGGGCGCCGCGCATGCAGTTGGCGAAGTACCAGACCCCGTACATGGTCGAGAACCAGTGGTATTCGAGGCTCTTGAACCAGTAGATGGCGCCGGCGGTGAGCGTCAGCGCCACGAGCGGGATCCCGAACCCGGCCGTCTTCCCGTTCATCCGCGTCCAGCGGGCGTCGCCGTCCGAATCCTGGGTGAACGAGGCCTTCCGGAGCCTGGCCGACACCCAGATCCAGAGGGCGAAGAATCCGACCGTCACGACCGTGAAGAGGGGGACGTTCAGGAAGCCGCTCTTCTTCACGTAGAGGAGGTCGTCCTTCACGTCGTGGCCCGGGGAAAGCTGGTGCTCCGGGTTCATCCAGGGCCAGACGAGGTCGTGCTTCCCGAGGAAGGAGGCGGCCACGAGCGGCAGGAAGAGGAGGAGGAGCCACGGGAACATCGTGAGCCCGTGCTCGTACTGGCGCCGCAGCACCGTCGACCACGAGGCGTCAAAGATGTGGTGGATCAGGATCATCATCAGCATCCCGATCGCGACCGCCGTCCAGAAGCCGAGCCCGACGAGCCACGCCGTCGCCACGATGTGGGCCCCGGAGACGAGGACGCCGAGCGCCGTCACCGCGATGCCGGCGAGCCCGATCCCGAGAGCCTTCGTTGAGTCGGGTTTCGTCATTTGATTCCGAGCTCCGCTTTGTGGTCCTCCGGCACGTCGGCCACGGTCCCCATCTGCGCCCTCTGGAGCGCCCTCACGTAGGCGATGACCGCCCAGCGGTCGGCGGGGGCCAGCTTGTCGGCATACGGGTTCATCTGGCCCTTCCCGTTCGTGATCGTGTTGAAGATCTCGCCCTCGGCCATCGCGCGCAGGCGGTCGTCCTGGTAGGTCGGGACGGCGCCCATCCCGTACTTCTTCACGATCCCGTTGCCGTCGCCCACGGCCCCGTGGCAGGGCGAGCAGTAGATCGTGAACCGGTCGCGGCCGCGGAGGAGAAGCTGGCGATCGACCGCAAGGGACGGCGGGAACCCGCGGGCAAAGGAGCCGTCGGCCAGCTTCCCCTGGTAGAGGAAGGGGTCGGTCTTTAGCGGCTGGCCGGCGGGCCCAAAGGACGAGGCAACCGTCCCCGGAGGCGCCACCCGGTCGGAGCGGCCGTCCGCAAAGAAGGCGCTCTCCGTCTGCTGGGTCAGTTTCGGCTGGTACTTCATCCCCGGGAAGAGCCACTCGGGGAAGACGTCCATCGGCGGATGCGTGAAGGTCCTGCCCCGGAAGCCGAGGAGGGAGACCGTGAGGACCACGAGAAAGGCGGTGATGAGATAGAGGGTCCTCATGGCTTCAGCTCTCGAGTTCCTTTACCTCCGTGCCGCCCAGCTTCTCGAGGAGGGCCTTCGTGTTCGCCAGGTCGTAGCGTGGGTCCGCCTTCTCGATCACGATGAAGAAGAGGTCGTCCGTCCCGCGCCGGATGTTCTCGTAGTTGAGGACCGGATGGTCGTGCATCGGGAGCCCGTTCAGGAGGAACATGCCGCCAATCGTCGCAAAGGCCGTGAAGAGGATCGTCAGCTCGTAGGAGACCGGGAAGGCGAAGAGGGGACTAAAAAACGGCTTCCCGCCGACCGTGATCGGGTAGTCGAACTTGTCCATGAACCAGATCATGCTCATCCCGGTGCAGAAGCCGGTGATGCCGCCAATAAGCGAGATCCGCGGCACCTTCGAGCGCCGCACCCCCATCGCCTTGTCGAGGCCGTGCACCGGGAAGGGCGTGATGCAGTCCCACTTCATGTAGCCGGCCTCGCGCACCTTCTCCGCCGCGCGCATGAGGGCACCCGGGGTGTCGAACGTGGCGATGAGCCCGTAGGGTTTCTCAGCCATGGCCGTGCCCTCCCGGTGTTTCGTGGCCCGCGTGCGGGTCGGCCTGGGGCGTGACGGCCTTCAGTTCCGCGACCGCCATGATGGGCAGGAAGCGGATGAAGAGGAGGAAGAGGACCGAGAAGACGCCGAAGGTCCCGAAGAAGGTGAAGATCTCGACAATCGAGGGGCTGTAGTAGCCCCAGCTCGACGGCAGGAAGTCCCGGGCGAGCGAGGTCGCGATGATGACGAAGCGCTCGAACCACATCCCGACGTTCACGAAGAGGGACAGGATGAAGACCAGGGCCGTGTTCGCGCGCACCGACTTGAACCAGAAGAACTGCGGCGTGATCACGTTGCAGGTCACCATGATGAAGTACGCCCACCAGTAGGGCCCGAAGGCGCGGTTGATGAAGGTGAAGCCCTCGTAGGGGTTCGCGCCGTACCAGGCGATGAAGAACTCCATCGCGTAGGCGTAGCCCACCATGGTCCCCGTCGCCAGGATCACCTTGCACATGCAGTCGATGTGGTACTGCGTGATCAGGTCCTCCAGGTGGTAGATGGCCCGCAGCGGGAGGATGAGGGTCAGCACCATGCCGAAGCCCGAGAAGATGGCGCCCGCCACGAAGTACGGCGGGAAGATCGTCGTGTGCCAGCCCGGCAGGAGCGAGACCGCGAAGTCGAAGGAGACGATCGTGTGGACGGAGAGGACGAGCGGGGTCGAGATGCCGGCCAGGATCAGGTAGGCCATCTCGTAGTTGCTCCAGTGCCGGCTCGAGCCCCGCCAGCCCATGGCGAAGAGGCCGTAGATCCGGGCCCGGATCGTCTTTCCGACGGCGTTAAAGCGGTCGCGCATGGTCGCCAGGTCCGGGATCATCCCGACGTACCAGAAGAGGACGGAGACCGTCCCGTAGGTCGACACCGCGAAGACGTCCCATTCGAGCGGCGAGCGGTAGTTCTGCCAGATGTAGTTCGAATTCGGGAGCGGGAAGAGGAACCAGGCGTACCAGACCCGCCCGATGTGGAAGACCGGGAAGATGCCGGCACAGACGACGGCGAAGATCGTCATCGCCTCGGCCGAGCGGTTGATCGAGGTCCGCCACTTCTGGCGGAGCAGGCACAAAATCGCCGAAATCAGGGTCCCGGCGTGGCCGATGCCGATCCAGAAGACGAAGTTCACGATGTCCCAGGCCCAGTTGACCGGGCTCCGGTGGCCCCAGACGCCGACCCCCGTGGCCACGAGGTAGGTGATGCCGGCCACCGTGAAGGACGCCACGATGCAGGCCGTGATGAAGCACCACCACCACCAGACCGGCGTCTTCTCCTCCGCGATCCCGCAGATCTTCTCCGTGATCCAGGAGAAGCTCCGGCCGTGGCCGACCAGCTCCGCGCGCGGCTTAACCGCGGGCCTCACCTCGTCGAGGACCGCGGGGACGTCGTTGTTTTCCAGTGCGTTTGCCATGCTTAGCCCTTGGAGGGATGGTTCTTGTTCCAGTTCTCCACCCTGCTGAGCGGCAGCTCCGTGTAGTCGGGCATCTTCGGGTTCGGATTGCGGATCCGCGCCAGGTACGTCGTCCGGGGGCGGGTGTTCAGGTAGCCGAGGAGGGCGTAGTCCTGGCCGAGCGCCTTCGCCCGGGAGACCGCGCTCTCGGGGTCCAGGATGTTGCCGAAGACGATCGACTCGACCGGGCAGGCCTCCTGGCAGGCGGTCCGGATCGTGCCGTCGGGGACGACGATATCCTCGGGGTGGCCCTCCTGGGCGCGCTTCACCTTCCACTCAATCTTCCCGCGCTCGATCCTCTGGACGCAGTACGTGCACTTCTCCATGACGCCGCGCATGCGGATCGTGACCTCGGGGTTCTTCACCATCTGCACGAGCTCCGGCATCCCCTCCGGCCCCAGGGGGCCCATGTAGAGGCTGTCCAGCCGGCGCATGTTCCAATCGAAGAAGTTGAACCGGCGCACCTTGTACGGGCAGTTGTTCGCGCAGTAGCGGGTCCCGATGCAGCGGTTGTACGCCATGACGTTCAGGCCCTCGTCGTCGTGCACGGTCGCGTTCACCGGGCAGACCGTCTCGCACGGCGCCAGTTCGCACTGCATGCAGGCGACCGGCTGCATCGTGATCTGCGGGTCCTCGGGGATTTCGCTGTTGCCCGCGCCGCCAAACGCCTCCGGGGAGGCCTTCCCGTCGGAGTAGTACCGGTCGAGCCGGATCCAGTGCATGATGCGGCCGCGGAGCACCTGCTCCTTGCCGACGATCGGAACGTTGTTCTCGGCCTGGCAGGCGACGACGCAGGCGTTGCAGCCGATGCAGGTGTTGAGGTCGATGCTCATCCCCCACTGGTGGACGCCGTCAAAGCTCGGGGTCTTGTAGAGGGA
>Ga0181522_10002189_pt1 | contig 11272 bp, 5 predicted proteins | sample PEATcosm2014_Bin_27_FD_121103 | JGI IMG/M metagenome (GOLD analysis project Ga0181522, IMG submission 121103) | Peatland microbial communities from MTU Mesocosm Facility, Houghton, MI, USA - PEATcosm2014_Bin05_10_metaG | ecosystem: Environmental > Terrestrial > Soil > Wetlands > Peat | place...
AGGGCCCCGGTGCGCCGCCCAGGTGCGGCTGGTTGATATTCAGCAGGCTCAGCAGCTTGCGTCCCTGGCTGCCCACATAACCGATCTGCGCAAAGGCCTTCGGCCCCAGCTGCTTCTCGATCTGTACGTTGAAGTTGATGTTGTACGGCGAGCGGAAGTTCGGTGACACGCTGAAAGCGCCGCACGGGTTAGCCTGCTTGCAGGCCAGGGTCTGCGTGGGAATGATCTCCTTCCCGGGAACGATGGTGGTTGCTGCCGTGGTGATGGTAAACACCGGACTTGAGCCGCCGGGGTTTCCCTCGATGCCGTTCGGAGCGCTGTTGCCCGGCCGGTTATCCAGGAAGGGGTTGGCATTGGGTGTGTCGAAGAACATGCCGCCGCCGCCGCGGACCACCAGGCCATGCGCGAACTTCGGCTGATAGCTGAAGCCCACGCGCGGGCTGATGTCATTCCAGTCGCTGTCGAAGATCTGGCTGATGTCCTTGCCCTGGAAGGCAATGCCCGTGGGAGTAATGCCTGGACGGAAGACCGAAAGGTCCTTCTTGCTGTCCTGCATTGGCTGCATGTATTCCCAGCGCAGGCCGAAGTTTACGTTCAAGGCCTGTGTTACCTGGTAGCTGTCCTGTCCGAAGATGTCGAACCCGTGCGAGACCACCAGCCGCTCGGGGTTGCCCACCGCAATGGAGCCCTTGGTCAGGAAGCCGGCGAGGAAGTCGGCCAGGGCCGCCACGTCCTGGTCGGAAGTATCCCAGGGTACCGTCCCATTCCCAAGTGGGCCTTGCGCCCCGATAAAGGAGAACGAGCCGATCGCGTGGCGATGGTAGAACTCGTCGATCTGCGCGCGCCGGAATTCGCCCCCTAGCCGCAGCTCGTGCTTGCCTTTCGTCCAGTTGAGCGCCTCGTCGATGTGGCCGGTAACATCCTGCCGGCCCTCGGGAGGCGTGTTGCCCGTCGGCTCAAAATCGTTGCCGATATTGATATTGGGAGCGTTGACGAAGGGCGAGCCGGTAATGAATCCCGCCTGGGGAACGCTGGCGAAGTTGGTGTTCGCGTCGGAGAAGGTCTGGTGGAAGTAGCTCACGCCCGCTGTGATGGTGTTGCTGAGCGCCGGCGTGATCGACCAGTTATGGCCGGCTGAGTAGTTATAGACGTGAATCGGGCCAATCTCGAAGAAGTACGGGTTGATGTCCGTCGTTCCCACCGGAGCCGTCTGGTTGCCCTGGCCCAGGAATGCGCGGCCGTAGATGCTGTGCTTCTCGTTGAAGGTGTGATCGAGCTTGATCACGCCGTTGTAGCTGTAGCCGAACTCAGGCGCGGCGTTCTGGATGCCGCCCGGCGAAGTGCCCGTCAAAAGATCGGCCGGCCACAGGATGGACAGCAGCTTGTACGTCGCCGGATCGACCGGGACGTTGGCTTTCTTCAAGAGAGCAAGCGCTGCGTTCTGGTAGTACTGGTTGGGCTCGAAGCCTGTGTCGCCGGTGGCGATATTGAACTTCTGCTTTTCGAAGTTGGTGAACCAGAAGGTGTGGTCCTTCCAGAACGGGCCGCCCAGCGATGCGCCCCACTGCACGTTTTCGAGCGGCAGCTCGCCCAGCGTGTTGAACGGATTCTGTACGGCCAGCGCCTGGTTGCGCTCGTAGTAGTAAATGCTCCCGTGCAGGTTGTTGGTGCCCGACTTGGTCACCAGGTTCACCGTCCCGCCCGGGTTGCGTCCGACTTCGGCCGACGACTGCGTCTGCAGGCTGAACTCGGCGATCGAATCGATCGGCAGCGTAACGCCGGCGATGTTCTCCACGCCGCCCTGGTTCACGGCAGGAATGTTATGCCACCAGTCGTTGTTGTCCGCGCCGTCGATCTGCCAGTTGATCTGGTTGCCGCGTGTGCCGTTCACTGATCCGAATCCGCCCAGCGAGTAGCCCGCAAATCCAGGCGCCAGCCCGATCATCTGCGTAAAGTCGCGGCCGTTGAGAGGAATATCCTGAACGGTGATCTCGGGGATATCCGTGGTCTGCGTCGTCGAGGTCGTATCCAGTGTCAGGCCCGACGCGGAAACCTCCACCGTCTCGCCCGCCGATTGAATCGACATCTTCACCGGCAGCGTGTAAATCACGCCCGCCGTTACCGGCACGTTCCCAACCACGGAATTCTTGAAGCCTGTGGCGCTCACCGTCACCGTATACGCGCCCAGTGGAAGGTCCTGAAAGATGTATTCGCCTGCGCTCGATGTGATGGTCTTGTGGGAGACGCTGGTGGCCGGTTCGACTGCCTCCACCGTGGCTCCCGGAACCATTGCGCCTGCCTGGTCCGTTACTGTGCCGTTGATACCTCCGCGAAACGTCTGGCCCATGCCTCGATGCGGCAGCAGGAGCATGACCGAAAGCCCCAGCACCAGAACCGTGACTAAACTTCGAGTACGTTGATACACCATTGCGCTGATCCTCCAGTAAGTCAGGTAGAGAGTTGTTCTTTTTGGTTTGCACCCGGAGCGAAAATGAGAGAGAACCGAGCGGGCGCTCGCGAACGCAGAACTGCTTATTTGTTCTTGGGGTGTTTACAGGAATGGAAAACGCTTGGATGGGTTTCCATTCCTAAAGATAGAGAGAACCCACATAAGGAAGCAATGAAGAACGGCAAGAAAGCGGGGATGGATGGCGGGGTTGCGGGGGTCGCGGCGGAGCATCCATTAAGTTCCGCCTTTGCCCGACTGCCCTGAAGCGTATCTCGAGCGAAATCAAAGCGGTACCGGCAGCCCAACGAGCCTGTCGAAATTCGTGGGAGAAGCGGTCCGATTCAGGCTTTGAGAGCGGAATCGCACACTCGTTGACCGCGTTCAGGCGCCGGTTATTCCGCGCACTCGAACTCGCACACCCGCACCAGCAAGTCTCCCGACGGGTGGCGGAATCCGACCGCCAGCGTGCTCTCGGTCTCCGGCTTGTCCGCAAAAGGTTCCCGCTCCACGGCTGCCTCGGGTACGGTCATGGCTGTGGGGCGCGGCATGCACGACTTGATGACCCCGGCGATGATGTTGGCAATCTCCTTGGTCGCATCCAGCGTGTCGGCTTCTCCCACTGACTCCGCAGGCATCATCAGCATGGCCACAGTCGCTTCTTGCGCCAGTCCTTGCGTCAGCCGGACCTCGATCCGGCCAGCCCATGCGCCCGTAAGCGTCACTCTGCCCACAAGGTGACCGGCGCCCACGCTCACTTGCCCGTTCGCCTGCGCCGGCTCGAGCGCCATGGCCAGCATCGGACCCCAGAACTGCGCATTCGCGTTGATGATGCACTCGGCACTGAGTTGCGCGCGCATGTCCCTCCGTTCCACGAGCTCCCTCTGGCGTCTTCAGAGCCTTTTCACTTTATCGGGCACGATTGGGAATCGACTAAGAAACTCGCATCACCGGCGCAGGACCCGATCGTCATTGGAATCTTCTTAGCGTGATCCAGATCACATTGCCCGGTGTCCCACGGCACAATCTCGCTCGGCGTTCCGGTGTCACGCTCATCTGTGCGAGGTGGATGTCATGGCAGAGATCGGCCCAGAGATTGGCAATCACCGTTGGATTCATCCGGGCGTAGTCCTCGTCGCCACCAACCTCGGTGACCTTGACCGCCTGATGCCTTTTGCGCGTAAAATAGCGGGCAAATCGGGAACGCGCCTCATCCTGTTGCACGTGCTCCCGGCCAGCGCTTCCATCACCGTCGATGCCGCCGGAATGCCGTACTACGACCAGGCCGGCGCAATGGAGATCGCCGGCAGGGCACTTGAAACCTGGTGCAAGCTGGCGCGGAGCCGTGGCATCAATTGTGAAGCGCTTGTCCGCGAGGGCCAGGCGGCCCGCGAGATCGTATCGGCCGCTCGCCAGTTCGGCGCGGACCTGCTGCTTCTCGGTACCCGGAGCAGGGGCAGGCTCGGTCAGTTGCTTCTCGGCTCCGTGGCAAGGCAAGTACTGCGCTCGGTCAACCTCCCGGTCATGACCGTGGGACCCGAGGCTCATCTCCCGGCGGAGGTCAGCGACCCGAAAGAAACGGTCCTGCACGCCACAACTTTTGGAGAGACCTCTCGCCCGAGCGCAGCGCTTGCTTGCCAGATCGCTGCCGGCCGGCACGCAAAGCTGCTGCTGCTCCACGTGGCCCCGCCGTTCGATGAACTCACCCGCAAGGGACTTTCTCGAGACTGGGACGTGGCCATGCTGCACGAACTTCACGCGCTGGCATTCAATTGTGGCGCCAACGGCTGTGCCAGCGTCGAGGAGAAGCTTGCCCACGGCGACCCGGCTATCGAGATTCTGGCCGAAGCCGCGATGAGCCACGCCAGTCTCATCGTCCTCGGCGCTGCTCACCACTCCGTGTTCGAAAACCTCACCCGCGACCGCACCGTGTACAAGGTGCTCGCGCACGCACGTTGCCCTGTGCTCACTCTGCGCCGCCCTGCGCACAAGCCCGTCGAGGTGGAGTCCGCCGACCTGGCCATCCACGGATAGTGCAACGTCGCTGTACTTAAGTGGGTGCCCCATCCTTGCGGCGAGTCGTTGCCGCAAGGGTGGGAGGCACGAAAACGGTCGGAGACCCGGGCGCTGCCTCTACTTAGGTAGTTGCGTCGTGTCCCACCCGCCGCCAAGCGAGCGTACCAGGCCCACGCTCGAGACAAACTGCCGCGTCTGGAGGTCGATCGCCGTACGCTGGTTCTGGAGCAGCGTGGCCTCGGCCGTAAGCACCTCGAGGTAACTGGTTACACCGCCCTTGTAGCGCTGGTTCGAGAGATCGAACGACTTCTGCGCCGCATCCACGGCTTTCTGCTCGACGGAGTATTCGTTTTCGACAATGCGCAGCGACGAGAGCTGGTCTTCCACGTCTTCAAATGCCAGGAAGATGACGCCTTTGTAACCGGCCACCTGCGCCTCGTACTGATCGCGAGCCTGTTGTGTCAGCGCGTGGCGCTTGCCGGCATCGAACAGAAGCTCGGTGGCCTGCGCTCCCAGGCTCCAGAGCGCGCTCGGGCCCTGGATCCAGTTGCCGCCGTGCGTGCTTTCGAAGCCTCCCGTTCCCACCAGGTCGATATCGGGATAGAAGGCGCTCACGGCGATGCCGATCTGTGCGTTGGCCGCGGCGGTGCGGCGCTCTGCGGCCGCAATGTCCGGCCGCCGCTCCAGCAGCTGCGACGGCACGCCCAGCGGAACCTTCGGCAGCGGAATATCGAGCGGCGAGAACGGGATGCTGAAGCTGGGCAGCTTGTAGTCGGCGATGGTGCCCACGGCGTGCTCGAACTGCGCGCGCGCCACGCCTACATCCACTAGCTGCGCACGCACCGTTTCAAGCTGCGTCTGCGCCTGCAGCACGTCGACGTTGGTCGCCACGCCGCCTTTGAGCCGCCGCTGGGCCAGATCGAGCTGCCCCTCGAGATCGGTCACCGTGGCTCTGAGCAGCTTGATCTGCGCATCCAGCCCGCGCAGCTGAAAGTAGTCCGACGCCATCATCGCCGAAAGCGTGAGGTCCACGTTGGCCATGTCGGCGGCGCTGGCCTGCGCGTTCGCGTGCGCCTGCTCCACGGTGCGGCGCACGCGGCCCCAGAAGTCCGGCTCCCAGCTTCCCCCTCCCGTGAGCAGCAGGTCGTTGTAGTTGGTCGCTGATGTGGCCGCGGCCAGAGGCCGGTGCTCGGAGTTCTTGTAATGCGTAACGTCCGGGCCCACTGAAAGCGTCGGATAAAGATCCGCGTGCGCGGCTTTCACCTGCTCGGTGGCGGCCAGGTAGGTCTGGTATGCCTGCTTCAAGCCCTGGTTGACGGCGGGGATGCGCTCCTCGAGCGCGTTGAGCTGGGGATCGTTGTAGATCTCCCACCACTTGCCCTTGATCATGCCGTCCGACGGCGACGCGGGCTGCCATGTGCCTCCGGCCGGATTGGGCGGCGGCACCAGCACAGTCGACGCGCCGGCCTCCTTGTACACCGGCGGAGCCGTGTACGTTGGCCGCGAGTAATTCGGTCCCACGGGTTTGCAGCCAGTTAGGGCCGCGAAGGCAAGCAGAGCGGCGGCCGTGGCCAATGCGCGCGCACGGCTGCGTCCAACCGCGCGCCTGAAGCCCCGCTCTCCCTTAACCCCGAACCCCGCCTTTGGCAGACGCAAGCGCATTACGACTTGCCCTCCGCGGGCTTCGCCTGCTCGCCGCTATTCACCACCGTCACCTTCTCGCCTTCGATGATCGAGTCGGGCGGGTTCTGGATCACCCGGTCGCTCCCGCTCAGGCCGGAGACGATCTGCACGTTGGCGCCGTCATCTTCCCCGATGATCACGGGAATGATGTGCGCGGTGTTGCCGTCGATCACCGTGCTCACGCGCAGGCCATCGCGCCGGAAGATCAGGGCCGACGCCGGAATGACAAAGGTGGGCGCGATGCGCGGCGTCTTGAAGTGCACCTGCGCCAGTCCGCCGGGCAACAGCTCGCCCTTGCGGTTGCTCACGTCGATCTCGACCAGCAGCGTGCGGCTGACGGGATCGATGGCATCGGCCGTGCGCACCAGCGTCCCCTCGAACGTGCGCCCGGGATATTCGGGGAAGCTCAGGTCGATCTTCTCGCCGCGCTTCACCGTCTGCGAGTAGATCTGCGGCACGTTGGTGTAGACGCGCAGCGTGTCGAGCGCCTGCAAATGGAACAACTCCCGCGTGGTGCCGAGGTCGACCAACTGCCCGATGTCCACATTGCGCGCCGTCACCACGCCGTCAAACGGCGCATAGATCTTCTCGAACGACTGCAGCTCCTTGAGCCGCTGCACGTTGGCCTGCGCCGAGCGGACGCTTGCCGCCGTTGCGCTGGCCTGGTTGGTGAAGGTATCGGTATCCTGCTGCGAAACGGCGTCGGACTTCACCAGGTCGTTGTAACGGTTGGCCTGGATATGCGCGTTGTTGGCAGTTGCTTCGGCGGTTGCCAGGTCAGCCTCGGCCTGCGCCAGCTGTTGATCCAGCTCCGGTGTGGCGATCTCGGCCAGCAGCGCGCCTTTCTTCACCCTTGCGCCGATGTCGTAATACCACTTCACCAGGTAGCCTTGCGTGCGCGCGTAAAGCGGCGAATCGGAGAAGGCGGTCACGTTGCCGGGCAGCACAAAGTTGTCCACCGGCGAGGCCTGCTGAGCCGCGAGCGCGATCACCGTGGGTGCGGCCAGCGCGTTCGTCGTGTCCGCCAGGACCTTGCTCTCGTTCATGCGGCGGAGAATGCCCGTGCCGCCCAGCACCACGGCCACAATCAGGATCAGCACCAGCACGGTGATGGCCATGCCCGGCCGCACCGGATCCTGCTCCGGCGCTTTGCTGTGATCGTGCTCTTGCGATCGGCTCTGGCTTGCGTTGGCGTCGTGTTGATCGGTCATAAGGCGTTACTCCGAAGGCTGGTCGAACTGTTCGAAATCTGCGATGCGGGTCGGTCCTTCCTTCGCCCTCCGGCGGCGTTCCAGCCAGCCGTGTACGACGGAAAAGAAGGATGGCACAAAGAACAACGTGGCAAATGTTGCCAGCAGCAGCCCGCCGATCACGGCGCGGCCCAGCGGCGCATTCTGCTCGCCGCCATCGCCCAGGCCCAGCGCCATCGGCACCATGCCGATGATCATGGCCAGCGCCGTCATCAGCACCGGGCGGAAGCGCACAAAACCCGCGTTCAGCGCGGCCTGGCGCGCGTCGCCCACGAGGATCTCCAACTGCTCGCGTGCGAAGCTGACCACGAGAATCGAGTTCGCCGTGGCCACGCCCATGCACATGATCGAGCCGGTCAGTGCGGGCACGCTCAGGTGCGTGTTGGTCAAGAACAGGAACCATACGATGCCGGCCAGCGCCGCGGGCAACGCCGAGATGATCAGGAACGGATCAAGCCACGACTGGAAGTTGACCACGATGAGCAAATAGACGAGCAGAATCGAAAACGCCAGTCCGAACAGCAGTCCGCGATAGGATGCGAACATCGTCTCGCTCTGGCCGCGCAGCACCAGGTGCGATCCGCGCGGCAGCCCGCCATGGTCCTGATCGAGCTTCTCGTGCCTGGCGATAATCTCTTCCATCTTCGACGTCACGGAGCCCAGGTCCGCGTCGTCCACGTTGGCGTAGATGTCGAGCACCGGCTGCACATCGTAGTGGCTCACCGTGCCCATCTCTTCGCCGGGCTTGATGCCGGCAAGGTTGCCAAGCACCTGCACACTGGAAGTTGGCGAACCCGGCGCGGCGGTCGTTGCAGCGCCTGTCGCACTTGCGGGAACCGACCCCGGCGCGATCGCCGCTCCGGCCGCGGGCGAAGCGTTCGTCTGCGCGCCTGAGCCGGTGCTGATCGGCAGGCTCTTGAGCTGCGCCAGCGAGTCTAGATTGTACTGCGGGCTTTGCACGGCGATGTTGTACGAGACGCCCGAACGTGGGTCGAGATAGAAGTTCGGCGTGGTCTGGAAGCTGCCGCTCAGCGCCACCAGCAGGCTTTGCGCCACGTCGCGCTGCGTCATGCCCACGGCCTGGGCGCGCGTGCGATCCACATTCACCGTCATGTTGGGATAATCGAAAGGCTGCTGGATGCGCACGTCCGCCGCGCCCGGCACATAGCGGACTTCGTTGGCCATCTGCTCGGCCAGCGCGCGGTTGCCGTAGAGATTGGGGCCCACGATCTGGATATCGATCGGCGCCGACAATCCGAAGTTCAGAATCTGCGTCACGATGTCCACCGGCAGCGCATAGAAAGTGACGCCGGGGTAATCGTGCGCCAGCTCGCGGCGCAGCTTTTCCACGTACGCATTCGTCGGGTGGTGATCCTTGGTGAGCTGCACCTGGATGTCCGCGTCGGACGGTCCGATCGGCGCCGAAGTCGAGTAGGAAAGATTCAATCCCGAGTACGGCACGCCGATGTTGTCGAGGATCGTCACGATCTCTTTCGCGGGAATTACCTGGCGGATGGTCGAGTCGATGTGATCGCAGAGATCGGCCGTCTCTTCGATGCGTGTGCCGGTGCGTGCGCGCACGTGGATCTTGAACTGGCCGGCATCGACCGAAGGAAAGAAGTCGCGTCCCAGCCACGGAAGCAGCAGTCCCACCGACCCCGCCGCAAACAGCACGAACAGGATGAGAAAAACTCCCGCGTGATGCACGCACAGCGTGAGCAGGCTGAGGTAGCCAAGGCGAAACTGTTCGAAGCGGTGTTCGAACGCGAGCTGGAACCGGATGAATGGATTGCGGCTCTTGTGCTTGCGCGCGGCTTCTTCCTCGTCGTGCTCCTTGAGCAGGTACTTGGCCATCGTCGGCACTACCGTGCGCGACAGCAGATAGCTGGCGAGCATAGCGAAGACCACGGCTTCGGCAAGCGGCACGAACAGATAGCGCGCCACGCCACTCAGCAGGAACATGGGCACGAAGACGATGCAGATCGCAAGCGTCGAGACCAGCGCCGGCGTGGCGATCTGCGCAGCGCCGTCGAGAATCGCCTGCTCGATCTCCTTGCCGGACTCAAGATTGCGGTTGATGTTCTCGATCTCGACCGTCGCGTCGTCGACCAGGATGCCCACCGCCAGCGCCATGCCGCCCAGCGTCATGATGTTGATGGTCTCGCCCAGCGCGTAGAGGCAGCAGAGCGAACACAGAATCGACAGCGGGATCGAGACCGCGATAATAACCGTGGAGCGGACGCTGCCCAGGAAGATGAGGATCATGATGCCGGTGAGGCAGGCGGCAATAATGGCCTCGCGCACCACGCCGTTAATGGCGCCGCGCACAAAGATCGACTGATCGGAGAGCGCGTTGATATTGAGCGCTTCAGGGAGCTGCCCTTTGATGCTCGCGATCTTCTCGTTCACGCCGCGGATGATGTCCAGCGTCGAGGCGTTGCCGGTTTTGAGAATGTTCATCAGGATGGCGCGGCCGCCTTCGACGCGAACAATGTTGGTCTGCGGCGGGAAGCCGTCGCGAACGTGGGCCACGTCGCGCAGGTAGACGATTGCGCCACGCACCGATTTGACGGGCAGATTGTTCAGCTCGTTCACCACGTCGGGCGCAGAGTTGGTCTCGACAACGTACTCGAAGCGATCGACCTTCATCGTGCCGCTCGGCACGATCAGGCTTTGCGCATTGACCGCGGTGACGATATCGGCCGGCGATAGCCCTCTTGCCTGCATTGCGGGCAAATCGATGTCCACCTGGACCTGGCGCTGCTTCCCTCCGTAGGGGAACGGCGTTTGCGCTCCTTCAATCGTGGCCAGCTGCGTGCGGATGGTGTTCTGGCCGAGATCGTTCAACTGCTGCTCGTTCAGCCCCTGGCCTGAGAGTCCGAGCTGCAGCACCGGCACGCTGGACGCGTTGTACTGGATGATGAACGGCGGGTTGGTTCCCGGAGGCAGCTGGCGAAGCTGCGCCTGGCAGATCGACGTCACCTGGGCTACGGCACTGGCGATGTTGACGTTGGGATGGAAGAAGATCTTGATGACCGCAATGCCGCTGAGCGATTGCGACTCGATGTGCTCGATGTCGTTGACCGTCGTGGTCATGCCGCGCTCGTTGTTGAACACGATCCGCGTCGACATCTCCTGCGCCGAGAGGCCGGTGTAGTTCCACACCACCGTCACCACCGGGATATCGATGTTGGGAAAGATATCCGTAGGCATCGACTCGATGCTGAATGCGCCAAGGATCAGGATCAGCAGCGCAAAGACGGCAAAGGTGTAGGGCCGCCGCAGCGCAAGCCGGACAATCCACATCATAGGGCTGGTTTTCGCTCCTCAAGCGCATACCGGACCCGTGGGCCCGAAGGCGCGATCACCCGGCTGGCTTTCGCCCCGGGTTACCGTGAATCGGCTTGGTTTTCACCTGATTCGGTTCAGACCCGGCTCACCCGGCCTTGGCCGGCGACTGAGTCTGAATAGGCCATTCCAGAAAGCAGGCTGAAATAACCATGGTAGACGATGACGCGGACGCAAATCCTTGACGCTTCGACAATCGGCTGTCCTGCCAAGATTTGACGACCTTCAAATTGCAAAGGATGCAGCGTCGTCCCGTCATGTGAGCCGCTTGGAGTTGGAGCAAAAGCGAAGGTCGCCGCGCTTCGGGGAATTTCGGTACAAGGCGATGTTTTGAAGGGGACGGGCTCCAGCCTTGGAGAGCACGGGCTTCAGACGGCGCGTGAACCCCGCCAAAATCGGCAGGGGTTTAGCAAGTGTCTCGTGAATATCTGATCCAGGCGCTTTGTAACAGGGCACGACTTCAGTCGTGCCGAAAAACGGCCCAAGGAAGAACAGGGCTTTAGCCCCTGAGGGAGCGAGACCTACCGGC